>Ga0315298_1000656_pt1 | contig 66896 bp, 58 predicted proteins | sample WHS_1_MG_FD_203077 | JGI IMG/M metagenome (GOLD analysis project Ga0315298, IMG submission 203077) | Extremophilic microbial mat communities from Washburn Hot Springs, YNP, Wyoming, USA - WHS_1_MG | ecosystem: Environmental > Aquatic > Thermal springs > Hot (42-90C) | place: USA: Wyoming...
TCCCGTTCTTCCCGTCGTTGCTCCCCTTGTGTCATTTCGAGCGGTAATCCCGAGCGCAGCGAGGGATCCCCGTCGAGAAATCCCGCTCTCCCTGCCCTCTCGTTGAGACGGCGCAAACCGGCTCCTGTTGCGCATACCATTGCCCCCCTCACTTCATGCCTCAGCAGCAGCCTGCGCCTCCTGGGCATGCCTACGGCAGCGGCCAGCCGGGGATGATCTCGTCTATCTCCCGCATGATGCGGATGGTCTCGCTAAGCGCGACGACGATGCGCTCGTAATGGGTGAGGTCGTCATTAGTCAGCCTCCGCCCCCGCCTGTCGCGCAGCCAGCGCTCGCAAACCTGATAACCCCCGATGTGGAAGTCCCAGACCTCCGGGGACACCCCCTCGAAATACTGGCCCCTGGTACGGGAAGCCGGCTCATCGGCGCTGATGTAGACCCGCCCGCGCTCCAGTGGCCAGTCGCTGTCGGGCGCCCGCCCTCCCGGCGGGAAGTACTTCGGGTATCTGGGGGCCACCACGTTGCTGCCAGGGACGGGGTAGTTGGTGATGGCATGGCCAAGTTGGGGCGCGGTCATGGTGTGCAGGGCGACCAGCCGGTCACCCTTGGCAGCCAATGCCTGGAATAGGTCGCGATCAGAGGTCAAGGGTATTCGCGGATAGTCGAGCGCCAGCAGCCCCCCGTATCGCGCACGATATCCTGGCGAGTGCAGGATGGCATACAGGTACGCAACAACGCCTTCGGGGGTCAGCGCCGCGTCTGGCCCAGGTGTGCCACCCGCCAGGCGTGCGCCCCAAGGGCCGATCATGGCATGAGCCAGGTTGATGTCCCTGTGGTCCCCAGTCCCCAAGTAGAGCGGAAGTACTGTGTTGATGTCGTAGACAGCCAACGACTTATGCCCGGCGATTTCCATTGTGACAAGGGACGCGAAACTGCCAGGTCGCCCTTGCCTGGCCACCATCAGCGCGAGGTTGTCCCCCGGGAGCATATACTTCATCACCCCCGGCCTGGGCCTGCACATGAACCCCCGCACACGGCCGGTGTAATAGGTGTAGCGCACGTCAAAGGGGCGGTACAGGATTGGCCTTATCAGCCCGGGGTCAAACCCATGGTCGCGCACGTCCTGCTGAGCCAGGACCACCTTCCAGTCCCGCACATCGTCTCCCAGCGCAAACCTGGCTCTCGCCTCTTCGGGGTGCAGGCGCTCAAACTCCCTCACGCGACCGAGCATTTCCTCCGGCGACCAGGCGATCGCGAGGCTGTCGCGCGCGGTAACAATGCCGGGGGAGTGCACAGGCATCAGGTCGGTGATGCGAGGATAGGACTGGTACTCATCTTTCAGGCGGTCAGCCTGCGGGATGAAGAGGTAGTTTGGCGTCTTGGGGGAGAGCGTCCGCCATTCGGTACTGGCCAGGGTATTCCCGGCCAGCCACTCATCCTTGTGCTTCTGCAGTCCCCACAGGTCGGCATAGCGGACGGCAGCCGGCCCCCGCCGCGTGGGGTCCTTTACGAATATGCCCACGGCCACGCCTTGCTGGATATCAAAAACGTTCTCGTCACGGCCGCCCTCGGGCGGCCTCTCCTTCTTCTTGGCGTTGCCGTGCAGGTTTAGCAAGTAGATATCCGTGAACTCGTTCATGAGGTGCTGGCGCATGCCCCGGAAGGTCGGGTTGTCCAGGTAACCGTGGTTGGTGACGAAGGCCAGGACCCCGGCGCCCGTCCGGCTCACCCGCCACTGGCCGAACCGGATGAACTTCACATAGTCGTCCTGGAGCCACTTTGGGTTCCGCTCTCCCAGCGGGTGCCCGTCAACCTTGCGGTAGTCTTCGAGCAGGCGACCGATGAAGGTGGGCACCCGCTTGCCCTTCGGGCCAAGCACCCAACTCCGGTTCGCCGAATGACCGGAGTAGGGGGGGTTACCCAGTACCACCATTATCGGCAGCACCCGCTTCACGCGTGCCGCGGCGGCCGCCTCCTCGGTGATCATGCGCAGCAGACCAAAAAAAGTCGGGTGTCGCTCCGCCGCCTCCTCAAGGGAGTTCGTCAGGTAGATTCCCAGCCGCTCGTTCCCGGAGAAGTCATACCCCCAGTCCTCCCGCGCCTCCGCCGGCATGTCCTGCGCGGCCAGCTGCATGCTCAGCTTCAGGTGCGCTACCGCGTACGGGGCCATCAGCAGTTCGAAGGCGAAGAGCCGGGGGAGCAGTTGCTCGCGCACGTAGCCCGGCCACCTGCCGGCATTGCCCTGGCGGCGAAACTCCTCGCGGATGAGGTCTACTACAGCGTAGAGGAAGGTCCCGGTGCCGCAGGCCGGGTCGAGGATGAGGACCCGCGGCCCCACCTCGCCGCCGGCGCCCTCCGGGTACCTTACCCTCGCTTCCTCAGCAAGCCCGCCCGTGCAACCGAAGCGCTCCCGTAGCAGGCTATCCACGGAACGCACGATGTAGTTCACCAGCGGCAAGGGAGTGTAGTAAACCCCTCGCTTCTCCCTCAGGTCGGGGTCATATGCAGCCAGGAACGTCTCGTAGAAATGAACGACCGGATCCTCTTGCCGGGTGCGCTTGCCAAAGTCGGAGAGCACCGCCCCAATATCGGTGTAGTCCAGCAGTTGGGTCAGATCGTCCACCAGTCCCGCGAAGGGCTCTGCCTCCAGGGTCACCCCCGCGATGCTCTCGAACAGTTGCCGCAGGAAGGGATTGGTCTTGGGGATGGCGGCCGCGGCGCCGGCCCGGCGGAAGGAGCCACGGGGGCCGCGGTGGTTGACCTTGGCGGCAAAGAGCCCGTAGGCCAGGGTCTGGGAGAACATGTCCGCGAAGTCGGCGACCTTGAGGTCGGGCACCAGGGCGGCCTCCAGTGCCTGGCGCAGGCCGGCAAGGTTGTCAGATGCTTCGTCACGCTCAAACGCCTGCACGATCACGTCCCGGATGATATGCGCCAGGCGCGCCATGCGCTCGGCCAGTTCGCGCGGCCGCGTCACCTCCTGAACGGGGTAGGCGGCAAAGCCGGCCAGCAGATCGGCCACCGCCTGGATACCGGAAACGTCCGGCTTTAGGCGTCCATTGGGGCTCACGGTCGCCAACCTCGCCGCCCCCCGGCGCTCGCCGTTGACGTACCAACGGAACTCCAGGTAGTCGGTCAGAACGACATTCGGCTGGGCAGGCAGATAGCGATCCTTGAGTTGTTCAGAGCGCTCCGCTTGGTCGAGCGACTCCCCGACGTCCTTGGCCTCCACCCAGCCGATGGTTAGAGGGCCATGCGGGCTGTCCTTGGAGATGACGTAGTCGGGCGCCCCGCAGGCTACCCGCCGAGGCTCGTTGGTGGCGGTTATCCCCGGCGCCAGCGTTTCCAGCAGCGTCTTGAGGGCAGGGCGATGCGTGTGCTCAGTAGCATCCCCCCGGTCGAGAGCCGCCTGAACCTGCGCAAGGTAGTCTTTGAAGGCCTTGGTTGTCAGGTCGGAGCGCATGGTTGGTCCCCTGGGGTCGGTATTCCGTACCCGCGGGGAGATGCCCTGCCGCGTAGCGGGGGGGCGCCTTACTCCTCCTCGGATGTTTCTGCGTCCCTCTCCCGCTGCCGCCGGCCTGCCGCCTTGCCCTCGGCGATGGCGATGGAAACGTCCACCAGGAACGGGTCATCGGGATCCAGCATGGCCCGCTCGCGCAGCCACCCCTCGAGATGCTCCTTAAGCAGCCCGTCAATGTCGTCGTACGTGAGGTCAGGTGGGCGCTGCACCCAGCCGAGCGCGAAACTGTAGGCGACCAGGAGGGGATCGTAGCAGTACGGTTTCGGCAACTCGTCCAGCAGCGTGGTGATCTGCTGGTCCGAGAGGCCGGAGCGGGCAATGCTGCGCACGAAGACGACCTCGTAGAACTCCGGCGTGTGCATCGTCTGCCCGGCGGCGGTGTCGGGGGATAGCCAGCCGATCGCCTTCCAGCGTGCCACGTCGTCCGGGCTCACTCCCGCCCGCGCCAAGTCTCGCGCCGTCTCGTGCGGGAACAGGTCCAACTGCCTGACTTGCGCCGGCTTACGCCAGCCATACTGTGAGTGCATCTGCTCTGTCCCCCGGTCGAGGTAGCAAGACATGGTGTACGGGTTATTGAAAACCCCCGTGGTTGCTTAGACAGAGGGCGGTCGGCCTCCTGCTGTAAGGTATGCCGCCACCTTCCATTCCCCCCCATCCGCCTATGCGCCCATTCGCCCATTCGCCCATTCGCCTATCCGCCTACCTACCCCCGAGACCCTATACCCAGCCCCCCCGCCCCGCGGGGCTTGACAACCTGCGTATAATATAGATAGAACAAGCGTTTGGGGGGATTCCCTCCTCCCTCCCCCCTCCGTCCGCGGGGCGGGGGGGCTGCCCTGCGTAGCCGACCGGCAGGTCGCTTGGCAGAGCGGGTGAGGGGCGGTCCCTCCAGCATCCAGCATCCAGTAATCACCCGAAACCCGGAGGAAACCCATGCCCCGCTCCTATCTCTCCCGCACTCAGCGCCGGGTCGCCATGCAGATCGCCCGCGGCTCCCGTCCTCGCGAGATCATGCAGGAGTACCACCTCAGCCGCGCCACCCTCTATCGCTGGCGCCGGCGCCCCGACTTCAGGGCCCTCGTCCAGGCCTGCCTTGCCCCCGTCCCCGGCACCGGCTTTCCCGGCTGGCTCGTGATGGCGATCCAGGAGTCCGCCGAGCCGGTGCTCTACTGCCTCTCCGACATGCTCCGCCACGGCAGCGAAAAGGCCCTCGCCGTCACCCTCCAGGCCCTCACCCGCGCCCCCTTCGTCGACGGCGTCGCCGCCGCCTCTTCCCTACCTTACCCTTCTCCGTTGCCCCAGACAGGGAGAACCGGGACTGCCGCTCCGATTGGGGATGGCTCCCCCCAGACCGGTGGCTGTACCGGCTTTACCCGGTCAGCGGGAGCCGGCGAATGAGCATTGCCGAGCAGCCGGGACCCGGGCCCCTCTACCAGAGCGGCGCTGCAGCGCACGCACTCCACATCGCGCCTGGCCCTGGCCCCACCAGTAACCAGTTGAATAGCAACCAGAACCTCCCTCTGACCACATCACCACTCGCCTGCCCTACGAAGCCTTGGCCAAGCAGGGACCACCCAACCGGAAAAGGGTGACCCCTGAGCGCCCCCACGCGAGGCGTTCGCGAGCCAAAGTGAGGCAGAAGTGAGGCATCTGTGAGGCATTTGTGAGGCCGTGGTGAGACGCAAATGAGGCGGTTCTTGCCGCTTTCACGCTCAGCAGGACCGATTGGCGGTTTCCCAGTAAGGCTGACTAACCACTCCCTCTCCCCGCTGGGAGAGGGTGGGGGTGAGGGGCCGGCGCACTCGGGGTCTCAGCATCCAGTATCCGGAACCCCAGACCCTATACCCCAGACCCGAGACCCTGCTCTTGGCACCTTGACAATCAGCCACCAGCCAATGGCCATTGGCCACCGGCCACCAGCCACCAGCCTGGGCGGCCACAGCGGGCCGCCCCTACTCTGGCGGCGGCTCCTCGTGGCGGCCGGAGGCGACGGCCACCAGGCGGGCGTGCAGCACGACGTAGGTGCCGACGAGGGCGAGCATCAACAGGACCGCCCCCACGATCACCCACCAGTCCACATAGCGGGAGGACACCTGCAGCGTGCGGCCCTGCTCCAGGTCCAGCAGGCCGCAGGACCAGGCGGCGGTGTTATCCACCACGTGGTCGGCGTTGCTCTCGGTGATCACTCCGGGCATGCGGATGCGGTAGTTGGCTCGCATCCGGTTGTTGATCGCCTCCCGGGCTAAGGCCAGGAGCGCCGATTGCATGCCGCTGGGCTTGCCGGTGCCGCCGCAATCGGTGCAGGGGCGGGTGCCCCGGCCCCCGCACTCGGCGCAGCGGCCTCCCCGCACCGGGTCCCGGCCCGTGCCCTGGCACCAGGTGCACTCCTCCTTGCCGGTGCCCTGGCAGGCGCTACAGACCTCCTGGTCGTCCGAGCGGGCCGTCTGCCAGTGCTCCTGGTAGTCGTAGTAGCGCACGAAGCCGTAGTTGCGGGTGCGCAGGCTGACCCGGCCGGGGCGGAAGGGGTAGTGCCGGCTCACCTCGCTCGCCACCCGGTGCATGTTGCCGGCCTGGAACTGGGCGAAGGAGTCGAAGGTGCGAGAGAGGCCCAGGGTGGCGGCCTCGCCCTTCATCCGCTTCTCCACCTTCCAACCGCGGATGTGCTCGATGCGCTGCAGGTCGGCCCACTCCCCGGTGCCCAGGCGCAGGCTCTTGGCAAACAGGCCGGAGGCCCGCAACTCCACCGCCTGGGTGATGGGGCCGTAGGGATGGACGGTGACCGAGTTGGTGACCGTCAGTTTGCCCTGGGGTAGGCAGCCGGCGAGGGCCCACAGCCCGAGCAAGGATGCCAGAAGCAGCCAGCGACGGAAGCCCTGTCCAGCCATTGCCTCCCCCTCTGTCGCCGTGGGAACGGCCGTGGCGACAAGCGCCATTATACCGCAGGATAGGGTCTGGGGGTTAGGGTCTGGGGTATAGGGTGAGGGAGCGGGCGGAGCCGCCGAAAAGGGAGATAGCCGAAAGGTGGGGGAGCCCTGGCTGCCAGCAGAGCGACCGGGAGGTCCCTCACCCCGCCCTCTCCCAGCGGGGAGAGGGGGAAGCCCGCCCCACAGGGGAAGGGGCGGCCGGGCACCCGGCCGCCCCGGAAGCGCTACCGGCCTACGTACGGCCGCAGGAAATCAATGGCCCGCTGAATGTCAGCGACCGGGTTGTCACCCACCTCCCGCTCGATGGTGAGGTAGCCGTTGTAGCCCACGTCACGCAGGGTGGCCAGGTACTCATCCCACGGCACCTGGCCCTCGCCCAGAGGCACCTCGGCCACCCGCCCGTCGGGATAGCGGATGGCATCTTTGGCATGCGTGTGGGCAATGTAGGAGCCCAGCACCCGCACCCCACCCACGGGGTCGAAGTTGTTCATCACCAGATTCGCCGGGTCATAGTTGACCCCCAGGCCACCCGTGTTCAGGGTCTCAAAGAAGGCGAGCATCAGTTCGGGGGCCTCGGGGCCGGTCTCCGTGGCAATTACCCCACCCCGCTCGGCCGCGTAGTCACCCAGTTCGAGCATGGCGTCGGTGAGGGTGTGCCATTCCTCACTGCTGCGGTCGTCAGGGATGACCCCGATGTGGGTGGTGAGGATGGGCGCAGCCAGGTCGTGCCCCAGGTCGAGCATCTCCTTGGTGCGGTCGATCGCCCATTCCACGGTGGCCGGGTCCACGAACCCCTTGCCCAGGTCGCCGCAGATGGCGCTGATCTCCAGCCCCAGACGCGCCAGGGTGGCGAGCAGGTCCTGGCGGCCGGTCTCGTCCAGGTTGCGGGGGTCCATGTCACCCCCTGCCACCCAGAGTTGCACGCCGTCCGCGCCCATCTCGGCCGCAGTCTCCAGGGCCCGCCGGCTATCCATGCGCAGGGACGGCAGGATGATGCCGATCTTGAAGGCCATGACGACTCCCTTTGCTTAGAGTTGCACCAACTTGCCCGTTTCTGCAGAGCGGTAGATGGCATCAAGCATGTGGATCATCTGCGCGCCCTGGCTGCCCGGGCTGATGCACTCCTTGCCGGTGAGAATGCATTCCACGAAGTGATCGATTTCCGCAGTGTGGCTGCTCATCCTGGTGTCATAACGCGGCGCCAGGTCCACCTCCGTGCCATGCATGTCCTTGAAAATGCGCAGCCCGTCCTGGAACGAGGCGCCACCCTGGTTGCCCATCACCTCCAGCCAGGAGTAATCGCCCTTGACATAAGTGGCCCAGGACACCTCCACCAGCAGGGTCTGGCCGCCCTCACACTTGATCATGCCGATGGCCAGGTCCTCCACGTCGAAGGGGGCGTCCTTGGCGCCCACGCCCCAGCCGCCCTTCTGGCCACGGCGGCCGATCTCCGCATAGGTGGAGCCGAAAACCGATACCGGCTTGGGGCAGCCCATCAGGTACCAGGCCAGGTCGAGGTAGTGCACGCCCAGGTCGATGAGCGGGCCGCCTCCCGACTGCTTCTTGATCCCGAACCAGCCAGCCGGGCACCCGTGGCGGCGCATCCAGCCGGCCTTGGCGAAGTAGACCTTGCCCAGTTCGCCGGCGTCAATCATACGCTTCAGGGTCTGAATATCGTCGCGGTAACGGTTGTTCACCGCCACCATCAGCAACTTGCCCATCTTGTTGGCGGTGGCCACCATCTCGTCGGCCTCGGCCGGAGTCATCGCCAGCGGCTTCTCGCAGCAGACGTGCTTGCCGGCCTTGAGCGCCGCCATCACGATCGGGTGGTGCAGGTAGTTGGGGGTCGCCACCACCACGGCGTCAATGCCCTTGTCCGCCACCACGTCCTGGTAGTCGGTGGTGATCTTCTTCACACCCAGGTCGGCGGCCATCTTCTTGGCCCGCTCCTGGTCCAGGTCACACAGCATCGCCAGTTCGGCCCTGGGGTTCTTCGCGAGCGAGGCGGCGTGGTGCCCACCCATGCTCAGGCCGACAACGGCCGCCCGCACGACCTTGGGCTTGGCGGCCCGCGGCGGCTTGGCCGCGGGAGCCTTGGCCTTGGCAGTGGTGGTCTTCTTGGCAGTCGGACTCATGCAACATCTCCCTTCAACCCCGGTACGGCCGGGTCTGGTCTTGGAATGCAGTGGCGTCTTCTCCGCTGCCCCGCAGCGGTCCTGCTGGGGGAGAGCGGGCGGGAGGCTTCGGCTACAGGGATTTGCCAGGGGGGGAGAGGGGGAGGGGAGCGGGATTTCTCGACGGGGATCCGCTCGAAATGACACGAGGGACCCTCTCCCGGGGGGAGAGGGAGAATCCATCGCCTTACGTCAGGAACTGATAGATGGGCACGTCGAAGACCCAGCCGGCCAGGGCCCAGAGCGCCTGGGTGGTGATGTCGCCCAGGATGATGCCGACGAAGCAGGGGATGCTGCGGCGGTACAGTTTGTCGCCGCCCAGGCGTAGGACCAGGCTCTTGGCCGCCCAGGCGATGAAGAAGGGGACGATGAAGGCATTCATGGTGAGGGTGTTGGAGAGCACGTAGCCCACCGGGTGCAGGCCAAACAGGCCGGCCTTGCGGGACCACGCCAGAAGCATGGTAATCGCCCCGCCGCAGAGCATGGCGAGTACGCCCGAGCGGTCCCAGGCGGTGGTGCCACTGGCCACCTGGTCCACATCACGGAAGCCGATGAAACACTTCACGAGCGGATACTGGTTGGTGTTGGCAGTGGCCGCCCCCAGGGTGTACAGTTCGGTGAGGGTGCGCCACCAGCCCAATCCCAGCGCGGTCACGGTGGCCAACCCCACCCAGACCAGCACCGTGCGCCAGGAGATGCCGGCTGACTCTGCGATATTCATCCCCTCCATCAGGTAGGGCAAGGACATCGCGCGGATGTCCACGTGCACGAGGTCAAAGTACCCCCCGGCTACCACCGCCCGCCCTCCCAGGGACTGGGTGTTGAGCACGGCGTTGGTTACCCGGAAGGGGGTGAAGAGAGGGGCGAAGGTCCACATCGAGCCCGCCTCCGCCCGCACGCGAGCGGCGGTGATGGTGTAGGCGACGTAGACCAGGACCACCCCCACCGCCATCAGCAGCGGCACCCCCACCCAGGCCATCATGGCTGTGCACAGGCCTATGCAGGCGACCGCCACAGCCGACCAGCGGCGCACGGCCACGCGCTCGGCCGGCGGCACCGAGCCCAGCACGGTGCGCCAATGCCGGCGCCCGCCCCAGAGCACCAACGCGGCCAGGGCCACCCACGCCCCCACTCCCTGCTCCTGGGCATAGGGGAAGCGGGAGGCGGTGCCCACCGCCTCCATTCCCAGGGCGGCGCTCACGACGTACAGCGCCTTGGTGAGCACCGCCAGAAACCAGCAGGAGAAGGTGACACTGCTGGGCACAAAGTAGGCCAGGCCCACCGCCATGGGGTAAAAGCCCACGTAGAAGTCTATTGCCCCCGCCAGCCGGGGCGAGCCAGCGAAGATCATGGGCAGTACATTGTAGGCCTTCATCTGAATAGCGGGGATGGCAGGGAACCAGTAATTGAGCGCCATCAGGCTTTGCAGCACCGCGGGGATGGCAAAACCGACCCAGAAGACGGGGCGGGCGAAGATGTTCTCCCGGGCATCCAGCAGCCGCAGCGGCAGCGTGGCCACGGGGAAGGTGAGCCGCTCCTGGTGGATCCAGATCCGCCGGAAGGACACCGCCAGCCCCAGCCAGACCAGCGAGAGCAGGAGCAGGTAGCCGCTCCAGAAGGCAATCGGCCCCGCCCAGGCGGCCCAGGGCACGGTTGTTCCCCCCAGGTAGAGCCCGCGGATGGCGGCCGGGTCGTGCAGGATGGGCATGCCTCCCAGGAACTGGCTGTACTTGAGCCACGTCGGGTTGGTTTGGGCGGTCCAGGCCAGGTAACCCATGCCGGTGGCGATGAAGCGGATGCCGCCGAAGCCGATGATGGGGATGGTGGCGGTGAGCACGATGTAGGAGAGCAGCAGTTCCCGGTCGCTGAAGGGCAGCCAGCGCCGGAAAAGACGCACCGCCAGCAGGTAAAGGGCGGTGGGCATCATCAGGGAGTAGCAGATCAGGTAGACGCCAATGGCGATCTCGCTGTTGCACACCCACCAGATCATCACCGTCTGCATGGCGATAATCAGCGCCAGCAGGCGGAACCGGATGCCAAGCACTCCGCCCTTGACCGGCGAGGGCTTGGTTTCTGGGGCAGGGGGTAGGGCGGAGGCCATGCCTCAGCCTCGGCAGGCGGAGATGAAGTCGGCCAGCGAGGAGGAATATCCCCACCAGGATTCGAGGTAGCGAATGGCCGCCTCGGTGTGCACCCGCGCGGCCAAGGTGTCGGGGAACTCCACCCCCAGTGTCCCCTCGCGCATGATCACACAGCGGTACCCCAGCCCCGCCATGGCCCTGATTGCCGCGGGGGAGTCAAGAATGCACAGATTGGTGGCAAAGCCGGTGTAGAGCAGAGTGTCAATCCCCCGCGCGCGCAGCCAGGCGTCGAACTGGCGGGTGGTAACCACCATGGTGTCGCCGGGCTGGGGGCGGGTGGGGGCGGCGGTGTCGAGCTGCGCCCACCCCTCCCACTCCAGGTATCCCTTGCCATGCACGCGCGAGGCGCGCTCGGCCATGTGGTTGGAGATGGGGGCCGGCCCGGGCAAGCCTGCCGGTTCGGGAGGCAGGGGAGGCTGGCAATCGGGGTAGCGAGCAGCGACAGATTCCGGCTGTACGTGCACCACCGCCACCCCCGCCTGCCGGGCGGCCTGCATGGCCGGCACGATCTGCTCGGTGACCACCTGCCACATGGCCACGTGGTTGTCGGGGCTGCCCATGAAGACCCAGTAGTCGCGCGGCACCGGCACCCCGCCCGGGCAGCCGACATTCCAGCAGTGCAGGGCCACGAGGGCAACGCGGGCGGGATCCAGGTCCCACACCTCGGTTACCAGTCCCTCCGGACGGTCGGTGGGGACCGCCCGGTAGAAGCGCACGGGAAGCGATAGCGTCATGCGGGAGCCCTTTCGCCGGCTCCATAGTTCACTTCCACCGGCAGCCCATCCTGCACGGGCAGATCGAGGAGCGCAGTAGCGCCTCGCACCGCTACCGGCATCGGCTGGGCTCCAGCGGCAGCGGAAACGACCTCGGCTCCGGGCGGCAGGTCCAGGGACACGGACAACTCCCGCCGCTGCACCCGCTCGGGCAGCCCCCGCACGGTGAGGGTGAAGGTGACCCGGCCCGGCACGGATTCGACCTTCGTCAGGCTGGTGTGCCGCCGGCACAGAATATAGTCGGCTGCGGGCTCGGGGGGGGTGAGCCAGACCCCCTCGCCCCCCACCTCGTGCACCCTGGCGAAGCGGCGGCGCAGGCTTTCGACCGAAATCTCCTTCTGCCGGCTCAGGAACTCGCGGGTGGCGCGGTGGGTGTACTCGACGATCCATCCGTTGGTTTCCCGCGCCCAGTGCAACCACTTGTAGGGATCGTACTGGTGCCAGATGGGGCCGAAGCCCTCCTCGTTCATGAACGAGCGGTTGAGGGCCAGCAGGTCGCAGTCGGCGGTGTTGATACCATCGGTGACGGTGTACACGCTCAGGTAGCCGTACCGGGCGGCCACGGCGCGCACCGCGGGGTGGTTGTTGTTATCTCCGGGGACGATGAAGGCGGTGACCGGGGCCCCGATCGCCTGCTCCAGCACCTCGCGAGAGTGCAGCACCTCCCGCTCCGGGTCCTCGGCCATCACCCAGTGGCTCCAGGAGTGGCTGCCCACCGTCCAGCCCAGGGCCATCATTTCCCGCAGTTGAGCGGCATCCATGTGCCGCATGCCGTGAAAACTGCTGCCGGGCAGGTTGCGCACCTGCCCCATCTGGCCCACCACCACCGAGAGGTGCCCCGGCACGCCGAACTCCTGGTGGATGGGGATGGTCTCGCGGAACAGGTCCTCCAGCGCCTCGTCGTAGGTCACCGAGTAGGCGAAGTCCCGGCCCCAGGGCCAGGCGCAGATGGCAGGCATGGGCGTGAGGGTGTTGATGGCAGGCACCTCCCTGGGGAATGCTCGGGGTCCTGTTCGGCGGCGGGTGCGGCAGCCCTGCCGGCTTGCTGGGGAACGTTCAGCCCGCCGTCCTCGCCGGCTGGTGCTCTGCGAGGGCCTTGAGGATCGTCTCGGCCCCGGCGGGCTTGGAGATGAAGCAGGCCGCGCCGGCCTGCTGAGCCTCGGCCAGGGACTCCGCCCGGGAGAGCGCAGTGAGCACGATTACCCGGGTAGGGCATTCCGCCATGATTCGCCGGGTGGCCTCGATCCCGTCCATGAGCGGCATGCGCAGGTCCATGATCACGGCGTCGGGGTGGGTCTGCCGGCACAACTCCAGGGCAGTGGCGCCATCAAACGCCGTGCCCACGACCTCAACCCCATACGCTTCCAGTTCGGCGCGCAGGGTCATGGTGAGCAGCACTTCATCTTCGGCGATGACTACCCGCCACATACCAAGGCGCCACCTCCCAGGGACCCTGGAGCGGGTCTTAGCGGGGAAGCAAGTCGGCTGCCATCCGGTCGCGAGGGAAGAACGCCTCCGCGAGCATGCCCCCTTGTGCTGGGCTGACACTGAACCGCCCGCGGTACTGCCGCACCACCATATCATACACCAGGCGCATGCCCATCGTCTGCGCCCTCGCCGGGTCCAGGCCCTCGGCCGCCGGCCCCGAGTTCCACACGGAGAGTGCCAGTCCCTCGTCCAGGCGTCTCAGGGTGATGCTGATAGCCCGCCGCCCGTCCGGTGCCGGCCCACCGTACTTGAGGGCATTGGTGATCAACTCGTTGGCAACGGTTGCCAGGTTTGTGGCCACCCTTGCGTGGCACGGGCAGGGTTCCCCATGCACGCTCACCTGGCATGCGCCCTCGGCAAACAACTCCGCCATGGAAGCGCCCAGCCGCTCGAGAGTTAGCAGCAGGTCCACCTCCTCACCTCGGGTGGCATAGACCTGCTCGTGGATGGCGGCAAAGGTGTGGATGCGGCCGATGGCCTCGCGCAGCGCGGCGCCGGCCTCCGGGGCTGCCTCCCGCAGCAACTGGACGTGCAGGAGGCCGGAGATCATCGCCAGGTTGTTCTTCACCCGGTGGTCAATCTCGTCGGCCATCCGTTCGGCCTGCTCAGCGCGGGCGCGTTCGGCAGCCAGCAACCGCTCCTCGGCCTGCTTGCGCTCGGTGATGTCCCGGGCCAGGACGGCGATGCGTCCTCCCTCCTGGTACAGGTACAGCGCGGTTATTTCCACCTCCACCAGGGAGCCATCCTTACGCCGGTGCTGCGACTCAAAGCGGTCCGGGTTTTCCGACCTCGCGAGCATCTGGATGTATTCATCCATCTCCTGGCGCGTGGCGCTGGCATCCAGGTCGCTCAGGAGCATGCCGGCCAACTCCTGCCGGGTGTACCCGGACATGCGACAGGCCGCGTCGTTGGCCTCGTGGATAACGCCATGGAGGTCGGCCAGGAGCACCGCATCCGAGGTGCCGTCGAATAGGGCTCGGTAGCCCGCCTCGCTCTTGATGAGTGCGCCCCTGGCCGCCACCCGGGCGGAGATGTCCTGAAAGTAGCAGACCACCCCCGGGCGGCCGTTCGATAGGGGGATGCGGTTGATCTGCCACTCATAGCACTCGGTCACCCCCCGGTCCCGGCGCTTCTCAACGTGTTCGGGGCAGGAGTCGGGCTCGCCGGTCTCCAGGGTGTGGCGGACCCGCGCCAGGAACTCATCTGCGTAGTCCTGGGACCAGAGTTGGTGGACCACCTGGGCAAGGTCGGCCCCGATCAGAGCGCGCTCTTCGCCGAGAACGGCGCGCGCCCGGGAGTTCACCTGACAAAAGCGGAAGTCGGCATCTACGACGTAGATGCCGATGGGGGCCTCGTCCAATAACGGCTTGAGCCGGGCGCGGGTCAAGCCGGGCGCCTGGCCAGCCCGGCCACGACTTGCGACCGCGTGTACACCAGCAGCGGGCCCCCGCAGGCGCTGCGGCCTGCCCTCGCCGTAATGAATACGCAGCATGCCGGTCTCCCCGGAGCTCAGCGTAGGCTGGCGGTAGTGCCCTGCCGGTGGGGGCGGCAAGGCACACGCGTGAGTAACGCCGACTCCAGACTTTTCGTTACCAGCCCCCGGTTCACTTGCAGCGCTGCCGGTCTCTTGTGCGATCCGGACTACAAGGAACAACCCCCTTCTTCTATGGGTGATCCCGGCAGGTCGCTACCCGGCGGTAGAGCGGGGGCCGGGCGCCGGGTCCTGTCAGTGCCCGTGCGGTAAGCGCCGGACTATCCCCTCCCGTGCACCTGGTAATACTGCAGCCCTTCCACCAGGGCCCGCAGGTTTTCCCAGGGCACGCCGGGAGTGATGCTGCTGGTGCCGGCCAGGAAGAGGCCGGTGGGCGGGCCCTGTTCGACCAGCCAGCGCAGTTCCCGGCGCACGTCGTCCGGGGTGCCGAAGGGCAGCGTGCGCGTAACCGACACCCCGCCCACGATGAGCAGCGGGTTGCCCTCCCGCGTGCGCATGCGGCAGATGCGCTCGTAGTCCATCCCCGCCTCATACTGAAAGCCCTGGAACCCGGCCAGCCCCACCTCCAGCAGGCGAGGCACCATCTCCATGAGGTTGCCGTCACAGTGCCAGATCACCTGGATGCCGGCGGCGAAGAGTGGCGCCATCGCCCGGGCGAAGTGCGGGAACCAGATGCGGTCCAGGCTCCTGGCGCTCACCAGCAGGCCTTGCGAGCCCGCCATGTCATGGTCCGAGCGGCACAGTGGCGGCAGGTTAGCCTCCCGATGTGTGCGCGCCAGGGCGCGGTTGTAGGGGAGCGCCGCGTCTGCCTGCAGCGAGAAGTGCCGCTCCATGACCTCGGGGTAGAGCGCATAAGCCGTCAGGTAGTGCTCATAGCCGTAGGTCCCGTAGGCCAGCGTGGGGAAGCGGCAGTAGCCGTAGGGGGCCTTGAGGATGGGGGCGATCTGCTGCTGCACCTGGCGCTCGGTCTCGATGATATGGCGGGCAATCGCCGCCTCGTCTGCGGTGGCCGCCTCCCGTTCCAGCGCCGGGAAGACGCACCGTTCCAGGTGCTCCACCACCGCCTCCGGTCCGGTGATAGGGATGCCGTCGCACACGATGCTGTCGGCCCCGGTGGTCGCCCCCCGCCTTGTTTCGCCCTCAAAGCCGTGGTCGCCCATGCTGAGCGGGTTGGTGGGGATCCACTGGTCGATCATGCAGGTGCCGATGGCATGCTGGCAGGCGAGGTAGACGCGCTCGGGCTCCCGCTCGTACTCGCCGGGCGTGGCACCCGCCAGGCGCTCGATGATGCTGTGCTCCATGGGATGCAAGAGCCAGCTGGGGATGCCCCGGGTGGACTTGTGCATGATGGTGTCGAGGGCCAATTGGGCCCGGTCGAGCGGTAGTGCAGTCATCCATCAGCCTCCTGTCTGAGTGCACGGGAGCCCAGGGAAGGGCTCCCCTAAGGGTTGGTAAGCGGCGGGCGCACGCGCCCGTGGTAGGGGTCGCTGCCGTCGTCCACCGGGCGGGCGTGGAAAATCTGGATCAGCTCCCGCAGGGCGGCCCGGGCGCGTGGGGTCTCCAGCGATCCACCCAGGTACCGCTCGTGGTCGAGCACCGCCCGCAGGTAGAGGATGCGCCAGCGCCACCCAAAGCGGGCCGAGGAGGGCAGGAGCCCGTCCACCTCGCCGGCCAGGGCCAGCGCCTCGCGGACGCGCTCCGGCTGCACGGGCTGCTTCCCGGCCGCTCGGGTGTGGGAATCCTCGATGAGCGAGATCAGTCGCTGGGCGGGCTCTACCACGTCCGGCCCGTATTCGTAGCGGAGGTACTCTGCCACCGCCTCCCGGGCGCCGGCCTGGCGATCCCACCAGAGTTGACTGACCACCACCTTGTTCAGGTCCTCGAAGATGCCCTCGGAGTAGGCAAAGCCGCCGGCCAGGTGCTCCTTTGCCTGCTGCCAGATGCGCTCATGCCGGGCCGGTAGCGGTGTGGCCCCGAAGCCGCCCCAGGGGGAGAGCCCCCACATGCTGATCTCGGGGAAATCGAGCAGCGGCAGCTCGCCCGGCACGCCCTGCTCCAGAGGATAGCGGGGGTAGTCCTCATGCGAGGCGGCCATGATATAGTCGAGCCCATGCCCACCCCTGGCGAGTGCCCGGGTGAGTCCCTCCCACTCCCCCTCGGGCGGCGTGTCGAACATCCAGGTCGAGAGGATGATCCGAACTCCTGGGAAGCGCTCTCGGGCCAACTCCGCCAGTTCCCGGGCGACTTTCAGGAAGCCGTTCGCTCCCCACGGCGCGCAGGAGGCACAGCTGCAGCCCCCCTCGTCATAAGGCCACACGCACAGGTAGTCGAGCCCGATATCGGCCAGCCCTGCCAGCAGCCGGCGGTGGCAGTCGTGCAGCCAGGCGTCGGCGACAGGGTGGTTGGGGCAGACGGGGGCCCCCGTGTTGCCCCGCCGGCCCAGGGGGTCGTTAACCGGCACCGCCCGGAGCGCGGCCGGGGTGTTGGCAAAGAGGGTGTTGCCGGTGAAAAGGCAGGTGCCCAGTCCAAGCCGCTTGGCTGCCCGGAAGAGACGGCGTACCTGGGCGAGCGCCCCCGCGGCCTCGGGGTCTTCCCAGCCGTTCAGGTCTATGAAGGGGAAAACCGCCCCCACCGCGTTCACCCCCCACAGCGCCAGGTCCTCAACATAGCGGTTGATCTCGGCCTCCGGCGCCGCCTGGTACCAGTTATGGAAGTGACTGGCGAAGTAGATCCCGCGCACCGGGCAATCGGGCACCGCCAGCCCCCGCCACTGGCCCGGCAGGAAGCCGGCCGCGCCATACTGCGATGTCCGCAACAGTTTTCCCGCCCCGGCCAGCAGTCCCAGGTGATCCGGTGCGCTCAGGCGCAGGCCTGCGGGGCCGTCAACCAGGCGAAACCCTTCTGCGGGGATGGTTTCATCTTGGGCCAGCGTAAGCGTGACCCGCGCGGGACCGGCCGGGCAGCGCTCGTGGATACGGCTCTGCAGGATGGCGGCAATGCACTGGCCGATTTCTTGGAAGGCCGGCTCCCCGGCTATGGTAATTCGCTGAGACATGGGATGCTCTCCAGCAAGACCTGGGGATTCTCCCCCGGACGCACCAGGAAGCCGGCACGTTCAGCGGGCGGCACCTTGAGCGCGTTGCTTACCCGGATGTGGCACCAGGTGAGGGTGAGTTGGGCGGGAAGGGCGGCGCGCTCCCCCCTGGTAAGCCGGGAGGCATGCCGCTGGTACTCATCGAGGAAAGCGGCCGCGGCACCCGGTGCCAGGACCGGGGCCTGGGTAAGCCGCCAGACGTCTCCCTGCCCGATGGGCTCGGGATGACGAAGGGCGCAGCAGAGCAGGGCGAAGCACAGGTCGTAGAGCCGGGGTTGCCAGGCACACCAATCCAGGTCCACGAAAGCCGCCACCCGATGATCGGCGATCAGCACGTTGGCCGGCTGCACGTCGCCGTGCACCAGGGTGTGAGGGAGGTCCGCATACTCCTGGCGGGAGAGGCGGGCGGCCGCGTGCACCACCGCGCTCCGATAGGGGGCCAGGGCCTGGCGTGCCCCGGGCGCCTCGTAGCGGACGCGTTCGATCTCGCCCAGCAGCCGCCCGGGATCCGTCTCCCCGCGGGGCCCGGCCTTGGGCAGGCGCAGGGGAAACCCCGCGCCAGCCTGGTGGAAGGCCGCCAGGGCCGGGGCCAGCGTCGCCAGGTCATCCGGATCCCCCTCGCATAGCGGGCGCCCGACCACGAAGGGGTAAGCCTCCCAGGTGCCGCCCGCACACTGCCAAGTGGTGTGGCCCTCGTCGTCGGCCACCGGCGCGGCCACGGGCACGCCCGCCTCCCCCAGCCAGGCCAGGACGCGGTGGTCGAAGGTCAGCCGGCGGGGGTCGGTGTAGGCCTCATGCCGGCGGCGCAGCAGCCACTTGCCCCGCGCCGTCTCCACCGCCAGGCTCAGGTGCCGGCTGCCGCCAGCCGGGCGCACGGCGACGGGGTCGCCCAGGCCGAAGTGCGCGCAGACCTCGAGCACCACCTCCAGTTGTGCCTCTCCCATCGCCGAAGTGGTCACAGCCGACCCCCCTTCAGCACCTTGACGTACCCATTGTCCAGGTCCACCACGATCTCGGCCAAGCCGTCGCCATCCACATCGGCGATGATGGCCTCCTTCACCCCCGCCCCGAAGGTGACGGTCCAGAGCACCGCACCCTTGCCCGCATGCTCGTCCAACGCCACCAACCGGCCGTCGGGCAGGGCGACCAGGAAGTTATCCTGCCCGTCGCCATCCAGGTCCCCGGCGCTAACCGTGATGGGCGAGGTCGCCCGCACCCCCAGGCTGAGCGTCCAGCGGGTGGCACAGGTGGCCGTGTCCGCGCAGTGAAAGATGCCGTCCACGTCCACCATGCCCACGTCCCACCTCTGGGGGCGGAGGCGGGCCACCGCCGCGGTGGCCCAGTCGAACTGGTAACTGCTGTCGTAGTCCGCCTTGGCCAGGCGCTCGCCACTCGGCCCCAGGGTCTCCAGAGCGTCGAGCCCGGGTGACATCACCACCCGCATCTCCCGCGCGGGCCCGAAGGGCCCAATGATCGGCAGCGCGTACTTGGCGCCGTCCCCCCGGCCGGGGATGGTGTTGTTCCAGCCGTGGGCGACCAGCCGGCCGTGGCCCGCGGCATCGTAGAACAGGTGGCGGCCGTTGTAGTCCACGACCGCCTCCATCCGCCCGTCGCCGTTCAAATCGCCCACCGCTCCCGCGCGGGGATTGGGCCCGTTCTCGCGGTCGAGCCAGATGATCGTGGACTCCCTTCCATAGACCCCGCAGGCCATGGGGTAGCGGCCGGGGTTGTGGCCCACGAACACCCGCATCTCATCCCCCTGCACGTAGGGATACAGTACCCCCGTGGTGCGAGGCATGCCGGCCATGGCGAGGGGCAGGGGGAGGGGGAAGCGGGAGAGCGGCGACGGTTGGCTGCCGCCAGGTAAAGGTTCGTAGCAGGCCAGGGCAGCCGGACCATCGGCTACCCATACCACCCGTCTTCCCTGGAGGGCGGGGGCGCCATCCCCCGCTGGGACCATGCACACCGAGGGCATGGCGCCCGGTATCGTCCAGGAGGCGAGGAACCGGCCGGGATGTGCCCAATCGGGCTGACCGCCGATGACGGTGCCGTCAGAGCGGGAGAGGATCAGTTCCCGGCGGCCGTGGTCCTGGGCCACCAGGGGAGCGAAGGCGCTCAGCCCCGGCTTTACCGGCGGGAACCTGGGGACCAGGGGCATGGCGCCCCCGCCCTGGGATAACAGCATGGTGCGGGCCAGGGGTCCGGCTGCAAAGGGCTCACAGGCCGCGCGCCCGCCGGCGATCCGCCACACCACCTCCATGCCGCCCTGGGCTACCAGGATACCCGAGCCGGCGGGCAGGCGGACGGTAAGCGGCGAGACCGAGTTGCCCCCTTGCGCCACGTGCAAGGGCATGGGCGACGTGGTCAGCACCGGCGTCGCCAGGTCCAATACCGCCAGGTCGGCCAGGGTGCGCCCGTCCACCGCCTGCAGCGGGGCCGGGAGGGGGGTCTCGCGCCCCGCGGGAGTGGTGGTGATGATCTCCGGGCGGTCGTCGCCATCCAGGTCCCGGGTGCCCCAGGCGACCCGGTTGGGCAGGTCGGCCAGGGGCTTTTCCCACCCCGCTTGCGGGTCCAGCAGGACAACGTGCCAGCGCTGGTCCCCGGTATCGTTGAAGAGGGAGAACACCAGTTCCGGGCGCCCGTCCCCGTTCACGTCGGCCACGCTGCCCACCGGTGCCCGCAGGGACCTGGTGGGGTTGGGGTAGGAGTGGCCGACGAAGTGCGACCAGGCGAGGGTCAGCCCTTTGCCCTTTGCGTTGTGGAGCACGCCCACGTATTCCTCGACCTGGGTGCTGGCCATGAGCACGTCCTGGTAGCCGTCGCCATCCAGGTCGGCGACCTGCAGCAGGCCGTAGGGCCGCCCGATGCCCTCCTCGTCGGCGCCGGTGACGGGGTACTTCAGGTCATAGCGGATGCGGCCGGTCGCCAGGTCGATCACCGCGACGTAGGCGGGCTTGGAGGCCAGCACCACCTCGGGAAGGCCGGCATTGTCCATGTCGGCGACCGCGATCACCGGGCCGAAGTTGGGCCAGTACTTGCCCGCGTAGTCCGCCCGCCAGACCTGCCGCACCTGCTTGCCGGGAAGCATCTCGAAGCAGAAGCCCCAGGTAGAGCGGGGGCCGCTGGGCATGACCACCACCCAGGCGCCGGGTCCTCGCGGCACCACCTTCAGCCCCCGCAGGTGCACCTCCGAGCCCCGGGGCGGCGACCACTGCCAACGGGTGCGGCCGGTGGCGAGGTCGAGCAGCGCCAGCCCGTGCTCGCCCAGGGTTACCAGGGCGGCCGGGGGTGACCAGGGGAAGACGTACAGGATGGATCTCACCCCCATGGTGGGCCGGGACCATACGCGGTCCCCATTCGGCCGCAGCACCATTATCCCCGCGCGGAGTTGGGCCAGGTAGGCACGCTGGCCCTGGAGGCTAATCATGCGCAGGTCGGACCACGCCTGCGGGTCGTAACCGTAGGCCCACACCACCCGGGGAGCCACAGCCATGTTACCGGCAATATCAGCGCGCCCGGTGTTACCCAGGTCGTGGCGGGGGAGGAGCCAGAGGCCCGGGCCAGCGGAGGAGGGGCAGGCAAATAGCAGCGCGGCGAGCAGTCCGAGGAGAGACCCCCTCACCCTGCCCTCTCCCGGGGGGAGAGGGTGTGTGCACGCGGGCATCGCGCTACCGCCGATTCGCATCGGCGACCTGGCGCACGATGTCCGCGGCAAGTTGGCAGTGCTCCTCCTGGTACTTCTCGCAAAAAGTGGACCAGCGCACGAAAGTACGCAGGAAGTCGCGGGCGTGGGGACAGGTATCCTCACCGTAGTGATACTCCCGGGAAGCCGGGGGCCTCGCGTAGGGGTAGACGCCCTTGCGCGCGTTCTGTTCCAGGAAGGGCAAGGCCTCGGGCATCAGGTAATAGCGCCCCAGCCCGGCACCGGTGAGGCCGGCCTGAGCGGCCTGGGCGGCAAACTCCTCGGGGGTGCAACGGAACTGCCCGGGAGCGATGCTGAAGCCGGCCATCCAGCAGGAGTAGACCCCCATGTAGTCGGGGATGGGCAGGGGGGTGATGCCCGGAATGTCGGCCAGCAGGGCGGTGAGCAGGCGGATCATGCGGTCGCGGTGGGCCACCTGGGGGCGGATCACCTCCAGTTGGGCCAGGGTGATGGCCGCGGTGCAGGCCGGCATGCGGTAGGCATAGCCGGGCACACTGTGGATGCGCCCATAGCCCGGTCGCTGCTCGCCGCCCCGGCTCTGCCCCACGAAACGGATGCGCTCGGCCAGGTCGTCGTCGTTGGTAATGAGGCACCCGCCGACATCCGAACCCATGGTCTTCTCGGCGTCGAAGGAGTAGGCCGCCACATGGGATAAGTTGCCGGCCAGTCGGCCCCGATACTCGCCGAAGACGGCCTGGCACACGTCCTCGATCACCAGCAGCCCATGCCGCGCCGCCAGCGCGTTGATAGGGTCCATGTCGCAGATGGTGCCCGTGAAATGCACCACCAGGATGGCCCGCGTACGCTCGGTAATCAGTGGCTCGATGGTGCGCGCGGAAACCACCAGGCTGCCGGGTTCGGTGTCGGCAAAGACGGGGATGAAGTGCTCGCGAATGATTCCCTGCACCGTGCCGTAGTCGGTGACGCTGCTGACGATAATCTCGTCCCCTGGGGCAAAGGGCAGGGCGGAGGCGAGCATGGCCAGGGCGGCGGTGCAGCCCGGGGCGCTGATGCAGTGGCGCACGCCCATCTCCCGGGCGAAGGCCTGCTCAAAGCGCCCCTGCATGTCCACGGTGAGCCCGCTGTCCACCACCTCCTGCAGGTAGCGGGGAGCGTTGGGGCCGATGGTGCGGGGAAAGGGGTTAGGCAGGCGGCCGGTCAACCCGGCGACGGCCTTGGCGCCGTAGGCGGCGCGCTGTTTGCTCATCTCTCACCTCCGGGGCGGGAGCCCCGGCGGTGATTTCGCCGGCACGCCCCTATTAGCCTATCCGTCTGTTTGCCTATCCTGGCGGCCAGCCGAACTCGCGCCCGCCCAACAGGTGCAGGTGCAGATGCATTACCTCCTGGCCGGCGTCACGCCCGCTGTTGATGACACCGCGAAAGCCGCGTTCGCTCAGACCCTGCTCCCCGGCGATGATGCCGGCCGCGCGCAGCAGGTGCCCGACCACCGGCTCGTCCTCTGGGGCGATTGCGGGCACGGTGGGGATATGCTTGCGCGGGATCACCAGGATGTGCACCGGCGCTGCCGGGTGCAGGTCATGGAAGGCCACCACCTGGTCGTCCTGGTAGGCCAGCCGGGCCGGGATCTCGCCCGCGGCGATCCGGCAGAAGATGCAGTCAGCCGCCATCGCTTCCTCCTGTTCCCGGCGATTGTAGCCCAGGTCGGGTCTCTCGCCAAGCGGGCGCGGCCGTTGACACCGCTTGCCTACCAACCTATACTCGGGTGGGCGCTTCCGGGAGGTGTGATTGTCCAGGTTCCAACGCGTGGGCGTCTTCGTTGACGTCCAAAACATGTTCTACGCGGCCAAGCACCAACACCGGGCCAAACTGAACTTCCAGAAACTCCTCGAGGCGATCACCCGCGAGCGGCAGCTGGTCCGCGCCATTGCTTATGTGGTGCAGTCTCCGGAAATAGACCAATCCTCCTTCATCGCCATGCTCCTGCAGAACGGATATGAGATAAAATCCAAGTCGTTGCGGTTGCGGACGGACGGGACGTCGAAGGGAGACTGGGACATGGGGATTGCCATCGACACCATGGCCATGGCTGAGCGGCTGGACGTGGTGGCGCTGGTGAGCGGCGACGGGGACTTCGTGGACCTGGTGAACATGCTCAAGGCCAAGGGGCTGCGGGTGGAAGTGTATTCCTTCCCGCATAGCACGGCGGAAGAGTTGCGCACCGCCTGCACGGAGTTCTACCAGATTGGCGCCGAACTACTAATCGCCCATGCCTTCCCGCGGGAGCGGCAGACGGCCGAATCCCCGGGTGCCGCGGCACCCGTCAAAGCAGACCATCCCGTCTCCGGCTAAGCAGACGCCTACCGGCGGAGGTCTGACATGCCTGGCACGGTGAAGTGCCCGGGCTGCGGGGCCGCGATTCCGGCCGGCCGGGGGGGAGTGGTCGCCTGTGCCCACTGCGGCGAGGCCTGGGCGCCCTGCCGTCGCTGCCGCTTCTACCTGCCGGTCACTGCGGAATGCGGTGCGCCGCACCTGCCCGAGCCCCGTCGCCTGACCGATGCCGACCAACTGATGAGTTGCTGCCGGCTTCCGGCACCAGCGGTGCGCAAGTGGCCCATTGCTGCCACCCTCACCGTCGCGCTGGTGGTGGCGGTCGGGCTGTGGGTGGCAACTGCAGCCTATCGCAGGCTGGAGGAGCCTGCCGCGCCGGAGCTTTCCATGCGCATTCCGCTCACCCGCCCGACGCAGGTGGGGCAGCCCTACCAGTTGGCGGTTTGCCTGTTCAACCCCAGCCGGGTGGGGGCCGAGGAGGTATCGCTGGCGATTGAGCGCTCGTACCTGGGGCATTTCGAGGTGGAGTCGATTGATCCGCCGCCACAGCGGATCACCACCCGGCGCCGTACCGTGGTCTACACCTTTGGGAGCCTGCCCGCGGGTGGGGACCTGGAGGTGCTCATTGAGTTACGACCCCTTGTCCCCGGACGGTGGCGGGGACGAGTTATCCTGGGTTCCCGGGGCAGGGTAAGCCACCGGGCCGTGCTCATAGCCACGCAGGTGGTGCCATGACTCCCGAGCAAGCCGTGATCATGCTCACCGACATCGTGGGTGACCGCCCGTGTTACCTGGTGGGGGGATACCTGCGGGATGCCCTGCTGGGTCGCGAGCACAAGGACATAGACATCGCCTGCGCCGCGCCCCGGGAGATCGGCGAGCAGATCGCCCATGCTCTGCACCGGCGCCTGATCACCATAGACGAGCGCTGGTCGTTCTTTCGCGTCCCGGTAGACAGGCTCACCGTTGACGTCGCTCTGCTGCGCGGCCGGACGTTGGAGGAGGACCTGCGGCAGCGGGACTTCACCATCAACGCCTTGGGCGCGCAGCTGCAGGACTATGCGGCCCGGGGCCTGGCCGCGGTGGTGGACCCCACCGGTGGGCGCGCCGACCTGGCGGCGGGCCTCATCCGCCCCGCCTACCCACAGGCGTTCGCGGACGACCCGCTCCGCCTGCTGCGGGTCTTTCGCTTTGCCGCCACCCTGGGTTTTGCACCGGCACCCGGTGTGGAGGAGCAGGTGCGAGAGCAGGCGACGAGCATCGCGCCGGTGGCGCGCGAGCGCATCCGGGACGAGTTGTTCGGCATCCTGGGCACGCCGGTGGCCGCACAGCAACTCGCGCGGATGGGCGAACAGGGCCTGGTGCAGCAGATCATCCCCCAATTGGCCGCCCTCTTTGGGCAACCGCAGAACTACTATCACCACCTGGACGTGTGGCACCATTCCCTGGAGACCATGCGGGAGTTGGAAACGCTGCTCGCCGATGCAGAGCTGCTGGGCCCAGAGTGCCATGCTGCCCTGGGCCATGCGCTTGCCCGGGAGGGGCCCCACGGCTATACCCGGCTGCAACTGCTGCGGCTGGCCTGCCTGTTGCACGACGTGGGCAAGCCGCAGACCGCCTCCCGTGACGAGCAGGGGGTCATCCACTTCTATGGCCACGCGCAAGCCAGCGAGCAGATAGCCCGTGAGATCGCTCTGGAACTGCGCCTGAGCCGCGGCCAGGTCCGGGCGCTGGCCACGCTTGCGGCCATGCACTTGCAGCCTCTGGAATTGCTCAAGACCGGCAACTGGCGAGGCCGTGCGGGCATGCGGCTCTTGCATCGCGCGGGGGCCTTGAGCCCTATGCTGCTGACCCTCTCGCTGGCCGACCACCTTGCCAGCCGTGGTCCGGCGACCACTTCCGAGGAACTGGCCTCGCATCTGGCCATGACCCGCTTTTTACTCACCCGCTTCTTGTGCCCGGGCGAGCGTGTTACACCTCTACCGGTAGACGGGGATGGGTTGATGGCCCGCTATGGCCTGACTCCCGGGCCATCGGTGGGCCGACTGCTGGTCGAGTTACGGCTGGCACATGCGGAGCGCCCATTTGCCAGCGAGCGCGAGGTGTGGGATTATGTGGAATCCCAACACCCGGAGTTGTTGCCCCGATAGCCACATGGCCCGACCGCGCGCAGTGAGTACCGTTGACCTGCACATCCACACCACCTGTTCGGACGGCAGCCTGGCCCCGGCCGAGGTGGTGCAAGAGTGTGTCACCTCGGGCATGCAGGTGGTGGCCCTGGCCGACCACGACATCACCGACGGCATCCCCATGGCCGCCCCCCTGGCTGAGGCCGCGGGCATCCACCTGGTGCCGGCAGTCGAAATCAACACCGAGTTTGAGGGGTCGGAGGTGCATGTGCTGGGGTACTGGATCGCCCTGGACTCCCCCGCCCTACAGGAGCACCTGCGCCGCATCCGCGAGGCGCGATTGGAGCGCAACCGCCGCATCATCGCCCGCCTGGCGGAGGTGGGCTGCCACATCAGCGAAGAGCGGGTGCGTGAGATTGCGGGGGAGGGGTCGGTAGGGCGTCCGCATCTCGCCGCCGCCCTGGTGGAGGCAGGGTGCGCCGAGAGCGTGCCAGATGCCTTCGACCGGTACCTCGGCCGGCGCGGGGTGGCCTACGTCGCGCGCTATCGCATCACCCCCGAGGAGGCCATCGCCCAGGTGCGACAGGCCGGCGGGCTGCCGGTGCTCGCGCATCCGGGCAACCTGGGGCGCGACCACTTGATCACCGACCTGCTGGCGGCCGGCCTGCGGGGAGTAGAGGCCTACCACAGCGACCACACCAGCGACCAGGCCGCGCACTATGTGGCCATGGCCAAGCGGCTGGGGCTGCTGGTTACCGGCGGCACCGACACCCACGGCAACTACGCCGCGGGTGGCTCCGCCATCGGCAGCGTCCCGGTGCCGGAGTGGGTGGGGGAGGGGATCCTGGCGGCGAGGCCCAGGTAGGCGAATGGGCGAATAGGCGGATAGGCGAAAGGGCGGATGGGCCGTGCCATCTCCTGCGACGGTCAGGCGGCGCGGCTTACCAACGCCCTGCGCTCCAGCGCCGGGGGCAGGGGTTCCTGGGTGACGCGCAGGCGGGCGCGGGCGGCTGCCATGAGGCGACCGAACACCCAACTGGGGATGAGCGCGCGGGCGCCGGGCAGGTCTCCCACTGCGAACAGCAGGAAACTGAGCAAGCGCTCTGGATGCCGGCCGGCACGGCGCATCAGGTACTGCCAGTCCAGCGAGCCGGCCTGCTCCCGGAGCACGCTCAAGGCGTCATACCAGTCGGGGCGGCCCTCCAAGGTGCTGTTGATCTTGCGCGCGAGCAGGTCCTCAGGGCTCATCAGCGGGAAGACCTGGCCCTCCACCCTGACGTCACGCACACGCTGCAGGGTTTCCGCGTCCAGGGTGAAGTTGCCGGCCGAACGGATGATGAGGTCAATCTGCGCGGGGGGGCGCAGGGCCTTGTAAAGCCAGGGCTTCTCGGTGTCGGAAGTGAAGAAGCCGGCGTCACCGAGCACCCGCATTGCCCGGCTCAGTTCGTTGCGATTCAGGAAGATGTCGAAATCCTTGGTGCTGCGTTGGCGGCCGTAGGCCATCACCGCGGTGCCGCCGCCCACCACAAAGCGCACGCCGGCCTGCGCCAAGGCCTCGACGGATTGGTGATATATCGCATAGAGATGTGCATTCTCGGACATGATATCGAGATTATGCCCACAAAGCCGCGCATTGGTGCAGCCTGGATGTCGGCCCCATGCCCAACCGGGGGCGCATTTTGCCCAGGTTTTTGCTCGCTTCCCGGCCCCTCGCGTCCCGGCGTGAAGGCTTGCCGGCAGCCGGCGTGCCTTGACGAGACCCCGTACTCGGCCTATTGTTGCGCTGTAACAAAGGGGTGGACTTTGTGATGAGACAAAGCGCATTCACGCTGCTGCTGCTGGTGGCTGGCATCCTGCCCGCAGCCGGGGCCTCCCGGCAGGTGCTGGTGGGCGACATCAAGGGCACCATCAACCCCCCCATGGCCGGCTACGTGCAGCGTGTGCTGGACGTGGCCGCGGAGCGAAGTGTACAGGCAGTGGTGCTGCGCATTGACACCCCCGGCGGGCTGATGGACTCCATGAAAGAGATCACTCAGGCCATGCTTAACAGCCCGGTGCCGGTGATCACCTATGTGGCGCCGCGCGGGGCCTGGGCCGCCTCGGCAGGCGTGCCTATCACCATGGCCGGCAATGTGGCCGCGATGGCCCCGGGCAGCAACATCGGCGCCGCCCACCCGGTGGGCCCGCCCGAGAAGTCCACCATGGACAAGAAAGTCACCAATCACATGGTGAGCATGGCCCAGGCCATCGCCAATGAGCGCGGTCGCAATGCCGCCTGGGCCGAGCGCGCGGTGCGCGAGAGCGTGTCCGTCACCAACCGGCAGGCGGTTAAGCTCCGGGTGGTGGACTTCACCGCCGACAGCATGGCAAGCCTACTGCGCCAGGCAGATGGGCGCAAGGTGAAGGTGGGCACCGGCAAGACGGTGGTGCTCCGGACCAGGGGGGCCGAGCAGGTGGCACTACCGCCCAATATCCGGGAGCGCTTTCTGGGTATACTGGCCGACCCCAATGTGGCCTACGTGCTCTTCACCATCGGCATCCTGGCCATCATCGCGGAGCTCAACAGCCCCGGGGCCATCCTGCCCGGGGTCACCGGAGGGATCTGCCTGGTGCTGGGTCTCTACTCGCTATCGGCGCTGTCCATCAACTACGCCGGGCTGGCTTTGCTGCTGTTTGGGATCGGGCTGCTGATTGCTGATCTCTTTGCCACCTCGCACGGGGTGCTGACGGTGGGGGGCATCATCTCTTTTGCCATCGGCTCGCTTATGCTCACCGGATTGAGAGGCCCTGGCATGTCTATCGGGATTCCTGTGATCGCAGTTACCACTGCCTTGCTGGCGGGGTTCTTCCTGTTCATCGCCAGCCTGGGGATCCGCGCCCAGTTCCGCAAGGTGACCACCGGTTCCCAGGGGCTGATCGGCGCCCCCGGCGTGGTGCGCACGCGCCTGGACCCAGGGGGGATGGTGCTGGTGCAAGGGGAGTTGTGGAAGGCGGTGAGTGCCGCCGGCCCGCTGGAGCCGGGCACCCGCATCCGGGTGACTGCCCTGAACGGCTTCGAGTTGACTGTGGCCCCGGAGACGGAGGAGCACTCCCAGGCTACCGAGGGAGCGACCGGCTGAAACCGCACTGCGGCCGGGCGCCGCTTGCCAGCGGCACCGGCGCCGGATATGTTGTGAGGACCAAAGGAGGGTAGGGGACGTGGAGAATATCGCTGCCGTGATCGTAGTAGTGGTCGTCGGCCTGTTCATGCTGGTCGCCAGCGCCCTGCGGGTGATCCGGGAGTACGAGCGGGCGGTCGTCTTTCGCCTGGGCCGCCTCATCGGCGACAAGGGCCCGGGCATAATCTGGATCTGGCCGGTGGTGGACCGGTACGTGAAGATTGACCTGCGGGTCATCACTATGGACGTACCCAAGCAGGAACTGATGACCCGGGACAATGTCCCGGTAACCGTGGACGCGGTCATCTACTTCCGGGTGGTGAACTCGAACGATGCCGTGACCAAGGTAGAGAACTTCGTGCGTGCCACTTCGCTGATCAGCCAGACCACCCTGCGCGCGATCCTGGGCCAGGCCGAACTGGATGAACTGCTCTCCGAGCGAGAGCAGATCAATCAGCGCCTGCAGCAGGTGATTGACGAGCAGACCGAGCCCTGGGGGGTGAAGGTAACCGCCGTGGAGGTCCGCGACGTGGTGCTGCCGGAAGGGATGAAGCGGGCCATGGCCAAGCAGGCCGAGACCGAGCGCGAGCGCCGGGCCAAGATCATCAACGCCGAGGGCGAGTTCCAGGCGGCCCAACAGCTGCGCGAGGCGGCCAACATCATCTCCACCCAGCCCATCGCGCTGCAACTGCGCTTCCTGCAGACGCTAACCGAAGTGGCTTCCGAGAACAACTCCACCACCATCTTCCCCGTGCCGGTGGACCTGTTCGCCCCGTTTATCAAAGCCATGGAAAAGAAGGCGGAATAACGCCGGTCACAGCGCAGGTGCAACACTTCAGGGGACCGCACCCGCGGTCCCCTGTCTCACACCTGTCCCCAGTCTGGCCCTACACCGTCCGCCTATTCGCCCATGCGCCCATCCGCCAAGTAACGTTCCCCCAGCACCACCGCCGCCCAGTCGTCAATGCTCTCGGGTGGGGTCTGCAGGCCGAGGGGGATGAGCCGCCGCCAGCCCCGGGGGGGATGGGCCTGGAAGTACCGGGTGCGCGCCAGTTCGGTGGTGTGGTGTTCGTCCATCAATGTGACCCGCGCCTGGGGCAGTGTGGCGCGGAGGGCGGTCGCGACCCCTTCCGCCCCCGTGCGATTGCCCAGGGCCACCTCCGAGAACCCATAGCGCCCCGCGAGTTCCCGCACTGCTGCGCCCAACTCCGCCAGGCGCACCACCCGGCGCTCGAGCACCGCTGCGTCGCGGGCAAGCACGGCCAGGCCGCACTTGTAGCGCCCGGGGTCAATCGCCAGGATGGGGGAGGTTTGCGCCATGCCGGCAGTGTAGCACAGCCCCGGATGGGCAGGCCAGTGGGTAGGCGGTGTGGCCTGGCGGGCACATGCGCTGCCGCATGTGCAGTTTGAGGTGCACGCTGGCCAATGGTGGGCGCGAGAATGCCCGGGGAGGACTGGGCCATGGCAAGAATGGGGTTGCCATTGCTGGTGCTCTGTCTCCTGGGGCTGGTGGGCGGCTGCGCGCAGGCGCCGGTGGCCGGGCAGCCTTCCGCCAGACCACAGGCCGCGCCATCTCCAAGGAGGTCGGGAGTGAGCACGCAGACGATGGCAGGCATCGCCTTGACGCTGCCTGCGGGGTTTCGCGTCAACCTCTTTGCCGAGAACCTGGGCCGGGCGCGCTTCATGGCGGTGGATCCCCAGGACCGGCTGATGGTATGCGACATGGAGGGCGACCGTGTGCTCACCCTGCCGGACGAGAATGGCGACGGGCGGGCCGACCGTACCATCGTGTTTGCGGGCGACCTTCCCCAGGCGCACAGCATTGCCTGGCACGAGGGGCGGGCTTACGTTGCCGGCGACGGCCGGGTGACCCGGCTGACGGACCACACCGGTGATGGTATTGCCGACAGCCGCCAGGTAGTCGTAAATGACCTTCCGGTCGGCGGCGAGCACATCACGCGGACCGTGGTCTTTGGCCCCGACGGGAAGATGTACGTCTCCGTGGGCTCGGCTGGCAACCTCCAGCCGGGCGGGCGGCTGCGAGCAGCCGTGCTGCGCTTCAATGCCGATGGCACGGGCATGGAGGTTTTCGCAACAGGCCTGCGCAACAGCGTGGGCCTGGCCTTCGACCCCGCCACCGGACAACTCTGGGGCACCGACAACGGCAGGGACCTGCTGGGTGACAACCTGCCCCCCGATGAGCTGAATATCATCCGCCAGGGGGGATTTTATGGCTATCCCTACTACTACGGCGACAACGTCCCGGACCCCGCTTTCAGCACCCGCCCGGCACCCGGCATCCCCCCTGCGCTGGAGTTCCAGGCGCATTCGGCCCCGCTGGGGCTGTGCTTCTACACCGGGGATCAGTTCCCGGCCGAATACCGGGGCCAGGTTTTCGTGTGCTTCCACGGCTCCTGGAACCGCACGGTGCCCACGGGGTACAAGGTGGTGCTGGTGAAGGTGCAGGACAACCGGCCCGTATCCTACCAGGACTTCATGACCGGCTTCCTGACCCGCAGTGGCGATGTGCCCGGCCGGCCGGTAGACCCGGTGGTGGGCCGGGACGGCGCGCTTTATGTGTCGGACGACAAGGCAGGCAGGATCTGGCGGGTGGCCTGGCGGGGATAGGGCACTACCCGAGCCCGAGGGCCCGGCCGCCCCAGTAGATAAGCGCGCCCAGCCCGCCCGCGAGCAGCAGTGGGTAGGCCACGGCGACTGCCGTCCACTTCCACGAGCCGGTCTCGCTGCGAATGACCGCCACCGTGGCCAGGCAGGGCACATACAGGAGTTGCACCACCACGAAGACCAGAGCGACCAGCGGCGTGATCTGGTGCTGGAGGGCGGTGGCCAATGCCTGGCCGTCCGCGTGGTAGAGCACCCCCAGCGCGGCCAGTGACATCTCCTTGCCCACGAAGCCGGTCACCAGCGCCACGGCCATGCGCCAGTCCAGGCCGATCAACCCCGCCACGGGCGCGAGCACCCTGCCCAGACCCGCGAGCCAGGTGCCCTCCGGCCCGTGGCCGGTGGGGAAGGTCGAGAGCGCCCAGATCAGCACAGAGGCGGCCACGATCACCGTGCCCGCCTTGCGCAGGAAGGCGACCAGCCGCCACCAGGTGAGCAGGCCCAGGTTGCGCAGGCTGGGGAGGCGGTAGAGGGGCAGCTCCATCATCAGCGGCGACTGCTCGCCAGGCAGTGCCAACTTGCGCAGGGCAAACCCGGCGGCCAGCACCATCAGCAGGCTGAGCAGATAGAGCCCGCCCATGATCACCGGCTGCAGCGCGACCGGGAAGAAGGCGCCGACCAGGAAGGCCGCCACCGCCACGCGCGCCGGGCAGGGGATAAGCGAGTTCACCAGGATGCACAGCAGCCGGTCGCGGCGGTTCTCCAGGATACGGGCGGCCATGATCCCGGGCACGTTGCAGCCGTACCCCAACAGCAACGGCAGGAAGGCCTTGCCGTGCAAGCCCAGGGCGTGCATCAGGCGGTCCACCACGAAGGCGGCGCGGGCACTGTAGCCGCTTTCCTCGAGTGCGCCCAGGAAGACAAAGAAGAGCAGGATAATGGGGGCGAAGGCCAGCACCCCGCCCACCCCGGGGATGAGCCCGGCGCTGATCAAGCCCGAGAGCCAGGCGGGCGCCCAGTGCAGGTGCGCGGCGGTCCAGGAGGCCAGCGCCGCCATGCCGTAGTCAATGAGCCCGGTCAGTGGCGCGGCCAGGCGAAAGGTCGCGGCGAACATGCCCAGGAAGATGGCAAAGAGCAGCGGCAGGCCCAGGTAGCGATGGGTGAAGAGGTGGTCGAGGCGGTCGGTCAGAGTGACTACCGAGCGCGCGGGCCGGGCCATGGCTGCCGCCAGCACGCCCGCAATCCAGGCGTAGCGGGCGTCGGCCAGCACTGCCGGTTCGTGCTCGTGTTGGGCCAGCAGGTCCCGGATTTGCTCTGCCAGCCCGGGCCGCACCTCCGCCTCCACCAGGCGGGAGACCTCGGCATCGCCCTCCAGCAACTTGAGCGCCACCCAGGACGCGGGATAGCCCTGCAGACGGCGGCCGGCCAATAGATGCTCCAGTTCCCGCAGGGTCGGCTTGGCCTGCAGGTAGTTGATCGGAGACGGGTGCGTCTGGATGGAGCCGCACGCTACCCCCAGCACTGCCGCCAGCAGTTCCTCCCGCCCTTCCCCCCGGGACGCCACCAGCGGCACCACCGGGACGCCCAGCGCCTTGGCCATCCGCTCGGGTGAGATGTCATAGCCCCGGGAGCGCGCCAGGTCCAGCATGTTCAGCGCCACCACCACCCGGTCGGTCAGTTCCAGGACCTGGGCCAGCAGATAGCAGTTGCGCTCCAGGTTGGCGGCGTCCAGCACCACCACCACCACATCCGGCCGCTCGCGTAGGATATAGTCGCGGGCGATCACCTCCTCGGCGGTATGCGAGGTGAGCGAATAGGTGCCCGGCAGGTCCACCACCGCGAGGGAGCGGTCCTGGCAACGACAGGAGCCCTCGGCACGCTCCACCGTCTTCCCCGGCCAGTTGCCCACGTGCTGGTGGAGCCCGGTCAGGCTGTTGAAGAGCGTGGTCTTGCCCACGTTGGGGTTGCCCGCCAAGGCGACCCGGATGGGGGCCAGGCCGGTGGGGCATTCCTCACCTGTCGGTAGGGCCGTGGCGATCATCATGCTCCACCTGGATGCGGCGAGCCATGCCCAGCCCCAGGGCCAGCCGGCTTCCGCGCACTTCCACGATCAGCGGGCGGGCGCCAGAGTTGCTAAGCACCCGCACCGGGGTGCCCGGGGTCAGTCCCAGCGCCTGCAGGCGCTGCACCAGGCCGCTGCCGGCCGCCACCCCCCGCACCACCGCATCGGCGCCCTCGGGCACGCCCGCCAGGGTGCCCGCCGCACTGGCCTCCACCTCTTTGCGCCGGAAGCGGTGGCCCCACCTCATCGCCCGCCTCCCGCTTCCGCCAGGCAGGCGGCGCACTGCCCCTCAGCCTCGATGCGGAACCGCCCGAGGTTGAAGCCCTGCCGGCCCGCCAGCGCCTGCAGCGAGCGCAGCAGCCGCCGGTAGTAGGGGGAGTGGTCCTCCAGCGTGCGCCCGCAGGTGGTGCAGGTCAGGTGGACCTCCTGTTCGTGCACGATCTCAAAGTGCGTGTGCGGCTCGGCCAGGTCGCGCCGGTGCACCAGCCCCAGGTCACCCAAGAGGTTGATGGTGCGGTAGACCGAGGCCAGGTCGATGGGCTCGCCCAGGGCATGGGAAGCGTCGTGGATGTCCTCCGCGCTGAGGTGCTCGCGCGGGCGTTCGGCGAGCACGCGCATCACCGCCCGCCGGGGGCGGGTGAGCCGGTGCCCCGCTCTTTGCAGGCTTGCCGCCATCTGGGGGTAATCCATCCCGCCGCCTTTCTGCAAAAGATTTGCAATAATATTGTGGCGGCAAGGTGGGCCGCTGTCAAGGGAGAGCAGAGGCGGTTGTGCCACGGGGGAGGCCAGCCACTGCGGGGCGGGGCAGCCCCGCGCTACGGGCAATGGCCAGGCTATGGGACGCGGTACACGGCGAATCTGCGGATCTTGGGCTCCGCCTTGGCCCCCTCGACCCGCAGGCGCACGGCGGTGACGGTGACGGGGTCAAAGCGGTGGATGCGCTTATGGCCGATTACCCGGCCCGCGGCCAGCGGCTTCCAGTCGCCGGCCACCAGGCCCTCGATGGTATAGCCCTCCACCCGCTCGCCCTGCCGGATATCCTCCATCACGACGGCATGGTTGATGGTGGTCGCCCCGGGGAGCGCCAGCGCGACCAGCATTCCCTTGCCGGTAGCCTGGGCGATAGGCTTGCCGAAGCGGCGCTTCACCTCCCGGCCAAACTCGGCCAGGCGGGCGACGTCGTTTTCGTGGATGAGACCCCGGCGGTCGGGCGGAACGTTGAGCAGGAGCACGGAGTTACGGCCCACGGACTGGTAGTAAATATCCATCAACTCGGACAGAGTCTTCACCTTGCCGTCCTCGGCCGGGTGGTAGAACCACCCGGGCCGAATGGAGACGTCACATTCGGCGGGGTGCCAGCGGAAGCCCTCACCTGCCGGCTGCACGCTTGACTCGTCCTCCCGGGCCACGCCCGATTCATTGCCCACCCAGCGGATGTCGGGCCCGCAGATGGCAATCAGCGCCTGGGGCTGGCACTCCCGCACCGTCCGGTAGAAAGCCTCCCAGTCGTACTCCTGCTTCTTGCCGTTGGCACCCTCCCCGCAGGCGCCGTCGAACCACACCTCGGCGATGGGGCCATAGCCCGTCAGCAACTCCCGCAGTTGGTTGCAGAAGTGCGTGTTGTAGGCAGCCGTGCCGTAACTGGGCTCATGCCGGTCCCAGGGGGAAACATACACCCCAAACTTGAGCCCACCCCGCCGGCAGGCCTCGGCTACCTCCCGCACCACGTCGCCCTTGCCGCCTTTCCAGGGGCTGTTCTGCACTGCATGCGCGGTATAGCGGCTGGGCCAGAGGCAGAAGCCGTCATGGTGCTTGGCGGTAAGGATGAGCAGTTTCATCCCGCCCGCCTTGAGCGCCCGTACCCATTGGTCGGCGTCGAAAGCCGTGGGGTTGAAAAGGCGCTCGTCCTCCGTGCCCTCGCCCCACTCCCGATCGGTGAAGGTGTTCATGCCGAAATGCGCGAAGGCGATGAGCTCCAGGTCCTGCCAGGCGGCCTGAAGCGGGGTGGGGGTGACGAGCATGGCTTTCTCCTGTCCTGCCGTGCACAAATCTGGCACGCACAGCAGAAGGGCTGCTGCGAGCAGTCGGCAGGTCTTGGTCATGCCGCTGGTATTCGGGGGCTGGCGACGGGCACCTGCCGTCTGCTCAGGCCCGGCGCCGCAGCCTTTCCCCGGCGGCGCAGGCCACCAGCAGCAGGAAGGAAAGCATCACCGCGGCTGCCGCGGGCGGCAGGTCGCCCACCAATGAGATATGCAGGCCCAGGGCTATGGGGAGGATGGCCAGTAGGGGGCTGACCCACAGTGCCTGGCGCATGCGACCGGTCACCACCAGGGCGCCGGCGGCCGGGAGCGTGAGCATGGCGAAGGTGAGCAGCACCCCCATTGCGCGGATGGAGAAGGCGATGGCCAGCCCGATGGTGAGGTAGAGCAGCACATTCCACAGCCGCACCCGCACCCCGATGGTCTCGCCCCAGTCCGGGTCGAAGGAGGCCAGCAGGAACTCCTTGCCAAAGAGCACATGCAGCACGGCCACCCCAGCGAAGACCGTCAGCATCTGCAGGGTTTCGCCCGGTGCGGCCGTCAGCACGTTGCCGTAAAGCAGTTCGAGCATGTGCGCCTCGCCCTTGGCGCTCTTGGCGATGAGCAGAATGCCCAGTGCCGCGGCCACCGCGTACCCGATGCCGATGAAGGTGTCTTGTGGCACCTTGCGTGCTGTCCAGCGCACTGAGAACAGGGCCACTCCGACCAACATCAGGCCCAGCGCCCCCAACATGGGGGCCACGCCCAGCAGCAGGGCCAGGGCCACTCCGGCCGAGGACATCTCGGCCAGGGCCACTCCCACGAACACCATGCGCCGCAGCACCACGTACACGCCCAGATAGGCGCACATGGCTGCGGCCAGCGAGCCGGCGAGCAGGGCGTGCCGCATGAAGTCTATGCGAAAGGTATCCAGCAGCGTGCTCATGGTCGCTCTCCATTCCCAGGCGCGGCCACCACCACCCGGCGTCCGCGCACCTCCGCTACCTCTATCGGCATGCCATAGAGTTTCTGCAGGTGACCGGCCTCCAGCACCTGCTCCGTGGGCAGCAGCCGGAAGTCTCCGTTGCCCAGCAAGGCGAGCAGGCGGACGTGGTTCACCACCACGTTCAGGTAGTGGCTGACCATCACCACCGTCAATTGGCGCTCGGCCTGCAGGCGGTCCACCAGGGCCATGGTCGCGTGCTCGCCAGCCAGGTCCATGTCATTGGTAGGCTCGTCCAACACCAGCAGGTCCGGGTCGCAGGCCAGGGCTCGCGCCATTAGCGTGCGCTGGCGCTGGCCCCCCGACAGGTCCCGGTACAACTGGCCGGCCAGATCGGCGATTCCCACCTCCTCCAGGGCGGCCAGGGCCACGCCCCGATCAGCCGGGCGCGGCCGCCGGCAAGGTCCCAGTCGGCCGTAGCGGCCCATGAGCACGATCTCGAGCACCGTCAGGGGAAAAATCTCATCCACCGTCTGCAACTGAGGCACGTATCCGCAGCGCAGCGGCCTGCACGGCATCTCTATGCGGCCGGAGCGGGGCCGCAACAGCCCCAGCAAGGCCCGCAACAGCGTGGTCTTGCCGGCGCCGTTGGGTCCCACGATGCCCACGTAGTCGCCCTGGTGGAGGGCGAAGGTCAGGCCCGAGAGCACCGGCCGGCGGCCGTAGGCCAGGCTCACCTCGGTGAATGAGACCAGTTCCTGCCCGGTCGCAGCGTGGCGGTCTCTCCGGGCGGGGGGGGCGATGTAGTCGGTCACCGCAGCGCCTCCTGGTAGCGGCGCACCATGAGGTCGATCAGGTCCAGGTAGGACTTAGTGCCGAGCGACCCCACGGAGTAAGGAGTGATGGCGTACTTCACGCCAGTCTCCCGGGCCACCAGGTCGGGGAAGCGCCGGGGGTAAATGCTGTCCACCACCACCGCTTTCACCTTCTCCCGCTTCATCGCCTGGATCAGCGAGTTGACGTGCGCCGCCGAGGGGGGAATGCCCGGTTTTGGCTCGAGCGTACCAAACTCGCGCAGCCCAAAGCGGCGCAGGAAGTAGGCCGCACTCTTGTGATAGGTAACCACCGGCTGGCCCCTGTAGGGCGCAAGCATCTTCTGCCATGCGGCCGTGCGCTCGTCGAGCGTCTGGCAGTATTGCTCGCAGTTGGCCTTGAAGGTATCGGCCTCCCGCGGCGCCACCCGCACCAGCGCCGCCAGGATGTCGCGGGCGATCACCTTGCCGTTCTGGGGGTCGTAGAAGTAGTGGGGGTTACCGTAGACGTGGATGTCGCCCGAGGCCCCGGTGATCTGCTCTCTGGGCACCTCGAGTTTGGTGATCCCCTGCGAGGCGTCCACGTAGCCGGTCCCGCCTTTACTGACCCTGGAATTCCCCGCTGCGTTGAGCAGGGCGTCGAACCACAGGTCCAGGTCCATCCCCACCCGCACCACCACGTCAGCGCGGGCCACCCGGGCCACGTCGCTGGGGCGGGCTTCCACCCGGTGGTAGTCCTGGTCAGGCTTGCTTACCGAGTACACGGAAACCTTGCTGCCACCCACCTGCTTGGCGATATCCGCCAGTTCGGGAGTGGCGGCAACCACGTTTATGGCTGCCTGCGCGGCGGTCAGTGACAGGGCGGTTATGGCAATCGCAAGCACTGCGATGAAGTATCTGGTCATCTTCGGCTCCTTCGTTTGCTTACTCAAGGTTGTGAGTATGGGGGCCCATGCCCCAGACCCATTGCAGGCGTAGTTCCTGGTAGGGATCGGCTCCTGGCCGGTTCCCTCCGATAGCCTGCAGACGTACGTAGTACTGCTCACTGAACTGCCTGGTGTAGATAAACGACAGCGCAGATTCATGCTGGCTCGGCGCCTGGGGAAACTCCGTCCAATCGTAGAGCAGGCCCACTTCGTTGTAGCGGTCCAGGCGCTGGTCTGCCAACAGGTAGTAGCCCTGTGCCTGGTCGGGGCCCTGGTTCCGGCAAAACGCCTCGCCCCGCAGCAGCAAGCGCTTGTCTCCCTGGCCAAACCGGCGATAGCTGAGGTCCGTACCCAGCAGGGCGACCTGGCCGTCCGCTTCACCGGGGCCGGCCGCGTAGGATGCGCCCCACTCCAGCTCACCATTGGCTCCTGCCGGGTGGCTCAGCCACAGTCGGGCCGTACCAAAGTGATCGTGAAAGCCTGCGCCCGTCCCGACGGGCAGCCCCTCCTCGCCTCCCTCCTCCTCGGTCGGTGTCCAGTAGCCGAGATCGAGCTCGGCAAACAGTTGACCCTTGGTGGGCAGGACGTAGCTCGGCCCTATCCCGCTGCCGATGAGGCCTTCCTCGCCCACCAGGTCGCGGATGGCGAGGGGCTGGCGGGCATATAACCAGGAATGAGGGTGGATGGTGTTCGTGCGCCCGAAGGGCACCCGCTTCTGCCCCAGGCTGACGTTCAGCCCTTTGGCGGCAGCAAGGTAGGTGAGATAGGCCTCTTCTACCTGGGCGGCTGCGCGCTCCCGTGGGCTCATGGCCACGAAGAGGTCGGCCTTGACCTGGGGATACACGTACCCCTGGACTGCCAGTTCGGCCTCGTTGATCTGCAGTCGGTTGCGGTCAGGGTCGCGCTCGTCGCTGCTGAGCACGCCCTGTGTGTTCACGATGACGCTGATGTCGGGCAGGAGTAGGCTTCTTCCTGCGGTGGGTTGCGGTGCCGGCTCTGCTTCGGTCGGGGTGGTCGTCTCCGGGGCCGGGGCTTCTGTGGGGGCCGTAGCGGCCGGGGCCGCCACCGGGTTGGCGGCCGCCTTCATCTCCGCCAGTTCCCGCTGCAACTCGGCGACGGCGGCCTTGAGGGCCTCCCATTCGGCCCGGGGGACGGTGATAGTCTCTGCGGTAGGCTGGGGAGGTGGCGCGTCCTGTGCCCAGGCCATGCCAGTCAGCCAGACAAGCAGCCACACGCAGAGGGCAATACCGATGGTGCGCATAGTTCTCTTCTCCTTGAGTGATGTCGGGGCAGGCGGGGTCGCGGCCCGGCTATGGACGGTAGGCCCGGCGCGGAATCAGCGCCGGGTCAGACCGGGTCAGAGAAGGATCAGGTATCTATGCGGAGAGGGGGGGAGCCCTGATGGCAGAGTGGCGAAGGGTGGGGGAGAGAACGCAAAGCGCGGGCACCAGTGGCAACGAGAAGCCAACTGGCAGCCCGGCGTCCTGGTGACCGGCCGGGGCGTACGCGGTGGAGTGCATCAGCCACTGGCAGGTGGCGCAGGCCAGGTCAAGGCCCGGGGAGAGGTGGGTTAACTGGTTGCCGGCTGGGGACGGGCCCGCCAGCTCGTGGTGATGGAGCCCGGCTCCGGCCGCGAGTGTGGTGATCAGCAGGGTCAGCAGCAGGGCGGTTGCCCGCATCCCCTTGGTCTGCCGGTTGTGTGTGCTGATTCGCATCAGGGCTATAGTAGGGCGGGTGTGCTCGGCCGTCAACCCGCACTACCTCCGCCATGCCCAGCGCAAGGGAGCTGGCGAAAGTTCCGCGGGCCTCAACCCAGTTCGGCGCGCAGTGCCTCCTGCAGCTTGCCGAAGGTGGTCACCAGGGCCTCCGGTAGCACCCGCACCTCGGCGATGACCGGCATGAAGTTGGTGTCTCCCGACCAGCGGGGGACGATGTGCAGGTGCAGGTGGTCCTCGATGCCTGCGCCGGCCACCCGCCCCAGGTTCATGCCCAGGTTGAAGCCGTCCGGATGCATGGCCCGCCGGAGCACCCGCAGCGCCAGGTCGGTCTCGGCCATGAGCGAGGCGGTTTCCTCGGGACTGAGCGCCACCGGGTCGGCCACGTGCCGGTAGGGGGCGGCCATCAGGTGGCCGTTGTTGTACGGGAACCCGTTGAGCATGAGCAACGCGTGCTCGCCGCGGTGCAGGATGAAGCGCTCCTCGTCGCTCTTGTCCGGCACGTCGCAAAAGATACAGCCCTCGGGCTTCTTGTGCTCGATGTACTGCATGCGCCAGGGTGCCCAGATTCGATCCATGCGAGTGTCCTATCCCTTTCCGGCTCCCACTCCACCACCTACCACGCTACCTCCCCTGGAGGTTTACCTCCACGGCAGCAGCACGGACTTGATCGCCGCGCTATCCTCCTGCTCCTGCAGCGCCTGGGCAAAGTCGCCCAGAGCAAAGCGGCCGGTAACGAGCGACTTGACGTCCAACCGGCGGGCGGCGATGAGCCGGGCGGCTGCCTGGTGGTTATACTGCAGGCTGAAGGACCCGGTGACGGTGATCTCCTGGCGGTAAATGCGGTAGGGCTCCACCTCGACGGTCGCCTCGGGCGGCGCCACCCCAAAGATGAGTACTTGCCCGCCGGCTGATACCAGTTCCAGCGCCTGGGCAGCGGTGCGGGCGGAGCCCACCACCTCGATCACCAGGTCAGCACCCGCGCCGTCCGTTCGCTCGCGTACGATCCCCTGCAGGTCCTGGGTAAGCGGGTCCACCACCTGGTCGGCACCCAGCCGTGCGGCATGGGCGCGTTTGGCTTGCTTGGGCTCGGAGACGATCACCGCGCCTGCTCCCCGCAGCCGCACCAACTGGGTCATGATCAGCCCGATCCACCCCGCGCCGATGATCACCACCCGGTCGCCGTGGGCGATGCGCACCTGCTCCAGGCCGTGCAGGCAGCACCCGATGGGCTCCAGCAGGGCCGCCTCCTCGGCGTCCAGGCCGGGTGGCACCACGAAAAGGTGGTCGGCGGGCACCAGGCAATGCGTGGCGAAGCCGCCGTCCATCTGCACTCCAAAGGCGCGCAGGCTTTGGCAGAGATTGGTGCGCCCCCGTTTGCACTGGGGGCAGGTGAGGTCGGGCAGGTTGGGCTCAACCGCGACCAGTTCGCCAGGCCGGATGCTGGTGACATCATGGCCCACCTGCTCCACGATGCCGGCGTACTCGTGCCCAGGGATAAGTGGGAACTGGGCGGGGAAGCGCCCGTGGTAGATGTGCAGGTCGGTGCCGCAGAGGCCGGCCGCCTCCACCCGCAGGAGCACTTCGCCGGGTGCAGGGTGCGGGGTGGGGCGCTCCGCCAGTCGCCACTGGTGGGGCCGCTCAAAGACGATTGCACGCATGACTACCCGGCCTTTCTGAACCCCCGAGGAATCTCGAAGAGGGTGGGGTCGTCCGGGGTTGTTATTATATCGGTGTTCTGGGTCTTCACCACCAGCAGGCGGGCGACACTCTCGTCCTCGGCCAGCACCTTGGCGCGCTGGGCGGGGGGGAGGTTTTCCATCCCGGGCGGCAGCATGGCCCCCAACACCTCCGTCGCCACCGGGATGCCCTTCACCTCGGCTAAGGGCGCGCTGAGGGCCGCCATCGCCTGGGCGTAGCCCGCAAGCAGCGGATGGGGCTTGGGCTCGGCTACCGCCAGTGCCCCTCGCAGGGCCACCAGGGGCAGGTTGGCGGCCGCCAGTCTGGCATTCAGGGCCTCATAGACGGCGGAGGCCTCCGGCAGGTCTGTGGCCACCCACAGGTCGAGCATCCAGGTCACCGCAATGGGTTGCTTGCCCTTGTCCACGATCACGCTCACGCTGGCAAGAGAGTTGCCGGCCACCTTGCGCCCGGCCAGCTCCCTGGTGCCCAGGGGCTGGGGCCGGGGCGCGGAGGCGGCAGGTGGGGGGGCGGGCAGCAGGCGGCGCAGATGATCAAAGGTGTACTCGCGGTAGGTTTTCGCTTTGCGGTCGCAGAGCCACACCAGGCTGCGGTCGGCCCGCACCAGCAGCAGGTCGGCTGTGCCCTCCACCCGCATGCGGTCTGCCGCCAGCCAGCAGGAGGCGGTGGCCTTCTGTGGGGGGCCACCCATGGCGGACATCTCCGAGGCCGCCTGGTAGCGCACCAGCGCGGTGGCCGGGAGCCCGCAGAGCAGGAGAACAACGACGACTGTGGTCAGGCGCATATGAAGTGTCCCCCGGGGCCGGTTGCCCCGGGGACGGTTTCGGCACGCGCCGTCCCCAACCTGCCCGCGCGGGCTAAGAGGCGCGGCGCTGCTCCTCTTCAGCCTCCTCCGCGGGCGGTGCTGCCGGCTCGGCAGGCCGCTCCTGCGCTTCGGGCCCGGGGGGCTGCTCCCGTGCGGGCATGACTCCGCCCACCTGGGGCCCATGTTGCGCCGCCGGCTCCTCATGGGCCGGATGGGCCTCGGTGCCGGCCTCTTCGGAGCCTACCGGCTGGGCGCCGGTGGGGCGGTAGCGCGAGGTCGGCTGCTGCTGGGGCGACACCGGGCCGGCGCCGCCCGCGCGCGCTCCCATCTCCTGCTCGGTGGGCATACCCTGTTGGCGCCGGGTACGCGGCCCGGGCGGTCCCGGGCTGTAGCCGGTGCCCGTGGCCCCGGGGTATTCCGAGCCGTATCCTCCCCAAGCCGGGGCCGCGGTGGCCGCTCCCCAGAAGCCCAGGATGGCGATGATGATTCCCGTCACCACCATCACCCAGGCCAGGCTGTAATAGGATAAGCCCAGCCAGGGGGCAATGATCACCCAGATGCCCAGGATACCGTTGACCCATTGCTGCCACATGGCGCTGCCGCCTTTCCCCAGTATGCGGCCAAGATAGCACCCGGTCGCGGTTCCGGCATCTGCGGTGGCGTGGCGGTTGTGCGGTTTTCGCCACCGCTGTGGGCTCAGTATGCCGCCCCGAGGACCTTCGCCAGCAGCAGACCGTTGAGCAGGATAATGACCACCGTCACCGTCCACGCGACCAGGTTGGTCACCGGCCGATTGGCATGCTTGCCCATCAGGGTGGGGTCGCGAGTGAAGAGCAGCAGTGGGATGATGGCAAAGGGCAGTTGCAGGCTCAGCACTACCTGGCTTAGCACCAGTACCTGGATCTGGTTGAACCCGAGCAGGATTACCACCAGCGCGGGCGTCATGGTGGCCAGCCGCAGGTAGAGAGGCCTGACCCGCCGGTGGAGGAAGCCCTCCATCACCACCTGCCCCGCCAGCGTGCCGGTGGTGGAGGAGGAGAGTCCCGAGGCCAACAGCCCCACTGCGAAGGCCGTGGCTGCTATCGGCCCCAATAGCGGTTCCAGGGTGCGGTAGGCCTGGGTGATGGAGGTGATGGTCATCCCCTGGGCATAGAAGGCGGCTGCCGCGGTGATCAGGATTGCCGAGTTGACCAGCCATGCCAGGTTGAGCGCAAAGAAGGCGTCGGCAGTGGCATAACGGATCAGCCGAGCCGTATGCCCGCGGTCGCCCGGCCTCTCGCGATGCAGCACCGCTGCCGAATGCAGGAAGAGGTTGTGCGGCATCACCGTGGCCCCCAGCATCCCCACCGCTACCACGATACTCTGAGAATTGACTTTGGGTACCACCACGTGATAGGCGACTTGCCGCCACTGGGGGTGTACCAGGGCAATCTCGACCACGTAGGCCAGCCCCAGGATGGAGACCAGCCCCATGATCAGATACTCAAGAGAGCGTGCGCCGTGCCGGTAGGGCAGCAGGATGAGCAGCACCACGCCCGCGGTGAGCAGCGCCGCCAACGGCATGGGGATGCGCAGCAGCAGATAGAAGCCGAGGGCTGCTCCCACGAACTCCGCCATGTCGGTGGCGATCATGGCGATTTCGGCCGTGAACCACAGGAAGAGGTTCCAACCCCGGGAGAAATGCAGCCGGCAGTTCTCCGACAGCGAGTGCTCGGTGACGAGGCCGAGTTTTGCCGACAGCGCCTGCAGGAAGATGGCCATAAGGTTGCTGACCAGCAGCACCCACAGGAGGTCATACCCGAATCGCGCGCCGCCCTCCAGGTCGGTCCCCCAGTTGCCGGGATCCATGTAGCCCACGCTTACCAGGAAGCCGGGCCCCAGGTACGCCAGGAAGCGCCGGTTGAAGATCTCGCGCGCCCACACCCGGGGCGTGCCGGTGACCTCCTCGTGCTCCTCTACACCCTCCCGGGCCGGGCGGGTCGTCTCCTCAGGCATGGTCGCGGGCTTGTGGTCCTCGGGCATCCTGCACAGGGTAGCGCTTCCGCCGCCTGCCGGGAAGGCGGCGGATTGCACGCCGGCGCGCAGCGCGGCCGGCTCCTGTGCGAGCATGCAACACCCGGGACGCCGGGGGCCGGGCAGGGAGGCGGGCGGCCAGCCGGGAATCCCTAAGCCATCTCCCGGGAGGGCCGAACATGCCTTGGCACAACGAACCTCACCGCTGGCGGCAGTCCGGCGGCACCCTCACCTTGCGCACCGACCCCCACACCGACTTCTGGCAGGCCACGGGCTATGGCTTCGTGCGGGACAACGGGCATTTCCTGGGCGAGCCGGCCACCGGTGATTTCCGGGCCGAGGTGCGGGTGGCCGGGCAGTACCGCGACCTCTATGACCAGGCCGGGCTGATGGTGCGGCTGGATGCGCAAAACTGGCTAAAGTGCGGCATCGAGTTCGTGGAGGGGGTGCAGCACGTGAGCGCGGTGGCCACCCGCGAGTTCTCCGACTGGTCGGTCATCCCCCTGCCCGACAACCCGCCCGCCATCCACCTGCGCCTGGACCGCAAGGGCGACGGCCTGGAGGTGTACTTCTCCGTGGACGGCACGCGCTTCACACTAGCGCGGCTGGCCTACTTCCCTCCCGTCCCCGAGGTGCTGGTCGGACCGATGGCCTGCTCGCCGGAGGGAGAGGGCTTTGAGGTCGAGTTCTCGGGCCTCCAGGTGGGGCCTCTACCCGCTTCCTGAGCCAAGCGCGATTGCTTCCACGGCTGGAACGTGTTACGATTTGCCAGTTTCGTGTCACTGGAGGCAGCCGTGGAGCGTTTTGGCGTGAGCATGGAGCGGGACCTCCTGGTGCAACTCGACGCCCTGGCCGCCGAGCGGGGATATCCCTCGCGCTCGGAGGTGCTGCGCGACCTGGTGCGGGCGGAGTTGGTGGCCCGCCAATGGGAGGACCCCCGGGCCGAAGTGGTGGGCACAGTTACCATCGTCTACGCGCACGAATCCCACGACCTGGCGCACACCCTGGCCGACCTGCAGCACTGCCACCACCAGGAGATTGTCTGCAACACCCACGTTCATCTGAACGAGGCCAACTGCCTGGAAGTGGTGATCGTGCGCGGTGCGAGCAAGCGGGTGCGTGAGATCGCCGACACCCTGATCAGCACCCGCGGGGTCAAGCACGGCCGCCTGGTGTGCACCACCACCGGCAATAGCCGCCCATCCCCCGGGAAGGCGTGAGGGGGTAGAGCACCCGATGCACATCCCCGACGGCTATCTGAGCCCCCAGACCTGCGCCGCGGGCTATGCGGTGATGGCCCCGTTCTGGGCGGTGGCCTCCCGGCGGGTCAAGGCCACCCTGCGCCTGCGCCAGGTGCCGCTGCTGGCCCTGGGCGCAGCCTTTACCTTTGTGGTGATGATGTTCAACGTACCCATTCCCGGCGGCACCACCGGGCACGCGGTGGGCGCGGTGCTGGTCGCCATCCTGCTCGGGCCCTGGGCTGCGGTAATCGCGGTATCCTCGGCGCTCGTGGTGCAGGCGCTGCTCTTTGGCGACGGCGGCATCACCGCACTGGGGGCCAACTGCTTCAATATCGCGGTGGTCATGCCCTTCGTGGGTTGGGGCACCTGGCGCCTGGTAGCGGGAAAGGCTCCTGCCGGCTCCCCCCGGCACGTGCTGGGGGCGGCCCTGGGCGGCTACCTGGGCCTCAATGCCGCCGCCCTCACCACCGCGGTGATGTTCGGCCTGCAGCCCCTCATCGCCCATGACGCGGCCGGGCGCCCGCTGTATAGCCCGTTTGGGCTCAAGGTGGCGGTCACGGCCATCGGCCTCGAGCACTTGCTGCTCTTTGGCTTCGTGGAGGCCGCGGTCACCGGGCTCACCCTGGCCTGGCTGCAGCGCGCAGACCCCTCGCTGCTGCCGGTCTCAAGCGGCGACGGGGCGCCGAGCAAGTCATTTCCCCTCTGGCGGCTGGGTGGCGGGCTGGCGGGGTTGGTGCTGCTCGCACCTCTCGGCCTTTACCTGCCCGCGCGGCTGGGCGCGGGCTCGGCCTGGGGAGAGTGGAGTGCCCGCGAGGTGGCCCGCCTCGCGGGCTTCATGCCGGAGGGCCTGCGTCGGTTGGGGGAGATCTGGCCTGCCCCCCTGCCTGACTACGCCTCCCCCGCTGCGGGTGCCGGACTGCCCGCGCTGAGCCTGTGGTACGTGCTCTCCGCAGCCCTCGGCTGTCTGCTCCTGGTGGGGTCGCTGTGGGGTGTGCGGCGCTGGCTTGCCCGCCCGGAATCACCGTGACCGCCCTCCCTGCCTGGCTGCGGCCGGGAACATCGCCGCTCGCCCCTCACCGGCCCGGGCGCTCGCACCTGCGTCGCGGCGCTGAGGCGCTTGCCGCCCGCCTGGGGGCGCTCGCCCGTCCCGCGCCCCCGCCCAGCGGGTTTCTGGCGGCACTCGATCCCCGGGCGAAGGTGATTGGCGGCCTCTGCCTGATCGTGGCCGCCACGCTGACGGGGCAGCCCCTGGTGCTGGCGCTGGGATATACCGGCTGCCTGCTCCTGGCGGCCTGGTCGCGGCTGCCGCTGCGGCGCTTCCTGGCGTTGTGGCTGGCCGTGCCCCTCTTCTCGGCGGTGGTGATGCTCCCGGCCACCCTCGACGTGGTCACCCCGGGCCACCCCCTGCTCGTGCTCTGGCACGACGCCGCCTGGCGGATCGGTGCCTGGCGTCTCCCGTCGGCGCTCACGGTCACTGACGCCGGCCTGCTCGCCGCCGGGCGGATGGTGCTGCGCACCGCCCTGTGCGCCTCCCTGGCCTGGCTGGTGGCCGCCTCCACCCCTCCGGTCCGGCTGTTCTACGGATTGCGGGTGCTGGGCGTGCCCTCCGCCTTCGTGATGACCCTCGCCCTCATGCACCGCTACCTGGCGGTGCTGGTGCAGGCGGCCCACGACCTGCACCTGGCCCGCCTCAGCCGCACGGTCGGGCCCTCTCCGGGGGGAGCCCTGGCCTTCGTGGCCGCCGGCGTCGGCTCCCTCTTCCGCCGCACCCACAGCCTGGGCCGTTCGGTGTGCCTGGCCATGCTCTCCCGCGGCTATCGTGGGGAGGTGCGCCTGCTCGACGCTCCCAGGTGGCAGGCGCAGGACTGGCTGGCGTCCCTGACCTGCTGCCTGGCCCTGGCCGCCGCGTGGTGGTGGCGATGAGCACCGAGGCCGTGTTCCAGGTAAGCGGAGTGACCTTTGCCTACCCAGGCTTCCCGCCCTGCCTGTGCGCGGTGGACCTGGAGGTGGCGCCGGGCGAGCGCGTGGCCGTGCTGGGGGCCAACGGCAGCGGCAAATCCACTCTGCTCCACCTGCTCGATGGCCTGCACTTCGCCCAGTCGGGGCGCGTGCGCGCCTTCGGCCAGGTGCTCGAGGAGCGCCTGCTCGAGACCTCCCCCTTCGGCAGCCGCTTTCGCGCGCAGGTCGGCTACCTCTTTCAGAACTCCGAGGCGATGCTGTTTTGCCCCACGGTGGCCGAGGAACTGGCTTTTGGCCCGCTTCAGTTGGGCCTGCCCGCGGCAGAGGTGCGCACCCGCATTGCTGACGCCCTTGCCCTGCTGGAGATCGGTCACCTGCAGGACCGCCCGCCCGCAGCCCTCAGCGCGGGCGAGAAGAAGCGGGTGGCGCTGGCCTCCCTGCTCACGCTCTCGCCCTCCGTGCTGCTGCTGGACGAGCCCACCGCGGGCCTTGACCCCCGCAGCCAGGGCCTGCTGTTGGATCTGCTGGCCGGCTTGCATGCCTCGGGGCTTACCCTGGTTACTGCCACCCATGACCTCGACCTGCTGCCGGAACTGGCCGAGCGCGTGGTGGTGCTCGGCGAAGACCACCGCGTCGCCGCCGAGGGGCCCGTCAAGGATATCCTCGCCGATGGTCCCCTGCTGCTCCGAGCCAACCTGGTGCGTTCCGCCCGGTAGGCGAGAAACGTTTCGGCGGCTCGCGCCGTCATTACTGGCGGCACCCGCTCCCAGTTGGGGGAGGGCAGGGTGAGGGACCTCCAGCATCCCGGTATCGAGTATCCAGCATCCGACATGGCGCGCCACCGGGTGCCGTGCTTGACCCCCGCCCCCCTCCCCACCTACACTACGGGATGCCGGGCGGCTGCCAGGCCGGCCCGGGATCCCTGTTCGAAAGGTCCGTCATGCCCAAAGTGCTCATCACCGGCGGGGCCGGCTTCATTGGCTCCCACGTTGCCGACCTGCTGCTCTCCCAAGGCTGGGAAGTTGCCATCCTGGATGACCTCTCTACCGGCAAGGAGGCCAATGTCCCGGCCGGGGCGCGCTTCTACCGCATGGACGTGCGCGATGCCGGGGTGGACGAGGTGCTGGCGGCGGAGCGCCCGGATTTCGTCAGCCATCATGCGGCCCAGATGAGCGTCACCAACAGCGTGGCCAACCCGGGCTTCGACGCCCAGGTGAATATCCTGGGGCTGATCAACCTGCTGCACGCCTGCGTGCGCCACCAGGTGCGTAAGGTGGTCTTCGCCTGTACGGGCGGCGCCCTCTACGGCGAGCCGGACCCGGCCAGCCTGCCCTGCCCGGAGACTTGCCCCGTCCTGCCCCTCAGCCCCTACGGCATCAGCAAGATGGCCTCCGAGCACTACCTGCGCTTCTTCCGCCAGGCGCACGGCCTGCAGTACGTCTCGCTGCGCTACGGCAACGTCTATGGCCCCCGCCAGGACCCCCACGGCGAGGCGGGGGTGGTGGCCATCTTCTGCGGCGCCATGCAGGAGGGCAAGCCGGTGCGGCTGTTCGGCTACGGCGAGCCCACCCGGGACTACGTCTTTGTGGGTGACGTGGCCCGCGCCAACCTGCTGGCCCTGCAGAGCGAGGTGGGGGAGGGGAGTCTCAACATCTCGACCGGGCGGGAGACCTCGGTGCGGGAGATCTTCGACGTCCTGGCCGCCTGGTATGGCTACACCGTGGAGCCCGAGAGGTTGCCGCTGCGGCCGGGAGAGGTATCCCGCATCTCGCTCGACCCCTCCGCCGCCGCCCGCGTGCTTGGCTGGCAGCCCGCGGTCGGCCTGCGCGAGGGACTCGAGGAAACCGCGCGCTACTTTGAGACCAGGCGGGGAGGGTAGTGGTTTCGGGGTTTGGGTGTAGTTTGGGGTCGGGTGGGGTACAGGGTCCCGGCCCTGTCGCCGTGTTCCGCGTGACTTCCTGGCCGGCCCACCAATCCCGGATTCTTGAGCATCCCTGCGGCAGGCGGCAGGGCGACCGCCCTCGAAGGATAGCAAGGGCAGAACGATGGTCCCATGGAGGTTCCCATGAAGCGGACTCTTGCGTTGTTGCTGGGCTTGCTGCTGTGCGGGGCGCTGGCGCCGGCGCAGGCGACGGTGAAGTTGGCGACGCTCTTCCAGGACGATATGGTCCTGCAGCAGGGAATGGAGGTGCCGGTGTGGGGCACCGCGGCCCCCGGGGAGCAGGTAACCGTGACCATTGCCGGCAAGCAGGCCACCGCGGTGGCTGATGTCAACGGCCAGTGGATGGCGCGGCTGCCGGCGCTGGAGGCGGGCATGCCCTTCACCATGGTGGCAACCGGCAGCGACAACAGCGACACCTGCGAGAACGTGGCCGTCGGCGAGGTATGGGTGGCCTCCGGGCAGTCCAACATGCAGATGCCGGTCAGCGGGGTGATGAATGCGCAGCGAGAGATCAGGGCCGCCCGCTACCCGGGCATCCGGGAGTTTGGCATGCCCCGGACCGTCTCGGTAACCCCTCGTCGGGAGTGCAAGGGATACTGGGAGCCCTGCAACCCCAAGAACGTCGTGAACTACAGCGCGGTCGGCTACTTCTTCGCGCGGCAATTGCACCGGGACCTGGGGGTGCCGGTGGGCATCATCCACACTTCCTGGGGCGGCACCCCGGTCGAATCGTGGATTAGCCGGCCGGTGCTTGAGGCCGAGCCCACCTTCCGTTACCTGACGGCCAATTGGGACGCGGCCATGCAGAACTACGCCAAGGCGGTGCTGGACAATGCCAAGCAGATGAGCGCGTGGCAGGCTGCGGCAGAGCAGGCCCTGGCCGCGGGCCAGCCGTTGCCCATGCCACCGACCCCCACCGTGCCGGATGACCCCCGCAACAACCCCTGGCTGGCCTCCGGGCTTTACAACGCCATGATCCAACCCGTGGTCGGCTACGCCATCCGGGGTGTCATATGGTACCAGGGGGAATCGAATGCCGGACGGGCCTACGAGTACCGCACGCTCTTCCCGGCCATGATCGAGAACTGGCGACAGGCCTGGGGGCAAGGGGACTTCCCCTTCCTCTTCGTACAGTTGGCCAATTTCATGGATACCAAGCCCGAGCCGGGCGAGAGCGCCTGGGCGGAGTTGAGGGAGGCCCAACTGATGGCCCTGCGCCTGCCCAACACGGGCATGGCGACGATCATTGACATCGGCGACGCCAAGGATATTCATCCCAAGAACAAGCAGGAGGTGGGCCGGCGGTTGGCGCTGTGGGCGGAGGCCACCACGTATGGCAAGCGACAGGAATACTCAGGACCGCTCTACCGGTCCATGGAGGTGGAGGGTGACGCCATTCGCCTGCATTTCGACCACACTGGCGGTGGGCTGAAGGCCAAGGGCAAGGCGCTGACCGGATTCGCCATCGCTGGCGAGGACCGCAGGTTCGTATGGGCCCAGGCGCGGATTGAAGGGGACACGGTGATCGTGCGCAGTAGCCAGGTTGCCAAGCCGGTGGCCGTGCGCTACGGTTGGGCCGACAATCCCGTCTGCAACCTTTATAACGGCGCTGGCCTGCCCGCTTCCCCCTTCCGGACGGACGATTGGCCGGGGATCACGGCACCGAAGGGATAGTTGTAGGGCGGGCCTGCCACGGCCCGCCTTTGTCTCCGTAGGGCAGGGCCTGCCTCTTGGGCGCGCCCTGCGCAAGCGGGCGGCCAGGGACGGCCGCCCCCATGGACACACGCGAGGGAGGTGCCCTATGCCCTCACGCCCGAACGTGGTCTTCATCCTGGTGGACGACATGGGGTACGGGGACTTTGGGGCCCTGAACGGGGGCCTGTCCGCGACCCCTCGCCTGGATGCGCTGATGGGGGAGGGGGTGACCCTGACCCAGCACTATGCCGCCTCCGCGGTGTGCAACCCCTCCCGTGCCGGCCTGCTGACCGGGCGCTACCCCCATCGCACCGGCTCCGTGGACACCCTGGAGTGGCACGGGCTGGAGCGGCTGGCGCTCGCGGAGACCACCCTGGCCGACATGCTGCTGGCCGCCGGGTATGCCACCGGACTGGTGGGCAAGTGGCACCTGGGCGCCTTTGACCCCCGCTACCATCCCAACCGGCGGGGCTTTCAGGAGGCGGTGTGCTTTCGCGGCGGCATGCACGACTACTACCGCTGGCGGCTGGAATACGACGACACGGTGCGCCGGGCGGACGGCCGCTACCTCACCGACGTGTGGACGGAGGAGGCGGTGGCCTTTATCGAACGCCACCGGAACGAACCTTTCTTCCTCCACCTCACCTACAACGCCCCCCACACCCCGCTGCAGGCGCCGGATGCCGAGGTGGAGCCTTTCCTGGAGCAGGGCCACAAGCGCGGGGTGGCCACCATCTACGGCATGATCCACCGCATGGATACCGGGGTGGCGCGGGTGCTGGAGGCGCTGGACCGCCACGGGCTGCGGGAGAACACCATCGTGCTCTTCACCAGCGACAACGGGCCGCAGTTCGGGGGCGAGGGGGAGATGAGCACCACCCGCTTCAACTGCAACTGGCACGGTGCAAAGGGCAGCGTGTACGAGGGCGGCATTCGCGTGCCCATGATTGTGCGCTGGCCCGCCGGCCTGCCGGCCGGCAGGCAAGTCGGCGACATGATCCACCTGTGTGACTGGCTGCCCACCATCCTGGCCATGACAGGCGTCGCTTTGCCCCCGGGCAATCTGCCGCTCGATGGCGTGAACGTACTCCCGGTGCTGCGGGGGGAGCGGGGCAAGGTCAGCACCCGCCGCTTCTGGCAGTGGAACCGCTACACACCGGTGGTGACCTGCAACGCGGCCATGCGCGACGGCGACTGGAAACTGGTGCGGCCCACCGTCCGCGAAGCCATGGCGGTGCCCAGCATCCACTGGCTCTGGGTCTCCATGTACCAGCCCGAGTACTTCATCGAGCACGGGATCATACGCGAGGACCCGCCCCGCGACCTGCCGCCGCCGCCCCCACCAGAGTTATACAACCTGGCGAGCGACCCCCTGGAGCAGGACAATATAGCCGCGCGGCATCCTGAAATCGTGGCGCGCATGCTTGCCGACCTGGAGAAGTGGTTCGCCGAGGTGGATGCCGAGCGCCGCGCCATCCCCGACGACTGGTAGCCCTTCGCCGGGATCAGGACTACCGGGCCACCACTTTGAGCGCGCCCACCATGCCCGTGCCTGCCGACTGACCGTCACCTGCCCGCCCATGAAAGGTGCAGTGGTAGTATAGCGTGGAGCCGGGCTGGGCGTCGGCCGGCAGGTGCCAGGTGTAGGACTGGCCCGGGGCCACGCTCCCCGAGTCAAAGGCACCATTGTCCGCGGTCGCGGTGTGCGGCACCTGCCCCCGGTTGGTCCACTGCACTGCGGAGCCGGGCGCAACCTGGGTGGTCTTGGGCACGAAGCGGTAGTCCTGCATCTGAATGCTGACGTTTCGCGGGCCTGGGGCGCTGTTGACTGACTGCCGGCAGCCGGCAGCTGTCAGCAAACACGCCAGCAGCGCGGCGGCAAGCATGCCGCCGTAGATAGCCTCTCTCATGGCAACCTCCCCACCCTCACCATAGCGCATGGCACTCAGACCGGGGGGAGGAAGGCTGCCACGAATGTGGCATTACGCGCCCAGCCCCTCGAGGAAATCGTTAAGTCCGGGCAGCGGGAGGCGGCCGGCGCGATCGTAGTCACTGAAGCGCAGCGTAGGCGGCCCCGGGCGGTGGTCAGGTGGCGCTTGTCGGTCGGAGACCATGCGCACGATGGCCCACCGGCCCCGGTTCCAAGGTGCTTCCAGGGTGTGGCTATCGCCGAAACGCTCGCCCTCGAGCATCCAATCGCCGGCAAAGAGCACCAGTTTGCGGGCTGCCTGCTGGAACTGGGCGCGTACCTGCCGGGCCTCCACCTCGGGCAGGCCGAACTGCGCCAGGCCGTGGCTGTGTACCCACATGCCGTCTCCGGGCGGGGGCTCGGGCACGAGGTGGATCGAGATGTGGGCGGCCAGTGCGAAGGCGCCCAGGCGGGGCACCCAGTCGGGCGCAAAGTAGGTACGGGCGGCGGGCGGGCTGGCGATTACCCCGGCCTGGGTGGAAGCCAGGCCAAAAGCGAAGCGTGCCAGTTCCATGAAGACTTGCCGATCGCCGCGATAGGCGGCCATCAACTGGGTCACTCCCCGGCACTCAGCCAGCACCGCGGCTGTCGTGGGGTCATGGGTGGGCATGGGGACAAAGAACGTCGGCGCCTGCTCCCGACGGTAGAAAGTGGCTTGCAAGGGGCTGCGGCTCTGCAGTTCGCCCAGCCACCCGGGGGGCTCCTCCGGGCGCGTGTACACCAGGTACCACTGCCGCCATACCTCGCGGGGCCGGCGGCGAAACCAGCGCAGCATGCCCGCATTGTAACGCGCCCGGCCGCCGGCGTACCGGCCCGGAGTACGCCCGAGTAGCATGCTGCGCACAAGACCCAGTGGCCGGGGCTACAGCAGCCGGTGTGCCTGCTCCACCACCTTGCGAAAGGCATGCGCGAAGCGGTCAATATGCTCGGGCAGGTAGCGCTTGAACCAGGGGATGCCCAAGCAGCGGGAGGCCAACGCCTCCGACACCGGCAGGCTGCCCGGGCCCTGGCGCAGGTCGCGGCCGGCAAAGGCGAGGCGGGTGGGGCGGCCGTCATGGTAGATGTCCGCGCTGTTGAAAACCGGGTGCAGGTGCAGGGGGAAGTTGCACCCCCGCCCGGTGTGCGCGCCCTCGGCGTTAACCGCCTGAATGAAACGTTCCACGGGCAGCCCACCGAGTTCCTCAGGCAGGTAGTGCCCGAGTGGGTTGTACCAGCCGCCCATGGTGCTGCCGGAGCCCCTGGGTGGCCGATGCGGGCGGAGTCCGGGCAGGCCCTCCAGGGCATCCCAGAAGTGGTTCATGGCGCGCTGAATCTCAGCCATGCGCTGGGGGTAATGGCGCAGTTGCACCCGGCCCATGGCGGCACAGGTCTGGTTGAGCCGGCCCTTGATCCCGCCCAGGGGAAGGCCGGCCGTGGCCACCAGGTCGGGGAGGGTCAACTCGGTAGCAGTGCGCTCGTAGTGGCCGAAGGCGAGCGCACGCTCGAAGATCTCACGGTCATCGGTGCAAAGCATGCCGGCTTCTCCGATGGCGAGCGCCTTGCCGGCCATCATGGACATGGCCGAGACCTGCCCCAGCGCCCCCACCAGCCGGCCCCGGTAAAGGGCGCCGTGGGCATGAGAGACATCCTCGATCACCTTGACTCCGTGCCGGCTCGCGATCGCGAGCAGCGGGTCCATGTCTGCCGGGTGCCCGCAGTAGTGGACGGCGACGATGGCCCGGGTGCGGTCGGTGATACGGTGCTCCACATCTGCGGGGTCAATGCAGAGCGTGTCCGGGTCAATGTCGGCGAACACCACGCTTGCCCCCAAGGCGAAGGCCGGCAAAGCCGAGGCCCAGTAGGTCAGGCTGGGGGCAATGATCTCGTCCCCGCGCCCCACGCCGCAGGCGAACATGGCCTCCAGCAGGGCGGTGGTGCCGTTGCAGGAGGCAAGGGCGAAGCGGGTGCCCTGGAAGGCGGCATACTCCTGCTCGAACTGCTTGGCGATCTCGATGCCCGACATACCCCCCGCGCGCACGACCTCGAGCACTGCCTGCTCGTCCTCCGGGGTGATCACGGGCCAGGCGAATAACTCGGGGGGGTAGTCGCCGACGGCCGGGGGGCCGCCCAGGAGGGCCAGGGCATCGGTGGGGGAGGGCATTGCTCGCCTCCGGCTTGGGATGGCGGACTCTTCGGTGCCGGGGGGATGGGCCCCTGCCCTGGGCGACGGCGGCGTGGACGTGATTCAGCGCTTGGCAGGCAGTATCCTCCCCTCCCCATCCAGCCGCACCCCGTAACTGGCGGCCTGCAGCGAGCGCCAGATGGCCTGCTTGCCCCTGGCATCTCTGACCAGGTGGGGGCGACAGTTCAGAATGCGGCAGGGGATGGCACGCGCTGACACCCGGTCCCCAAAAGTGAGTTGCAGGGCGACGGTGGGCTTGTTGCGGTCGGTGAAGACGAAGTTCCCCAGGCTGTAGGCGATGGGCTTACCCCGGTAGATCTCGAAGCCCTGCAGCACGTGCGGGTGGCTGCCCAGGATGGCGTCCGCCCCAGCCTCTATGAGCCGCTTGGCCAGGTTACGCTGCCATTGGAAGGGCACGGGCATCCGCTCGATGCCCCAGTGCAGGTAAACCAGGACGATGTCCACCTGCGGGCGCACCCGTCGCACCTCGGCGAGCAGGCGGGTGGGTTCGTAGACCTGGGCCAGGCCGGGGTGACCGGGTTCGGCATACCAGGTGCCGGAGGGGAGCACGCGGCTGGCCGCGAGCAAGGCTACTTTGCGCCCTCTGACCTGCAGCACCTGGGGGCGGTAGGCGGCGTCGGCATCCCGCCCCGCGCCTGCCCAGGGAATGCCGGCGGCATGCAGGTGGCCGAATGTCTCCACCAGGGCCTCATGTCCGTAGTCCTGGCTGTGGTTGTTGGCCAGGGAGACCGCGTCCACCCCACCGGCGGTCAACTGGCGCAGGGCCGGCGGGCGGGCGCGGAAGGTGAACTCCTTTACTTCCGGCCGGCCGCTGGTAGCCACCGCACACTCCAGGTTGCCGATGGTCAGATCATCCTGCCGCAGCAGCAAGTCCAGCCCCGCGAATAGAAAGCCGGGCTCGCGGGCCGCGAGCGGCGCCACCCGGGCGGCGAGCAGCAAGTCGCCCACGACGGTGATGGTGAAGGGCCGGGGCGCGGCGGGCTTGGGCGCGGGGGCGGCCGGGGGCGGAGGCGGGCGATGGTAGTACTGCCAGGCGGGATAGAGCGCCCAGGGGGAGGCCAGCAGGGCCAGCAATAAGAAGAGACGCGGCCACCTGATCATGATGTGCTCCCTTGGGCATCTTCTCTCCGGCCCAGGCGCGCCCCTGCCTGGCCATGTTCATCGCCCAGCCGGGAAGGGAGCGTCTTGGTGACCTGCGCCTGCGCCCACACGCGAACGGGTGATTTGGGTGATCTGCGGATCTTCGGCATCGCATAGCGTCCGGGGTACAAGGGCGCGCAGGGATGCCGGTCCAGCGGGCGAAGATAGGGCAAGCGCCGGGGCCCGGCGGTCCCGGCCACTCCACCGTAAGGGGCTCATCATGGCACGCCTGCACGCCGGTATAACGCACATCAGCGGTATCCCTCTGGGAGGCCTGGGCACGGGCTCGGTCGAGATTCGTCCTGACGGCTACTTCCACGAGTGGCAGATTTTCAACCTGGGGCGCTGGGCGCCCCGCCAACCCGAGTTCTGCCGGGGGGAGGGGCCCGACCTCCCGCTGCAGGCGCTCTCGTTCTTCATCCGCACGCAGGCGCCGGGGGCCATGCCGGCTGTGCGGCGGCTGGGTCTGCGCGCGGAGCAGCATGACCTGTACTCATTTGCCTGGCTCAAGAGTGTGGAGGCGATCGAGTATACCGGGCGCTACCCGGTAGCGACCCTGCGCTACGTGGACGGAAGCCTGCCCGTCACCGTCAGCGCCCGCATGTTCTCCCCCTTTACTCCCCATGACGCGCGCACCAGCGGCACGCCCGGCTTCCACGCGACCTTTCGCATCCGCAACCTGGCCGGGGTGCCGGTCAGCGTGTCCCTGCTCGGGGTGCTGCAAAACCCGCTTGCCTGGGGTGCCGAGGACCGGGCCCTGACCAACACCGTCACCGCAAGCGGGGGTACCACGTACCTTACGATGCGCACTGCGGCTCAGATGGCGTGCCCGGCAACGGTGGGCAGCCTGGGCCTGTCGGTGAGCGGCGGCGAGCACAGCCACCTCACCGGCTTCTTCCCCCGGGAGACGGGGGGCTTCACCTGGCACCCGTCCGCCTATGGCATTGTGGACGAGTCGTGGCTGCACCATTTCCGCCAGGCCGGCCAACTGCCTGACAGCACTGGCGAAGTCAACCCCGCTCACTTGCTGCCGCTGACCGATCAGGAACTCGAGGAGATGCCGGACGCTGGCCGACGGGAACTGCTCGAGCAGATTCTGTGCTACCCCTTCTCCCGGCTGGTGTGGGAGCGGGTGGGTGAGGTGGACCCGGACAGCCTGGAGACCGAAGCCGGCCGGCTTGCTTTCCTCAAGGAGATGCGCGGGCGCCTGGACGTCCTGGCCGGGCGTGACCGCAGCGGACAGGAGTGGGGGGATGGGGCGCTGTGCTCCACGGTGGACCTGGGGCCGCTCGAGGAGCGCGAGGTGCGTTTCACACTGGGCTGGCATTTCCCACACCATTTCAGCGCCAATGGCCCGGAGTTGGGCCATATGTACGAGCACTGGTTCGCCGATGCGGAGGCGGTCAACCGCTTTCTTGCCGAGGGGTACCAGCAACAGGCCGCAAACACGATCGCCTTCTCGGAAGCACTCTTCGACACCAACCTGGACCCCGACCTGGCCGACGCCTGGGCCGGGCAGTTGAGCACCCTGGCCAAGTGCACCTGGTGGACGCGGGACGGCAAGTTCGCGGTGTGGGAGGGGCTGGGCTGCTGCGGCTTTCACACCACCGACATTACTTACCAGGGGTCGTTCAGCATCCTGGCGCTCTTCCCGGAACTCCAGCAGGGGCAGATGGAGATGGGCGCCGCCCACCAGCGGGAGGACGGGCGGGTGCACCACTTCTTTACCCCGGACCTCTCAGCGGTGGACGACGGCTTCGACCGGGTGGACATGAACCAGCAGTTCGTGCTGCTGGTGTGCCGGGACTACCTGTGGACGGGCGACCGGGAGTATTTGCAGCGCATGTGGCCGCACATTGTGCGGGCCATGGATAACACCGCGGCGCTGGATGCGGACGGGGATGCCCTGCCGGACCACGATACCCGGCGCAACACCTATGACGCGTGGAACTTCTTCGGGACTCCCTCGTACATCGCCAGCCTGTGGCTGGGGGCGTTACGGGCGGGAGTGCGCCTGGCCCAGGACCTGGGGGAGCAGGCGCAGGCCCAGCGCTGGCAGGACCTGCTGGACCGGGGCAGGGCCAATTTCGAGCGCAAGTTGTGGAACGGCGAGTATTACAGTCTGTGGGTGGATGGCGACCGCCGGGACGAGTGCTGCATGACCGACCAGGTGGATGGCGAGTGGTTCACCAGCCTGATTGGCCTGGGCCCAAGCCTCCCCCGGGAGCGGGTGGTGCAGGCATTGCAAGCGATCGTGCGCTACAACTTCAACCCGGAAGACGGGCTGGTGAACGCCAACTATCCCCCGGGTACCCGGGTGCGCCTGACCACCTACCGCAACCTGCAGGCCACCGCGCCCTGGACCGGCATCGAGTATGCGATCGCGTCGTGCATGTACGATTTCGGCCTGGTGGCGGAGGCGACGGCGGTGGTGAAGAACATCCACGCGCGCTACCTGCGGGCGGGCCGCTTCTGGAACCACGTGGAATGCGGCGACCATTACTACCGGGCCATGTCCTCCTGGGCCATCTTGCTCGGGGTCACCGGGTTCAAGGTGGACGTGCCCCGGCAGACGCTCACCATCGCCCCTGCCGTGCATCTGGTGGAGTTACGCGCGCCCTGGGTGTCGGCAACGGGGTGGGGGAGGTTCGTGCAATCGGACGATCACTTCGCCTTGCACTGCGACGCGGGCCAGGTGACCTTCCGCGAGTTGCGGCTGAACGTCCGCCCGGCGGGACCCTTCACCCTGGCGGGCCGGAGTGTGCCGGCCGAGGTGACGGCCGAGGGCGACCTGACGGTCTTTCGCTTTGCCGAGCAGGTGACGGTGCGGGAGGGGGAGACGCTGGAGGGTTGACCCTCTCCCGGGGAGAGGGGGAGGAGCCACGGACACACAGCGGTGCGCCCCTGCGGTCAGACAGCGGAGTGCCCGCCCCACAGAGGGATGACGGCCCTCCCGGGCCTACTACGAACCCGGGATACAGGAACGCTTCTGGCGGCGCCGAAGATGCTTTCCGTAGGCGGTTGATTCCCTGCCGGAAAGGGGAGCGTTCATGGCCCAGACTTCGCAGCCCCGACTGGAACGCGGGTTCGGCCTGCTTCAGGCCACGGCCGCGGGCATGGCCAACATGGTGGGGGTGGGGCCTTTCATCACCATCCCCCTGATTCTGGCCACCATGGGGGGCCCACAGTGCATGCTGGGATGGCTGGTGGCGCTGGTGATTGCGGTATGCGACGGGCAGATCTGGGCAGAGTTGTCCTCCAGCCTGCCAGGAGACGGCGGCACCTATATCTACCTGCGGGAGGCTTTCCACAAATACTGCGGCAAACTACTTGCCTTTCTTTTCATCTGGCAGTTCTTCCTCTCCATGCCACTGGAGGTGGCCTCAGGCAACATTGGGCTGGCAGACTACCTGAGTTACATCTGGAGGAGTCTGAGGCAGGGGTTCGACCTCCCGGGCCTGGGCCTGCACGTGGATGGGATGTGGACGCTCCGCCTGGTGGCCGCGGGTGTGGCCGTGCTTACGGTGATCCTGCACTACCGCCGCATTCGTGGGGTGGCCAAGATCACGGTCGCACTGTGGGCGGGCATGCTCATCACCACCGGCTGGACCGTTATTGCCGGGCTGAGCCACTTCAACCCCCGGGTAGTGTTCGACTTTCCCCCCAGCGCCTTCTCCTTCGGGTTCGGCTTCGTGATGGGCCTGGGGCAGGCCACCCTGATTGCCATGTACGACTACATGGGCTATTACAGCGCCTGCTATGTCGGTGAGGAGGTGCGTAATCCCGGCTACGTGCTGCCCCGGGCCATTCTGATCTCGGTAGTGGCGGTGGCCTTGATCTACATCCTGATCAACGTGAGCATGATCAGCGTGGTGCCGTGGCGGGAGGCGATCAAGACCAACTACATTGGCAGCCTGATGATGGACCACCTCTACGGCCGCACCGCCGGCATCATCATGTCGCTGCTTATCGTGTATACGGCCTTTGGCTCCATCTACGCGCTGATGCTGGGCTATTCGCGCATCCCGTTTGCGGCCGCGCGGGACGGCTATTTCTTCAGATCAGTGGCTGCCATCCATCCCACCCGCCATTTCCCCCACGTCTCCTTACTGCTGGTGGGGGGGGTGGTGGCGCTGGCCAGCCTGTTCCCGCTGAAACTGGTGATCGACTCCTGCATCGTCATTCAGTTTATCATGCAGGCGGTCGCCCTGATCGTGCTGCGCCGGGACCGTCCGACCCTCAAGCGCCCGTTCAAGATGTGGCTCTTTCCGATTCCCGCGCTGGTATCCGCGCTGGGCTTCACCTACATCTTTGCGACCTCGGGTTGGAAGCCCATCACCCTCACGTTCGGGTGGATGGCGGCGGGGGTGGTCGCTTTTCTCTACTGGGCGCGCCAGAACAAGGAGTGGCCGTTCGCCCCGCTGCCCAAGGAGGCGCCAGTGACGGCGGTGGCGCTGGAGGAAGCGTAGGGATTCCCGCTCCGGTTTCGGCCCCGGCGGCCCCGCGGGCCTGCGAACGTTCTGCCCCTCTGCGGGGGCCCGGCTGGCTTGCGGCCGGCTAACCTCGGTTGCGTCGTGGGCCACCAATGGCCCCAGGGTTGTAGGAAGGGAGCCACTGTGAACTCCTCTCGCTCCATGGCCGCTCCCGTGGGGGTCTGCAAGAGTAAGAGTAGCAGGAAGCACGAAAGGTTGCTCGCCCGCGGCATCGAGTCTGGGGGCGACGGGTAACCTGGAGGTGCAGGCAAGCGGGTACGCCTTGTCAAAGAAGAGCAGTGAGCGTTCTTGTGTTGGGAGGACATAACATGAGGAAGTGTGCAGTCGTGTTGTTGGTGGTAGCCCTGGTGGCGCTGGCGACCGGCGCTGGCGCCCAGACCTATGCCGAGCGGCTGGGCTACCCGGCCGGGGCCAAGGTGCTGCTCATCCACTGCGACGACGCGGGCATGAGCTGGTCCTCCACCCTGGGGGCGCAGCAGGCCATCGAGCGCGGGGTGGTGACCAGCACCAGCATCATGGCCCCCTGCCCCTGGGTGCCGATGATGGCCGCCTGGGTGAAGGATCACCCCCAGGTAGATGTGGGCGCGCACCTGGCGATGACCTCCGAGCACGACAACTATCGCTGGGGGCCGGTGGCCGGCAGGTCCGCGGTGCCCGGGCTGACCGACCCCAACGGCTGCCTGTGGGATAACGTCGGATTAGTTACCGAGCACGCCAGCGCCGACGAGATCGAGGCCGAGATGCGGGCCCAGATCGCCCGCCTGGAGTCCTATGGCATTACGCTCACCCACATTGACACCCACATGGGCACGCTCTACGCGCGGCCAGACTACGCCATGCGCTATATCAAGGTGGGCATTGAGAAGGGCCTGCCGGTGATGGCCTTTGCGCATCTGGATTCGGGAGACATCCCGGAAGAGCAATGGCCCGCCTTCCAGGCGCTGATGAAGCAGGTGTGGGACGGCGGCCTGCCCGTGCTGGACAACATGATGAACGACCCCTACGGCACTCCGGTGCCGGACAAGAAGGCGGCCTTCATCAAGTTGATCAAAGAGATGAAGCCGGGCGTCAACTACCTGCTGGTGCACTGTGCGGTGCCCAGCGCCGAGCAGGTCTCCGTGAACGGCCTCGACACCGCCAGCCGCTGGATGGCCGACCTGGAGTGCATGACCGCCCCCGAGATTCGCCAGTTGCTCAAGGACGAGGGCGTGATCATGACCACCTGGCGCGAGTTGAAGGCCAGGCGGGCGAAGGCGAAGTGAGGGTGGGGGTTCGGGCTTGGGGTTTGGGAGGATGCAGGGGCCCGGCAGTGATGCCGGGCCCCATCTGTTCTTGGAGAGGGCGCGGGGGGTAAGTCGTGCCGCGGACAGTGAGGCCCCTCACCCCCACCCTCTCCCGCGGGGAGAGGGCGTGATACGCCCCAACCGCACGGAAATGTGGACAGCCGCACGGAAATGTGGACAGCCACCGATTTCCGGAAGGTCAGGAGATCGGCTGGCAGTCCCTCATTTCCTACAAGGCTTCGGCCGGAGTGGCCTCCAGCACCGAGTTGACGTAGGACTGCACGACCGGGGGCAGTTCGGGCATGTCCAGTTTGAGGAAGCCGTGGGTGATCATGCTGATGGCCTCGTCCCGGGAGAGCCCGCGGGCCATCAGGTACTCCACTTCCTCCTCGGCGATGGGGCCGATAGCCGCCTCGTGGGACAGATTTGACTCTGGCGCGCCCTCGGCATGCAGTTCAGGGATGGCGCGCACGGTGGCCTGGCCGGAGAGCAGCAGCCCCCGGCAGTCGAGATGGCCGATAGTGTCGTCGTGGCGCCCGATCAGGCTGCCGCGAGCGATGATGGTGGACCGGTCCCGGGCGATGGTGCGGGCAATGGATTCCCCCCGGGTGCCCGGCCCCTCCAGGATGATGCGGCTGCCCAGGTCGAGGTAGGAGTCCTTGAGCCCCAGGATGATGTTGTTGTAGCGGCTCGAGGAGCCGGCGCCCCGGCAGATGGTGGTAGGGTAGGCCTGGATGGAGCGGGCCGGGCGCACCAGGATGTAGTTGCTGACAAAGACCGCCCCCTCCTCGAGCACGGCCACGGTGCGCGGGCGCACGTGGAAGCCCTCGGCCCAGTTGTGCACCATGGTGAAGGTGAGCACCCCGCCGCGCTTGACGTAAAACTCGGACACCCCGATATGCAGGCCCTCGTTCACCCCCTGCGAGATGGTGCAGCCGGTGAGCACGTCGGCGCGGGCGCCCTCCTCCACGATGATCACGTTGTGGACATTCTGGCTGACATTGTTCTCGGAGAGGAGCAGGCAGGCCTGGATGGGGCGCTCGACCTGTTGCCCCTGGGCCACCCGGATGAAGTAGCCGTGGGTCTGGGCCAGTTGGGCGCGGGCGGTGTACTTGTCCTGGTCAACGGCCACCGCCTGCCACCAGTAGGGCTGCAGGTCAAAGCGCCCCAGCGCCTCCTGGGTGGACATCACCTCCACTGCCCCCTGGTAGCGGGACTGCACCTTCTCGTAGATCACTGAGTGGTCGCGCTGCAGGAAGGAACCGGCCCGGTGCTCCTCGCTGGGCTCGATCCCCGCCTCCGCTGCTGCCCGGCGGATGGGCTCAGCCAGCCCGGTCAACTCGCTCACCGGCTGATAGGTGGCCGGCAGGCGGAAGGATTCCAGGTCCAGGTCCGGGCCGAAGGCCGCCGGCTTGTCCCGCGCCGCCTCGGCCAGTCGGTTCAACTCCTCCAGGCGCGCGCTCATTTGCTCAGGCATACCGCACACTCCATGCAGCCGGCATAGCCGTGCTTCTCGATATGCTCGAAAAGGTCGAGAGGGTTGCCCGAGCACACCAGCGCCCCCTGCATCAGGACGTGGCCACGGTCGGCATGGAAGTACTGCAAGATGCGGCCGGTGTGGGTGATGATCAGCCCCGAGACCCGGTGGGCCGGCGGGCGGTCCTCCTTGCCCAGCAGGCGGGCGATCGCCCGGCCCAGCAGGTTGATGCTGTCCAGATCCACGCCCGACTCGGGCTCGTCAAGCATGGCAAAGCGGGGGTGCTGCGCCAGTAACTGCAGCAACTCTGTACGCTTGGTCTCGCCCCCCGAGAAACCGGCATTCACCTCCCGCCCCAGCAGCCCCTCGACCTCCAGTTCCGAGGCCAACAGGTCCACATCCCCACCGTCCTCGCCAGTGCGGGCACAGACCTCGGCCAACTGGCGCACCTTGATGCCGCGCACCACGGGCGGCCGCTGGAAGGCGAGCGCCATTCCCCGTCGCGCCCGCTCGTCCACCGGCAGCCGGGTGACGTCCTCACCGCGGAAGAGGATTCGCCCGGCAAGCACCTGATAGCGGGGGAATCCCATGATGGTGTGCAAGAGCGTGGTCTTGCCGCTGCCGTTGGGGCCGAGCAGGGCGTGGCTCTCTCCCTCGGGAATGTGCAGGCTTATATCTTTTAGCACCACCCGCTCGCCCACCCGGACGGACAATTGTTCTATTCGCAGCATACCAGTGTCCCTCTGGGCGCTATTGTACCCGGGGCAAGCAGGCGATAGTGGAGGGATTCTCGGACAAGGTGGGTTGGTAGTAGCGCCGTAAAGCGCGTTCTCCTGCCCTCAAGCATTCGGCCTCCAGTATCCAGCAGCCAGCCCCGAAATTTGCTACAATACCCCCCCAGGAGACCAATACCGATGCCCCAGACCCTTACCGAGAAGATCATTGCTGCGCACCTGGTATCCGGGCGGATGGCGCCCGGGGAGGAGATCGGGCTGCGCATTGACCAGACCCTCACCCAGGACGCCACCGGAACCATGGCCTGGCTGCAGTTTGAGGCCATGGGCATCCCCCGCGTGCGGAGCGAACTCGCGGTCTCTTACATTGACCACAATACTCTGCAGACCGGCTTCGAGAACGCGGACGACCACCGCTTCCTGCAGAGTGCGGCGGCCCGCTTCGGCGCCTACCTGAGCCGGCCTGGCAACGGAATCTGCCACCAGGTGCACCTGGAACGCTTCGCGATGCCGGGCAAAACCCTGCTCGGCTCGGACAGCCACACCCCCACCGCTGGCGGCATGGGCAGCCTGGCGATCGGCGCGGGCGGGCTGGATGTGGCGGCGGCCATGGCGGGCGGGGCCTTCTACCTGGCCATGCCCCGGGTGACCGTGGTGCGGCTCTCCGGGCGCCTGCCGGAATGGGTTTCGGCCAAGGACGTGATTCTGGAGCTGCTGCGCCGGCTCACCGTCAAGGGCGGGGTGGGGCGGGTCTTCGAGTACGGCGGGCCAGGGGTGGAGACGCTCTCGGTGCCCGAGCGGGCGACCATCACCAACATGGGGGCGGAGTTGGGGGCCACCTCAAGCCTGTTCCCGAGTGATGAGCGTACGCGGGAGTTCCTGCGGGCGCAGGGTCGAGAGGAGGCCTGGCAGCCGCTGGCGGCCGACCCGGACGCCGCCTATGACCAGGTGGTGGAGATCAACCTGGGGGCGCTGCAGCCCCTGGTCGCCTGCCCGCACATGCCCGACCAGGTGCGTCCGGTGGCGGAACTGGCCGGTACACCCCTCGCGCAAGTGGCGATCGGGAGTTGCACCAACTCCTCCTACCGCGACCTGATGACCGCGGCCGCCATCCTGCGGGGGAAGACGGTTTCGCCGCAGACCAGCCTGGTGGTGGCGCCGGGCAGCCGGCAGGTGCTGGCCATGCTGGCGGCCAACGGGGCGCTCGCCGACCTGGTGCGGGCGGGGGCGCGGATTCTGGAGAGCGCCTGCGGGCCCTGCATCGGCATGGGCCAGGCACCGCCCAGCGGCAGCAATTCCCTGCGCACCTTCAACCGCAACTTCCAGGGCCGCAGCGGCACCCGGGATGCCAATATCTACTTGGCCTCGCCCGAGGTGGCGGCCGCCAGTGCGCTGGCGGGGGAGATCGCCGACCCGCGGGCGCTGGGCAAAGCGCCCGCGGTGGAGATGCCGGCGTGCTTCGAGGTGGATGACCGGATGATTATCCCCCCCCTGCCCGAGGCGGAGGCGGCCAAGGTGGAGATCGTGCGTGGCCCCAACATCAAGCCGCTGCCCAAGGCCGAGCCCCTGCCTGAGACCCTGGAGGGATCGGTGCTGGCGGCCCTGGGGGACAACATCACCACCGATGACATCATGCCCGCGGGCTCGAAGTTGCTGCCCCTGCGCTCGAACATCCCGGCGCTGGCCCAGCACGTGCTGGAGGCCGCGGCGCCGGGCTTCGCCGAGAAGGCGCAGGCGGCGGGTGGCGGCTTCATCGTGGGTGGGCAGAACTACGGCCAGGGCTCCAGCCGCGAGCACGCCGCGCTGTGCCCCATGTACCTGGGGGTGCGCGCGGTGCTGGCACGCTCCTTTGCCCGCATCCACCGCGCCAACCTGGTCAACTTTGGCATCCTGCCCCTGGAGATCCCCGAGGGCACCCAGATCCACGGTGGTGACTGCCTGCGCCTCCCCGGCCTGCGAGAACGGCTCCAGGCCGGCCAACCGGCCCTGGTGGAGAATGTGACCCGGGGCAGCCGTTTTGAGGCCGAGCACGGTCTCTCCGGCCGCCAGTTGGAGGTACTGCTGGCCGGAGGGTTGCTGAACTACCTGGCGGGGCAGAGATAGGCTACCAAGCAAAGGCCGTGGACACCGGTCGCTGCCTCACTACCAGAGGGAGGAAGTGGACGACGGTAGTCTCGGGTACCGGGTAGTGTCAACTTTTGTGTGTAAACTCCTTGAGGAGGGATCCGGCCCAGCGTTTGTTACTGTACTGAAAGATGGTGTAGAGGATGCGGTCCGCGCTG
>Ga0315298_1000657_pt1 | contig 66840 bp, 76 predicted proteins | sample WHS_1_MG_FD_203077 | JGI IMG/M metagenome (GOLD analysis project Ga0315298, IMG submission 203077) | Extremophilic microbial mat communities from Washburn Hot Springs, YNP, Wyoming, USA - WHS_1_MG | ecosystem: Environmental > Aquatic > Thermal springs > Hot (42-90C) | place: USA: Wyoming...
TAAAAGGGAACGTGAGCTGGGTTTAGACCGTCGTGAGACAGGTCGGACTTTATCTGCTGGGAGTGCTGGCTGCCTGAGGGGAAAGGGTCCCCAGTACGAGAGGAACGGGACGCTGTGGCCTCTAGTTTACCGGTTGTCCGATAGGGCAAACGCCGGGCAGCCACGCCGTTGAGGATAAGGGCTGAAAGCATCTAAGCCCGAAGCCTCTCCCGAAAATAGGCAGCCAATCCCCAAAATGGCTGGGCTGGCAACAGCCCGTGCCGAGGGGACGAGGGCTCCCATAGAAGATGGGTTTGATGGAGCCGGGGTGTAAGCCGGAAGGCTTCGGCCGACCGGTTCAGCCTGCGGCCCCCAACCGCCCGAGGTGTCGGGCTAATGTGGTGTCTGGACGATATTTTAAGGGTGAACCGCGAAATGGCTTGTGCATGGGATTAATCTGTATTTTTCAAAATTTTTATGAAATTGATTGTTATTCTAATTCTGAATCTGAATTTCGATGAATAAGAGTTAATAATTTGGCTTTTTATTTGAACTTAATAAACTATTTATAAACACTTGTTTTAAATGAACCACACAAAAGTTTGGAGGGAATGAAAATAAAGAAATCAGCCATAACTAAGGCGACAATGCTGCTGCTCTTAATGACAACCATGAACTTCATGGCGAAAGTGCAAATCAGCAACGCTGCAGCCACTACGACATATTCGCCTTCTTTGATTGCCGAATTGGGTGAGGCTTCCACCGTGCTTATTTACTCGCAGATTGACGCCAACATCAAAGTGTATTATCCCGATGTGAACTGGGTGCCTACAACCACATATTTCCTTGTTCCCGTAAGTGTATGGGCAGTGGGTTCCGGGTTTTTCGTCAGCGCAGACGGTTACATAGTCACGGCTGGACATGTCATTTTCTGTTTCACCCACAAAGACATAACACAAGATTTGTATACGAAATATTTCCTGATAGAGACAGCTTTCACGGTCATTATTCAAGAGCTTGAAGATGCAGGTTACTATATTACGCCTGAAGAGCAAGAAACGCTTTGGAACTACATTGTGGCTTATGGAGAAGTCAAAGACTCTCTTCGGCAAATCTACGCTGTTCTCGGTGAGGTTAGACCAACACTTACCGAAGTGGAAAGCAAGGGATGGGTTGCACGTATAATAGATGTAAGCCCCTTCTACGAGAGGGACATAGCCTTATTGAAAATTGAACCGCCATCAAACTATTGTCCAGTTTTGCTCATGGGCGACTCATCCACCGTTACAACTGGTTCTAACGTGTATTCTTTCGGGTTCGCTGATGTTACTGTTTTTGCAGAAGAATTAGGTGTTGAAACTCTCTTAGCTCCATCAATGAAGGAAGGCAGAATAAGCCAAAAAAGATTGACGAGTACTCAGACGCCATGCTTTGAAACAAGCGCCAGCCTCACATATGGAATGAGCGGTGGACCAGGCTTGAACGATAAAGGCGAAGTTATAGGAATCTGCAGCATGGGAGCTGTGAGGAAAGGAATTCAGGTTGCAGGTTTCAATTTCTTAATTGAAAGCAATGTTGCAAACAGCATTTTAGAGGAGGCAAACGTAAAAAGCAAAAATAAACAGGGTCCCGTTGATGAAGCATTTCTTCAAGGTTTACAATATTACTATGACAAGCATTATTCGGCTGCGAAGCAAAAATTTGAGGTTTGCACCGGACTTTTCGATTATCATTGGCGAGCCAAAGCCTTAATAAAAGAATGTAATGCAGCCATTGCCCGTGGAGAAGACGTTCCGCTTCCAAGTGCAACCATAACACCATTAACCTCATCAATAACAGTGGGGCAATCAGTAAGCCTAACCGCTTCAGTAAGCGGTGGGGCCTCGCCATACACTTATCAATGGTACTTAAATGGAACAGCCATTTCAGGCGCAACTTCAAGCAGCTGGGCTTTCACACCAACAAGCGGTGGCACATACGAGATATATCTCAACGTGACAGATGCGGATGGATACACAGCCAAATCTGGAACCGCAATCGTAAATGTCTCGCAAGCCCAAGGTCCAACATTGGGCGATGCATGGGTAATAATTCTGATGCTTATTGTAGTGGTAGGTGCTGTTGCAGCTGTTGCAATACTTCTAGTGACGAAGAAGAAAATGCCTTCCGCCAGCAACGTATAACCATTTTCCAACTCTACTCCTTTTTCATTTTTAATACTAAATTTTTTGAAGATGCTCTCCATCATCCGCTGACATCATGCAAAATACTTAATAGTTTTTTGTTCTGTTTACTCTGTCGAGGGCCGGTAGATCAGTCTGGAATGATCGCCACGTTGGCATCGTGGAGGCCGCGGGTTCGAATCCCGCCCGGTCCACTAATCAAGCCTTTTTGCTTCCGCTTATATGCTCATCACATCCGTCCAATTGCCACGATGTGACGTAAAGCTTTTAATAATATTGCAATTTCACTTGTTAATTCTAGGGTGTTATCTATGCCTAACGACAAAGAGTATGCTTTTGAATGGATTGAGAATAACAAGAGTCGAATAATCGAAATAAGCGACAAAATTTGGGAATTTGCCGAGTTAGGCTTGGTGGAGTTTAAATCTTCTTCACTTTTGGCAGATGAACTGGAGAAAAATGGATTTAAGGTTGAAAGAGGAATTGCGGAAATGCCGACAGCCTTCATAGCTACATGGGGAGAGGGGAAACCAGTTATAGGGATAATGGGCGAATATGACGCTTTGCCAGGACTATCACAAAAAAGAACCCCATGGAAAGAACCATTGGAAACTGGAAAACCGGGACACGGATGTGGACATAATATTCACGGAAGTAGCGGTATGGCAGCTGCCATAGCGGTGAAAGAGACTATGGAAAAATTTAAGATAAAGGGCACCATCAAATTTTTTGGATGTCCTGCTGAAGAGAATTTTTCTGGCAAAGTCTACATGGTCAGGGATGGATGCTTCAAAGATGTCGATGCTGTAATTAGTCACCATCCAGACTCCATGTACCATGTTTCCATGTTTAGCAGCTTAGCTATTAACTCGGCAAAGTTTCATTTTTACGGTATAGCATCTCATGCTGGGGCTTCTCCGGAACATGGCAGAAGCGCATTAGACGCAGTTGAATTAATGAACATTGGAGTGAATTACCTTAGGGAACACATAATCCAAGATGCAAGAGTACATTATATAATTGAAAAGGGTGGAGACCAGCCGAACATTGTGCCCTCATATGCTAGAAGCTGGTATTATGTGAGAGCCCCAGAAAGGGATCAGGTGGAATTCATATACAATTGGGTTCTTGACATAGCAAGAGGGGCTGCGGTAATGACGAAAACCGATTTGAAGGTGGAATTCATTGATGGACTTTACAATGTTATTCCTAACAGAACCATAGCGGGACTCATCGTTAAGAATATGCGAGAAATTGGGCTTCCTTCGTACAGCAACGAAGATTTAAAGTTCGCTGAGGAAATTGCTAAGACAATTACCTCTGAAACAAAAATTGCACAACTAAAGAAATCTAAACGCCCAGGCTGGGAGAAACTTACAGATAAACTTGTGGATGATGCGATTCCAGATCCTTGGGGAGAAGGCGAAGTTAGCCATGGTAGTACTGATGTAGCTGACGTTAGTTGGCAAACGCCCACAGTGGAATTTGGCACTGCAACTTGGGTTTTGGGCACACCTGCCCACTCATGGCAAGCAGTAGCTCAAAGTGGTGTCGGAATTGGACATAAGTCACTGATATTTGCAGCGAAAGTCATGGCTGCTACGGCTATTGGACTCTTAAAGGATAGAGATGTTTTAGAGAAAGCAAAAGAGGAGCATCGTAGAAGAATAGGCAATAAGAAATATGTATCGCCGATACCTTCAGACATTAAGCCTCCTCTCAACATTTGGAAAGAATGAATATTATAGCGTTTTAAATTCTCTCATATTTTATGGGTTCAAGCTTGGCTAGCCGTTATGTAAATATTGCTTCAGAATATTTTCGATTTTTTCTGGCTTGTCAGTCAAGGTTTTCCATAAATCTTTGTCTTTGTAATTTTTCAGTTTGTTTATTGTTTTATCAATTAAAATTTTTGGAAAAACATTATCTGCTTCATAGAGTTTTCTTTCTTTTCTAAGGTTTTTTGCAGATTCGTTGCAGGAGCGTGGCAGAATTTTTAGTCTTTTTCGCTTGCCAACTTCTTCCACATGCAAATCCTCAGCTATTTTTAGGGCTTCTTTTGGGTTTTCGAAACCATAGTTTATGGCAACTGTTATTCCCGCAAAAAGTAAATGTGGGTTTGCCAATGGGTCTGGTCCTCTATATTCGAAGGTTTCTCTGCAACTTTCCATTTCCTCAAGTTTCTTTCTGAAGCTCCACCATAATGGTATGCGTATCAAAGCTAGGCGGTTTCTGAAGCTCCAGCAAATATGCATTGGAGACTCTTTCTGTGCAGCAAATCTAAGGTAGGATGCTGGTGTGGGGTTTCCAAAGGCTGTTAGGCTTGGTGCAAACCTTAGTATTCCACCAATCATTTTAAGGGTTTCAGTGCTTAAGGTTCCGTCTTGATTTGCAGTTATGTTTTTGCCGTTTTTTAACCCGCACAAGTGGATGTGCATGCCATTTCCAGCGTGTTCCAGAAATATTTTGGGGCTGAAGGAGGCAGAAACTCCATGTTTTGCGCAAATGTTTCGAATTATCCACTTTGTGATGGCGATTGTTTCAGCCATTTCCACCAAATTCTGAGGCATAAGTTCTATTTCATGCTGTTCCATAAGCACGCCGTCTTTAGTTAACACTTCACCAACCTCGCTGTGCCCATACTTTGTGGCAATGCCAACCTCAGCCAATACTGCTAAAATTTCATTTCTTAAATCTTCAAATCTTGTGAATGGGGTGGACTCGTGATAATTTTTGTCTGGTGTGCATGGAAATAGTATTTGATTATTCTGCTTAGATATTATGTAGAATTCAAGCTCAGCTAAAGCTTTTAGAACAAAGCCAGTTGAAGAGCGCAGTTTTTCTTCAGCCCGAATTAAGACGCTTTTTGGAGAGATCTCCAACAATTTTCCATTTTCATCTAGGTAATCGCATAAAATGTTTAGCGTTGGAATTTGGGAAAAGGGATTAATGAAAGCTCGATTTGGCTGGGGCATTATGTAAATGTCGCTTTTTCCAGGTTCAATGAAAGAGAATAAGCTTGAACCGTCAACTCTTTCGCCGAACTCTAAAATTTCATAAACCCTACGTTTATCCGTTGCGGAAAAGCTTAAAGTTTTAAGCCTTCCATCCTCTGGGATATGGCATAAATTTAGGATTCTGATGCCTTTTTCTGAAACAAAATTGACTATTTCTTCTTTTTCTGCGAAATTTAACATTCCTTGCATGGGAAAACTCCCTGTTTGCGAGGTGTTTTATTTCATTTCAAAACAGATATTTTAACTCTCTGTAATAGTTTTAATTTTCAATAAGTATGGATATGTCTTCATGTGGATAAGTTTTAAGGATTCGCTATGCTTATTTATAAAGAAAGGCATTAATATGTCAGAGGAAAGGTAGAAAAATCATGTCTAAAAAAGCCCCATCGAAAGACGAGGCTTTCGAAGCCCTAGACTTCATAGTTAACGTCTTAAAAGAACATGAGAAGGACTTGGACAGACTAATAAATGAGTTGGGAAACATAACCGAAAGGTTGGGCGATGCTGGCGAGTTAAGCGGTAAAATAGAGAAGGTAGAAGAGAGGCTAACATCATTACAGAATGAGATAATGGGGTTAATAACATATTTATCAACTCCTCGCGAAGCCTCAGCAGCGCCATCACTACCAGCGCCATCGCCAACGATGCAAGAACATAAAGTTGAGACATTACAAGTTAAGGAAATTCGTGGACCGCCTGTGATTTTGCGTTGCAAACAGTGGGAGGATTTCCAAACCCTAGCTCATCAAGCTCAAACTTTGTCTTTCCTTTACAGAGAAGCTGAAAAGACCTTTCAGGTTGACGCATTAAAGGACAATCAAATCATAACCTACAGTGGCGAACTTCCAAAACCTACGGCTTTACTGAAAACTTGGCTTTCTAGACAGTTGGAAATTCCTGAGAAGAAGATTTTGGAAGGCATTTTGGCTATAGGTTAAACGTTATTTGATGTTTGTATGTTCGTTTTATTCAGTAATGCTTTTATAGGCGTAAAGCGTCTTAAGTCTTACGATGCAGTATGGAGGGCTGAGGTTGAAGGCTAAGCCACAAGCAGCCGAGAATTGTTTTTCCGTTTTTCGAAGCCTTCTCCTTTCTCCTCGATGACGGAAATGGCTGCCGGGTTTAGCCAAAAAACAATGAAAGCCCTTCACTCCAAGCATGCATGAAGGTGAAAATGGATGAGCGAAAAAGAACATCATCTCCAGAAAATCAATGAAGAATTCGTGAAATTTGCGAGGATGATGGAGGAGCTGCACTTTCTTAGGTATGTGGCTAAAGACCTTAAAAACTTCAGAGAAATGATAAAACTTAGAAAATACGATTAGTCTGTTTAGATAAAATCCTTAAATCTTGCATCGCCATTTTTAAAAACGGAAAACCATGAAAACCACCGATGAAAATTTGCATTTCTTCAACACTTTGTCTCGCAAAAAGGAGAGGTTCATCCCTTTAGAAAAGGGCAAGGTTAAAATGTATACTTGTGGACCCACGGTTTATGATTTTGCTCACATAGGAAACTTTAGGGCTTTCATTTTTGAAGATTTGCTTAGAAGATGGCTTAAGTTTCGGGGTTTCGAGGTAACGCAGGTCATGAACCTTACGGATGTTGATGATAGGACTATTGAGGCTTCCCGTAAACTTGGGATTCCGCTTAAACAACACACGGCACAATACATTCAAGCTTTTTTTGAAGACATAACTGCGCTTAACATTGAGAAGGCGGAGTTTTATCCCAGAGCAACTGAGCACATCCCAGAAATGGTTGCATTAATTAAAAAACTGATAGCGAAGGGTTACGCCTACAAGGCTGAAGATGGCTCCGTTTACTATGACATTTCAAAGTTTAAAGATTATGGAAAGCTCTCAAAATTTAAGGTTAAAGAGCTTAAAGCGGGCGCTAGGGTGAAAGTGCAAGAGTACGAGAAGGAGGAGGCTTGCGATTTCGCTTTATGGAAGGCTTGGGATGAAGATGACGGCGACGTTTTCTGGGAAACTGAACTTGGCAAGGGAAGACCCGGATGGCATATTGAATGTTCAACTATGGCAATGAAGTATCTTGGTGAAACAATAGACATTCACAGTGGTGGGGTTGACCTAATTTTTCCACATCATGAAAATGAAATAGCCCAAAGCGAAGCGGCAACGGGTAAAAAATTTGTGAATTATTGGCTTCACAATGAACATTTGCTTGTCGAAGGAAAGCGAATGGCAAAGCGATTTGGCAACTATTACACTTTGAGGGATTTAATCAAAATGGGCTACGACCCCAAGGCTGTTCGCTTTCTGCTCATGTCAACCCATTATCGGCAACAGTTAAACTTCACCTTTGAAGGGTTAAAAGCAGCGAAAAGCGCTGTTGACCGTCTAACAAATTTTGTTTATAGACTTTGGGATGCAAATGGGAAGGGTTGTGGAAAAAAGATAAAAGAACTCATGCAACGTGTGGAAAAGGATTTTGGAGACGCTATGGATGACGACTTGAACATTGGCGTTGCATTAGTTGCCTTGTTCAACTTTGTATCTGAAGTGAACAAGCTTATGGATGATAAGGTGCTCAGCAAGGATGAGGCAGTGGAAGTTTACCGTTTAATGATGAAGTTTGACAAAGTTTTAGGGGTTATCGGCGAAGTTAAGAAGGAGGAGAAACTGCCTAAGGAGGCTGAAGAGCTAATCCATAAAAGAGAAGAAGCCAGAAAAGCCAAAGATTGGCAAACAGCAGACAAAATCCGAGAACAGCTTAAAGCTATGGGCATAACAATTGAGGATACACCTCAAGGCGTAAAATGGAGAATTGAGAAATCAACAGCTTAAGGATTGGCAAGATTTATATGGGGTAAATGCGCCTTTAGGTGAATAAAGTGGTTTATAATGAGGGGACAAGGAGCCATAGTCTTCATAATAGTTTTCTTGATTTTGCTATTGGCAACATTAGCTGTTCCAAATATTCCGCCGGGAGAAATGCTTTATGGACTTTTGGGAGTCCCAGAAACCGACTATCCAGTTTTTGGGGTCTCAGCCACAGTTTTAGTGATAGCAATTTTTAACGGAGTAATCTACGGCGTCATCGCATGGCTAATATTCACTTTCGGCAAAAAACTAATAAAGCCAACGTAAAAGTTTCTCCATACTTTTGGCGTAAAATCAAACCAATACGGACCTCCCTCTCTAGGTTTTCTGCAAAACCCTACAACAATTCCTTAGCTTTAAATGAAATAAAAATATTGTAGTAGCCCGGGATACGCGACTTATCTCGTTTAAATTTCTCACTTCGGATTAACGGACATAAGGGTCTGATTGGGGGAAAATATTGGTTTAAAATATTGGGGTTCAAATCTGCAATTTCTTGACAAAATATGAAATTGTATGGTCAATCTGAAACCCTATCTTTTGGTAAAGTCGCTCTGCGTTTCCTCCCTTTGTTGCTTGTAATGTGTGAAGGTCGTTTCTTTCGTCGATAGAGTCCATAAGGGCATGAACTGTCAAAGTTGTTCCGATGCCTCTTCTTCTATATTCTTTCAATGTTCCAACATTGAATATTCCGCCAGTTTTCATTAGGGAGATCAAAGTGGTTGTTCCTACTGGTTTTCCCTCGACGTAAGCCAAGTAGTGTTTTGCTCCTTTGCGCATCCATTCAAGATTGATTTTGTCAAACACTTCTTTCCATTCAATTGGCATTTCGAAACTTGTGATCAGAAGCCTGTCAAACAGGTCTATTTCATCTTCAGATATTTCTTTTACGTTAATTGCACGGTTCAGCCTGTCTTCCAACAGTTTTCCTTTGAACACCATCACTGACTGCTCGTGTTCTGGTTTTCTCTCAAATCCATGATGTTCAAGAAGAGAAGTGAACGACCTTGGACGAGTTAGTGGGGAAATTCGAAAGCAGGCAAATGGAAACCTTTTTGACGAGAAGTAGTTAAGGACCCTATTGAGCAAATTTTCAGCTTCATCCTCTTTGACGTTAATTCTTGTAGCATTGTTAAAAAGAGGCACGGGCATTTCAGGGCAATGGATAACAATTGCTCCATCTATATCTGTGGACCAAGGAACGGTTAAAACTAAGCTATGCCAAAACTGTTCGAGTCTCTCAACACTTCCCAAAACACTCACCACACTCTCTTCATCTGGACAATAATTAAAGGTTTCGTGTGCTGGTTTCGATTTTGCGGAAAAGTTATAGCTGAACCGAAAGAGTTAGTTAATGAAGGTGTCAATGTGGTTGACGTACAGACAGTTTCGATAGTAATAGCATCTACAAGTGTTGTGGCTGGAGTAATCTATTATGCTCTTCAGCTTAGACATCAAGCCAAGATGAGAAAGATAGACCTTCTCACTAGACTTTATTCGACAATGGTCAACAAGGACTGGCTGGACGCTTGGCAGAAAGTCCAAGACAGGGAAGTCCTAGACCACGGTGACTACTTGAGAAAATATGGATTTGTTGAGTTAAATGAAGTGTTTGGGGTCTTTACTCTGCTGGGCATGCTTCTGAAGAGGGGACTCATAGACGTTGACTTGATACCTTTTACCTACGGAGAAGTCAAGATCACGTGGGAAAAGGTAAAACCTGTAATTGAAGGTGGCAGAAAAAGGTTCAATGAACCGAAACTTGGCGATGAAGTGGAATATCTTTGCAGTGAACTGGAGAAGAGAGGAAAAAGAGGTGCCAAGAATGGTTGATATACAGACTGTTTCTATAGTTATTGCTTCTGCAAGTGTTGTGGCTGGAGTAATCTATTACATTCTTCAGATAAGAAACCAGACTAAAATAAGACAAACAGACCTCATAATGAGACTATATTCAGTTCGAGATAGCAAGGAATTTCAAGAATCATGGAAAAAAGTCATGTCCATGGAATCTGAAGACTACAGCAACTATGAAAAATGGTATGAATGGTCAGACTTCATAATAGTTGCGGCATTCTTTGAAGGAATAGGCATTCTCCTCCACAAAAAACTCATAGACATTGAAATGGCTGATGACCTCTTCAGCTACAGCATTAAAACAATATGGGAGAAAATCAGGGAAGTAGTAAAGGCGGTTAGAAAATATCATAACGCACCACAAATATGGGAATGGTTTGAATACCTCTACAATGAAATGCAGAGAAGAAAATAAAAATCAGCGAAAACATAGTAAAAGCCACATATTCCCTTTTCTATCCCCCTAATTCAACAGAAGATTCCAGCGATTTTAATTAGGAAGTTAAATACAAACCAACCAAATCTCGACTGTTTGTTTTAAATAACAATTGCTCCATAATCTTATCTTTAATGTCCTCTCATACTTACTCAGGTGTTGTATAGTGGATGCCCAGACGATAAGTGTGTTGGTAACTGCAACCAGCGTGACGGTAGCAGCCATCTATTACATCATTTCTCTAAGGAATACTAATAAACTGAGGGAGACCCAAGTATTTCTACAAGTATCGAGCTACATGGCAAATTTCACCAAATATTACACAAAATTCAATTGGGCCTATAAATTTGACAGCTTTGAAGACTACTGGCAAAAATATGAGCCGGAAACAAATCCTGACGAATGGGAAAAACAATTTGAGCTATACGGTTTTTATGAAAGCCTCGGAATCCTCGTAAAGAAGAAGCTACTTAATGCCGATCTTGTCGACGAATTGATTGGGGGCTTTGTTCAAGATTACTGGGATAAAGCGAAGCCTATAACAGAAGCGTTGAGGAAACGTTGGCCCGCTTGGCTCGAGAACATGGAGTTCCTCGTCAATGAACTGGAGAATATTAGAAGAAGGAAAAAAAAGCGCACATCTCGGCAAATTGTATGAGAAGACACTATCATAAATCATAGTATCATCATTAACTACTACAACAGCGAGTAATGCGCACAGTTGCAAACGTGATAAAGCGATTGATAAGCCCCAAACAATAGCAGTTTCAACATCAAATATGGTTGAATCATAGCGGTTTTGACAGTAGCCCGGGAGAGATTCGAACTCTCGTCAGAGGCTCCAGAGGCCTCCATGCTTGACCGCTACACCACCGGGCTTCATTAATAAACTTGAAAATCTACATAATAACCTTAGTGTCGAATCAAAGAAAAATGGGAGGTTATTTTCTATTCTGCTTCTTAAGGGCTTCTTCAACACAGTAGCATTCTTGACTGCTTGGGTTCCATTCTGGGCAGCACCATAAAGTATCCACTATTGGATCCTCATTTTTTGAGAAGCGCTTGGAACAGAAAATTTTTTCTGGATATTCGTAGGCGCTGTGATTGCCACAGTTTCCGCAAAACTTCTGTTTCGCCTTCATTTAATGCGCCTCCATCAGCATAAGCGCTTCTGTGCTTTGAGATGGCGCCCGCTTGAAGTCTTCGCCAAGCCTTTCGATGACGGAAGCGACTATTATTGGAAAAAGTGTCATGGCGTCTCCGATAACCATAACCTTATTGGCTTTGCTTTTCACTTTTCCCCAACTTACTGTTTCCTCTAAAGTTGAGCCGGATAATCCTCCAGTTTCTGGACGATCCATTGTTATTATTATGGCGTAGTCCATGCCCTTTTTTGATGCAAGAGCTGCGGATTGAACAGTGTTTCTGGGTACTCCTCCGCCAAGAACTATCATGCCATTTCTTGGCGAACGCTTACAAATTTCAACTATTTGTGGCACGTCTTTGAAAGCATCCAAAACAAGCGTATTTTGACATTTCTCCCTTGACGCATGAAGCCAATGGATATAACCAAATTCCGAGTCCCGAACTGCTGGAAGAAAAATCGGCACTTTCGCCTCATAAGCAGCCCTCAAAATAGAGTTCGAATCCCTAAGCCTTTTCCCCAACTCCCATGTAAAATCCTTTGAAGAAAGCGTTTTACCCACATTTTCAGCTGCTATTTCCTCAAACATTTCTGCAAGCCTATAATCCATTCTTGTGAAGTCTTCTTCCGGCACAAAAACGTCGTATATTCGATATATGTGATATTTGTAAAGGGCATAATCATCCACGTTCCAGTGTCCCTTGTAATGGTGTCCGCCCATGGCTTCTATGGCGTCATGAACCATGTTTGCGCCCGTGCTTACAACAACATCAACAAGTCTTTCTCTGATGAGATCCGCTATTAGGGAGCGCATTCCAGCGGGGACAAGGGCGCCAGCCAAAGATAAGAACACCGTGCAATTTTCGTCTCGCAACATTCTTTCATATATGTCGCACGCTGTAGAAAGTCTTCCAGCCCCAAAAGAACCGGAATTTTTAAACTGTTGGATTAGCTGGTCCACGGTTATTTTTCCATTGATTCTTATGTGTTTTACTGGTTCCTGAAGAAAATCCTTTCTCTCCATTTTAAATTTTCACACCAAACATAATTACTTCTAATTAGAGAAAAGTTTTTCCGTTCGTGAAGGGAAAATTCAAATCTCCTTTAGGTTAATTGCACTAAAATTTGCGTTTTAAAGCATTGCACCCCTTATTTTCTGATTTTCCAAACAAAAAATCCAGTTGTCGCTTGAAATCCAGAGCATATTAAAAATAATGGTTCAAATCCAACCTTGCTTGCTATAAGTGTGGATAGCACTGCGGCAACAGCCTCAGCAACATCATAAAAAGATTCAAACATACCAAAAAACAAGCCCTTCTTCTCTTTACCAATATTACTAACCAATGCGAGAAGGGAGGGGCGCTGAAGAGCATAAGAGATTCCAAAGAAGAACTCGATGATATAAAGCTGCATCAAATTGGAAGCACCAATGTAAGCTAAGGAACATGCAGCGCCAACCATAACGCCCACAAAGAAAACTTTTTCCTCTCCATGGACATCAACAAGTCTCCCAGCTGGAGTCTTAAAAAATGCTGCAACCAAACAGAAAACAGCATATAACAAGCCTATGTCAACAAATGACGCGGAAAAACGGTTAACAACAAATATTGGATATACTGGACCCAGCAAGCCGACTCCTAAAGAGTTTAAAGTACTTAGGGCTATGAGGAGCAGCGCTGAAGATTTCGGCATATATGCTCCCTCCCATCTGCAAAGCGCATACGCCGTCCAACTCATATGCGAACATTATTTAGTCGGCTTGCCTCCATTGTAGCAAAATTTTTGCCTTAAAAGTTTAAGATAAACCTTTCGGAGAATAGGCATATAATGGAAAAAAGGCTATTTGAAGTTTCAAATTCCATTCCGCTGGTGGGTTGTATAGCCTTTGGGCTAATCGACAGAGGAACAAACATAATTCAAGTGCGCCCAATTTCAACATGCCCTCTTTCATGTATATTTTGCTCCACAAATGCTGGTCCAAAAACAAAGATACGCCAAACGGAATACGTCGTGCCCCTTGATTACTTAGTTGAGGAATTCGAGAAGATTGTAGCTTATAAAGGGAGGCGCCACATTGAAGCGCACATAGACACTGTTGGAGACCCAATTACATACCCAAAAATCGTTGAACTTGTTTCATCCTTAAGCCAAGTAGATGGCGTAGAAACAGTCTCCATGCAAACGCACGGTTCTATACTAAGCACTGAACTTATGGATGCCCTTTCCGATGCTGACTTGAAACGTGTAAATCTCTCCTTAGATGCCTTAGACCCAGCCTTGGCTAAGAAATTGGCTGACACAGAATGGTATGATGTTGAAAAAGTTGTTGAATTAATGCAGCACATTGTTTCAAATACTAAAACCGAATTGCTGGTTGCTCCCGTTTGGATTCCAGGAATAAACGATGAGGAAATCTCAAAAATAATACGTCTAACAAGGGACATGTGCAAAACAAAATCTCCTTCTTTAGGAATCCAAAAATATGAAATTCACAAGCATGGAAGAAAAGTTAAGGAAGCCAAACCACTCTCATGGAAAAGATTCTACGAACAATTAAGGATTTGGGAGAACCATTTTAAAGTTAAACTTGTTTTAAATCCGAAGGATTTTGGAATCCATAAAAGAGATATGCTTCCAATTCCATACAGAAAACATGAAACAGTAAAAGTTAAGGTTGTTGGACCTGGTTGGCTTAAAAAGGAGAAGCTGGCAGTTACACAAAGAGGAGATAGAAGCTTAACTCTGGTTAACGCTGAAGAAATCCCTGTTGGAGCCAAACTGAAGGTTAGGATTGTGGCGAACAAGCACAATCTTCTGATTGCTGAGCCAATTTAACAACCAAAACTGGGCATGTGGCGTGATGAATTACTCCGTCGGTCACGCTTCCTAAGAGTAGCTCCCTTATCTTGCTTATACCCCTAGCCCCTATAACTATCAAATCAAACGTGCCTTCCCTAGCAGTTTTAACAATCTCCTGAACCGTGTGACCCTCCTTTAACAAAGATTCCACCTCAACACCCTCAGCCCTAACCCTTTGCTCGCCATCAGCTAAAATGCTGCTTCCACTCTTACGGGCAGCCTCAACCACTCTGGAAACATCTGTTGAGGTCATTGCTGGAAAGCCTGAAGGGGTTAGGGTTGCTGGTTCAGGAACTATAACAGGTCTGACAGCGACGGAGTACACGTGAATCAAGGTTATTTTTCCACCAAACTTTTTGGCAATTTGAATAGCGATTTCTAAGGCTTTCAGGGAATGTTCAGAACCATCTAGTGGTACCAAGATTTTCTGGAACAAATTGTTAACCTCAAATACAAAGATTATCCGTTATCCCTTTATAATTTACGGAAAAAAGAGAAGAGGGGCTATTTAGGCTTCGGTTGTTTTCTCTTTAAGAGAAGCGCAGCCACAACTATTACAACAATTGCAATTATGGCTATTGTTGCTAGGAACCACCATTCCTGCCATAATGGCGTGAGAGGTTGTCCAAAGAGCGCCCATAGGCTTAGGTGGTTAATTGTTGCTTGTGCGTAATGTTCGGATGTGTTTATTTGTGTTTCAACTTCTACCCATTTGTTGGATGCTGCATCAAAATAGAATATTTTTAGGCTGTTTTCATCGAGTCCTAATGCGGATAATTGTTCTGGCGTGTAGTAAATGCGTATTGTGGCATTAATGGTGGTTACATTTTCGCTTGATGAAATTTGCACGCAAGTCCCTAAAAGTTTGTATGTTCCTGGCAATGCAACGTCTGGTGCTGTGGCGTTTTTGATGTTTATTGTTGTGGATTGTGATATGCCGTTTATGATTAATATGCAGTTGGTTTCTTGTTTGACGTCAATCGTGTATGGATTGTTTGTGGTGATTGCTGCTGGATTATAGATGGTTTCAGCTTTTCCTTCCCAAATCTTGAAGATTAGGCTTTTGAGTTTGCTTATGCTTTGATTATTCCATACCATAGTGTTTCCGCTTAAGAACTCGTTTGGTTCAGGCACTCCATCAGGATATGTTGGGTCGACGTGTAATGTAACTGTGTGGGTTCCGTTGCTTCCTCCTTGGACAATGAGTTTAAGTGTTTCATTTGATGTTGGAGGTTCTGGACCGCCTCCGGGCAAAGTGGATGTAATATTGAAGAAGTTTTCAAGCCTAAACGATGTAGAGTTTATGTAGTTAACGGGCGGTGCAAGCTTAACGCCTTCCATGCTCCATTGTTGAAAAGTGCTGTTCATGCTCATGTCCAATTTTAGATTTGTAATGTCTACGTCGGTGCCCTTTATGGTGTTTATTAGCCATTCCGGTCCCGGCATGGTTGCATTTATGATATCCACATATACGTTTTTGGCATAGTTAACTTGTGCGTTCAAGTCGCCCGACAGAGTGTAGTTTCCGTTATATGTGACTTGTCCGTTGGAGTAACTGATTGTTTCTGTAGAGGAATAAATTGATGCATATGTTGTGTTTAGCAGTGATTCAACATATGGTTGCAATTCAGGTGGATACATGTCTGGTAAGAATTCAGTGTTTGCATTCAAAGATTCTGTCAAATTCTGCGCAAAATTCAAATGGAAGGCAACGTTTTTGGCAGATTTGGAGTAAGACAGTGAAAATTCGCCGTTTTTTATGCAGTGGATGGTGGCGTTGATGAACGAATATAGGTTTGGTAAGCTTATGCCTTGGCTGGTGAGCATATTTGTTATAATTTGGGTGAAGTCTCCTTCAATGATTACCAAGAAGTAAACATCTGCGCTATTCGTGTCTATCGGCGTTAATGTTGTGTTGAATGTTGTGCAAGTAAGCATGCCCCCAGTCATGTTGTAAAGTGAACCTTCGCCAGTTCCCGGGATTGTTGTGTTCAGCATCAGTAGAAATTGGTTAAGTGTTGTTTCGTTTATTTCTGAGAACTCAATTGGCAGAGTGTAATTGTAATAAACTCTTACAGAATCGTCAATTGTGACTTGGGTGAGGTTTCCTTCAAAATTCACATGGATGTCGCCGAGGGTTAAACCTGAAACCAAATGGATGGTCATTGTTCCATTGAATTCTTGATTTGCATAATTTCCGCTTATTGATAAGTCTGTAGAATTGAATGGAAAGCTGTTGAAGTCAATTCCGCTATATGAGTCGCATAGGGTTAGGGAAGCGTCAAGCGTAGTAGTTGTTATGTTATTTTCGCATTGCATGTTCACTGTTGCGGTTGTCGCATTGAATGGAAAAATTGCTGCTTGGTCTGGCGGAACTGTTAATTTAGCATTTAATAGAGCATTGTATTTATCAAGGATTTTGCTAAATTGTGCATTCAATTCAATTGACGGATTGCTGGTTTCAATGGTTGAGTTGCCTTTACTTGACACCTCAACCGTCCCATCTGGATAGACGATAAACTTTACTTCGGCATTCGTGCGTGTAGTTTCAGGCGTTGCATATGCTGGAATGTAGCTGAATCCTAAAACCATCATGATTATTAAACAAATCGCCCCGATTCTTGCGATGGAAGCACTAAAACTTTTCATTTATGATTCACCTGCATACATTGTATAATAATGTCTTTAAATGCTTTATCAATCTAAATGAATACTGCATTATAAGAGGAAGAGCCAAATGCACCTAACCGCCATTTGTCTAAGAAACTTAACTCATAGAAAACTTAGAACTTCCCTCTGCATTTTCGGAGTAGCCATAGCCACTTGCTTCATAATAGCTGTTGGCGCCACAACTTCAAGATATGTAGAAATCATAACTGAAATGAACACTTTTTTCCGCGGAAAAATCGTGGTTGCTCCAAGGGGCGCCATCGTAATTCAAGGATTCCCAATTGGAGGAGGGCCTTTCCCGCAAGATACAACAATTTATAATATAAGCAAGATGGATGGCGTCGAAAAGGTTGTTCCAATGATAGTTGATTTCGGATTTGAACTTGGAGGAAACCCGACCATAATGCCAGTTAACGTAACCATAGGCTTACCAGTTAAAGAAATGTCGCTAATATTAGGCTCTGCAACGCTAAAAGGACAAATGCCCAACTCTACCAGCGAAGTTGTTGTTGGCTGTTCAATAGCCGACCAGTATGGCATCTCTGTTGGTTTAAAGATAAATATAAAAGGAAAGGAATTTCGTGTCTGCGGAATCCTTGAAGGTCCTTCCGCCCTTCTCATACGTTCAATAATTATGAGTTTAGAAGAAGCGCAAGATGTGTTAAAATATCCTATGATGATAAACATGGCTGTTGTAGATTCCAAGGAGGGCGTTGTACAGGATGAAATTGCAAGCGAAATTGAGAACAAAATAAGCTATGTTATGGCTTTAACTGATGAGGAGCGGAACATTCTAACAAAACCCATTATTGATTTTGTAGAAAGTTGGAAAATTGCGGTTCAAGCAATTCTCTTGTCTTTAAGCATGGTTTTAACAGCTATTGTTGGAATTATGAGTGTTTCAGAAAGAAGGAGGGATTTTGCAACTTTGGATGCTATAGGCGCAGGTTCCAGCCATATTTTTCGAATAATACTTTTGGAAAATTCTTTAATTGGTTTTGTAGGAAGCATGTTAGGAATCGTTTTTGGCGTGATAGTTGCTGCTTTTTTGGCAAGTTTTTACACGGCAATTCCAATTGGTCAGTTTCTCTCAAGCATCTTTGTCATCGTCCAGCCATTTTATATGGTTGAGGTAATGGTGCTGGTAATTGCCTCATGCTGTGCTGGGGGCATAATTCCAGCAATAAACGCTTCAAAAATTCGAATTTCCGAAATCTTGAAGGCTGAATACTGATGAAAATCAAAACTGTAGACTTAACAAAAATATACAAATTAGGCCTGTCGGAAATAATTGCAATTAATAGAATCAGTTTTGAAATCGGTGAAAAACAATTTGTCGCAATAGTTGGACCCACAGGTTCTGGAAAAACTACTCTTTTAAACCTTATAGGATTAAATGATTATCCAACTTCTGGAAAAATTTTCATCGATAACATTGACACTGCACTTCTTTCAACTGGCGAACGTAGAAAAATTAGACTTTCCCGCATAGGTTTTATCTTTCAATCTTTCAATTTGCTGCCAACACTTACTGCCCTAGAAAATGTGGAGTTGCCCATGGCTTTGGCTGGCAAACCCGAAGAAGAGCAGAGAGAAAGAGCTGTTAGGCTTCTTGAGGCTGTCGGTTTAAGTGAGCGAGCTTATCATAGACCTAAAGAGTTGAGTATGGGTGAGATGCAGCGTGTAGCCATAGCAAGGGCATTAGCCAACAATCCAGAAGTAATCATCGCTGATGAGCCTACTGGTGAGCTTGATTCAAAAACTGCCAAAGAAATTATTGCTTTGCTTTTTGACATAAATAGAAATGAAGAGAAAACGGTTATTGTGGCGACGCATGATGAAAAAATAGTTGACGTTGCAGATGCAGTTTACACTATTCATGATGGAAAAATAAAAATTCAAAGTTGAAACGTCTATAGAAGTGCAAAGTCTGTTGATTTAATTTTTCCCTTCTGGTCAACGAAAACTTCGAATTTTTCAGCCCAAGGATGTCCTTCCAAATCTATTGGACATGTACCCCTTACAATCCAACCTTCGCCTTTCTGCTCGACTGTTGAGATTTCTATTTTCTCTGTCTTTTTTCTTTGTTTAAGGAATTCGACGGCTATTTGACGAACAGCCTCATGTGATATCTCCTTCATGACATTTTCCTCCAACTTTTCTTTATTTTTTGGTTTGGGTGGCATTAAGGGTTATGAATGGAAAATCGTTAGTATAGTTAAACATAGTCTTAATTTCGTACACATTCTTTTTGCGATAGATTCAAATCACTAAACAATCAATTCTAAAATTAGAGCAACAGTATCGGAAAAGAAAATTATGAGCGAAAAAAGGAGAATAATATTCCACGTAGACATGGACCACTTCTTCACAGCAGTTGAGGAAAGAGAGCATCCAGAATATAGGGGCAAACCAGTCATTGTGGGCGCAGACCCGAAAGGTGGAAAGGGCAGAGGAGTTGTAAGCACATGCAATTACGAAGCAAGAAAATTTGGCGTACGCTCTGGAATGCCAATTTCAAAGGCTTGGAAACTGTGCCCACAAGCCGTTTATCTTCCAGTCAACTATGAACTTTACACAAAAGTTTCAGACAAAATAATGAGTTTGCTGCGAAAATACGGGGACAAGTTTGAACAGTGGGGCATAGATGAGGCTTTCTTGGACGTAACGTCAAAAGTGAGAGACTACACGGAAGCTGAAGTTTTGGCGAGGGAAATTAAAAAAGAAATCCATGAGAGCGAAGGGCTTACTTGTTCTATAGGTGTTGGTCCAAACAAGCTTGTTGCCAAAATCGCAAGCGACTATAGAAAACCAGACGGCTTAACAGTTGTTAGAGAAGAGATAGCTGAAAGTTTTCTCGCTCCATTACCAGTGCGTAAGCTTCTTTGGGTTGGAAGAAAAACTGAGCAAAAACTGAAGGCTATGGGAATAACAACCATAGGCGACTTGGCTCGCTACGACCCCACGGCTTTAGCGGAAGTTTTCGGCGTTATGAGAACCCAAATGTATTTGATGGCGCATGGCATTGACAAGAGCGAGGTTGAGGAAAGAGGAGAAATAAAATCCATAAGCCGCGAAAAAACATTCGAAGAAGACACTTCAAACTTCGAGTTTGTCCTAACGAATTTGGATAAGCTTTCAGAAGAGGTGCACAAGGACGTTTTGAATCAAAGGCTCTATTTTAGAACTGTCACGGTTAAAGTGCGTTACGAAAACTTTGAAACCCACACCCACAGCAAAACCTTGCCTCTAATAACAAACCGCTTAGAAGAGTTGAAGAAAACGTCAAAGGAATTGTTGCAGACATATTTGAAGGCTGACAGAAAAATAAGGCTAATAGGGGTTAGAGTTTCAAACTTTACATCGGCAGAAAAACAAAAAACACTCGTTTAGCAAGTGGGCAATGCTATTTTTTTACTCTTCGAATTTCAAAGACAACGGGGTTTTCCGCATCTGGGCAAGCATTGAATATCACATCCTTATCCTTGCTCCATGGAAACTCAACGCCATAACGCATTGCATAAACTTTTGGCAGCACAACCAAAAGGGCACTATAGCAAATGTCACCCTTCACAGATTTGCCATCAAAAACTATTTTATCGCCCACTTTATGTCCGAAGGCACATTTTCCCTTCTGACTCACAACCTTAACTTCAATTGTGGACATATATGCTCACAGCATTAAGGTTTTATGTTCGGATATTTCTCTTTTATCCTTTCATTTGCTATTTTAGCAATCATGGCATTAGAAATCAAAACATACTTGACTCCCATAAGCTCTGCGAGATCTGCTGGCTTCTGGTCCTGCGTAACCAATAGTAAATTGTTCTTTTTCGCATATTCCACCACATCCTTGTCCCTTGCCCCTTGAAGTCCCACCTCTTGAACTGTTAGGACTTCCCAACCGAAAGTTTCAAAATACTCTTTCAAACCTGCATACATTTCATCAAGCAATATTTTCAAATCTACTCGCTCCTTTTTCACTTATCCTTTCCATTAAGAGGTTTCTTTATATTTTGAAAGTTGCAGATAAATTGTAGGGGCAGAGTCTCGTGAAAGCCTTGAACTGTCCACTTTGCGAGTTGGATTTAGAGAAGGAGAAAATATTCTATGCGGATCAATCCTTCATTGTTTTGAGAACAAAAACTTTGAAGGGTCACAGAGAAAGAATTATGATAGTTTATAGGAAGCACGAGCACACAATACAGTATAAAGCTTTTGAACGGGCTCTAGACATCCTTTCAAAAATAGGTAGAAAAGTTTTCAGTTACACTCCAAAATTTGTCATTATGGATTCAACCTTTGCCACAATAAACGACCATTGGCATCTGGTTGCCAGCGACCTTGACCCAAAAAGCGAAGACTTCAACCAGATTTTAGCCACAAGATGGATTAAAGTCGTGGACAACACCATCCCAGAAGAAGGCGAAGTTTAACACTTACTAGGATAGCTTGAATTCCCATTTGCACCATAAATCTTTCGGATGCTTGTCTGGCGGACAAACTATGCAATTTACTATCGCATTTTGGTTTAATGTTTTTGCAAAGTTTTTCAAATAGCCAAACCGCACTTTTTTGCATGGAAATTCGCTTAATCCCTTACTCAAACGAGTTTCCTGCGTTCTGCACCTGTTAATGCTCAAAACAGCTTTCTTATCGCTTACTTCAACTGTCTTGAAAGGTTGGTCTAAAGCCCAACTTGACTTTCGCAAAAGATCCATTATAGTCGGTATGTCTGGGTTCTCCTCAACTTGAAACATTTTTTGTAGGCTTCTGGCTTCTATTGCCGCCATAACCTCCCAAACTCCAGCATCAACTTCCGTCGCCGCTTCTGTTCCAAACTTCTTTTCTATGCCCAAAAAGTATAATCCGTCAACCCTCCATAAGTTTCTGATTTGAAGGAAAAAGTAGTCAAGCAACTTTTCGAGGGGCATTTTAGCCAACATTTCACGGTCTTCAACGCTTCCAGGGGGATATTCGCTCATAAATTGGCACCAGCTTTAGAGGATAATGCTATATTAATTAATCTTTTAAGCTTAACCACAAATAAAGGTGGAAAAGCGGCGAACAACATTGGAGCAGTTAATAGAGACAATAATCCTCGGCATAATTCAAGGCTTAACAGAATGGCTTCCAATTTCAAGCACTGGACACCTAAAACTGGCTGAACATTTTTTAGGCTTACCGGTTCCAATACTGTTTGATATCACATTACATATTGGAACGTTGGTAGTCATTTTACTGTTTTTCAGGAAAGAAGTTAAAGGGGCAATTTCGGCTCTCTTACGATTTGATTTCAAAACAGAAAATGGAAAACTTGTACCACTAATAATTGTTGGAACAATACCAACAGCCCTAATAGGCTTAGTTTTTGGCGACATTATAGAAAACATTTTTCAAAATCCTCTACCAATAGCTATGGCCTTCATTTTATGTGGGATAATCCTCTATTCTACAAAGGCTGGAAAAGAAAAAACCGACACCATAAACTATTCAAAAGCCTTAATGATTGGCGTAGCACAAGGAATAGCCATAATCCCTGGCATCTCGCGTAGTGGAGCGACAATTGCTTTTGCACTTTTGTTGGGAATAAGGCGCGAAAAAGCCTTCAAATTTTCTTTCTTGCTTTCAGTTCCAGCGATACTTGGTGCCTTTGGCTTAAAATTGTATAAAGAAGCGAGTTTGTTAGCCTCTGCTGGATATAGTTGGATGGAGTTTTTAATAGGAGCGGTTGTGGCAATGGTTGTAGGCTATTTCGCTTTAAAACTTCTTTGGAAAGTCATCGCCGTTCAAAAGCTTTACTTTTTTGCCTTCTATTGCTGGTTTATTGCATTATTATCTATTATATTCAGTTTTGGCAGCTTCTAGCCATTTTGGCTTTCCATAGAGAAACTCTGTTAGAAAAACCGCAAAATCTTTGTTTTTCTCGTAAACCTCAACTATTTCATCGTCAACGAAAATTTTGAACCCTTTACGGAGAATCTGGGAAATTTGTTCGGCAACACCTGCACTTCGCCCTCCATCTTTCAATCTTTCGTTAAGCAAAGCTATTGCATCCACATATTTTCGTTTAATGTTTACAACCCATCTCCCATCTTCAATGTAGGGTCCAGAAACAGTTCCAAGATTGTCTAAGTGTTTTTTCAAGAATTTTTCGCATTCGTTTTCCTTTTCTAGGGGCGGTCCTAGATGTTTCTTGACTGGTGAAAGGAAGCGTTTCTCAAGTTCAAAGATGAACATGTTAATGCTTTTCTCGTCGCTCCATGGCAAGTCTCTTAGTATAGTGAAATCGTTAAGTTTTAGAAGTTTGTGCAGTGAGCGTTGCGATTTGTAAAGTTGTCCCCATAAAACGTCTGGAACTGCTTCTACTTTTGGAAAAGTTAAAAAGATAAGCGTTGAGTCATGTTTTGCTAGTTTATGCTTAAGCTCTTTTATTGTTAGGGCTTTTGTTTCTGGTGGATAGAAGAAGTTTAAGCTTGGATTTTTTAGGAAAAGTCTGGCGGCGGCTATAAAATTGTAGAGTTTTTGCGGTTGTACCGCTGAGGCTACATTTCTTCCCTTATCCACTGGGTCGATGATTAGTAATGGTTCCTTGAAGAGAAGCTGCAGTTCATTTTCTCTTCCTTTGTAATGGTTTTCAATGTCTACTGTTATTCTTTTTTTATGTCTAGCAAAAGCCTCAAGAGCTTTCATGAAGGATTTGTAATGTAAAATTAGGAGTTCGCATAGGTATCCGCTGAATCCGCCGATTTTTATTTCTGCGCCATAAACGCCTATTCCCTTCATAAACTTCTTTAGCAAGCGCACTTCTCCACGCATTTGCTCATTCAAATGTTTTTTCACATAGTCTGTGTGGTAAGGTGTGCGGTCTGTGGCGCTTAACCACTCTCCACGCTTCGTATCATAACATGGCACAATATTTACTCTAATGCCTTCAACAAAAGCCTCCAAGTAAGGGTGTTCGGCAAATCTTTCAATTTGTTTTGAGCCTTCAGTAGCTTTTCTTGCAATTTTTAGGCATACATCTCCCAAAGATTTGCGCGGTATAATTGTTGGAACACGCATGAAAACGTCAATTTCCGGGTCTTCGCTTAACCATGTGTCTTTAGCTACTGAGCCTTCAATGCGAACTTTGGCTTCAACGCTGAAAGCCTTTGCTGTTTCTGCAACTTTGTCTTCCAATTTCTTAGCTAAGGCTTCTACTTTTATGCGGTCCGATTTTTTTGGCGTAACTTTTTCTAGAACAGTTGCGCGGATTTTTTCAATTTTATTTTGCATGCTCTTGCCCTTTTCTCTCTATTTTTGGGGGCAAAACTCCTTAAGAGTGGAGTATATGGGACCTTTTGGTGTTAAATCGCTTCTCTTAAGCCTCAAGCAGGCGGCATTTACAACGCCGAATTCGTAACTCGAATTCTCAGTTAGGCATTTGGCAAGTTCAGCCTTATTCCTTCCAGACTTGACACGGGCGATTGTTAGGTGTGGACTAAAGCCCTTATGGTCTGGTGTAAACCCCAAACCACGCAAGCGAGGTTCCAACTGGTTGAAGATGCTTCGCAGTTGGTCGGCGCCTTCGGTTATTCCAGCCCAAACAACCCTTGGGTAGCGAAGATTTGGAAAGGTGCCAACTCCTTGAATCTTAACATTAAAGGGTGTGAACTGAACTTTTTTAATTTCTTCATAAATTTTTTCCACCATAGGCGTGGTGATATTCCCAAGAAAGCGAACGGTTATGTGAATATTTTTGGGTTCCACAAGCTTCAAGTCAGCTCCAGTTTTGGATATTAAGTTCTGAACTTCTGTTATCCTTTTCAATATTGACTCGCTGTCCATGTCAAACGCTATAAAACTTCTTATCATCTCCGGCATCCAGGATTCCTTCGCACATTTTACTTTTTACATTAAAGCATTTATGAGTAAAAAGCTATCTGTTAATAACATTGCGAATCAGTGAGAAGGAACAAAATGAACTTCAACAAGCTTATTGTGGGTTTGGCTGGGATGCCTGGGGCTGGCAAATCTTTAGTTGTTTCTGTGGCTAAGGAAATGGGTTATGGCGTTGTTGTTATGGGTGATGTTGTGAGGGAAGAAGCGGCAAATAGAGGTTTGGAGCCTAATCCAGAAAATCTTGGACGGATAATGCTTCAGTTAAGGCAGAAAGAGGGTGAAAGCGTCATAGCTAAAAGGTGTATCCCAAAAATAGAAAATACAAGGGAAAGCAAAGTTATTGTTGACGGCATAAGAAGTCTAAGCGAAGTTGAAGAGTTTAAAAGGCACTTTCCAAAATTCACATTAATTGCCATACACTCGTCTCCGGAAACAAGGTTTAAAAGGCTTTATCATAGGCAAAGAAGCGACGACCCGAAGAACTGGGAAATTTTCCGTGAAAGGGATATGCGTGAATTGAGTGTTGGGTTGGGAGAAGCCATAGCTATGGCTGAATATTTAATATTGAATGAGGAGAATTTGGATGTTGTTAAGGGAAAGGTTAGAGCAGTTTTGAGAAAGGTTGAGGAGAAATGGATGAAATAAGCGTTTATGTTGAAACTGAAATCAATCCAACAGAATCAGAAGAAAAAGTGAAAAGGGCTGTGGAAAATGTTTTTGGCAATATTCAAATAAAAACTCAACCATCACATAAAGGAAGCTTGCTAACAGCAGAAGCAAAGGGATTGGAAGCCCTAACAAAACTCTACAATTTGCTGCGAAGGGAGCGCATCCGAGATGCTGCCCGAGGGGTCCTTTTCAAGGGCTTAAGTGGAAATACCATAAGTTTTTGTTTAAATAAGCAAGTGGCTTATGCTGGGCATATTTCATTTTCTGAAGAGATGGCGGAATCGCCTCTTGGACCAGTAAAGGTTAAAATAGAATGCGACAATCCCAGAGAGTTAATTGATTGGCTTGCCCCAAAAACTGGATAGGCGAATTAAAATGAGTTTGAAGAAAGTTTACAGAAATATTGCAGCTTTAATTAATGATTTTGCTTGTTGATTGGTGTTGTTTTTGTCTTTGAAAGCAGCAATAACCCCTCGTGGAGCTGTCCTGCTTGGAAGTTATGTGGCTTGTGACGCTTTTGATGAAACCAAACCGTTGAGGGTTGTAACTCATGCGCATGCTGATCATCTGATGGGTTTGCATCAAAGTCTTAGGACATGCGAGAAAGTTTTGATGACGGGCGCCACTAAAGATTTGATTGATGTTATGCGAGGTCCGCTTTTTCTTATGGGTGGGTTTGTGGAGGCTCTTGATTATGGTAAAACCCTTCGTTACGAGGATGAAGCCGTAACTTTTTTCCATGCTGATCACATTTTGGGTGCTGCCCAAGTGCTTGTTGAGGATGCTGAGGGGACGAGGATTGTTTATACTGGAGATTTTAGGATTGACAAGACGCCAGTCTTGGAGGCTGATGTTCTTGTTATGGAAGCCACTTATGGAAGTCCGTCGTGTAGGCGTTCTTTTGATAAGAATGTTGAGGATTTGCTTGTTTCTTTGGTGGAAGAGGGTTTGAAGCGTGGTTCTGTTTATGTTTTTGGTTTTCATGGCAAACTTCAAGAGGTTATGCAGATTCTGCATGAGGCTGGAGTTAAAGCGCCTTTTGTTGCTCCTGAAAGGGTTCTTCACGTTTCGAGGGTTTGTGAGCAGCATGGTATGCGTATTGGGCGTTTGATGCTTTCTGAGGAGAGAGAGGCAAGAGAGCTTTTGGATAGGAATTTGCCTTGTGTGGCTTTTTATCATATGGGTTCTCGGAAGAGGTTTGGTGGGGATGTTTTTCGGGTTTATGTTAGTGGTTGGGAGTTTGATTCTCCATGTCGTGAAATTTCTGATATGGAGTATGTTATAGCCTTAAGTGATCATTCGGATTTTGATGGTTTGATGGAGTATGTTAGGCGTTCTAAGCCTAAATTTGTTGTTACTGATAATTTTCGTGTTGGTTATGCTGAGACTCTTGCGAGGGAGATTCGTAGGCGTTTTGGGATTGGTGCTGTGGCGCTTCCGAAAAGGTAATGTGCCTAAAGTAGTGTGTATTGTGTATTACTACACAATATTTATCTTTTCTTTCCTCCATTCTCTATTGTAGAATTCGGATTCAAATTCCGAATTCATACGACTTAAATAAAAAGAAACCAGACATTCGAGTGCGATACCAAAATGCCCTCCCCACTACAACCAGAGTTCTTCGCACTGTTGGGCATAGACCTTTTCTTAGCCATAAGCCTATTAACATGCCTCTTAGACAGACATTTTCCATGGGCTTTGCCGTACATTTATCAGTTGGCTGCTTTGGCTGGCTTCGGACAACTGCTTGTAAGCAAAGAGTTCATAGCCTTCTTTGGAGAGTACATGCGCTTTTGGTATAGCCTCCTCTATTTAATAGTGGCTTTGGCAAACATAATCGCAGTCAACGCTTATCTTGGAATAATGAAGAAGTTATTGAATTACGCTAAGGTTTTCATGTTCACAGTGACATTTCCAGCCCTCACATTAACAGCCTTCTTCCTCTCAAGCTACGCGGAAGTTGCGGTTCACCCGTTCATAATTGCTCCTCAAATGTCTTGGGAAATCACCTTCGTGGGCATAGTTGCCTTCGACACTTTAGTAGTGGGTGTGGGCACATACGTGTTTTTCAAGCCGAAATGGTGGTACATAGCCATAGGCGCAGGCGCAGCGATAACTGGCGCAACATTATACGCTTTGTTTAAGCCTTCTTGGGGAGAGGCAGCCTTCGTAACTTCAGCCATAGCCCTAGCATTAGCCTGCGTCATAATCTTAAGCGTAAGCATCTACGTTCTCGCAAAAATTTGGATAGAAACCCTAAAAGAAAGAAAAAGAAGAAAAGGAGGTGAAACAACAAAATGAAAACAAGCATCAAAAAAATATTAAAACTATCAACACTCCTTATTTCATCGCTGCTAATAGCCACAGCAAGCGCACAATACTATAGATTCATGTACATTTCAGGCACCGTCACAATATCAGCTGGAGGATTAGTGTGGATTAAAGGCGACCAAGCCGGAACTGCAGTGTCGATTTCAGGTAGTACAGCAACAGTGACACTATCTCTCAACAATGGAACAATATCGAACTTCACCGGATATCTTTACTTGAAAAACTTGGACGGCACGCAGCATAGCATAACTATTAACATAACAGACGCTGCCAATTCAGCGTTTTATGCACCAAACGGGTTTAACATCACGATTTACAATAATTCAACGGGTGACTATATCGGTTCGCTCAATGTTTTATCAAACACTTCATATTATCCCGGAATCATCTCTGGAAGCGCAGTTTGGCATATAACCTTCCAAATAGAAACTACACCAGAATCAAGTGGAAGTGACGACTTCGCTGTACAATTCACATACGAATAATAACGCTCATCTCCCTTTTTCTTCAAATCTTTAATCGCTTTCTTTTTAAGTCATAAAGGTTCATTGTGAAATTTTAAAGTCGTGTATTTTGCTAAAGTTTAAAAGTAAATGTGGATATTGCTGTTACTCGAAATTATTAAAAAAGTATGAAGTGATGTGAAATGAGTAAGTCGTCTTTGGTTTCGGGTTTCTATAAGCTCAGCCCGAGAGATCGTTTGGAGTTTGTTAAGGAGTTCGCGAGTTTAACGGATGATGAAACAGCCTTATTGCAGAATACTGGTTCTTTGCCCTTGGATTTGGCTGACCGCATGATAGAAAACGTTGTCGGCGCCATTCCAGTCCCGCTTGGCATTGCTGTAAACTTTCTCATTAACAAGCGTGATTATTTGGTTCCAATGGCTATTGAGGAGCCTTCTGTTGTTGCTGCTGCGAGTTATGCGGCTAAAATGGCGCGGGATGGCGGCGGCTTCTTTACGAGTAGCACGCCGCCAATAATGATTGGTCAAATCCAAGCCATAGGCATAAAAGACCCCTATGCTGCTAAGATGCGCATAATCCAAGCAAAAGAGGAAATCTTAAAGAAAGCGAATGACCAAGACCCAGTTTTGGTTTCCGTAGGCGGCGGAGCCAAAGACTTAGAAGCAAAAGTTATTCACACAACTCATGGACCTATGGTTATTACGGAGTTGCATGTGGATTGCCGAGATGCCATGGGCGCTAATGCCGTAAACACCATGTGTGAGGCTGTAGCCCCTCTAATAGAGCGCATAACAGGCGGACGCGTTTATCTGCGCATAATCTCTAATTTGGCTGTTAAACGCTTGGCAAGGGCATGGTGCACAGTGCCAAAAGAGGCTGTTGGCGGAGAAGAAGTCGTAGACGGCATAGTGAACGCTTGGGCTTTCGCTGCAGCAGACCCATATCGGGCGGCTACGCATAACAAGGGCATTATGAATGGCATAATAGCCGTAATAATCGCAACATGCAACGACCACCGGGCCATCGAAGCAGGAGCCCACGCCTACGCAGCAAAAAACGGACAATACACAACGCTTTCAACATGGGAGAAAAACGAAAACGGCGACTTAGTAGGCTCAATAGAACTGCCAATGGCCGTAGGCCTCATAGGCGGAGCCGTCAAGACCCATCCCATAGCGAGAATATGCCTAAAAATTTTAGGCGTAAAAACAGCCAACGAATTTGCAGAAGTTTTAGCCGCCGTTGGCTTAGCCCAGAATTTAGGCGCCTTGAGGGCTTTAGCCCATGAAGGAATACAGCGCGGACACATGTCGCTTCACGCAAGAAACATAGCCATAGCAGCAGGCGCCACAAACGAGCTAATAGATTTGATAGCGGAAAAAATGGTTGAAGAACGCAAAATCCGCATGGACAGAGCAAAAGAACTCATAGAACAGTATAAAGCCGCTGGAAAAATCTAAAAGAGGAATAAACCGCATCATAACATGGGAAAATGGAATGAAAGTAGTTCTTGGACCAGCATCGCAACAGTTAGGCGAAAAAATAGCACAGCTTCTAAATGCAGAAACAGTCCCAGTAGCCTTCAAAACATTTCCAGACGGCGAATCCTACATAAGATTAGAAGGCAAAGTGCAAAACGAAGAAGCCTTCATAGTGCAAACCACAAGTCCGCCACAAGACTCCAAACTTATACAGTTAGCCTTTATCGCCGATGCCGCGAAAAGAAACGGCGCAAAAAAAGTAACAGCCATCGTGCCTTACTTGGCTTATGCACGCCAAGACAAAGCTTTTCTGCCAAGCGAAGCCGTAAGCATCGAAACAATTGCACGAATGCTGAAAGCGGCTGGAATTGACAGCCTAATAACCGTGAATGTTCATCAAGAAAAAGTTTTAACGAAATTTCCATTCCCAGCAAAGAGTGTTTCGGCAATCTCACTGTTAGCAGAACATTTCAAAAACAAGGGTTATGTGGGGGTTTTTGCGCTGGCACCAGACAAAGGCGCAATGCACATCGCCGAACAAGCCAAAAAAGTTTTGGGCGGAGAATGCGGCTATTTAGAAAAACAAAGAGACCGTTACACTGGGCAAATCAGCGTTGAAAAGAAAACATTCCAGGTTAGAGGAAAAACTGCAATAATTTTTGACGATATCATAAGCACAGGCGGCACAATAGTTGCTGCTGCCAAGGTTTTAAAGGAACTTGGAGCTGAAAGGGTTTGTGCTGCTTGTGTTCACCCGCTTTTAATTGGAGATGCTGAAAAGCGAATCTTTGAAGCTGGAGTTGAAGAAATTGTTGGCACCGATACTGTTCCAAGCCATGTGAGTAAAGTTTCCATTGCGCCATTAATAAGTAAGGAAATCCAGGAGCATAAAAGTGGCTAAACTTTTCTTTCTATTTTCAGGCGAACATGAAACCCTACCAGTTTCCGAGTTAAAGGATATCCTTGAAGCAGAAGGCTATGCTTTTAAAATATTAGAGAAACTTGACCAAGTTTTAAGGCTTGAGGCAGAACCAAACTGTGTAGACGCTTTAAGGCGTAGAGCAGCCCTCACAAGGCTTTGTGGGTTAGAGCTGTTCAATTGCGAAGCCGAAATAAGTGAGATAATTAAGGCTGCAGCGTCCGTAAGCCTAAACGAGATTTTAAAAAATGGCGAAAGCTTTGCAGTCCGCGTAAAACGCATAAAAAGTCATGCTCCAAACATTAACAGCATGGTTCTTGAAAGAAAAATTGGAGAATTCATCCTCAACAAAAAAGTAGAAGCCAAAGTAAACCTAAAAAATCCAGAAAAAACCTTCACTGGAATCCTAACAGACAAAAAATTCATTTTCGGCATAAAACTGGCTGAAATTCCGCCAACACAGTTTATGGAGAGACGCCCAAAGAAAAAACCCTTCTTTCATCCATCAGCAATGCCAGCAAAACTTGCAAGATGCATGGTGAACTTGGCGAAACCCAAAACTGGCGAACTGGTTTTTGACCCGTTCTGCGGAACGGGAAGCATGCTCATAGAAGCAGCGCTTATTGGCTGTCGTGTTTTGGGTTCGGATATTCAACGGCGCATGGTAAAGGGGACCCTCAAAAATATGGCTCACTTAAACATCAAACCAGAAGGTCTAATAGTTGCCGACGCAAGAACCGCACCAATAAGGAAAGTTGACTGTGTGGTAACAGACCCGCCGTATGGAAGATCCGCGACAACTCTTAAACGAACCACAAAACAAATAGTTGAGGAAGCGTTAATGGCTGTTTACAGCATGCTCGGAAAAGGACAAAGGGTTTGCATGGCTGCGCCAAAAACACTAAACATTGGAAGAACAGCCACAACCTTAGGCTATAAACATTTAGAATCCCATTTTGTTTATGTTCACAGAAGCCTAACAAGAGAAATAGCAGTATTCGAAAAGGTGTAAACCCATATGAGCCTACACATAACTTTCTTGGGCACGGCTGGAAGCGTTCCAACACCAAAAAGGAGCCTACCATCCATCCTCATACAACGCAAAGGCGAACAAATAATGTTTGATTGCGGCGAAGGCGTGCAAAGACAAATGATAAAGGCTAAGGCTGGCTTCCACAAAAAAATGAAAATCTTTATAACACACATGCATGGCGACCACGTCTTAGGATTGCCAGGGCTACTGCAAACTATGGCATTGCTTGACAGAGAAAAAAGACTTGACATTTATGGGCCGCCAGGGATAAAGCGCTTCTTAGAAGGCATTAGGGAAACTGTTCAGTTTGTCTTAACATTTCCAGTTGAAATCCACGAAATACAAAAGGCGGGTATCATTTGCGAAGACGAAGAATATCTTGTCCAAGCCGTTTGGGCAAACCATGTAATCACAAGTTTGGCATACGCCTTCATAGAAAAATCCCGCCCAGGAAAATTCTACCCAGAAAAAGCAAAAGCCTTAGGCGTTCCGGAAGGTCCCTTATGGTCAAAACTGCAGCATGGAAAAAAGGTTAAGCTATCTAATGGGCGAATAATCAAACCCGAAGATGTTACAGGACCGCCAAGACCTGGAAGAAAAATCGTTTATACCGGCGACACACGACCATTTAAAGGTTTTACGAAATTTGCTTCTAATGCAGATTTGCTTATTCATGACGCCACATTAGACAATGAAATGGCTGAAAGGGCTGAAGAGGATGGACACTCTACACCAGAACAAGCGGCGAGAAACGCCAAAAAAGCAAAAGTGGAACAGTTGATTTTAACGCATGTTAGCGCAAGATACGATGATACAAGCATACTTTTGGAGCAAGCAAAGAAAATTTTCAAAAACACGAAAGTTGCAGAGGATTTTATGCGAATAGAGATTCCACTTCAAGATGTTTAGAGGAACAGTTTGCTTAATTTTTCCATGCTCTCTTCAACATGCTCCACGGATTCAACAATTAAGATATTGTTGTAACGAATTTTTCTGAATAACTTTGCAACGTCATCCCAATTTATTGTGCCATAGCCTATTCCCAAATGTTGGTCTGCTTTTCCATCATTATCATGCAAATGCGCATGCACAATCCTATCTTTGAAAATCGTTAGGAAACTATCTATTTGTCCGTTCAGGTTGGCGTGTCCAACATCAAAAGCCAAGCCTATTTCCTCGTTAATCTCTTCATAAAACTTGGCGAAATCTTCAACACTTTTCATAAGGAACGGATATGGTTCTGGCACATTTTCTATGGCTATTTTAACGCCGTAATCCTCTGCTTTTTTAAGCAGTAGGTGTGTTGTTTTCAAGTTTTGAAGCCAATCCATGCCTGGATAAAACATGCTAACGCCTGTTTTTAGCCCTGGGTGGAAGACCCAAACGGAAGCGTTTAGGGCGTTTGCATAAGCCATTGATTTTTCCAGTCTTTTGAGCATGGCGTTCAACATGGGTTTTGAAGGTGAAGCGATGTTTATGTCTGCAAATGGTGCGTGAACAGAATATTTCAAGTTGTGAGATTCGCTTATCTCTTTTAATTTTAGAACCCTTTGCTTGTTTAGTGTATGAAAGCCGTCATCAACAACTTCTATGTAGTTTGTCCTAGCATCGAGTATTTTGTTGGTCATTTTTTTGAATGGTTGGCTTAAGCAGTGAAGCGTGGATAAGCCAATTTTTGGTTCTCGCATTGCGTATCCAGCCAAATTTCTAATTGAGTTTTCATATTTGATGATTTCTTTCTTATAACCCTAATTTTGTTCATAGTCTGATTCTGCTTCTGAATATGTATATTTACTCCTAATTTAGACTCCACGTTCATACAAGTTAAATGCTGAAAACTCGAGAAAATTCACTTAAATTATTTAGTAATAGCGGAAGTGCCAGAATGCCAAAAGAGGCCAATGCCGCAACCGAGTTTGCAGAGCTTTTGATGTCTGAGCAGGGTTTCCGCAGTTTAATTGATAATGCAGCAGTGGCTGTGGGTATTACGGATACTAGGGGACGATTTGTGTATGTTAATAAGGCGATGACTGATTTGTTGGGCTATTCTGCTGAAGAGATGTTTGGTCGTCCATTCAAATTTTTTCTACATCCAGAAGACAAAGCCAAAGTAACCCGCTTATTCCTCAGAATTGTCATACTGCGGAGACAGCCCAGAGATTTAGAGTTTCGAGCTTTACGTAAAGATGGTGCAATCTTACATTTATGGTCAAAACCTACACGTTTCATGATTAATGGCAAAACTGTTGGGTTCCACGCAATAATAGTGGATATAACCAGACTTAAAAATATTGAAAAGAAGTTAATTGAGACCAACAGAAGGCTTGAGACAATTTTTGAAACAGCTTCTGAAGGCATAATAACAGTAGATGAAAATGAAAACATCACTTTTGTAAATAGAGCTTTTGCGGAAATTCTTGGTTACAATGAACGTGAGCTTATAGGGGTAAATCTGCGAAGATTTGTTGACGAAGAAAGTTTCAAAATGATAAAGGAACAAACGGAAATTAGAAAACGAGGCAAGACCAGCCGTTATGAAATCGTTCTATATAATAGAGATGGCAAGCCACGCATTATCCAAGTTTCCGCATCGCCTCTGTGTAATGAGAAGGGCGGATACGTGGGCACCATCAGCATCGTAATAGATGTTACTGAACGTAGAAAGATGGAGGAAAAACTCAAAGAATCCGAGGAGAGGTTTAAACGCTTAATAGAATATGCTCCTGACGCCATTTACATTAACGATGTAAACGGCGAATTTATAGATGGCAATAAACAGGCAGAGGCTTTAATTGGCTACAAAAAGGAAGAACTTATCGGAAAAAACATACTTCAAACTGGAATATACTCGGAAAAATGCTTGCCAAAGGTTAAAGAAGCAATTGAAAAGAACATGCGAGGAGAAAGATACGGACCAGACGAATTTGAACTAATAAGGAAGGACGGCAGAAAAATCTTTGCTGAAATATCCGCCATCCCAGTAACTAGCGGTGGAAAAATTGAGATTATAGGCATCGCACGGGACATAACAGAAAGGAAGCAAATGCAAAAGAAGCTTGAAGAATACGCTCAACATCTTGAGGAACTTGTTGAGCAGAGAACTAAAGCACTAAAAGAAGCCCAAGAACAACTTATCAAATCTGAAAGGCTTGCCACAATTGGACAAGTGGCAGCCATGGTTGGACATGATCTTCGCAATCCGTTAACGAGCATAAAAGGTGCAGTTTACTATCTAAAAAACAAGTTAGGTTCGCACATAGATGAAAATGTTAGGGAAATGCTGAAGCTTATTGAGGAGAATGTGGAATACGCAAATAACATAGTTTCAGACCTTATGGAGTACTCACGAGAAATAAAATTGGAGCTCACAGAAACAACTCCAAAAGCAGTAATAGCGGAAACATTGCTGACAGTTGAGGTTCCAGAAGGAATACAAATTTTAGACTTAACCCAAAACAATCCAAAAATAAAAGTTGATATTGACAAAATGAAAAGGGTTTTCAGCAACATAATAAAAAACGCAGTAGACGCCATGCCAAAAGGCGGCAAACTTACAATAACAAGTAAGGAGACAAACGGCAATGTTGAAATAGCCTTCACCGACACTGGAACGGGCATCTCAAAAGATGTTTTGGAGAAAATTTGGACACCATTTTTCACAACTAAATCAAAAGGTATGGGTTTAGGCTTGCCAATCTGCAAACGCCTAGTGGAAGCCCACGGCGGCAAAATCTCAGCGGAAAGTAAAGTTGGAGAAGGCACAACGGTTACCGTGACTATTCCTATAGAAACAAAAAATTGTTGAAGGAGGTGAAAAAATATGGATAAACGTGCAAGAATCCTCATCATTGACGACGACGAAGACATAAGAAAAGTCCTAAAAACCATACTTGAAGATGAAGGATACAGCGCTGACACGGCTGCTAATGGAAAGGAAGCAATCAGAAAATCCTACAGAAAATTCTACAACTTGGCTTTGATAGACGTTAAACTTCCAGACATGGAGGGCATAAAACTTTTAAAAAGAATCAAAGACACAGTGCCAAAAATGCGGAAAATAATCCTCACTGGTTATCCTTCAATACAGAATGCTATAGAAGCAGTAAACCAAGGAGCAGATGCCTACATAGTGAAACCTTTTGACATGGACAAAGTTCTGGCAACAATTAAGGAGCAACTGAAGAAACAAGAAGAAGAGAAAAAGTATAGCCAAGAGAAAGTCACAGAATTCATAGAAACCCGCGTAAAGGAACTTGAAGAAGGAAAACCAGTAACCCACAAAAAATAGTTTCATTTTTCCAAATTTTATTTTGCAGATAACCACATGTTTTAAGCTAAGCCTTAATATTTTATTGGAAAAGTTTATTTCACTGCAAAGTGCTATGAAACAGAAGCACTGGCGGATAAATCGTCCGCTGGGATGTAGCCTTACAAAAAGGCTGAACCATAAACTAATTGAGAGGTGAAAATATGGCGTATAAATATATTGCTGAAGCATGGGCAAAACCTGAAAAATCCTTCGTAGATGAGTTAATGCGCCAAAGGCTGATAGAATGGCGCAGACAACCAGCCATAACTCGAGTGGAAAAACCAACAAGACTTGACAGAGCTAGAAAATTGGGTTACAAAGCAAAACAAGGGTTCGTCATAGTTCGCGTTCGCGTTAGAAGAGGCGGATTAAGAAAGCAGAGGCCTAAGGCTGGAAGAAGACCCAAGCGCATGGGTGTTAAAAAGTTTAAACCAGCAAAAAGCATGCGATTAATAGCCGAGGAAAGAGCCGCAAGAAAATTTCCAAACCTTGAAGTTTTAAACTCCTACTGGGTAGGCGAAGACGGCCGCTCAAAATGGTTCGAAATCATAATGGTTGACCCCCACCACCCAGCAATCACTGCTGACAAAGACATCAACTGGATAAGCCAAAAACAAAACAAAAGAAGAGTCTTCAGAGGTTTAACAAGCGCAGGCAAAAAAGTTAGAGGCTTAAGAAGGAAAGGATGGGGCGCGGAAAAACTTAGACCAAGCAAAAAAGCTGCTAGAGGAGAAAAGTAACATTCATGATGGCTCTCAAACCGAAAGTTTTCAAGAAAGGTGGAAAACAACGCTGCGGAAAAGGTTTCAGCCGCGAAGAACTCAAAAAGGCTGGAATAAACCTAAAGGAAGCCATAAAGTTGGGCATTCCAGTGGACTTTAGGCGAAGAACAATCCACAACGAGAACGTTGAAGTTGTTAAAGCTTTTATGGAAAAAGAGAAAGCTAAGCCTAAACCTAAGGGAAAATCTAAAAGTTAAACTGCTTTAATAAGATGCAGTGATGAAGGTTTTGTCTTCTAAAATTCCAATAGGATACATTGATATACGGGTCTTTGCTCACGCCACAGAGGAAGTGGACAAAATTTTAAATGCTGTTCGCAACACTCTTCCGGCAGAATTGGCTGACACGATTACATTTAAAAAAACAAATTTAACTGGGCATCATGGAAACCCCATAACCCTTTTAGAAGCAAGAGTTAAAGAGAAAAATGCCGTTCAAGCGGTTTTTAAAAAATTGTCTTCCAGCTTAAGCTCCTTGGATAAGGAATTGTTAAGAAATGAGATTACGCAACATTTGGATGGAGGAAACCTATACATTAGGCTTGACAAACAATCAGCATACCTAAATGAAGTTAAACTATGCACAACAGACCCCATACACTTCCGAATACACTTCCAAAAGCATAGCCCAGAGGAAATAGTGGAAATTTGCAGAAAATTCGGGTTGCTCCCATGAAAAAAATTTATGCCGATCTACATTTATGTCCAAACCTTAGAGACTTGGAACAAGCTTCCAACATAATAAAAAAGGCTTCAATGCTTGGATATCGTCTAATCGCCATAACTTTCCCACTAAACGCAAAGGAAGAAGAAATCGATAAAATACGAAGCATCAGCAGAGAACATAAAATAGATTTGGCTTCTAGAGTGGATTTAAAACCAAGAACTCCAAAGGAGCTAATTTACAATCTGAGAAAACTTAGGAGAAGATTCGAAATAATTGCTGTAATATGCGAATCCAAAACTGTGGCAAGACAAGCAGCAAAAGACCGCCGTGTAGACCTCCTAAACTTTTCATCCATCAATCCGCATGGAAGATTCTTTGACGCCGCAGAGGCTGAATTGGCTTCAAAAGCTTTGGCTTCCTTTGAAATTGACATAAAACCGCTCCTCACCTTAGAGGGTCCAGCAAGGGTTAGGCTTCTTTCAAGTTTACGGAGAGAAACGGCGACCGCTCAAAAATTTCATGTTCCAATAGTTATCTCAAGCGGAGTTTCAGAAAAATTCCTCATGCGAAAGCCAAGGGATATGGCTGCTTTGGCTGCGCTTTTCGACTTGGATGAATTTTCAGCAATAGAAGCGGTTTCAAAAAATCCAATGCAAATCATTAAAAGGAACAGAGAAAATCTCAGCCCAAGGTTTATTGCGCCTGGAATAAAGATAATCCGCAAGGGGAAGGATTGTTGAGGAAAGTGAGGCGGCGCTACTTAGCCTTAAAAATAGATTCCAATGAAACATTTAGCTCAAAAGATTTTATGGACGCTGTTTGGAGTGCAGTTTCAAAACTTTATGGTGAATATGGCGCAAGTCAAACGGGCTTAACCCTAATTAATTATGATATGGAAAAAGGTTTTGCCATCATACGCACTACGCATATAGCCATTAAAATGGTTAGAACAGCCTTAGCCTCAATAACAAAGGTTAGAGATAAGCCAGCAGCGGTTCACGTGTTAACGGTTTCAGGGACAATAAAAGCGCTTTACAAGAAATTGGAAAATAGACTTTTATAGAAAGCTTATTTGACTGTTTTCAGTTTATATTTTGGGGGATGATGTAGCCGTCCCAGTCTGATTTATGCAGATGAGGAACTCATGACGGACAGACCCCAAAAATTAGCAACTATAAACGAAAACGGGCTTCCCGAGCCTTCTTTCGCTTCAAACCAAAAACCAAAGCCAAAAACATTCCTGCAACAAAACCGCCAACATGCGCCCAATAAGCAACCCCGCCAGCTATATCAAAAATTCCATAAAACCACTGCAACACAAACCAGAACCCCAAAAAAACAAAGGCAGGCAAAGGCAAAATGGCATAAAAAACTAATGTTAAAATCTTTGCCCGTGGATAAAGCACAAAATATGCGCCCAAAACTCCAGAAATTGCTCCAGAAGCTCCAAGAACACCAGAAGTCAAGTCAGAAGCTAGGGATATGCCGATTATTTCACTTATTAAAGGTGCATATAGATTAACTAGTATGTAAGCAAAAGCTGCAGCTAACCCGCAACTAAAGTAAAAGATTAGATAACCTAAATGACCAAAAATGTCTTCTACATTGTCTCCAAAAACATAAAGGAAAAGCATATTGCCCAACAAATGAAGCCATCCAGCATGCATAAACATAGAAGTAAAAAGCGTGTAAAGCCGTTGCCCATGAACTATCTCGTTTGGAATCATCACGAATTTTTGTTCCATTTCACCTGCAAATTGAGGATTTAAGAAAATGTTGATGTTTGAAAGCCAATATACCGTAAAAATGACGACGTTTGCAATTAGAATTAGGCGGTTCACGTGGGGAGTTGTCAAAGACTTATTTAAATCTCTAAGCGGAAGCACGCACTATTCACTGAACTGACTAAAATTCTTACAAAGTATTTATGTTTAATGAATGAGGCACTCAACCATTTTGTCACATACCAAACACTCATCTGGAATCGAAGTGCCCTTTGGACGCTTCTTTAAATATCCAAGAAAATGCTTGCACTCAACAACATTTTCATGTTTAACTTCAGCCTTTTTGACTTTTTCTACGTAAGGCGAAACCTCCTCGTTTTCTTTATCTTTAGAATCCTTTACTTCAGCAACTTTTGCGAGGCAATGTGGACACGCATAATATGTTTGAACATGCCCGCGGGAACTGACTGTTGCCAAAATTGGCTTTTGAAATGTTCCGTTGCATCCACTACATCTAAACAATGTTTGATTTTCGTCCCCCAACTTCAATGAAGTTAAGCTTTTTTCCATTTTTGAACCCTCAAAGCATACGTATATCAAATATTGATATTTAATAAATCTTTTTGCGCACATGTTCAACAAAAAGACACAAGCACGCATAAAACGTAAATTTAACCAAAATCCAATTTCCACCTTATGATTCTCGATACAGATTCTGCCTTCACAACCTTATTATTTCCTTAACAATATGGAATTTTCGGTGAACATAGTTTGAGCGCTTGGCACGAACTTGAAGATTTACAAAAGAAAAGGGCAGAACTAGAGTTCCAACTCCACTCATTAGAAGAAAAAGAAAGGACATTAGAGGAAAAAGCAAGAATAATGCAAGAAAAACTCGCCATTCAAGAAATAGAAGAAAACCTCAAAGTCAAACATGACTCTGTGGAGCAACTGGAATCCAAAATCACAGAACTCGAAAAAAGAATAAAGGAACAAGAAAAGAAACAAGAACGCCCACTAATCTCCGAACCCCAAGAAGAAGCGAAAACCGAATACTTCTTCCACTAAACTAAATTTTAAAAGCAATGGGCCTGCCCGGATTCGAACCGGGGACCTTCGCCGCGTGAGGGCGACGTCCTAACCAACTAGACCACAGGCCCATCCAATCCTATTTTTAGTTCTCTAACTCTCATAATCTTTGCTATAGAATTTGAAATACTTATTCTAATTTCATAAAATCTTTCCTCAAAACGTCTAAAAAACCCAAAGTAAAGGCGAGTAATTTATGAACAACTTAGAAAACAATGTTGAATTTGAAAAGAAAGAGAAGTTTCTATTGATATTATGCTTTATGGCTTTCGCTTCTATCGGCTATTTCCTGACCCATTATCTTAGGTTCTAGCTTCAATTTTCCTTCACAACTATGTCTTTAACGTCCTTCACCCACGGAACACAAATTGCATCTTCTCTGAACCAGTTAAACAATTCCCTTACTATTTTTCCATCGTCTTCAGCAGCGCTTTCAGAAACCAACTCAACCGTTATTATTGCCTTTTTCTTTTTCAATTTTCAACCCTCTTAACGCATCTAAATTTAATTTTTAGGTTTTAAAGGATGTTTCCCTTTCTGATGTATCACCAACTAAGATTCTGAATCCGACAAAACTATGAAACAATGTTTCATAAACTTTTTCTATACAAAAACCAACTAATTAAAGTTGGGTGCAAGTAGGAAATTCACAAATTTTCTCCCTTCTCCCTTCTATTCGGCAAGGCGAGAAAACTTGCGCCCCCAACTCTTTATCCACAAACAATTTTGCCAAATTTACGTTTTCCCAGCAGAGGACGAAGCTGATGCCATTAAAAATTATGAGGAACATTGGCAGAAATAATGGTAGAGCAATAGCAAAGCTATAGAAGAAAAACAAAAATAGCACATAAACAATTCAATGACCAGAAATCTGAAAATATAAAAAACGATTTAAGGTATCATTGCGGGGTTGCCCTAGCCTGGTAGGGGGCAGGCCTGCTAAGCCTGTGGTCGGTAACGGCCGCGCGGGTTCAAATCCCGCACCCCGCGCCATAAAATCTGATAATAAACCCATAGAATCTGAACCCTTTTTGACATAGGGCTTATCAAAACGCAGCTACAAAATTTTATCATATCTGCAATAAGCAGAATTCTGTTCCTAACCCTAGAAATGGCAAGGTAGTTTAGAAAAGATTTCCAAGAGCTTATTTGGCTTGACGGAAGCTTGTTTGAGCGTTCCCTGTTTGCTTCTTTTTGAACTTACGATCCGCCATTCTGTTAATGTAATAGTATGCCAATGTCTACAGGAACCTCACGATTCTAGAATCAGTCTCGTATTGGACGACCTGGGATTAAGAACTGGGTGCAGATGCCTATATCCGCGCCGGACCATATCGAAATTAGGCTATTTTTTCAGTTCTTCGATTAGTTTGACCAATTCGCCTATAATGTAATCATTTATAAATTTCCCTTTCTCAACAGAGGCTGCTGCGGGGTCACCCCGTATTCCTTCCGGCAAGAATTCTTTTGGATTCACTGTTATTTCGAATCTTGGAAGTTTTTGCAAGTTTTTTCGTCCCTTTCCTTTTATCAATTCAGGTTTTATTGCCATCACCCGTGAAGTTTCAATAGTACCGCCGTGCCCATCCATTTCATCGAAATATTTTCCACGAAGCTCATATGCAAAATCATAGTCAGCGCACACCATTATCCGCAGTTTTCGCTTTTCAACTTCTCCTAAATGTTTCCACATAACGTGGTGCGCAGCAAGTCTCAGAGCAGCCATCTGCTCCTCATCTGCATGACCGCTAAGAATTAAGAACCGTTTAAAACCATTGCGAACAAGTTCCTCAATTACTTCTTTTGTGATCCTATACAATGATTGAAAACTTATTGAAATTGTCCCGGGAAAAACACGTGTGAGAGTGCAGACTCCATAATTTAATGGTGGCGCAACCAAACTGCTTGTCTTTTTTGCTGCTTCAACCGCCACATATTCTGGCTGTAAGCTATCTGTGCAAAGGGGCAAGTGAAAACCATGTTCTTCAATGCTTCCAACAGGAAGAATTATCACCTTGTTTGCTTCTGCTGCTTCTTTCACTTCTTTCATTGTTAATTCAGCAAACAAAACGTTGTTTTCCAAAGTTATAATACCTCCTCCATTACTTACTTCGGGTAAGAATAAAGTTTTTCTCTAAAGTTCATACAATTTTCTTTTGAAGCTGTAAAAAGTGTTCAATTAACGCTTATGTTTCAACGCCTATTCAAAAAGAGAACTGTGCAGTTGTCGCCTTGTTAGCAGTTGATTATCGATGCAAAAAGTTTGATGTCCAAGATAAGGTACTTCACCTAATACGGAGAAGAAAAAAGCTGGAAGAAATTTTAAGCTTCGAGGAATTTGGAGCAAGCGCATAAAACAGTTCTTTAAATTAGCAGATCATCTAAATCCACAAAATCTTTCAAAATTACTGCTCTAACCCCCTTCTTTGGATCCACGACTTGATTTATTTCCAAACTCACGCCCAGACTTCCGAACATATAGGCCTTTTCAAAGGGCCATCCGTATCTTCGAATAAAAGCATTCACTGCGGCTTCAGATGCGTATTTTGCGGCTTCATCTAAAGTTTCGCCACAAGCCAATAAAGCATACGCATCCTTTGTTTCTAAAATTGGCCATTCTGGTCTTTTTCCCTTTATAATGTTGAATTTAAGTTGGATTTCACCAGCCACCTCAACAGAGGAAACGCATAATTCTCCATCAGCTTGGACTGCATGTATGTCGCCGGCAGCAAATAAGGCGCCTTCCGTGAATACTGGCAAGTATAGTCGAGTATCCGCTGTAATCTCTCTAAAGTCCATGTTTCCGCCGTGTCTTCCAAGCGAGCCTGTTGGAATTTCATCCGATTCTGGGGCTACTCCAATTGTGCCTATCATAGGTTTCACTTTAATTCTAATGGCGTCAAAGTTTATGTATCCATTCTTTATTTTGACGAGTTTCGTGTAAGGATTAAACTTTTTATCACCCAAAATTCCGCTTTTTGGAATAACAACCATAACACCTTCATCTTCAATTCTCACATCCAAAATCTCAACCGCAAGCGTATCTCCAGCCCTTGCACCTTCAATGTAAACTGGCCCCGTTGCTCCATCAACTTTTGTCCAATCCAAACTTTTTACGGAATCCTTTTCGCTTCTAATCTGCCCACCCAAGGCATCTTCAGTTTTAAGCAGAACCTCCTCTTCTGGCTTGACTTTTATGGCTGTTTTATGGTTTGGAGAAAATGTGTATACCACTTTGTTCTTTGAAACCGTTTTCATGAGGTCGCACTTCCAAATTTAATGTGTTATAAGTTCATATTCTTCTTCTATATTTTGGTTTCATAATGGTTATTGACTTCACTGTCTGAAATGTTCCCTCATGATTCCAAATCGGAATATGTTAATTTGTCTAATTTTGATTGCAACCTCGTCCACTATGCTTATTCCTTCGGCAAAAGCAACTTCAACAAGCTTTACTGTACATAGTAACGAGGAAGTGACAAAGATTTTGAAGCTTAAAGTTGAAGACCACGTTTTCGTCAGCTTCACTGTTATTGGGGCTCCTGAAAATGCCATACATCTCTATTTGGCATGTCCAAATGGTACCGAGAAAGATTTTGGAAATGTAGGCGATTTTCATTATACGTTTATTTGTGATGTGGAAGGCGATTACATCTTGCGTTTTTCCAACATTGGTTCTTTCGTGGATAAACTTGTAACTTTAGATTATGAAGTTGAACATTACATTTTTGGCATCCCTCAAATGCTTTTTCTCACAATAATTATTGCAATAATCTGCATAATTGCAGTGGCAACCTTCATTCTCCTAAGCAAAACGCATTAACCACGCATCTATCAAATTCTAATTTTAATTCTATATGTGAAATCTTGTTTCAAAAAATGTAAATCATTTATATTGATCCATAATTAATATCAATCCGCAGTGAAAGATGCATGCTTGTAACAAATAAGGACTTATTATTGCCAGCTAAGCGTGGAGCTTATGCAGTAGGCGCCTTTAACATTCAAAACCTTGAAAGCCTTTCAGCCGTTGTTGAAGCAGCTGTTGAGGAAAAGTCTCCAGTAATAGTTGCTGTTACGCCAAGCGCCATAAAATACGGCGGTTTAGCCTACCTATCAAAAATTGCCAAGACAGCAGCCGAATCCGTTTCAGTACCCATGTCCCTTCACTTAGACCATGGAGAAGATTTTGAAACTGTTTCAAAATGTGTGGAGGCTGGTTTTACTTCGGTTATGATTGACGGCTCCTTCCTAAAGTTTGAAGATAACATTGCCATTACAAGGCGTGTTGTTGATTTTGCCCATTCTAAAGGCGTTTCTGTTGAAGCTGAGCTTGGAAGGCTTGCGGGTGTTGAAGAGAAAACAGTTGAAGAAAAAGAAACTGTTTTAACAGACCCCGATGCAGCTATGGATTTTGTCAAGCGAACAGGTGTTGACGCTCTTGCAGTAGCTATAGGAACTTCTCATGGTGCTTACAAGTTTAAAGGAGAACCAAAGCTAGACTTTAAAAGGCTAAAGAGCATAAATGAAAAGGTTGAAGTGCCACTTGTCTTGCATGGAGCCTCAAGCGTTCCGCAATGGATTATTGAGAAAGCCCAAAGGTATGGTGCTGAACTTGCAGGCGCGAGGGGAATACCAGAAGAACATATTAAAAAGGCTATATCTCTTGGAATTACGAAGATAAACATTGATACAGACTTGCGGCTTGCGTTCACAGCAACTGTACGCGAGGTTTTGGCAAAATCGCCAAAAGAATTTGACCCCAGAAAAATTTTGGGTCCAGCAAAAGAAGCCATGAAAGAAGTTGTTAAGGGCAAGATGCGGTTATTTGGAAGTTCTGGTAAAGCCTAGTTTGAGGCGAAACAAATGAAGGTTGGAATACTAAGCGGAGGCGGAGACGCCCCAGGAATAAACGCTGTCATTCGAGCAGTAGTAAGAAAAGGAATTCAACATTATGGTTATGAAGTTATAGGCGTGAAAGACGGATGGCGTGGGCTTCTTGAAGGCGAATTTTTGCTTCTAGACTTAAAATCTGTTTCTGGAATTCTTCCACGAGGAGGCTCAATTTTAGGCACTTCTAGAACAAACCCGTTTAAACATGAAAAGGGACCGGAAAAAATATTAGAAAACGCCAGAAATGCTGGGATAGACGCTGTTATTGTCATCGGCGGCGACGACACGTTAAGCGTAGCCCAAAAGATGGGTGAGTTTGGATTAAAATGTGTTGGCGTTCCAAAAACAATAGACAATGACTTAAGCGGTACCGATTACACTTTCGGCTTTAACACCGCCGTATCCATAGCCACAGAAGCCCTTGATAGACTTCACACAACAGCCGAAACACACCGTAGGGTCATGATTCTCGAAGTCATGGGAAGATACACGGGCTGGATAGCCTTAGAGGCTGGAATTGCTGGAGGCGCAGACGTCATATTGATTCCTGAAAAGCCCTTCGATGTGGATGAGGTTTGTGAATACATTAAGCGCAGACATGAGAGAGGACGGAACTTTAGCATAATTGTTGTTGCTGAAGGAGCCAAACCAAAGGGCGGAAAGGAAATTGTTTACAGTGAAAGCATTGACGAGTTTGGGCATATACGCCTTGGAGGAATAGGCTATTATCTTGGAAAAGAAATTGAAAAGTGTCTAAACATTGAAACTCGCGTGGTGGTTTTGGGACATATTCAACGGGGTGGTTCGCCGACAGCCTTTGATAGGATTTTAGCCACACGCTTTGGAATAGCAGCAGTGGACTTTGTTAATGAAAAAAAGTTTGGGCATATGGTTGCTCTTCAAGGAAACAAGATTGTTTCCGTTCCCTTGAAGGATGTTGTTGGAAAAAGGAAAACAGTTGACTTGGGGCTTTATGAAATAGCAAAAGTTTTCTTCGGCTAAGAGATGCAAACTAAGTTGCAAGAACCCTAGCCAATCTCAGAAGATGTAAGTCTAAAGGCTTTTCTTTGGTGCATGATTCCTCAAGTTCTATACTTGTTATTTTCCCATTTTGCAGTCCAACAATTCTGTTTCCCTTTTCCTTCAGCAGAAGTTCCACAGCATGGTTTGCGAAGAGGCTGGCTAAAAGTCTGCTTCTAGCCGTGGGGTTTCCGCCTCTTTGTGCATAGCCTAAAATGCTAAGTCTAACTTCTGCTCCAGTGTGCCTTTGAATTTCCTTTGCAATTTTATGAGTGTCGCCGACGCCTTCTGCTGCCACAATTATGCCTGAACGTTTGCCTTTTGCACTGTTTTCTTTGATGATTTTGAAAATTTCTTCTAAACCCATCTTTTCTTCTGGAACCAATATCACTTCTGCCCCAACAGTTAAGCCCACAGTTGCCGCTAGAAATCCTCTCGTTCTTCCCATAACTTCAACTATGAAAATTCTTTCGTGCGATATGGCTGTGTCTCGAATTTTGTCAATTTCACTAACAGCCGTGTTTACAGCAGTGTCAAAACCTATAGTTTCGTCTGTTCCATAAACATCATTGTCAATTGTTGCTGGAACCCCAATCATCAACGTGTCTGTTTTTCTACTTAATTTTAAAGCTCCCTTGAAGGAGCCGTTACCGCCAATAACAATTAAACCGTCAACTTTGTTTAACGCGAGAGTTTTAGCAGCTTTCTTTAATCCTTCTATTCTTTTAAATTGTGGACACCTTGAAGTGCGAAGAATTGTGCCTCCTAACTGTATTATGCCGCCGACAGAACGTGGCGTCAACCTCCTAAAAGTATTCGTCAACAAGCCTTCCCAGCCCTTCTCAAAACCTAAAACCTGCAAGTTTTCTGAATAGGCAATTCGCGTAACAGCTCTAATAGCAGCGTTCATTCCAGGCGCATCTCCGCCACTTGTGACAACGCCTATAGTCTTCAATCGTGTTCCCTTCCTATAGCAAAACCATTTTAGTGTTAATCAAAGATAAATTTGTCCTTCAGTAAGAAGTTTTAAGGTGAAAAAGCCTTGGAAAACAACTACATAGTTATAATTGTGACAACAGCGAACAAAAGCGAAGCAGAAAAAATTGCACATTCTCTGCTTGATGAAAGGCTTGTTGCATGCGCCAACATAATAGGTCCAGCGAATTCGCTTTTCTGGTGGCATGGAAAAATTGAAAATGCAGAAGAATACATGCTTTTGATGAAAACTCGCTCTGAAATGTTTGAAAAGCTTGCCGAAAAAGTCAAAGCCTTACACAGTTACGAAGTTCCAGAAATAATAGCCATACCAATTGTCAAAGGTTTCAAACCTTACTTGGAGTGGCTCAACAATTCCCTAAGGTAAACTTTTATAGTTTTGAACTGTTCATGAATGTTTTGGCGGTGGGTCTTAGGCGGGGGGTTAGGGGTCCCCTGCACCGTAAACCCTCTATACGACGGGCCGAAAGCTGAGGTTGAGGCTTCCGTGGCCGCTGAAACCCTTCAATTCCGAAGCAAAGACTACCCGTCCCTTGGGGCTGGCGGTCGTTGGGCTGCTTCCGTAGGGAAGCTGTTTCCAACGTTTATCAGGTGAACCTGGCCAGGACCGGGAGGGAGCAACCTAAGTCTGGACGTTTAGCGCTCGAGGGGGTGCGGGTACGAGTGTAGGTTTGAGGGGTTCAGTGGATTCTGGATGTCGAACCTCAGTGACCCACCGCCTTTTCAAAAGCTCTAAGAAGCATAACTTATGCTTGTTTTATATGTGGAAGCTATAATAGTTGTTGAGGATGTTGTTGGGCTTTCCTAAAAAATTCCTTTGGGGAGTATCTGCAAGCGGTTTCCAATTTGAAATGGGAGATTTTGCTGGAAAAAACGTAGACCCAAATACGGATTGGTATGTTTGGGTGCATGATTCCCAAAACATAAAGAAGGGCTTGGTGAGCGGCGACTTACCAGAAAACGGCATAGACTACTGGAACTTGTATGCCAAAGACCATGACATTGCCAAAAGACTCGGATTAAACGCCTACCGTATTGGCGTGGAGTGGAGCAGAATTTTTCCAAAAAGCACATTCGCTGTGAAGGTTGGTGTTGAGAAGGCGTCTGATGGCAATTTTTCTAGGATAGATGTTGACGACAAAGCCTTGGAAGAGCTTGGGAAGTTGGCAAATAAAGAGGCGTTAAACCATTATAGGGCTATAATCGAGGATTTGAGGGCGAAGGATTTCAAGGTTTTTGTTTGCTTAAACCATTTCACGCTTCCCTTATGGATTCATAACCCAATAACCGTTCGCGGCACGAAGCTGAAGAAAGGCGCAAAAGGGTGGCTTGACAAACAAACTATAATCGAGTTTACAAAGTATGCGGCTTATGTGGCTTGGAATTTCGGAGACATAGTGGACAATTGGGCGGTTTTCAATGAACCTATGGCTGTGTGCGAAGCTGGTTATACTATTCCCGAATCTGGTTTTCCGCCTGGAATAAGCAGTTTTAAGGCTGTTAAAGAGGCCTCTAAAAACATGCTTGTGGCTTATGCCCGTGCTTACGATGTCATAAAAAAGGTGGATACGGTAAAGGCGGATGAGGATAGCCCAAGCCCAGCGAATGTTGGTTTGATACATAATGTGATACCAGCAAAGCCTTTCGATGAAAAAGAAGAGCCGCATGTGAAAGCGGCTAAATTTATGGATAACATGCATAATCACTTCTTTCCGCAAGCTGTTGCCAATGGTTGGTTGGATGAAAACTTCACTGGAATAAAGGAGAAAGCAGAAATGAAAGCTTATTTGGGGCAGCGTCTTGACTGGCTTGGCGTAAACTACTACACAAGATTCGTGATTAAAGGTAGAAAATCGCTTTTAGCCAAACTTTTTGCTGGAATCCCAGCAATTCCAGACATAGTGCAGAATTATGGTTTCGCATGTCAACCTAAAAGCAAATCAGCCGGCGGCATGCCCACATCAGACCTTGGATGGGAAATCTTTCCAGAAGGCTTATGTGAAGCCTTAAAATTGATGGAGAGATATAACTGCCCGTTTTATGTGACAGAGAATGGAATAGCAGACGAAAAAGACGAGCTTAGACCAGAATTTATTGTTGACCACTTAAATATGCTTGAAAGGGCGATAGATGAGGAGAAAATTGACGTTCGCGGCTACTTTCACTGGTCTTTAACTGACAATTATGAATGGGCTAACGGTTTTAAAATGAAGTTCGGCTTGTTCGCCGTCGACTTGAAAACCAAAAAGCGGACTATACGAAAAAGCGCAAAAGTGTACAAGAAAATAATAGAAGAGGGATTATCGAAAACCTAGAGGGGAGGGCCCCTATTGGTTGATTTCTGCGCCAAAAATATGTAGAAAAACGGCGAACTTTGGAAAATGCTAAATCTGTTTTAGGGCTATATCCTAACACTGTTGGAGTTTAGCATGTCCCATAACGAGGTTCGTAAGGATTATTTGCTTGACCGCTGGGTTGTAATAGCAACAGAACGTGGTCGCCGCCCCACAGACTTCGCCAAAAAGGAAAGAGAAAAGGCTAAGGCTGGTGTTTGCCCCATGTGTCCAGGCAACGAAAACATGACTCCGCCAGCAGTTCTTGCCTACATCAAATCTGGCAAAGGTATAAGAAAAGTTAAGGATAAGGATGGTTTTCGCTATAAGAATTGGCTTATTCGATGTGTTCCAAACCTTTATCCCGCTTTTACACCGCCGAAAGAAGGAGTAAGCCAAAGGCAGTTTCTGAAAAGTGATGATTTGGGTGTGGCTGTTGGGCATCATGAAGTTTTGGTTGAATCTCCAAACCATGATGCGCATCCGGCAGACGCAGAAATTTTGCAGCTGGTTCATGTCATTAACGGTTACATTGATAGACTTCGTGAGCTTTCAGCAAAACCTTACGTGCAGTATGTTTCTATATTTCGAAACCACGGCTTAGAGGCTGGGGCTTCGCTTTCGCATGCTCACAGTCAAATAATTGCTATGCCTTTTATTCCGAAAATTGTTGCAGAGGAGATTAAAGCGAGCAGAAAATTTTGGAAGCGAAATGAAAAATGCGTTTTCTGCGATATTGTGGAAAAGGAGAGAGATAGCTCAAGACTTGTTCTTGAAAACTCTAACTTTTTGGTTTTCACACCATATGCAAGTGTAAATCCTTTAGAGTTTTGGATATTTCCAAAAAAGCATGAAGCCACACTGCTTGACATGACGCAGAGAGAAGTGAAAACTTTTGCTGAAACATTAAAAGCTTGCCTCAAAGGACTGAAAATTTTGGTAAATGACCCACCATACAATTATGGTTTCCATCAAACCATAGACAAGAGTGCACGAGAACATTATCATTGGCATTTGGAAGTTTATCCACAACTAGCCACATGGGCTGGATTCGAAAAAAGCACAGGCGTGTACATAAACACTGTTACGCCAGAAGTTGCTGCAGAAAGCCTTAGAAAAACAATTTCAGCTTAAAACTTGCAGAATTTCCCCTTCATATTTTGGTTTAATCTGCATGGCATCTTCCACATATGCCCTAAAAGGTTCTGCAATGCTCCACGCTTGGGCTATGCAACCTCTCGGCGTGTGAGGCGGGGATCCATCAAAAATTTCGCTTACCGTGCCAAGTCCAGCCCTAAAAATTTGTTCAGTGAAAAGCGGCAGAAGGAAGTTTTTCACGGCATATTCTCTTCTAAAATCTGCATAACCCTTCGCTTTGAGGTAGGCTTTCGTGAAAGGACCTAAAAGCCAAGGCCAAACAGTGCCATTATGGTAAGCTTTGTCTCTGCTTCTTCTGTCTCCAGCATAAACTCCAACATATTTTTGGTCATTTCTTGCGAGGGTTCTTAAACCGTAAGGCGTTAAAAGTTCACGTTGCACAACATCAACTATTTTCTCGCTTTTTGCTTTATCCAGCATTGTAAAGTCTAAGGCTACGGCAATTATTTGATTAGGTCTTAAAGAGGAGTCCTTTTCATTTTCGCTTATGACATCGAACAAAAAGTTCTTTTCTGCATTCCAAAACTTTTCAACAAAGCTTTCTTTAGCTTTCTCAGCAATATGAGCGTATTTTTCCGCTTCGCTTTTTTCCTTAAACTTGTTTGCCAACAATTCTATGATTTTTAGCGCATTATACCATAATGCTTGAATTTCAACGGCTTTTCCGCCTCTCGGAGTTGCTGGTTGTCCATCTACAACGGCGTCCATCCATGTTAATTGTGGATTATGAGAGAGTAAGCCGTCAGCGTCTAAGCGTATGCCGAAGACTGTTCCTTCAATGTGGTTTTCCATGATTGATTTTAGGGTGTCCCATAACTGTTCTTGAACGAATTTGAAGTCGTTTGTATACTTTAGGTATTGTAGTGTTGCATTAACAAACCAGAGGGTTGCGTCAACCGTGTTGTAGGCTGGTTCTCTTGATTGTTCTGGCAAAAAGTTTGGGATTAAACCATCTTTGCAGTGTTTTTGGAATGTTAGGAAAGTTTTCCTCGCATCCTCAAATCTTCCAGTTACAAGCATCAAGCCTGGCAGAGAAATGAATGTGTCTCTTCCCCAAGTTTCAAACCAGTGGTAACCAGCAATAACAGCCCTTTCTAAATCGTTCAGTCCTTTAACTATAAATGTGTCTGTTGCCAGAACAATCCAGCTTAACCAATCTTTTTCATTAACGCTTAAGTGTTCCTCGTAAAATTTTGCTAAAAAATTTTTGCGCCGTTCTATTTCTCTTTCGTATAGAGCTTCTACATCATAAGCTGAAGAGGGCGCTCCATTAAGGCTTCTTTTTGCATCAGCCTCGTTTTCGCTTGCAACAAAAATTGTTGCGAAGCTTTCGTTTGTGCCAGCTTTTACATTCACTTCTGCGTATCCTGGTTGAAAACAGTCGTCTATGCATGTTTCTCCTCGCATGGATTCTTCGCGGTAAAAGATTCTTTCAATCCACTTCTCAGAAGCATGGTAATTACCGCTTGTTGTTTTCATCATGAGCACAGACTTGGGGTTGCTGAAGCAAATTTCTACTTCTTTGTCTTCTTGCTTCTGAGTGATTGTTTCAAAAATTTTCCATCTGTCAGTTATGGAGTGAATATGCCTACTGTTTATCAGCGGAAAAATCCTAATTTTAACGTCTAAGCCGTTTTTATTCAAAACTTTGTAAAGGCTTAATACGGCATTCCTTTCATGAGGCATAAAAATTATTTTTTGAACTTCCACATCCTGCATTGTATAAACGTATTTTGGGAAGGGTGAAATTGAAAACTCTTTCAAGAATAAGTGTCCTTTGGGGAAAATTCCATTTTCGAATTCGTTGGCGCCAAGCGGATAAACATTGTTTCCAATGCTTACTTCTTCGTCAAGCTTAGATAGGCATACTCTGCGGTCTGCCGGCGGATGAAAAGCGGCAACTAGCAATCCATGATATTTTCTTGTGTTTATGCCTAAAACTGTGGATGAAGCGTAACCGCCTAAACCATTTGTTATAATCCATTCCTTTTTGATTGCGTCTTCGAAGTTTGAAAGTTTTTCATGGTTTAGACTTAGAGATGGCAGCTTCATTTACATCATCAGTTTTGCAACGTTTTTCTCCTTTGCCACTGCGAAAAAGTTTGCGACTGGATTACATTTAGTTCTGAAAAATAATGCATGAGGCTTCTTGAGTTTATATTCTGTTAATGTTTCAGCATATCCCATGCCCTTGGCAAAAACCAAATCCGCGCTATTGTAAACTTCCATGAATTCTTTGGAAACTTCATTTATGGCTAAGCCAACGGCGTCTGTTCCCGTGGTAATCACTTTGTCAGCAATCTTTTTCATTCCTGAAACTTCTGCATCTTCTAACGTTGCATCATTAATTACCGGTTTACCTTTAACACCAACCGTCACTTTTGCGCCCATGTTCTTTAACTGTTCAACGAGCAATGTGTCGAAGACAATTTCGCCTGCATTATCAGTCAGATAGAGGATTGTTGTGGCTTTTTTTGCCAATTCGTAAATCTTACTTGAGTCATCAATGGCAAGGTCTTTGCTGGCGTTTTTGAAAAGCTTTCTGATGCCGCCAAATGTGAAGTTGTGACCGGGAATGTCAAATTCAATCACATTGCCGACAATGCTGCACAAAATTGCCCTTTTGAATCTATCCTCCTGTGCATAACCTTCTTCTACAATTTTCTTGGCGGAAGGCAGTATTTTCAAGGCTTTTTCATTGCTTATCCTTTTACTCCTTTTGTAGGGATCTTCGTTTCCAGAAACCCATTTTATAATGCGGTCCCTTTTTGTGCCGAGGTCTGCGGGGATAGCTGTTGGCTTGAATTCTTTGTTTAGGAATTTTATTACTTCTGTCATTGCTCTAAAGCGTAGGGCTGGATTTGTTGTGGCTTCCATGACTTCTGCTGCTGCTCTGCTGATTATGCATGCAGCGCATTCAGCTTCAACCTTCAAAGCTATTTACTCCTAAGTTTTGTTGCTTCTGCAAATTCACGTAGAATCTTATATGGGTCTTTCGCTTTCACTATGCCGCTGGCAACGAGTACTCCTTGAGTGCCAAGCTTTAACGCTACCGCCACATCTTCTCCACGGCTTATTCCAGCTCCACAAAGTATCGCAACTTCGGAATTAACCTTTCTAACCCGTTTAATCGTGTTTGTAACCACTTCTGGCTTAGCCTTAGAAACTGGAATTCCGGTTCCTATAAGCTCTGGCGGTTCTATGGCGATTATGTCCGGTTTGAGGGTTGCTGCTGCTACGCTAATGTTTGAGTTGTTGGCGCAAACAACTGAAACCAAACCTTTTTCGCGTGTTATTTCTACTATTTCGTCAATATCGGATAGCTTAAGCTGCCTTTCAGAATGGTTTATTAGGGTTCCCTTAGCTCCTGCTTCCTTCACAGAATCTGCAAGCACATGTCCAGTGTAGCTGCCTGGTCTTATTGGGTCTATGTGTTGGGCGAAAACTGGAATTTTAACAGATTCTGCTACGGCAGATATATCTGCAAATTGGGGTGCGACGATTATGGCAACATTTGTTTCACGGCTCACTTTTTCAGCTTTCTTTGCAAGTTCGACGGCATTTCGCCCAGTTGCTTCCGAGTAAGTTTTAAAGTTAACAATAATCATTGGCGTTTGGAATTTTTCCTGCAAGCTTTTTCACCTATTTAGCGTTAACGCTAACTCTTAATATTATTTTAGAATAAAAAACTGGATACTTATTGTGTATAATGTTGCTGAGAGTATTAACGTCTTTTTTCTGGAACGAAAACCGCTGCTGCAATGGCTGTTGTCCATAAACCGTTTTTGTCGCCTGTTGCTGACTGCGTTATGTTTGTTGTCTTGATTATCATTCCGCTGGTTTTGAAAAGTTGTTTCCTCTCATCCCAAGCGGTTTGCGGGTCAAAGGGTATTCCCATAGTTGTAGCCAACATTGTTGCAGCCAAATCCTCAGCATAATCCCCAGCAGTCTCGTCTGTTTGTCCAAAAGAATGGTGTTCAGAAAGGTAACCATAGTGGCTTTTGCCTGAGGGGATGGCTACTCCTATTGAAGCGGCAATCAGTCTATGCGGTTCATTTGTTGAGTTTCTGGCTATGACAACGAATGTTATTTCGCCTGGTTTTAGCATTTTTAGTCCTCTTTCTCTGCTTATGAGCTTGCAGCCTGGCGGTATTATGCTTGAAACGTTCACTATGTTGCAATGTTGTATTCCAGCGTTTCTTAGGGCTAATTCGAAGGATTGCAGTTGCTCCTTGTGTTTGCCGACTCCTTTTGTTAGAAACAAATATTTGGGAATCATTTTGCTTTTTCGCAATAGAATAAATAAAATACGCTTATTAGTTTTTTGTTTCCATTTTTGGTGCGAATTAGGGAAAAGAATAACAAAGCTTGGCACGTAATTATTTTTGAGGTCATGCTAAGTGTCATATCGTCGCAGCATATTCCGAGATGAAACGAAGCTTGACATAAACTATGTTCCTTACAAGCTTCCGCATAGAGATAAGGAACTGCGCTTGCTTATGGAGTTTTTCAGTTTTATATGGCAGTCTCCATGGAATATGGCTCAAAGGGTTATAATAGCTGGCGATGTTGGCACCGGCAAAACTGCCCTTTCCCAACGCTTCGGAGCAGACATCACCCGAGAAGCAGGTAAACGTGGAATAAACCTACATTATGTGCATGTTAATTGCCGCGAATATCGCGGAAGTCTCCTCCTCATCGTTCACCATGCAATTTCTATTTTTCACCCAAACTTTCCAAGACGCGGCTATTCAGCAGAAGAGCTCCTTCGCATTTTCTTACAAATTTTGGATGATGAAAACGCTTATGTAATCTTAGCCCTAGACGAGTTTGAGAGTTTAGTTGAAAGGGAAGGCTCCGAAGCTGTTTATAAGCTTACTCGGTTGCAGGAAATAAGGCAGAATAAGCCTCAGAGGCTTTCGCTTATATGCATTTTAAGAAACTTGGAGGTGATTGAGCGGTTAGATGCCAGCACCCGGAGTACTCTGCAGTCTAACCTAATCCAGCTTGAAAAATACTCAAAGTCTCAGCTAATAGACATTCTTAATGACCGTGTTTCCCTAGCTTTTAAGCCGTTGACGGTGCTTGATGATTCTGTAGATTTGATAGCTGAACTTGCCCATTCTGAAGGTGGAAACGCTCGTTTCGCCATTGAACTGCTTTGGAGGGCTGGAAAATACGCTGATGCTGAAGATTTAGGCGCGGTTACGCCGGAATGTGTTCGAAAAGCAGTTTCAAGCATAATTCCCTCAATACGGAAAGGCGATTTAGCCCCTTTGGGTTTTCATGAAAAACTCTTCTTGCTCGGCGTAACTAGAATTTTGAGGGAAAGCCAAAAGGCTTACGTTTCCCTTGCGGAGGCAGAAAAAGCCTACAGCATTGTTTGCGAAGAATTCCATCAACCTCCTCGCAGTCACACGCAGTTGTGGAAGTATTTACAGTTACTCTCTGCTTTAGGTATATTAACTACAGGAGTGTCCGCTGCGAGTTCCAGAGGAAGGTCAACAATTATTTATTTGCCTAGAATTCCAGTTGATGAATTGGAGAGGGAATTGAGCAAGCTTTTGGAAGGGGAAGGAGCGTGAAAAGCGGTGGATGTGGAGGATGTTTTCTCTTCAAGGCTTAGAATTAAAATTTTGAAAATTTTGGTGCAGATGAGTGAGCTTAATGTTTCTGAAATTGCCCGCAGATTGAATGTAAACTACAACACAACAATTAAACACTTGAAGATTTTAGAGGATGAAGGTATCGTTTGCCACAAAATTTTTGGAAGAATTCGCCTCTATAGGCTTAATGAAAACTCGCCAAAGACCAGAGCATTACAAAATCTTTTGGATGTTTGGGAACATGCAAATAAGCAATAAGCCACATTAACTATTTCTAAGTGGTGCAGAGTTTGGTTAAAGAAGAGTTTGACGGAAAAATAGGCGAGTTTGAAGGGATTTTACAGAAGATTGCAAGCGACATAGCCAGCGGTGTTCTCTCCGAAAAGCTTCCACCGTCCGAGTTGCTGAGAAAAACTGAAAACTACACTAATCGCTTAAAGGATTTAGTGAAAAACAGCGAAGAGCTTATGCTCATTTTAAAGCCAGAAAGGACTTACACCATAAAAGCTACAAGTAAGAACTTAACTCAAGCCCTAACGACATATAAGGATATTCTTCTTCAAAATACGCCAGACCCGCTTGCAAATTCTCGCTTAGCCTTTGAGCAGCTAAGAAAAGCGCTAACGGATGGTTCGGATTTCCTTTTTTTGATGCGTGAAGTTAGGGATAATCCTTCCCCGCTTATAGATGCGATAATAAATTTTAAAAGGGCTTCGGAAACCAAAAGTTCAGTTATAAGCATACAAGCAAGGGAGGATGTTGAGCCTCTCATTAAATATGTTTTAACACGCATAGATGATTTTCGTGCCGCTTTGATTGGTTTGGAAAAGAAGGTGGATGAGATGCGTCAGATTTTGCGAGAACTTCAAGAAGAAAGCCTAAAAATTCTTTCTGTGAAGGCTTCACAGCAATCCGCCATAGCGGAAAACAAAACGGAAAAGAAGCAGCTTTCCCTCTCAAACTTTAAGACTGAAGAAAAATGAGGCGAAAACATGGCAATGGTTGATGTTTCCGCAAAACCAGAAGTTTTCCGTGAAGCAACTGCCACTGGCACAATCACGTTGAAAGCTGAAACTATACGATTAATCAAGGATGGAAAAATAGCAAAGGGAGACCCTTTATATACGGCTAAGATTGCTGGGATTTTAGCTGCCAAAAAAACAAGCGCTCTAATTCCACTGTGCCATCCGCTGCCTTTAACAAATGTGGAAGTTGAAATAAGAATTGTGGGAGATTCTAAGGTGCAAGTTTCCTCCACCGTCAAAACGAAAGCAAAGACTGGAGTTGAAATGGAAGCGCTGGTGGCGACTGCTGTTAGCCTTTTAACAATTTGGGATATGGTGAAACAGTATGAAAAGGATGAGTTGGGGCAATATCCTTTAACAGCTATTGAAGATATTCGAGTTGTGAAGAAAGTTAAGGAAGGATTTGCTGATGAGCGAAAGCGCAAAAAAGCATAAGGCTGAAGCACCTAAAAAATTGAAATTTGCCATTTTTACTTGCAGCACATCACGCTACCAAAAAATGAAAAGGGGCGAAAAAGTAGAAGATATTTCAGGAGATTTGATTGAGGCTTTTCTAAAAAAGGCTGGGCATGTGGTGATTTTGCGAAAGCTTATTCCAGACGATAAAGCCTTGATTGAAGAAAGCGTAAAACAAGCTTTGGCTCATGCTGATTTGGATGCCATTATTTTCTGTGGCGGTACTGGGATAGCTCCATCAGACATAACCATAGAAACCCTTTCACCATACTTAGAAAAAGTCTTGCCAGGGTTTGGCGAGATTTTTAGGCGGTTAAGCTATGATGCGATTGGTTCTGCTGCTGTTTTGTCTCGGGCTTTGGCTGGTGTAGCAAAGGGTAAAGCTTTCTTTTGTGTTCCTGGTTCGCCCGATGCTGTGAGGCTTTGTTTTGAAAAGCTTATATTGCCCGAAGTATGTCACATCGTTAAGCATGCTCGGGAATAACGATGGTGTTAAGAGATAGGTTTGGGCGTCCCCTCCTAAACTTGCGGGTAGCAGTAACGCGAAATTGTAATTTGCATTGTCAATACTGCCACATGGAAGGCGAAGAAAAACAAACGGAAAATTTTGCAAAAGAAATGGCAGCTGATGAAATTGTGCGCATTGTGAGAATCGCCGTTGGATTAGGCATGTCAAAAGTGAAACTGACTGGTGGAGAACCTCTAATACGTAGGGACATTACAGAAATTGTTAGGGAAATAGCTGCAATATCTGGCTTAGAAGACCTTTCCATGACAACCAATGGAGCAATGCTTGCTGATTTGGCTGAGGAATTATATGCAAGTGGCTTGAAGCGTGTGAACATAAACTTTCCAACATTAAACGCCGAAGTTTATGGCAAGTTGACTGGCGGCGTTTTGAAAGATGTCTTAGAAGGTGTCGAAGCTGCTGTGAAAGTTGGTTTTAACCCCGTCAAGCTTAACATGCTTGTCTTGAAAGGGGTAAATGATAATGCAGTTTTGGAAATGATTGAATTTGCAAGAAAAACGGGCACAGTTTTGCAGTTGATAGAGCTTGAACCCTTAAACATAAGCCTCAATTATTATGCGGCAAACCACAAACCATTAGACGAATATGAGAACATGCTAAAACAAAAAGCCTTAAAAATCGAAACCAGAATGTTTATGCAAAACCGCCACGTCTACCATCTACCAAACGTGACGGTTGAGATTGTGCATCCAACGGAGAACACGGAATTTTGTATGCATTGCACACGTTTGCGAGTGACAAGTGATGGAAAACTTAAACCTTGCCTAATGAGAAATGACAATCTTGTCGATGTTTTGACACCCATGCGAAACGGGGCAAGCGACAAAGACTTGACTCGGCTTTTTAAGTTGGCAAACAAAAAAAGAAAACCATACAACAACAATTAACCTATAGCAAAATTGGAGCTTTCAAGCTGAAATTAAGTTCTATTTTCTCGGATTAACAATATTATTATAGGATTCTGCATGAATAATTTTATAATGGAGATACCTGATGTCATCTCATTACATTAGGTGTGTTGTTAAAGGTTCTTTCGAAAATGTTTTTGAGGTTTTAAGTAAAGCTTTCGGGAATGTATATGCTAAAAGATTCAGCAGCAGTCGTGAAATAACTAGAGGTGTTATTTTGGGTGAGGAATACTTCTTAAGAGTTAGCAGCGATGTTGCAATCTTAATCATTTTGGAAGAACATTCCATCGAAGAAACAGAGGTTGAGATTATTTCGTGTGCTGGTGGAACTGGGTTAACGGGTATCTCATATGGCGCTCACTCGGCATACGTCCATAAAGTAAAAGACTTCTTGGTAAATTCAAATTTCAAAATTGAGGTTAAAGAGGAAATTCCATATTTTACCAGTTTTAGTTATCGTTTAAGAAACACGTAAATCTGAGAGTTTGGAAAAAATTTTATAGTGTTATTAGTTTTGCTACATGTTTTGCTGTGTCGTATATGGCTATTGTTGGTTTGCCACTTAAGTATCCGCAAACTTCGCCTGGATTCACGACTAATGTTTTGCCTTTTCGATAAGTTTCTGCTTTATGCGTGTGTCCATGCGCTATGATGTCGAAATTTTCGCTTTCAATTAAAGCTTTTAAAAGTTCTTCTTCTGTTCCATGCAACAAGGCAATTTTTAAGCCGTCAACTTTTATTTCTGCAAAGTTTCCCCTTATTTCTAAACCCTCATGTTCGCTGAACCTTTTCTTTAAAAGTTCGCGGTCTCCATCATTATTGCCAAAAACGCCGATTAGTTTTGCTTTTAACTCCTTAAATCTTGGAATAACGAAAGGCGCTATGTAATCTCCTGCATGAAGCACCAATTCAACCTTTTCCTCATTTAATTTTTTTATGGCTTTGTCCACCATCGGCAGGTTGTCATGTGTGTCAGCCATTAACCCGATTAACATTTTTTCACCTTTCCTAACATTCTCTTTTATGGAAATTAAGTGTTTCTTATAGAAGTTTGTTCTAGAGAATATTTCGATATTTGAAATAATCAAGCATGCGAAACACCGCTTAAAACGCTCCACTGCCACTTTTTCGTATAGAAACTGTTTTAAAAGAGGAATATTGAAAATGAGTGATTGGGGTTCGAACCCCGCTTCGAAAAGGAGAGATAAGCTTTACATTATTGCTGAAATTTTAGAAATAGCAAAAGAGGGAACTTTGAAAACCCAAATCATGTATAGGGCAAATTTAAGCTTCACACAGCTTAACGATTATCTTGGGTTTATGTTGAAAATCAGATTGTTGGAAAAAACAGTGGAGAACGACAAGGAAATTTACAGGGCAACTGATAAGGGTTTAAGTTTTCTCATGCGTTATCGGGAAATTACGGAGCTTCTCAAAACAGAAAACGATAATTATAAAAATAATATTAAGATTCCTCCTCCGCATTTGTTAAAAAGAAACTAAAAATAATTAATTGTGAGTTTAGTTCTTTTTTGGCTTTTGCTCGTCAAGATAGTTTTTGACTTTTTCTTTCAATGTTGGGAACTCTTCAAGCATGGCTTTTATGACTTGCCAGCGGATTTCATCTGTTTTTGCTGTTCTGTTCATTTTCAAAGCGCCTAAATAGCGTATAGCAATATACAATATAAACTTTTATTCCCAAAAATGATACATTCACCAACAAACAAAAAGAAAAAAGGAAACTAATGGATGTTCACAATGTTAACTGACTTCTTCCGCATCCTAACAGCAACTACAGCAACAGCAATAACCAATGTGGCTCCAATAAGAATTGCAAGCATCATTGGTCCTGTCAATGTTGGAATTGTTGGGGCTGAAGCAAGCCCTATGGTTGGGTCATGCTCCAAAGTGTAATCGCCAAAGTATGGATAACAAATGAAGAGCCTAAGGTGTCCACCAGCAGCAATGTAGGAAGCAGTAACATTCACATAACCAACAGTAGCTCCAGTTTCGTTCAGGAGCCTAGCCCATGGAACAAACTCAAAGAATCCTACAGGAATATCCTTTGCTCCGCATGCAAAGTACGCCCTTATACGTTCTCTAAATCTTTCTGTAAGCTGTAGCGTAGCTTGAACTGGTTTTTCATCTTGATTTGTTTCGTTTTGGTTTACGGTGTAGTATTCGCCGCCTATCATTGCATTTTGCATATCAGAATTTTTCTCAACTTCTTCTGTTTCAACATGGTTTTGCGCTTCGGTCTGTACTTCATTTTCAGCACATGTAAGGTTCTCAATTTTTATGGAAGCCATGTTTACCCATAAAGCTAATCCTGTCCTGTTTACAGGTATTTGAACGCCGTATTCTTCGAGGAAACTGTTGATTTTGTCGATGTTCCATTCCCAATGGTCAACGACAAAGTCGAACTTTAGTTGCCCAGCGGCAACTGTGTAATTGTAGTCAGAATTGGCTGGATCTGGTGTTTCTGTAGTTATCGCATTGTAGAATCTGCATCTTATCTGAATGTTACTTTTTGCAAATTGCATGTTGGGGTGTCCATTTACCTCTGTAAGAGTGAAATTGAACGACCAATAGTTTCCGCTCTCCACAAACACTGGACTGTCAAGTGTCCAGTTGCATGCGCTGAACGGCAAATACGCCCCGTGCAAACGTAGTAAAAGCTCAAAGAATTCTCCAATGGCTTTGTCGTATTTCCCGCGATTTCCATAATAATATTTTTGGTGTAGTCCTGGTTCAATGTAATTGCTCCACAATGTGCCATTTATTGTGGCGTTATCCGCTTGGAAACGGTGCTTGTAATATAGTCCGTCAAGCATAAGGTATTCTATTACGCCTTGAAACTTCACCACATAAATTGTACTGTTATCGTTTGTGTACCACCATAAGAACATCGGTTTCGTGCCCCGCGCTGGGAAAATCAAAGTAACCAACGAAGAATTAAATCTATACCAAGTATTTTTCCACGGACCAGCTTCAACTTGCAAGCTTTCAACATTTTCTTCTGTTGAAGTATCTGCGTTTGCTAAGGGGTTTAACGCTGCAGCCATCGGCAATATCAGCAGCAAAGCTAAACTCAACGCCAATATTTGATTTCTTTCAATTTTCACGGTTTTTCACCGAAAATAACTTTGTTAAACGGCTTATTAAGAAAATCGTTTCCAAAAACCCCGAATGTAAACTGTTCACTGTTCTAGAAAACTAGAACTTTATGTGGAACTTTACTTTAAGCGAGGCGCCCAAGCATGAACAGTATTGCTATGTTTAGGTATACCGCCGTTAGGCTTACCACAATCGCCTTATCAAGTCTTATTCCCTTTCCAAAACATATGGCTGCTGTCACCAAAAGAAGACTCCAAATTTGCAGGATTATCTGAACATATTGCATAATCATGCTTAACTCTAAACTGCCCAGTGTTGGTAGCACAGCCGAAATGGTTAGGTAAATGTATGAGAAGGCTGCAAGCGGGAAAGTTGCCAAACTGATGCATGTAAAAAGTTGAACTTCATTTCCAACCCTTTGGTAGAGGAGGTATGCGAAAATTTCTGCGAACAAGAATAAGCCTATCCAATTGAAAATGTATCTAAAAATTATGTTTACTTGGCTGTAGGTGGAGTAGGGAAAATAAAAGAATAGGATTGGTTCAAGCTTGGCTTGGGCTGCCCCAAAAGCTCCTAAAACTAGTATGGCTAATGCTGGAACAAGCATAATTGGCTTTGTTGTTTTTGCAAAAAGAGGCGACAAAAACAGCCACCTTCCAACTTTATGACTAAAGGTTTGGCTTATGTCCAATGTTGCTGGAACATTTCCTTCCTTCAAAAATCTATAAAGGGTCTGTCCGCGGTCGTTAAGCCTATACTTGCGTTGTTTATCCTGCGTTATAAAATCTGAAAGCATGTCTAAGTGATAGTAAACTGTGCCTACGCCTAAGCCTAAAGTTTCCCTCAACTCCTTAAATCCAATCTTCTCTTGTGTGCCTAAAATTTCAATTATTTTTCTGCGTGCTGGGTCCCTAAGCAAAGTGTAATAGCGTGAAAGGTCTTCCATTGGCTTTTTCCTCATAAATCTTGAAACTGTGTTTAAAACTAGCTATTTATACATTTTTAAACGTTGATAAGTATTTGCAGTTTATGGTTTTGCTTTGAGAATATTGTCTCTGCGGGAATAGTTGCTTTATTCTGTAAAAGTTTGGTTATTAATGGAGAAAGGAGGAGTCCACCAATAGATTTAGGAGATAGGTTCATCTATGAAGTTTTCTAAGATTTTCTATTTGGCTTTTTGCATACCTTTCATTCTAGCCTACCTTTCTTGGCGGTTTTTCCCAGTTTTCGCCACTTTCCTCATAACTCAAACTTTCAATTATGAGGTTATGCAGTCGCCGAATTGGCTTTGGTATAGCATTGTCCAATTTTTTTATTCTTGGTATACTTTTTTGGCTATAGGCGTTGCTGGAGTTTGGGCTTTAGCTGCAAAGTTTGCGAAAATTAAAAAGAATAACACAAAGAGGCTTTATTATCCAATGGTTTCTTTTATTGTTCCAGCCTACAACGAAGAAAGAAGCGTTTCCCGCTGCATCCGAAGTCTTTTCAAGTGTGCAGAAAAATACGCTGGTTTATGTGAAATTATTGTTGTGGATGATGGCAGTAGGGATTACACCTATGAGATTGCTTGGTCAACCATAAAACTTAACCAAAAACGGTATCCGCAAGTGCATGGAAAAGTTGTTAGGCACTCTGCAAATCTCGGTAAGATTGAAGCCATAAAAACTGGCTTGGACAAGGCTTTGGGCAACCTAATAGCTGTTGTTGATGCGGACACATGGTGGATGCCAGACACGCTTGTTAAGCTTGTTGATTACATGCTTTCGAACGGGAAAAAGGCTGTAACGGGCTATGTGCATCCTTCCGATGGAGATGCTGAAATTAACCCTTACGTGGTTTTACAACAACTTGAGTACAGTCAAGGCTTAGGCGTAGCCCGATGCGCCCAATCTTTCGGGGATAAGGTTTTGGTTGTTTCCGGAGCCATTGGCTTGTATGAGGCTGATGTTTTGCGAAAAATTCTCTATGATAGGAATATTCGCTCTGTGACTGAGGATTTGGAGATTACTTTAGAAATGCATAAGCGAGGTGCAAAAGTAGGCTATGTCAGCACAGCCAAAAGCCTAACCCTTGCTCCCGCATCCTTCGAAATATTATGGAATCAACGCCTAAGATGGTTCACGGGATGGCTCCACAACACACTAGGCATCCATAAAAACTTGCTATTAAAAAAGAGTTGGCTAACCTTGCTCTTATGGTACTGCTACATCTTCGAGTATGGGGGAGCCTTCATTGACATGGCTGCCTTATTCGCTTTTCCATTCCTTTTCTGGTTTGCGCCAGACCGCATCTTCTTCATCCTCAACCTACTGGTTTTTGCAGCCTACGGCTTACTCATAGGCATCATAAACCAAGCCATAGCCCTAAAATACGCCTATAACCAACACAACTATAGAACCCTACTTTTCTACACGCCCTTTTATCCAATTTTAAGACTAATTAACATACTTGCCCGCTTAACAAGCTCATTCAAGTATTTTCTCGGAGACCATGGCAACTGGTACTTTCATGAAAAGTAACTATTCCGTTTTTTCTGTATGCTTCAAGTATCTCCATACTACAAATCCCAAAAAGGATAAAGCAAAACTAATCATCATAAAAGTGTCTAAGGTAAGCCATGGAAGGTTTCTGTCGACAGGCCAATCCCCGGACCATGTTTGGGTTATATGAATAGCGAGTACTCCGTATCCGAAAATTATGAGACCATAAATCGTTAGGGCCTCTGCAAGGGATAAGAGGAGTTTACGATTGTTCATTTCTGACATTCCTTATTCACCTTCTGTACTGATATAAAAGCTAATTGCAAATTTAGTTATTTGTTGCGAAAACCGTTTTTAAATCAGTCATCTATTATGAATTTTGAGGAATGACAAGATGCAGGTTAAGGCTGCCCTCTTTGACTTGTTTGACACTCTACTGCTAATTAGGAATGGCGAAGCATTCTATATGCCCTCTTTAAAGAAGCTTCATAAATTTTTGGTTAATAACGGCGTTAATGTTGATTTTGAACATTTTAAGCGTGCATACTTCGAGGTCAGGGATGACCTCTACGCTGAAACTTCTAAAAACTTTGAAGAACCCCATTTTAACGTTAGGGTTTCCCTTACGCTTCAGAGGCTGGGATACAAATTTGAAGTTTCAGATCCAATTGTTGCTGGGGCTACCATGGCTTTTGCTGACGAGTTTATGCGTTTCGTCTGTTTAGATGAGGATGCGCCTTATGTATTGCAGAAGCTGCATGGAAAGTATAAGCTTGGAATAGTCTCGAATTTCGCCATCCCAGAATGCGTTTACAATTTGCTTGAAAAATTTGACTTGAAAAAGTTTTTCGACGCAGTCTTAGTTTCTGGAGCCATAAATAGGCGTAAACCTTGTCCCCAAATTTTCACAAAAGCTTTAGAGGCTTTGAATGTCAGCGCCTCAGAAGTTGTTTTTGTCGGCGATACTCCGAGCTTGGATGTTGCCGGTCCAAAAGCCGTTGGAATTAAGGCTGTTCTAATCGAAAGAAGGCGTTCAGCCACGGATACTCCGCAATCTTTGGTTTGGAAGCCTAAAGAAGAACCTTACGTTAAGCCAGACGGGATTATTAGAAGTTTGAAGGAACTACCATTAATTCTTAAAGACTGTTAAATAACAATGCATATTAGGGCGTAAAGAAACATTTATATTGGCTGAGACGCCTTCAAATTCATTTTGGCGAATGAAAGCTAGCCCCGCAATTAAACGGCGGCGGCTCAACCCCAACTATAAAGGCGTTTAAACGCCCTAGAGGATGAGGATGGTTGGCCTCCAGTTGCGGGGACAAAAATGTGGACCTGACATGCTTACATGCGTTAGGTCTGAATTGGGCTTTGACGTTTGTGGCTAATCCCTCCAAATCCAGTCGGCATTGCGGCTGTACCGCAATAAACGTCTGGCTGCGGTCAGCTAGGAGCTTAACTCCGGTTGATCCTGCCGGACCCCACTGCTATCGGGATGGGACTAAGACATGCTAGTTGTGCGCTTCCAAGCCACGGTGGAGGCGCGGCGCACAGCTCAGTAGCACGTGGCTAACCTACCCTTGGGACGGAAACAACCCCGGGAAACTGGGGCTAATTTCCGATAGGTGAAGACTCCTGGAATGGATCTTCGCCTAAAGGGCGTTTAGACCATGCTTCTAAGCGCTGCCCAAGGATGGGGCCGCGGCCGATCAGGTTGTTGGTGAGGTAACGGCTCACCAAGCCTTTAACCGGTTCGGGCCGTGAGAGCGGGAGCCCGGAGATGGGCACTGAGACAAGGGCCCAGGCCCTACGGGGCGCAGCAGTCGCGAAAACTCCGCAATACGCGGGAGCGTGACGGGGCCATCCCGAGTGCCGTCCGCTGAGGATGGCTTTTCCCCAGTGTAGATAGCTGGGGGAATAAGGAGAGGGCAAGTCTGGTGTCAGCCGCCGCGGTAATACCAGCTCTCCGAGTGGTG
>Ga0315298_1000659_pt1 | contig 66798 bp, 58 predicted proteins | sample WHS_1_MG_FD_203077 | JGI IMG/M metagenome (GOLD analysis project Ga0315298, IMG submission 203077) | Extremophilic microbial mat communities from Washburn Hot Springs, YNP, Wyoming, USA - WHS_1_MG | ecosystem: Environmental > Aquatic > Thermal springs > Hot (42-90C) | place: USA: Wyoming...
AGGCCGAGGCTGGCGTTGTAGAGCGCCCTCTCGGTCCTCGTCAACTTGCGCCAGTTCCCGTTGCGGTAAGACCTCTCCCTTATGGCGCTGAGCTCAGCGTGGGTAATGCAGTCCCCCTGAATTTCAACGAGTCCATGGCGCGACTCTACGCGCCGCAACCACGGCTGCGAGCTCAAGGAACTTTCAGGCGTTAAATATCCATAGCTAAAGTATATAACGCTTACGAACTAAAATAGAAAAAAAATGGGCTGAAGTGGTCCGCCGCGGACCCGACAGTAAGCGTTATATCTCCTTGTTTAGCATACTTTGAGCCATGAGCAAGGATCAGGCGATAGGCGCTGTCCTGCTTGTTGGTGGCATAGCCGGCATACTGATCTACGGCTGGATTCTGCTCACGCCCTTCTGGGACATACTCCTGAAGCTCACCGGATTCGTGGCCGTCGCCTTTGTTCTGGGCATCGTCGCATGGATAGGCTACACGCTCGCCACGACGCCGCCGCCGAAGCCCATAGAGGAGATAGAGAAGGAGGTCGAGAAGGAGGTCGGAAAGGAGGAGGTGCCACCTCCGCCACCCTCTGAGGGCGGGGAGGCCAAGTAGGACCGGCGCGGCTCGACATCCTGGTTTTTAAAGCGCGCGCTTAAATAATTCATGCGTTTATTTTTCTTCTTCTCCGAAGATAAAGAAACCCCCTTTCGTCAGCAGGAAAGCCTTGCCCCTGATTTCTTCGGGTGTAAATTTTCCAAAGAATTTCATCAGTATCTCTTTCGTCTCAGCTGTCGAATGTACGGGCAATACCAGTGTAGCGCGCGCTATAAAGGTGCAGATTGGAAATGTTCTTATAATACTTATACATTTGTATTTTTGGTAATACAAAATGGAGAAACATAAAGTCAAAATACTTGGCGGCTATCGTATAACGATACCCGAAGAAGTTCGGCGCCGCTTTTCCCTCCAGGAGGGCGATGAGTAATAGCAAAATTCGTCCCGGAAGACATGGGCAAAGGCGTAGATCGCTCTAGGCATGTTGTTAACGCATGCTAGCACGCATTTTTCAGAATGGTCGGTATGAAAAATTTTAAATTATAGGTTAAACAATTTCATACCTAGTGGTTGGAATGGTGTTCAAAAGAAGACTCGGTAGGAAAGGACAAATCATCATACCCAAGGCTATTAGAGAGATCTTGGGAATCGGGCCGGGGGACGAGGTTGTAATGGAGATTAGAGAGAAAGAGGTGGTTATTAAGCCTGAGGCAGACCCGGTTAGGTTTGTCGAGGATTTCTGCTCTATAGTTGGCCAAAAATTAACTGAGAGAATCGACTTGGAGAAGCTTTTTTTGGGGAAGAGGTTGAGGGGAGGCTTGCTCTACCTTGACTCGAACATCTTCATAGCGCGTGGATGGGATAAAAAGAATCGAGCCCTAAATAGTAATGCATGTTAAAAGAATCTAGCACGCTATACCTGTTTTTCGATTCTTTTTTGGAGGGTTGCGCGCTGTTCGACAAACGCGCTATCTGTAGTTCGCTAGTAGGGCATCCTTCCTTCGGATCAAAATATCTTGCCGCTGGATACTCTATTGCGCGCGTTCTTTTTTCAACATTTTGTAAAGATGTTGAATTCGAGTACGGTTAGTTCGATTTTTCCCACTCTTCTATTGGGCCTTCAGCAACGTAGAAGATCGGATGTTGTCGGATTACCTTCGTTCTCTTTAGTCTAATGTATAGTGCTTCGTCTCTTTCTGAAAGCTTCTTTAGGAGGTGGTTGAACTCGTATTTGATTTGTCCTCTGGTTACTGGTACTCTGGGTATGTTTGTGTTGAACGTTCTTATTTTCGTGAGGTCGAATTCGTAATTTCTCCTTTTCCCCTCCAAGTATATGTAGTAGAGATAGGTGCCCACGTATAGAATTGGGTCCGCAGTTTTTCTGAACCTGATTAGTTGTGGGTGGTTCGCGTACCTTTTCGTCTTCCCCTCTAAGACTTTTTGAGCTAGAAGCGCCTCCCTCCAAACAGCCACAAGCCCTTTGACGTCGAGGTACTTTGGATGGATTGACCAAAGGCGCATTTTTACTAAACTTTTTCTAAGTAAGTAGTTATTTAACCTTTCTGGCTTCTTCTGTTTGTCCGATTAACTTCTCAGTAGCCAGCTTCAGTCGACCAGAAGGTCGGGCGCGCTACTAAACCTAGGAGGAAGTTAAATCCTCCAGGTCTAGGGCAACATACCCTTCTCTGCGTAATCTCTCTTTGCCCAATAGTTTTTTGGCTATTATCCCGTACTCTTTTTTCTCCATCCCTGTAAGATTGCCCTTTTCAATCAGCTTTAGGATGATGCTTTTCGCGTCGTTGTAAGAAAGCTCTTTCCATTTTGCTTCGAAAAGGGCCCCTCTTTTTTCCCTCGAAGAGTAGGCGACGATATCGATTTCCTCCTCTTCGTGCTGCCATCTTCCAACGACATCCGCGTTAACTTCTATTTCCCCCGATTTAATTCCAGATACGATGTACTCCTTCGAGATTTCTTCAAACACCTTTCCCAAGTATGCGTTAAAGTCTTCTCTTATATTGCTCCACACCTTTTCCTCTAACCCCAATTCCAGAGCAGCCTTGTTTGGATTGATGAACCTGAACCAGAACTCGAAAAAGGGGTCAGTAATCACATATCTTGATTTTTTCTTCTCTACGAGAACAGGATATTCCCTAGAGATTAAGTCTAGGTTTTCTAAAGAGTTGAGATAACTAGTCAAGTTCTCCCTTTTTATTTTAGTGAAATCCGATATCTCGCTTAAGTAGCACTTTCCAAGAGATATCGCAGTCAAGATATCCATATAGTGGTTCGGAACCCTAAGTTCCTCGAGGAGAAGGTATTCCGGTTCATCGTGCAAAGCTCCATTTTTGTTCAGGACTAAGTTAAGTATGTTTTCTTCCGGGGTCTTACTCTCGTCAACTTTTTCCAAGTAAGCCGGAGTTCCTCCGAAAGCTGCATAAATTTTAACCAGGTTTTCGGGAATGGTTTTTGGAAACCACTCTCTCAAGTTTACGAATTTTAAGGGTTTAAGCTCAATAGTGGAAGTTCTCCTTCCGTAAAGAGGAGCGTCCCCCCTTAGTGCAACTTTCTTTATGGTTCCTATGGAGGAGCCGGAAAGTATGAGCATGGTCTTTTGATTGGAGAACTTTTCGTCCCAGAACCTTTGAACTAGAGAAACAGCGCCCTCGATCTCCGATAACCTTTGAAACTCATCGATGACAACGGCTGTTCTTTCTTCAAACTTTTTGGAGAGGTATTCTAAGAAAGACCCGAAATCACGGAACTTGAAACCCCTGAAGAATTCGTGTTCCACAACTTTCGAGAACTCGCTTAGAACGATTTCTTCACCCCCTCTTGGAACGTAAAAATAAAGCCCCCTCTTCCCTTTTAAAAACTCAAATAGAAGCCTCGTCTTTCCCACCCTTCTTCTTCCATAGACAACTACGAGGTGGGCTTCTCCACCTTTAAAGAGCCTGTTTAAAGTTGAAAGCTCGTCCTTTCGATCCACAAATCTTACAATCATGATTGTAAGAATCAGGAATCTACAATATATAAACGTTGCCAAGGACTTGGAGGTGTCAACCTGCGCGCGCTACAGGCTCTTCAGAGCTGTTCTTCCTGCGTTAAAAGATTTTTATTAGGTACTTTAGTACTATAGTCTACTGTATCGTACATGGCTCGAAAAAGCAGGGAGGATACCGAGGTATTTAAGTCGAGGTCCCAAGGTTGCTCGCTGAGAGGTTTCGTAGGCATGTCGCTGAGAGGTACGGTTTCAGGAGAGGCGCTCTCTCAAGAGCTATAGCTGACCTAATCGAGAAGGAGCTTGGCGCCACGAGGTCTCAGAGCTCCAACGCCGTGGACGAAATCCTAGGCCTGGGCTTGCGGTCTGACTACGCGTGGAGGGGCGAGGACCTGGTTGAGGCTTTGAGGAGAAGAGCCAATGTGCCTGATAGATGCTAACGTTCTGCTAGAAGTACAGCGCGCTCTCTGCCATTATGGGCTCCGCCTCAGGAGGGTGAGCAACCTCTAGAAAACAAGCGTTTCCTCTTTGGCCACGCGGTACGTTCTTCCCCTGATTCTCAACTCCTGCTCGCCGAATCCATGGAATACCCTGACCTTCCTCGACTCGCTGATCGGCCTTCCGTCCAGGCTTCGTATAGTGAAAAGCACAGGGCTCGCGTACTTCATGCCGCCCCAGCTCAGGGCGTGAAAGGCCACAAAAGTCGGCGACTCGATCAGGAAGCCGAAGGGCGGGAGCACGACCTCTCCCCCCATCTCCGAAGCGCATACGTAGTCCTCGTACCCCCTTGTCTCTCCGAATTCGCCCGATGCCTTGTTCACCACAACCTCCACGTTCTCGCCGAAGACCACACGCTCGACTCTGTAATCGGGCGTCACGAACTCGTGTCTCGTTACAGTCGTTTCCGAAGTGATCTCGTTCAGGGGCGAGAGTATCTCGTGCGTGTTCTTGATGAACCTGTCGGTCAGGCACAGGCCCTCCGCCCAACCACCGTCCGCGCGGATGAAGCACGAGGTGTCGTAAGGCCATCCAAGCGGTTCACCCTCCGCAGCCTCTTTCCAGTAAATGCCCCTTCCCCAAGAGTGGTAATGCAAAGGCCTCCCTATGACGATGTGGTGGAGGACGTACTCGGCAGCCCTGCTGTAATCGTAGCCGTATTTGCCGTAAACGGCTACGCAGTCCCTGTAGACCATCTCGAAGAGGGGGATGACCCTCGCCCCCATGGAGGACGGTTCCAGCGCGTGGTAGTAGTTTCCGCCCACACCAGCGAGCCCCTCGAAGAAGTGGCTGTAAGGTATCCCCCACTCCCTCCCGCACTCAGAGCCGAAGATGCCGAACAACGACATCGTATACCTGCAAAGCTCCTGCTTGTACTTCATGTCGTCCCATTTCGAGAGCGGGTGTTTGGGGTCGTGGCACTCGTAAAGCCCGGCCGCAAAGGTCGTGTCGTTGAAGTAGGCGTTCGGGTTGAAGAGCTCCTTGACCTCAGGCAGGTTCCTACCGGCGAACTCCAGGCCCTTCTTCGAGCAGACAAGCCACGCCTGCCCCCCGGCCCAGAACCCGCCCCTCGCGAGGCTCCCATCCCGGTTCTTCATGACGTTGTCCTCACACCACGATGGTGCATCCCTGTAGATGTCCTGGTAGTTATCGTGCAGGCAGAAAACGTATCCCAGGCCTTTCACGCGCCTAGAGGTCTCCGCCAGTTGCTCGTTTCCGCCGCATTCCGGGTTCGCCGGCAGTATGTCGGGGTGCTGGTTGTCGTACCCGCGGCGGATCCAGCCGCCTATGACGAAGAGCGCTTTCTCTATCCCGAGGTCCCTCCTCAGGTGTTCAGCTATCTCGGCGACCTCCCTGAACGTCCAGTTGACCGCCAGATGCTTTTCATTGCCCCTGTAGTCCAGGCGCCTGTCGAGACATGCCCAAAGCTTGAAGTTGGAGGCGCCGAACAGCTTAGAGGCCTCTGGCGTTTGCTCGACCTTCTGCTTCCAGTTCACCAACCACCCCTTTCCAAGCGCCTCCTCCCTGTAGGCCTTGGCGATCTCGACGTAACTGCCACTTCCGAGAAACCTTGTCTTTAGGCCCCTAGCCGTCCTCTCCAAGTCGAGCGACAGGGAGAGGACCTGCCTCCCCTGCACGTCAGCTGAACCGACCGTGCTCCTAACCTCAGCGGTTACATACGGGTCGTGCCACGTGACCAGGACTGCCGACCCCCTCTTCACCAAACCGAGCATCTCCATGTGACATCCTTCGTATGCGAACGTTTCGAAGGCGTGGGCGAATACAAGCCCGCTGTCGGATGGGATCAGCAACCCTTCGCGCACGGGGACTACCATGTAACCCCTGTCGGCGTCGGTTTCCCAGAAGGCGTCCTCGAGCAGCCTGATGCGCTCGACCTTCAAGCCGTCCGCGGCTTCGTAGGAGAACTCCAGCGTCTCATCGTCCAACAACCTCACGACTATCGTTAACCCGACCTCTTCCCCTTTGTGCTTGTAACTCATTCGAACGCTTTCACCTGTGTTGAACATCTCGAAACCGTCAAGGGAGAGCCACTTCGTCATTCCTCCGACCTCAACCGTCGCGGAGCCGAAGCGTTTAACGTAGGGGTTAGAACGCCAAACCACACCCGTCCTTTTGTCCGTGACGCTGTAGGACCCGTCCTTTGAAATTTCAAACCTCACGTAAGGGCTCTCCAAGACCTCGCCTTCTTCCGTTCTCATGACCCCTGTTCAGCTTGCGTTAGAGGGGGCGAAAAACGTAATAAGCGTTTCACGTCCATAGGTTGCCGCGGATCGGCGGCTTGGCCTCTACGTCGCACCGCGCCGGTCGGTTGAACGCCCCGTTAACGAAATCATCCTCTCCTCGTAAGATAACGCCAGGTTGGCCAGGGGGCCTATGACCCCCAACCCCTTGGTTACCGACCTCAAGTTCACGATGTCGGCCTCGCCTACAGCGCCCACGACCGGAGCTAAGGTCATGTAGGTTAAGACGAAGACGGCAGCTTCAAGGACGACCAGCTCGGGACGCGAGCACGGAAGCGAGAACGACAGCGCCATCGTCGGCAAGGACGAGAGGAGGCTTGCTGCGCACGTCCTTGCTAAGTGGCGCAAGCTGAAGCCGAGGCCGTATTCTTCCTTCGCAGCGAGCGCAAGGTACGCCAAGGGGGGCACACTGGAAGCCAGGAGCGCGCATATGAACCCCTGGACCCTGAACAGCCAAGTCAGGGCTGGCGCCAAGACCAGGAGGAACGGCAGGTGGATGAGCGTAGCCCTGAGCGCCATATCGGTTCTGCCTGTGCCGTTAAACAGGTTTGAAAGCACCAACGAGAAGCCACCGATGACGAAGGTGATCGAATACAGGCTCAGGTAGAGGGGTGCCTGGGCGTAGCTCGAGCCGTAGAACAGCGCGACCAGTGGCCGGGAGTTAGTCGCAATGAACGCGGCGGCTGGGATGACCAGGAGGAGCGTGTACCTGAGGGAGTTGGAGAAAAGCGACCTCAGTTCGGGTTCATCGCCCCTGGGGCTGACCTTAGAGAACGCGGGGAAAAGGGCCGTCGATATGGGTGTGGTGAGCAGCGCCACCGCTGCCGAGAAAGCGACCGCGACCGTGTAGTTCCCAACCTCCGCGTCCGAGGTCAGGCGCGCGAGCACCAGGGACTGGTACTGCCCGAGCAGCCCGGCTATCAGCGTCGATGCGTAGAGCGGCAGACCGTACCTCAGCATCGAGGCCAGAGCGGAGCCGCTTATACCGCCTTCCCCCGAGCCTCTCCCGCGCTGCCCGCAGAGTAAAAACGCCATTGCCGCTCCCAGGGACCCGGCCACCAGGGTGCTCGAAACGTGGCCGGCCAGCGCGCCCGTGACTCCGAGGCCGAGGGCTATCAGCGCAATCACAAGCGAGGCCTTCGTCAAGGCCTGGGCCACGGAGACCAGCGCGAGCCTGTCCATCCTGTCGAGGCCCGCGAAAGCGTTGTTCGATGTCGTGACGAGCGCGCTCCCGACGATGGAGAGCGATGCGATGCGGACCAGCTGGCCGGCGCCAGGCCTGCTGAGCAGCTGGGAGGCGAGCACATCCGCGAGGAGGAGCGCCAGCAAACTCATCGACGCGGAGGAGGCCAGCTTGAATAGAACGCCTGCCCTGACGATGTCCCCGGCCGAGCCCCCTCGGCCCTGAGCCTCGCAACGAACCTGACGAGGGCCGCGTCGACCCCGAAGTCGGTGAAGAGGAGCATGAGGGACGGCACTATCAAGGTAACGGAGTAGAGGCCGTAGCCGGAGGGGCCGAGCAGCCTCGCCATCGCTATCGAAGTCAAGACCAGTATGAGGGTTGAGCAGGTGTTGCCGATGAACACTAAGAAGCTGCCCCTGAGCGCCTCCCTCGCTACCTCCTCAACCTTGGACAAGGCCGATAGCTCCAACTGGGGAGCCGAGGCTATAAAAGGGATGGTCTCGGTGCGCGTTAGATAGTTTACGATGTCGTATCGATGGCTGTCAGCGGTACGCTTGTTAACGTTGCTCAGCACCGCGTTCGGCTATACCAATTCCTGCGCTTCAATCGCCCTTCCGAAGACGAGCTCGATGTTGTTCTTCCTTGCCTCCTCCCTAAGCTTCTCTAGGACATCTTTGGGAACGTTTCCGACCGCGAGGAAAGCGTACTCTACCTTCCTTCCAAACCTTCTCTGCGCGAGGTCTGCTCTCCTCACCACCTTCCCTACCTCGTCCATCGCCTTCTCCTCGCTCTCTATGTAGGTTGTGACCTCCCCCACGACCAAGGGGTCCTCGTTGAAGATGTTGATCTCCTCCTCCCCTTTCTCGTGCGCTATCTTCCTCCTCCCGAGCCTTATCTTCTCCCTGGGGTAACCCCTTTCTTCCAAGATGATCTCCACGAATGCAATCGTATAGTCCTCTAAAGTCCTTCCGACAGCTCTCCCGAAGCTCTTGAGTTCGGCCCTTATGCCCTTCATCTCAGCCCTTATGCTCTTGACCTCCTCCCAGAGCCTGTTCTGGCCCTCCCAAAGTTTATTCTGGCCCTCTCTTAGTAACCTGACCTCCTCCCAGAGTTTATTCTGTCCCTCCCATAGCTTGTCCTGTCCTTCTCTTAGTAACCTGACCTCCTCCCAAAGTTTATTCTGGCCCTCTCTCAATGCCCTGACCTCCTCCCAGAGCCTGTTCTGGCCCTCCCAAAGCTTGTTCTGACCCTCCAAGAGGCTAACCTGGGTTTCTTCGAGCTTATCAAGCCTCCTCAGGATCTCTAATAGCCCCAGCCTGCCCACCACAGCGTAGCGGAACTCCTCATCCTTGTCAAGGAGCTCTAGGAGGCGCCTCTTCAGCTCAGCGCTTTCGGTGTTCATTCTCAATTTAAGTGGGGCCAAATCGTATTTAAGCGTATATACTGATGATGTCCTCTCATGACCGAAGTTGGGAGCTTCAAGCTTTTTCCTCTGGATCAGCATACAACGAATAATTCAAGATGATATCCTCCTAAACAATTTTTGAGCATGTAAGCCCATGGAATCTGTGCAATCGCAAGGCTTAAATAATTTTATCATTTCATCCTTATTGTGAAAAAGAAAATAGTGATTAAAGGCGATAGGGTTCAGGATTTTGGTTATAGGCTCTTTCTCCTGGATGCTGCCGAAGACCTTGGTCTAAAGGGTTTTCAAGCCAGGAACATTAAGGATTACGTTGAATTTTGTGTAGAAGGCGATGACGATAGAGTGATTAAATTCGTTGAATTCGCCAAGGGCAATTATCCCGAATTCGCTAGGGTGAATAAAGTAATGGATGAGGATTACGATGGGGAAGTCGCGTCTATCGACAGGTTTTACCAAAGGTTCAGCGTCGATCAGCTGGTTAAAATAGTCGATATCGGAATCGACATGGTTGGGAAGCAGGACAGCATGCTTAAGAGACAGGATACTATGGTAGGAAAAATGGATTTAATGTTGGAGAAACAGGATAGCATGCTTGAGAAACAGGATGAAATGCTTAAGAAACAGGATTTAATGCTTGTAAAAATGGATTCGATGCTCGAAAAGCAGGATGAAACAATAATGGAGATAAAAGCGTTAAGAGAAGACCTGAGAAGTTACATGGAGGAAAGGTTTGAGAAGATAGAAAGGGAGATAGCGGCGATAAAGACCAAGATAGGTCTTTGACGCGCTATCCACTGGGACCATTCATTGAGCCGGTAGGATTAGGCCGGGAAGCATGCTCGGCCAATTTCCGCTTGATTCGACATCAATCACGAAAAAACTGTAGCACGTGTTACCCTATAGCCCGAAGCACCATTTTCGGCATCAGTCAAAAATGATCACGCGCTAATTTCCGGGATAGCTTTTCTCGTAGAGTGTCCGAGCTTATAAAGCACTTGATCGCTATTTATGAATGCTAATACTATGGTTAAAAAGTTGATGCACATGGCTATTTGCGCGCGCGTATAATTCGAATGTTTTTCCCAGAGGCTTTGTAAGCTCTCGCGCTGGCCCCCATAGCCAGATGTCAGGGTAGGTGAACTTAGAATAGGGGATGTGGAGAACGAGCACCGCATAGGGTGCGGCGTAGAATGACATCATCATCAGCGGAAAAAACACCTTGTGGTCTACGAACGCTTCAGATACCCTCAAGCCATGATGCGTCCTGGGGCTGACCTTATTAACTTAGCCTGTTATTATTGCCCGGGAAACCACGCCTTTCTCATCGTTGAAAAAGGCGCGCCAGATCCTGCTTTGTTATTTTGACGGGCATCGGAGCATTGCGATAGCAATTACCGTCGAAACCCTGGAGTGAGGTGAATGTAGAGCCTGGCTTACACGCCTGATTTGCTAAAGTATTTAATACATCGGTTGTTAATATTAGTTGAACACCCCTTACGTAAAAGTGATACGGCGAGATTGAAAGAAAAAGTCAGAAGAACCCTAAAGGGACATAGAGAGATAATTACAGCATGTGTGCTAAAACCTTAAGTTTACAAACTCGGAATAAAAGATAATCTTTATGAACCGATTTATCGAGCTTTAGGTAACTCGTACCACGTAGTTTTCACATCTAAGGTCGTGAAATGAGGGTCGTCTGTAACAACTGTTGCTTTAAAACGCCGAGCTACAGTGCTTATTATTACATCCGCTATCGGGGCGTCTCTGTGTCGAAAAGCAACCTCGCCGGCGAGAAAAGCCGCATCCTTATCGATTGGCACAATTTCAGCTCCACTTCCAATCCATATTCTAAGTTTGATTTTAGCTTGTTCTAGGCCTATGGCTGAACCAGCGATCTTTATGAACTCTACAACTACAATGGAAGGAATCATCAAAGTGTCCTTGGCAATTTTTGATAAAAAGTTCCTCATTCTTTCTCTTTCTTCTTCAGACTTTGGAAAGCAATGCGCTATCAGGAACCTCGTGTCGAGTATTAGCGCCATTTTTCTCTTTCTGCCTCTAGGAGCTTTAGCAACTCCCTGTACTTCTCCTCCCCAACGGGTTCTCCGGGCTCAGGTATTCCAGACTTCGTCAGCAGTACTTTATCCTCCTCGAGAATCGCGTACAACATATCTCCCTCCTTTATGTTTAAGACTTCTCGGTATCTCTTAGGGATAGTTACCTGACCCTTGCGCGTAACCTTTAAGAGTTCCCCATTTACCATAAGTAGTACTGTTAAGTACTACTATATAAACTTTATCCATCTTTTTCCTACCATGATCGTTTACCGCGCGTTCCTTTTCGAGAAATACGCCGGACTAAATCCATCTGGACTTTATTTCCTCTATTTGAGTAAAATGCAGGTCATCTGTTATGCATGCCAGTTTGAGGCTTTTAGCTGTCGCCGCTATAATGCTGTCCGCCATTGGTATTTTGTACTCATGTCTGAGTTCAGCGGAAATTTTAGCTATTTGGGCGTCTACATCTATTACTTCAAAGTCTTTCTCGAGAAGTCTCGTTCTGAGCTCGGCTTGTTCCTTTCCCTCTTTTTCTAACGTCAATTTATAAACCTCGTGAACAACAATTGCAGAAATAACCTTTTTCTTGTCAGTTCTAAGAGCGTTAGTTGTCCTTTTCAACACTTCATCGTCCTTCGAATAGTAGTGTTCGATAAAGAACCTTGTGTCGTAAATGCTCATATGTCCTCCTCTCTGAGTTTATCAAGGAGCTTTTTCATTTCCTTTGAAGTAGCATATTTAGAACCTGAACCTGCTAAATCCGAAGTCCTTAATGAAGGCTTCATAAGGATCCCCTGACCGGTATCCACGACCGTTAATCTTGAACCTTCAATAATGTTGTACTTCCTTCTAAGTTCGGCAGGGATTGTCGTTTGGCCCTTTCTTGTAACCTTAACTTCGTAGTTCATTCTTTTAGTACTACATATTTTTAAAGTACTACCTTATAAGTGTTACTACCAAAATTAAAGCTGGAAAGTAAAAATTCTTGGTTAAAACTCATCTTTAGCGCGCTTGCATAAAGTGATAAGACGAGATCGAAATAGAAAGTCAGAGGAGTCCAAAGAGACCATAGGGAGATGATTGCAGCACGCGTGCCAAGCGTTAAATTTATAAATTCGGAACTAAAAGATAATCTTTATGAACCGATTTATCGATAGGGAGCGGGAACTGGAATTTCTGGAGGAAAAGTTCGGCAATAAGAGGCAGCTAATAGTCTTATATGGGAGACGAAGAGTAGGGAAGACGGAACTGATTAAACAATTCTGTAAAAATAAAGACCATATTTATTTTCTTGCAGATAGAAGGGGCAGCTTGTTGAACGCAGAGAGGTTTGCAAACATAGCTGCCGAACATTTTGGCGACATACCGCCAAGAGTGAGAAATTTCGATGATGCTTTCACGTACATTGCAAAGAGGTTGGATGAAAGGAAAATTGTAATAACTATAGATGAATTCTCATACTTAGTTGAAAAAGATGATTCAATCCCTTCCGTCTTCCAGCTGATTTGGGACGAGATTCTCAAGGATAAGAACACAATGTTGATCCTTTGCGGTTCCCTCGTCTCGATGATGGAAAACATACTGTCCTACAGGTCTCCCTTGTATGGAAGAAGAACAGGGCAGTGGAAATTATCGCCCCTAAGATTTAATGACGCCAAACAGATTTTTCCCGGATATTCAACAGAACAGAAAGTGGAGGCTTACTCGATACTCGGTGGAATACCTTTTTACCTTAATACATTTGACGATGAAAAGGATATTTACAAAAACATAGAAGAAAAAATTCTAACTAAAGGAGAGATTCTATATGAAGAAGTGGAATTTCTACTAAGAGAGGAGTTGAGAGACTATTCATCCTATCTTTCTATACTCGAAGCAATAGCGAGAGGAAACAGCAGAATAAGCGAAATCGCAAACTTCTCCAAAATCCAAGCAAAAGATTTACCGAAATATTTGAACGTTCTCATGAGGTTAGATATCGTAGAGAAAGTTCATCCGATCACAGAAAAAAAGACAACGAAAAGAACTATCTATAAAATAAGAGATAACTTCTTTGATTTTTACTTCCGATTCGTCTATCCATTTAAAAGCGAGTTAGAACTTGGAAACACTAAGAAAGTCATGGGCATTATTAAAAAAGATTTTAACATGTTTGTCGGTAAAAAATTTGAAGATATTTCACGAGAATTTTTGTACGAGATGAACTTGAAAGGTTTGACGCCTTTTAGGCTTTCGAACATCGGTACTTGGTGGGAGAAGGATAAGGAAATAGATACGGTAGCATTTAATAAGGAGGAGAAGAAAATTCTATTCTGCGAAGCAAAATGGCAGGATCTAAGTAGAAGCGAAGCTGAAAAAATATTGGAAAAGCTGAAGGAGAAGGCTGAAGCAGTAAAATGGTTTAACAAGATAAGAAAGGAGTATTTTTGTTTAATCGGTAAAAGGCTAAAAGATAAAAAGGATTTGCGAGAAAAGAACTATTTGGTTTTTGACTTAGAGGACTTTTCCTGAAGTAGACTATTAGTGCCTCAATTATTAAAAACCTGTCTTTTATAACGAATATAATTGCACCTCGCGTTCGTATTCGGTTGGGACGGCAGGATACCGACGACTGCCGACAACGTAAAGGCTTACTTCGTTTCAAAAGAGCTTGTTGAGAGAGGGCAGAGGGTGACATGGATAAGATCGTCGCAAAAGGATCTCTGTTACACCACAGGAGAGGGCATCACTGTCAGAGACTTAAGGATTCTCAAGGTTCCGAAGTTGCAAAGGCTGTCTTTCATAGCGAGGGTTTTCTCGTTCTGTTGAGGGAGAAAGTAAAACTCGTCTATCTAGATTGCTGGTTTTTCACGAGAACTGGGGTTCACTTGGTTCTGCTTTTCCAAGCGCTGATTAAAACATTCGGCGTAAAGTTGCTCTACGATGCCCACGACCCTTTTCCAGAATACGAAATAGCCTGTGGTGAATTAAAAGAAGATGCCTTGAAAACGGGATTCTATCGAGTGCTATCGTGCATGCTTTACAAATTGTCGGACATCGTCCTCATCACGAGCAATGAGTTCAAGGATTACTTGGTGAGGACCTATGCTGTAAATCCTTCAAAGATCTTTTCGGTGTATCATGGAGCCGATGTTGAGACTTTCAACCTAGGCGCGAGTGGAAGCGAAGTGAGAGCTATGCTCGGTTTGCACGACAAGTTTGTAGTCGGCTGGTTTGGGGTTATGACGCGCGTGCGTCAAGTCGAACAGATATTGATTCCATTCATAAAAATGGCATGGCATATGGAACCTAACGTCGTGTTTCTTGTTGGTGGAAAAGGACGGCTTAAGGACTATTTCGAACGTTTCGCGTCAAATAGCGAGGCTACAAACTTTTTGTATCTTGGTTACATACCCTACGATAAACTCGCAAACTATATCGCAGCTTGTGACATCACTTTATGCCCCCTTGATAACTCTAGCGTACATGGCAGGTACATGCTGAGTAGAAAGATATCCGAATCGCTGTGCGTTGGAGTGCCCGCTATCGTGACTAGGACGCCTGCCTCGCAGAGTTTCTTCGGGGGCTTCAGATCCGTAAAGTTAGTAGGTAACACTGCCGAGGCCTACATGGAAGCCCTGGCTGAAGTCAGCAAGAACTTAGAAACCTACAAATCGATAGCAGAGGCGGAGGCCAGGTCCCATCGGCTATCCTTACGTGCATCTTCTAAGAGGATCGCCGACCTCCTCGTTAGCTATTTAGCGCCGAGTTGAAGAGAAAACAAGGTGATGTCTCGACCTCGAGCTGTGCTGATTTATCGGCAAGGGATCTACTTGGCATATCGGGCTGAACGCAGGTCGCGCTATGAATACGGCGTGTAGTAAGAGCTATCGTAAGGTTCGAAACGCGCATTGAAATCATCTTTATACGACTTCATAAACAGCGTCAGGAAACGAGCAGCGAGTTGAGCTAGCCTCTGGGCCACATTGACCTGCTCGCCCTCGGACAGAACCCTCCTGCCCAACCTGTAGCGGTCTACGTACTGGTCCATCCGCAGCTTCAACTTTTTGAGCAGCTTCTGTCTCTCAGGGTGGATGCCTCGCCTCTCGATCAGGTTGAAGGCCGTGAAACGGTACTTTCCGGCCTTTGCCGCCCTGCTCCAGAGGTCCCAGTCCTCGGAGTACAACAGATTTCGCCAGCCACCGATCTGCGATATCAAAGAGCGTGGCGCCACTGTAACGTTCTGAGCGCCCCTCTCATATAAGTCAGAAACGACCAGCAATAAATTGCCGTCGCACCTTCTGTGGTAGAAATCGACAAGCTCCTTTATCCTTGGGGCGATGATGTCATCCGCGTCGAGGTTTGAGATTATGTATTTCCCCGAGGAGTTCTCGAACGCGATCTGCCGCCCCTCGCCCCTTGTGCACTTTCTTACTATGAGCTTTATCTTGCCACTTTCGGCGTACTCCTGAAGCACCTCTAACGTGCCGTCGGTGCTCGCGCTGTCCACGACTACCACCTCAAAGTCATCGTTAATCTGTCCCAATATGCTATCCAGCGAATCACGAATCTTCCTTATCTCGTTTCGGCATGTTATGCAGATGCTATACTTAGGGTTGTCCAATATTTGTAAAGATGCATCCCTTTTATATTTTTATTGTTTTCGGTAAAAAAAATAACGACCCTCGCAAAGGGTAGCCTGAAATTTAACCATCTTCTTTAATTGGGCGCTCATGTGCTCTTATTGGGTGTTTGAACGGTTAAGTACTTGAACGCCAGAGACCAAAAGGACACAACCCAGAGGATGAAGAGGCCGTATCCTAGGTAAGTGTGAATTAGGAGCCCAACCTCGATGCCCAAGAAATATACGGCCAAGAATATCATAGTTAGCCTTAAGATATTTACGAGCAAGGTTCCTAAGAGCCCAACCGAGGTGGCTATTGCTTTTTTCTTCATCGACGATTTAACGTCGATCACTAAGAGGGCTGCTAGGGAGCCATAGGCCAGCATCCCCTTTATGCCCGTGCAGGGGCCGTCTATTGCCAAGTTGTGCGTCGTTCCCATTCTGTCTATCATTATGACGACGTTCCCTGCAACCCAAGACGCTATGTTCAAACTATCTAGAAACGAGCCCATGAGCCATGCGAGGAAGTATTCTAATACCTTAACCTGTTCTAGCAAAAATTCAAGCTGGTATCCGAGTAAAAGTATGACCGTATAGGCGATGAGCGGCATGAAGAACCTCGTGGCACCGAGGCCGAAGAAGATCGAGTAGAGGCCCACGAGCATGACGAGCATGTCGAAGATGCCGAAGGAACTGGTGCTGACTATGTTTCTCGCCAAGTTACCCGCTATTAACAACGCTCCGAAAATCACCTCATAGTTTCCACTCTCTGACTTCAACTTCAGGAAGTCGTCCCACTTCACAGAGAACCACGTGAGGAAGGTAATGAGCACCGCGAAGGTGAACGTCCAGCTCGTTTCCGTCCAGAAGACCGTGATGGGGTTGATAAAAGATAGAGATAGAGCTACGAGAAAGAGCCGATGCTTGTTGAGCGCCTTGATTGAGTTCAGGTTCAACTTGCCAAGAAAATTGTGGTACATATAAATATTTTTTATAGTGGCGCTGTGGAGCGATGGATTTATTCAACAAGAAAACCCGATCGTGTTGCTCTGTAGCTAAAGTAAGATCACTTGAAAACAAAATAACATTGGAAACCCTCCTAAGAAAGATGTGTTCTTCACCGAAAGGAACGCACGCTTTAACTCTGTGACTTACGCTTCCTTGATGACAAGGCCAGGTATGCGACCAAGGAAATGGCAGCCACCGTTATCCCAAATTCCGGAACGAAGAAATTACTCGGTATGTCAAAGAACGAGGTGAGCCTGATGTCTTGCTCGTTGCTTCCGTAATACGCTACCCCTTCAACGTCGGCCTCGTATTTACCGCTCCAGCCTGTAGGCGATGGGTTTGGTACCAAGTCTATCCTCTCGTTGGGAGAGACAGGGTTTCCACCCTTCCTAGTCCTCCACCAATAATAGGTGTTTCCGTCTATCGTTATCGCGCCCACCCCAGGCCCGTAGGGTATCGCTACGTCCTCGCCGTAGTCGATGCGGATCTTTTGACCCCCAATCCCAGGGGCAGCGGCCGTGCCCAGCATATATTCTTCAGTATAAGCGCCAGCCGGATATCTCACTACCACTTGGTGAACTAGGATGTAGAGAAAGTCATCGGGGACATTTGGATCATTGCCAGGCGGGTCGTACGCCTGAACATGGATATTCGTGACTCCGTTCGTCGGTATGTTAGGTGGGTTTATGTATACACGTGCTGTAGCCTCTAGAGCTACCACTAAAGGTGCGGCTAAAGATATCAGAACCAAAACCAAGCCTAGAAAAAGGTTAATCTTTCTTCTTTCCATTCCGTCAATCTAAAGATTATGCGATAAGTGGCTTCTTTTAAACATTGTGGTTTTTTGCTACATAAAATTGATTACAAATTCATCAAAATCCATGTTTTTGTTCTCCTTTGACATTTAGAAGAGCCTGTAGGGTAGAGCCAGTATTAACTTTCGCAAAGGCTCCGGGTATCGCATTATCGAGTCTATGGTCTTCCAATAATCTCCGCGCTCCTTGATCAGACACAGATCAGCGAGCTCAGCTCTCTTCCTGAATATGCCGAAAACCTTGCTTTCAGGTAGTTTCTCAAAGATCACATGATCCTCGTATTCCGTTATCCTATAAGGTCCCTCCGACTCCTCAGCGTCCGTAAGTAAGACGAACGGAAAATTGCTAGTGGGCGAGGACAGGCTCACGCCTTGAGGTAAGAGTTCAGACATTGCCCACAAAATCCAAGAGTTTAACGCAGGAACTGGGAGCACGTCTCTCCATCTGTTAGTGCTGGGTCTCGAGGGCAGCCTTTTCTTGAACCAGAGGTCCTCGAACCCCACCGAGGTGGGGAAGACACCCGTCGGATATTGCCGGTTGCGCGCGTTATGGATTTTAGTTAAATCACCTTTATTACAAATTCATAATTCCAGATTCAAACCTCCCTGATGTTAAAAATCGGTTGGGTATGGACAGTATTAAACTTCGCAAGGCCTCAGGAAAAGAAATAATAGCTCAACGTTGAACAAGAATAACAAGCATGACATTCGTTTCAGATGAAAAATTGGCTCAGGCCCTTAGCAATCTGTGGGGCTTCTTAGATACGTGGCTTGATGATCATGGTGGTGTTCACGGATACATCGTACATCATCACCATGATAATATGAAAATACTTTCTCCCGATACTTGGACACAGGCGCCATGCATACTTGGAGCCTTAGAGATTTACAGGAAGACTGGTGAAGAGAAATGGTTAGAAAGAGCCTCTTTTTTAGGAGATTTCCTTGTAAATACTTACATTCGAGAGTTGCATGTCTACCGAAACTCCAATCATGAACATAAACCACTAGGAAGAGCAGGGCTAATACATAATGCACTTCCGTCTTATTCTCTGCTCAAACTTGCATATGTAAGGAAAACCCTTAACCTGCCTTATGAAAAATATTATGAAATTGCCAAGGATAATATTCAGCATTTCATCCTAAGGAATTGGGACAACTCTGTCGGGGCAGTTTCTAGTGAGTATCACGACAAACCTGCACACATCCACAATATGAACAGTGCTGTAATAATGGCTTTATCGGAGCTTACCAAGGTGGAAGGTAATCCCCAATATGTGCAACATTATGCTCAGAAAATTGCAAATTATATTTTAAATTGCCAAGTTAAACAGGGACCTTTATCCGGAACCTATCCATATGTGGATAAAGACAAAAACTATAGAACTTTATACTCGTTGATAACTGCATTAGGCCTTCTTGCTTTATATGAACAGACTCAAGAGGAACAATTGATACTTAGCGTTAAAAAATTGATAACGCATCTTTCAAAATTTGTCAACTATGAAACAGGACTCATCTGCCACTTCCACAGAGAAGGCTATCCTCAATGGATCCCTGATACATCACTTTTTTTAGCCTTATGCAACGAAATAGGTATGACAGAAGTTAAAGGAGTCCGGGTGAAGGATATTTTGGACAAGTTACTCCGCTGGCAGTATCCCACTGGAGGTTTCATGTTGTCAATAGGATTTGAGGACCTATGGTATAAGAAAGAAATACCGTCGAGGCCAAACATACGTAGGTGGCGAGACATTTTAGCAACGCCAAACTGGAACGCTTGGAACTTTTGGAGTCTTAGTAAGCTGCTTCCAAATGGTATTAAGCTACCTCCACCTAAAATTTTGTTTCCTCTCGAAATATATTCAGATAAAGAAGAAAGAGAAGGTCCTTACAGAATCGTTGAGACAAAGGATAGCGTTACATTCTATTCAGTTGAGGAAGGGTCTATTTTAGGATTATTCAGAAAAAAGGAGGATGTTGCCAGCTATTGTGTAATAAACGAAAGGGTCAAATACTGGGGAACTCTTCAGCGTATTTTGAAATATCCTGAACCAATTCGAAAGCTAATTCTCGCATTACCTGATCTAATTCATCAGCAAAACTACTAGGAAAAGAAATATTGTATTGTCAAAAATTCTTTATGAATTTCTTGAAACGCGGCTCATAAATCCCCTAGCTTTATACTTTATTATCGTATTACGAATAATTAATCTCAATAACCCCATCGGAACCTTTGACAAGAATCGAATAGTGAACTTGTCTGGTAATTCTACAATTTTCAACCATAGGATTTCATATAAGCATCTTATTGGAGAGTATGCTCTTTTTGTTAAGATTTTAAACGAATTAGATAGCAAATAATCATTAAAAAGAGGACATTGATAATTTGGAGTTTGAAGCCCTTTTGCTCTCCGAAGATTAATACGCGTGTGAGAACATATTTTCCTATCTATCATGTTAGTTAACTTGCTAACTATCAATTCATCTAGAGGAAGAACGTGAACCTCTATTTTCTTGGTATTATGTAGCAACTCCATTCCTTTCTCGGTTCTTATAATGATTAGTGATTGAAATGGTTCTATCTCCTCATTCTTTAAGCTGCTTTTTGGCAATGGTCGCATGTCGCCGATTGATATATCAGCAAACTCCGCGGTGTAATCCATACAATATAAACACCCATTTTTAGGGAACAAGTAGAATAGAAAGTTATACATTCCTTTACCAATGTAAATCTTTCCTCCTTTTTTAGTCTCTATAAGCAGCCCAGAAGACTGATTGTTCAACTTGGTTCTAAACGAGAGATTCTTGATTTCAGCTGAGCTAATGCCAATGTTATAAAGAAGATAATCTATAGCTGCGCCCCTTAAAGTATAACCACAAAAAAGCCCAATCACATATTTTATTTTTTCTGCAATCCATTTCGGTCCGTTTCTTTGGAGCATCCTTATCGCCTGAACTTGGCAAGGAAGGCCGACTATAGCAAAGGTACCTTCTTCTTTTCTAAGCTTTGCCAGTATAGCGTTAACGTTCGCCGGAATATATTTCGATTGCGCTGCCGATACGATTTCCTCTCTAGTCCTCGCTATAGATGGCTTTGCAACTCTAAGGTTATTTTCGTCAATTTTTACCACAACTGCACCCGAGATCAATCCCTTCTCGAGTGCAGATATTAGTATACTTGAGACTATTCCTCCGGCGGCTGCCTTCTGCCAAACTTCATTATCAGTCGTATGGCCAAATAATATGTTAGAATAATTTCCAATGAAAGGATTGTATTTTTGCGTAACCGGATACTTCTGGAACTCTCTAAAGTTAAAATTTAAAACAGGGCAGAATCTGACGCACATGCCACATTTCATACATGGCCCCTTCAATATCGGTTCACCAAGATCATTTACCTCTAGTGCAGAATATGGACAGATACCTATACAGGTCCCACAGCTAGTGCAAAGATTTACTTGTATTACTGATTGTTTTAGAACAAGAAAATCAATTTCGCCGCTCATTAAGAAACCCTCTTAAAATTTCGTTAATGCAATTTGTGACTTTTCCACTTGATAATGAACTTATGATATTATAATTAACAAAAGTTTTCACTGAAGTATAAATTTTTTTTGACAAGAAATCAATACAGATGTCCCTCGTTTTTTCCCGAAGAATCATGCCCATAAGTGCTGCTTCATCGATCAAACTCTTGCGGTATGGCGAATGTTGAAGAACCTTTTTAAGTGTTATGTTTTGATTACATTAGAGCTTTTTCATTGCTTTTTAGGTTCTGACGAGCCAAGGGCTCTAATGGTTAGCTCAAAAACCCCTTCCCACATTGGAGGGAACGGTTACTTTAGCGCGCGCTTAGCCTTCAGTTTAATGATTTAAATTTGGCGCGTTTTTGTCTTATATTAAAGCCAAGAGGCTAGTCAGGTTAGTTTTCATAAGATTTATGCTCTTCCTGTTGAAAACTGCGAAATCGCTTTGATAACTTATAATTCTTTATAAACACCTTTAAGTTTTTGGTTGAAGCTGTTAACCTCGACTATAATGGATCTGAGAATCGGAATACGAAAATGATTATCGACCTTGGTCAGATAGCACGCGCGGTTCCGTTTTTAAGAATTGCTGTAGCGCGCTTACGAAACCTGTTCTCTTCTAGCTCCTCTTTACAGACCTTCGTGCAATAGATACGATGGCAAGAGCTAGATTGGTTAGGGCTATACCTGTGATGACGGACATCAGGTTGTCAGATGGTTGCGGCAGGACCAAGTTGTACACCTCGAGTTTCAGCACCTCGCTCTTCGCGGCCTTGTGGAGATTGCTGTCATCAACGAGCGAAGTTACGTTGTATTCGCCTGGACTTAAACCGGATACAACTACGGCGTATGTGCCGTTCTCATCGGTCTTTGTGGTTATTGATTGCAAACCAGTCTTTCCGGATATCAATATCGTAACGTCCAAGTTCTGAAGCGGCTTACCGTTGGCGGTTTTGACGCCACCCTCTAGGAGCACTGGTTTATCGGTTTCCACTTTCGTGATGTTCGAAAGCAAAGTGATGACCACGTCCGCCCTCTCAACCCTCAAGGTGAAGTTCAAACCGGTTCCGTAGTAGAAGGCGTCACCCTCGCACGATACTTTTACCTCGTACTCGCCCTCGGGTAGCAATATAGGCATGCTGTGCGAAAATCCCCCGGACGCGTTTGTTTTGAGCGTCGCCATTTTGACCTCAGTACCATTTTCGAGAGCTACAGTTATCAGGATCTCAGCTGGACGCTGCGGCGATAGGGAACCTTCCACTAGAACACAGTCGCCATACTTAACAGACTTTGGATTAAGGTCGGCCCTTAGGACCATGGGCACCCTGTCCACTATTACCAAGGTTATTTTCTCCTTCGCAACGACACCTTGGTAGCTGCACTCCACGAGGACGCTGTAGTTACCTTGCGCCGGTGGTTTTGCGCCAGTTCTAATCGTTAGATTTGCAAGACCTGAGGCCATCCTTGGGATGCTCAGGACATCTTTGTCCAAGCATATTTCAACCTCGTCGGGGACGCCGCTAAAGCTCAGCGAAGGTTCTATCGTGTAGTTCGATAAGGATGAAACCTCAATAGCGACTGTAGCGTTGTACCCGCCTAGCGTTGGGATCTTGATGGCCGGCGGGTTTATCGAAACTGTAAACCTGGGAGTAGGCAAAACCACCTTCAGCTTAATTTCCGCAGAATGCTCCTTCCCACCGCCAGAGGCCACTAGGTGAAGCACGTAGCTACCTGGCGACGATACCCAGCTCGCGCGGATTTTGATGGTTGAAGAGGCGCTGCCGTCGGAGGGCAGAGCCACTGTACGTGGCAACAGGTTTGCTACTACTCCTTTGGGCATATTTGACAGAGATAACCCAACATCCGAGCAGAGACCCTGTCTGGAACGCAGCACCACCGTGATGTCCTGTTCAGATTCGCCTATGACCAATACCAAGTATGGCTTGTCGATGCTGACCGAGAAGTCAGGCTCGAGCGATTTAGTTGCCTCCACAACAGAAAAAGACGTGCTGCCTGAGATACCCTCATAGTCATCGTTCCCAAGCCAACTAGCCTTCAACTCATACGTGCCTTTGGTGGCGGGCGTGTCCGTCCAAAGGTAGCTAAATCGCCCGTTCGAGTCTACCGCGAGATCTGTTAGTGTTATCCAGCAACCTCCTTGAACTCTGTACGATAACGTGACCGTTGCGTTGGATACGGCCGGGGATAGAATGCCGCTTACGCCAAGGCTATCGCCTGGAACTATGTAAGCTGAAGATACCGAGATCGATATGGAGCTCGGTCTCCTGATCACGCTGAAAGATATCCACGTTGAAACGGACCCCTTGTAGTTGCTGTCGCCGGGCCAGCCTGCTTGAACGTAGTATGTGCCCAAGGTTTCAGGGGTATAGTTGTCTGAGTATGATCCAGAGGATGAGGTGGTAACGCTGTGAGTCACGGAGGTCCCATCCGGCTTGACGTAAGTAAGAGTGACAAAAACACCGTCAACGGGAGGGGATATCAATCCCGAGATCACGGTTGTGTCTCCCTTAAAAAGCTCGGATGACGATATTGAGCACGAGATGCTGCTCGGCATCCTAGTATCGCCAGTGCCTGGCTCTGAGTAGCGAGCCTCTAAGACAAGGTCTTTGTCAACGAGAATGGTGCGCATCGGGTTTGTGCTACCATCCTCCCAATGCGAAAAAAACCAAGTTTTCCCTTGACTATCCGTCACCTGTGACGGCATTATGAACTTCCACTCCCCCTCAGAGCAGGTACCTACAACCGGTTTGCTCGGCTCAACCCACCTCTCGGGGTCGCAGTTGTGCCAAGGAGGGCCGTAGGCAGAGGGGCCAAAGTTTAGCCTAGCTTTAACATTAGTCCTCACTTCGACCCTGTGCACCTTGTCCGCTACCAAGATGTACTCCATGAACGAAGACACGCCTTCCATCTCAGTATCCGTCGGAGGCACCCTAGCTATGACGGTGTAGCGTCCAGGTTCTAGAGGAGCAGTGAAAGTTCCACGCCCCCAGCCGTCTGACTTGGTGGTAATTGTGCCTACTTGAACCTTATTGGCGTATTCTTCATGGGTAATTGGATGGTCATAGTAGCAGAAATCTCCCTGTTTTATCGTTTGTTTGACCAGGTGGATTTCAACCACCCTGTTGCCCAGTGCCCCGCCAGTACCCAAGAGCGCTGCCCTCACGGCACCAGAGAAGTTCCCCCCTCTCTGCACGTAAAACGGGGGCAGGTTTCCAGCACTATTCACCCAGAATATCGTGGTCGGGTATGGCGGAAAAGGCGGAGGCGGAACAGGTACGTCGGGCCCACGCGGAACGGGAATAACAGGCTCTGTTTTTGAAGTCCTCAAGTTGTAAGTGTCGGCGAGTTTACCGTCGCCAAACCACCACTCCAAGTAGGGACAGCCCACGCCCTCAACGTCGTTGAAGGTCTCAGGCATGACCTCGAATGTAACTACCTGAGGATAAGCCCCGTTTGTGGCATCAAACCTGTCTGCAGCTCCACGCAGGAAGGCATCGAACTTCTCGTAGTAGATGTAGTAGGGTGGAGTACCAGGTATGTTCGCAGCAGTGTCCCACATGGTGAAGCATTCGAGGAAGACATCAGTGGGGTTCTCAAGCCAGTTCGCAGTATCGTAGCACTGCTTTAGCGTCGTAGAAGATATGTCTGGGTTTCTGCTGAGCTGTCCCGCACGGCATCTGACCCCCCACTGCCATATCCGCTTCCTTACGTCCTGGCTGAACAGGCTTATGTGCTTACCGTCGGGCACTGCTAAATCGTAGCCGTAGCTCTGAACAAGGCTCCTGATTTCGCTCCACTCTGCGTAAAGCTTGTCGTAATCGTTGGGAAGCTGCCTATTTTTGTAAGACCACTCTCCCCCTAGGAAGATGTAGCGTAGGCTCTTCCTGTTAGCCCCTATTCCCTCAAGGAACTCGACCAAAGAGGGCTTCCAAGCGAACTTCCAGCCGAAATCAGCTCCCTGTAATGAAAATATGATTTCGCAACGACCATTGTCAGCGTCGGCAGAGTCAAGCAACCCCCTCAAGAAGTTCTTAAAGCCAGGCCAATCTCCACCCGGAAGCCCCGTTGTGATCGCTATCGCAGAAAAGTAGCCGGGGCCCTTGGTCATGTAATTGTAGAAGTTGACCCCCCCTTGGTAACTGTAGTCTACACTAACCCCGTGTCGCCTGCCAAAGCCTCTGATGGCGGAGGAAGGAACGCTTGCGCCAAGCCTGAACCTTGTTATATTTTCCGCTTTGGTAATATGGAATTCAAAGTTGTAGGTACATGCAATTAAGACCAGGAACATGACGAAGCAAACCATGGCCTTCCTATAAGTAGGAATCAATCTACATATTAATGTTCTATTGTTTATAAAAAGCTTTGTTTTTCAATACAAAAACAGACAGAACATACCGCGTAATAATAAAAACCTGATGCTGATTATTTTGACAACTCTATACTAGAGAAAACGTTAATCTAATCTTTAAATTTGCATTACATTGTCATATACTTGACTATAAAGTGTACAGCTAAAAGAAGTCTTCACCAATGATATTCTCGTCACTTTTAAGATTAACAATCAGGTATAGATTGCGATTTAATTAATGAAAGAATTAAACCGTGCATAGCACTTATATCGGTGTTTAGACTTTCTTCAGCAGTAAAAATGATGCTAAACAACAGAAAGCTGAACGATTTTAATGGACTTAAAAAACAGCGTCCGCTAGTACTGATTATACGTCTGGGTAGCATATCGGGCAAATTATCAGGAGGAGAGTATGCTTATAAATTGATCAAAGAAGCATTAGAAAGAGAGTTCATTGTACAAGACCTGGCTATGCATAAATTCTTTAGTCACGTCAAGCCACCAATTCTTAGGTTTATACTCAGGCGTATCCTCATAGTCCCATTTCTTATTTTGTATTCGCGTCTTGCCTTCACTAGTTATAAGTTAGTTTTCATAAATTGGGTTCCTAGGATTCCATTAAAAGGGCATTTGGCATACATTCAGCCGTTCGCTGGAGCAAGCGAACAAAATGACGGAATTATTTATGAACCTCATCAAGATAGGTTGGACTTCTTTTCTCTATGGAAAAGACGAGTCGAGAATATTTTTCCTTCTCGTTTTTCTAAGAGAATATATTTAGACCCTCACAGGTCAAAATTCCTGATTGCCAACTCTTATTATACCCGCCGGCTTATAAGGATGCAACTAAGAAGAGATGCTTTCGTAGTATATCCGCCAGTTCCGGTTGATCAGTATCAATGCCCGCGTTCCAGACGAGAACAAATCGTGTCGATTGGTAGAGTGTCTCCTGAGAAGAATTTTAATCTGATTGGACAAATCGGACCACAAATACCTGCTAAGTTCATTCTGATAGGCAAGTGTGATCCATCTGGTTCCCAGATCGTAGCAGAAATTAAAAAAAGTTTCCAAAATCAAGGGCTTTCAGACAACTTTAGTTACTTTGGTTGGGTGAGCAATGCAACAAAAAAGTCCCTGTTGGAACAAAGTAAAGTAATCTTCCACCCAGCAGAATATGAACCATTTGGTATCGCGGTCGTGGAAGGTATGGCGGCAGGTTGCATACCTGTTGCTCATAGATCAGGTGGAATCCCAGAGTTTGTGCCAGATGAATTTCTATTCAATACAGCCGATGAAGCATTAGAAAAGCTACGCATGGCGCTTCAGATGTGGTCTCCTGAGCTTGCAGTACAGATGCATAAATCTGTCATACATTTTAATAAGCAAAGGTTTATGGATGAAATCATGAGAATTGTAAATCAGGTCATAAAGAAGTAACTCGCTGGAATTAGCGCGCGCTACCTCATTGCAAATAATCATACAAGCAAAAAAGCGGAACACACCTTGATCAGATTAATTATAGGTATCCCATTTTACACGCATCATAAGATTTATTACCATCCGGATTAGTTTACTTTATTGTAGCTTGATTCATGGCAGACCTGCAGAAAGGCGTGTAGCATTGACCCTTGTCTTTTTATTACTTTCCTCTACTTTGCTTTCAGATATTCACCACTCCAATAATCCTTTATTGATCCTTGATGCAGAGCAAACGCTTCCAACCGCTTACCCATTCCCATTCTCAAATGGTATAACGTATCTTGACTATGATATGCTTAAGGCTTTTTTCGGCGAAGATGCTTTTATCAATTCTAGGAACTTTACAATTCTTTTTGAGCAATATTTCATTCCTGCTAACATACGCATAGTTGGTCTCTCAGTCGGGTGGGAAGAGCATGCGAATACAACTTTTTACGATATACCTTATTATAAATGGGTAGAAGATTTCTTATCGACAGCAGACAGATATGGTATAAACGTATTCTTTCACTTTGGCTCATGGAAGCCATCAGCAAAAGTGCCTTCGTGGTGGGATGATGTTGTTGAAACTAAGCCTGAGCTTCGAGCCTCTTTAAAGAATGGCACAATTATAATGCAAGGAAACCCATTGATTATTGATTCACCGCTTGTGCTAGAGCAACTGAAGGAAGACTTAAAGCAACTTTATCAGTATTACGGAAAACACGTTTCATGGGTCGGCATAGCGTTTGGCCGGCCAGGGTATTCCTTTACCTATGTTCCACTTAACAACACACTCGCAAACTGGGGTTTTGACTATTATACTTTATACAAATTCTTTAACTCAGATTATTATCTGCAAGACATCGATTCAGAAGGGCATCATTCTGATGGCACTGAATGCAGGTTATGGAAGTCATTCAAGGAAACTAGGTCATTATTGTTATTGTCCTCAGGTTTTTCTCAGAGCTCAAGTCCGTACGATGTCTATGGAGGAGACAGTGGACAGATTTTAGCCATTGCTTTTAATGTCCATGATGAGCTAGATGGATTTAAGCTTGCTTGGTATGGTAGTCGTATTGGAATGCCAGGAGATTTGATATTAGAGTTACACAACCATACCGATATTTCAGTATATTTTCATACAGAGCCTTTAGAAGTAGTTAGAGTTGCAGCAAACAACGTTAGGGAGCAGCCTGCTTGGCAATCATTTGTAACGTTTAAATCTACTTTAAAGGAGGGAGGAATTTATTCCATCGTTTTAAAGGCTGAGGCTGGAAATGATTCTAATAAATATCAAGTTTATTTCAGAAGCTGGAGAACAGACGAGTCCACCTGCTTTGTAGCTGAAAAAGGGATTTCCGGAAAATGGAATTTTATAGGCGGCGGAATACTTTGGATTAAAGATCTTGAAAACCACGATAAGCAGATTTACCCGTTTCAAAAAATGGGTATCAGTAGAAATGATGGTAGCAATGTTGATCAATTATTCAGAGCACTTAAAAACATCACTTTCAATACAATATTCATCAGCGTTTCCGATAGACCATATGACCCTAATCCTGCTATTATTAAAGTTATTCAGGCATCTAATGGGGAAGTGGTAACAGAAGGCATCTTACGTCCAGATTATACAAAAGGGATGTACTGGTGGATACCTATTCCAATGGAGTCGGAAGCCACTTTGAAAGAGGGAGAGAACTATATCGTCAGACTCGAGAGAATGGCTGAAGGAGTAGGCTGGCAGTGGCACTATCTCATAACTGATCCGCCTGAAGCTGGGTTTCAGGGTCAGTCTAAGGTACAATTGTTCAGGTTAGCGTACATGGATCCTATTTTTATTAACTTCATGAGAATAGGCCCACCGGGTAGAGCTGGACCGGAAGCTAGGTGGCCGGGTGTGGAATATGCCACTTGGTGGGCTCAGCGCTATAAAATCTCAAAATCAGGACCATTACTGAGAGTTGAAATCAATCTTGAGAAATATGGTAACCCGGGTGATCTTATTATTAGATTGAGGAAGGATGATGGCACTGGTCTTGCTCCATCAGATGAAGACGTTGAAGTGATGAAGATCCCCGCGAGCGAAATACCCGAAGGACGTACATGGATTAATGCTACCGGATGGAACAGCTTCCTGCAATCCGGAAAAATATACTGGATAGTGCTATCAACAACGGAAGCTCCTGAAGGAAATGGTTATTGGGTTTGGAAAATAGAATACGCTTACGAATTTTTGATGAAAAGATCAGATGATAGTGGGAAAACATGGGTCAGGCCTCATGAACCGGCTGAACTTTACATAAAGCTTGTTACCTCTGAGGAAACTTTCACGGTTGAACCTGAGGAAATAATTAGGGATACACGCATTGCTGGCAACAAATTGATTGCTCAGTCTTTCTCCGTAGCTAATGACACGACTGCATATGGAATTGAATTATTTATAAGTAGATCACTAACGGATCAAAATGGTTTACTTACGGTCGAGATAAGAACTGACAGCGGGTTCGATTCTCCCTCTACAATGACGCTTACTTCAGGTAGTATCAGCATGGTTAAAAATGGGATAACTTTTAAGGGCTTACAGTATGTCGACCTCGATTACCCCTATCTTCTTAAGTCAGGAGTAAAATATTGGTTAGTGTTAAAAGCCAGTTTAGAATCCAGGATAGAACCGATTGTATTTGCATTTCATAATCCTGAACTTAGTTATGGCGGGACTCAATATAAGACTAAAATATCAACAAATGGCGGGTTATCATGGGATTTGCCTGGAGGGAGAGAAGCGGACCTTATCTTCGGCTTGATAAAAGCGCCCTTCTCACCTTACCGCTTTACCATCGGAGAAATTGCCGAGGACATAGAGACTTATCATACTTATAATATAACAAAGGGGGTGCTTCGAGGCTGGAATGCTTACTTAAACACTCAGACAAGCAAGATTCAGAAGGAATTGATCCAATGGTTTAGCAATTATACTGGAAGAGAATGGTTCTCTATTGATCCGAATCCACATAGGATAATTCAAGAAGTACAGGGAGAATCACAACTCTTTAGTATTCTGGATATCGATAATTTCATATCTAAAGATAATGTTGATTCTTTAGACAATAAGATGATTGTGACCCAATTCTTAGAAATTCCGAAAATGACTATCATACCATCAATAACTTTAAATAAAGATAGTATTAACTATGTCAAAAAATATTACGAAACAGTCTTACCTCTTATTCCCATATCTATCACGTTACTGAACATTGAAAACATCTCCGAATTAAATTATTTAATAAAATCCGACACATCAGGATTTAGGAACGTGATAAGGCGTACGATTTGCACAGGCAGATATCTTGGAGAAGAGAAGCAAGCCCTGAATGTTCTTTTTGTTGGAGATAAACAGTCCGTTATGTTAGCGCATTATTTAACTTCAGTGTTAAATGTTACATTTTTGAATCTCAGTGATGATTACAACCTCGATAGAATCAGTAATCTTACCTCTTTTCATGTAATTGTTTGGGCTTCTGATAGAAAATCTGCTCAGCTAGTAACTGAGAATGCTCAAAGAAAAATTAAAGATTTCGTCAAGAATGGAGGAGGTTTTGTGGTGTTGACTCCTTGGCCTAAATGGGCTGACGAAATTGTGGGTTTCAGCTGCTCTGATGAAAAAATAACACCCGGTTCGGTCAACTATGTTTACTTTAAACACCCTATACTAAAGCCTTATTCAGATATTCCAAGAGACGTTAACTATGGATGGGAAAATAAAGTTTATCCTATACGAGCGGATTCCATATATGTCATAAAGGATATTAACGATCAACCGCTGTTAAGCACGAGATTATATGGCTTGGGCCGCAGTATTCTCTGCACTATATCATATACGCCTATCATACTAAATGCCATCTTTTATGCGGCTGGAAAAGAAGAAGTTTTGCCAATACTATGGTATGAAGACTTTACTCGGGAGACAATTTCGAAAGATTATGTACAATACTCAATGAGAGGCAAGCCCGGTGGCCCCCTTCTTCTGTGGCTAGTAAACAATGGACCTATAACAAAATTTGAGATACATCTCAATGCATCATTCTTCCAATTGAATCCAGAAGGGTGGGTTGCACTTGATGTTTTGAACTGGCTACCAGTCGCACGAGGCCGGGGTAACGACATTGGTATCAGCATCCAAGTAAATAATATGTCTCAGCTTCCAATATACATAGTAAATGATACTCAAGAACTTCATATCCTTTACTCAAACGCTGCGATCAAGATAGAGAAAATATATCCAAATCAAGCAATTTATAGTATCAAATCATACTCTTCAGAAACCACTTGGCTAATGATTAAAAGCAGTAGACAATTGCAAACAGTAATTGTTGACAACTATTCTTTACCAAAAATGCCCTCATTAACTTCTATCAATGCAACGACACTCATTGAAGGATGGTTTTATGACCATGAAAACGAACTTCTCAAGGTGAAATTGAAAAGCGGAGGAGAGCACACAGTTAGAGTAATACTGGATACTTCCAAACCATTACTTTTACCCTTAGACGAGCGTAAATACCTGTTGAGTATATTTTTGATCACCTTCATTATGATTTTTGAATTTCTAGTCGTTAGGAGAACGAGATTAAATCGCCTAAATGGAAATAACTTGAAGCGGTCTTAGATCGTTAGCAAAAACATATAATAAAACTTTATTAGAAAGTCGAGGGAAAAACATGTCGATGAGCCTTTCCGCAAAGGTATCCAGAGCATTGGGATACAATGCACTTAGGTTAGTCCTTTCTACTGTAAATTCAATCATCTATAGCATAGTCGTAATTAGGTGGCTACAGATTCAAAAATTTGGTGGTTATGCCTTCCTAGACAGCATATTCTCAACGTTGGCGATACTCTATGCACTGGGAACCCATGCACCAATCATAAGGTTTGTTCCGGAACTTATCGCAAAAGGAGAGTATAATAAACTACGAGCATTAGTTTCTAGGTTGCAGACAATAAATATGATTGGCTCGTTAATAGCAATGTTTTCGATCTTCATAGGTGCAGATATCTTCCTAACAGCTTTGGGTAAACCTGAGCTTGCTTTTTACGCAAAGTTAATGGCATTGGGCATTATTTTTGCAGCAATTCTTGGTATAACTAAGAATATGCTGATTGCAGTTTACGAGCAGGAATTCCTAACTATTTTCGAGACTTTTTTTTCCTTTTTGCAACTGTTTCTCTTAATAAGTTTTGTTATGCTTCTTAACATGGAATTAACAGGAGTGATAATGACTAGCCTAGTTAATAACATTATTGCAGCAATCGTATACTCAATATATGTAAGGAGAAAGCATCAATATTTATTTAAAGGAGAGAAAGACGCTATTGACACAAGCTACTCTTGGAGAGTGATTAAGTACACCGCCCCTTTAACAGCCCTTGATTTGATTAATACATTTACGAGTTACGCTGGCAATATCTTCCTCGGGGTCTTTAGAGATTTAGAAGAATTGGCTTACTTTGATATTCCAAATTCGTTTGTGAATAGAGTTTTTTCTCAAATCTGGTTGCTCATCGGTTCTATAGGAGTTATATCTTTAACTGAAGCAAGTTTTGACATGAGTAAGTTTAAGCTTGCCTCACGACAATACGTGAAGATTATATCATTATATGTGCTTCCTGTAGCTACGGGAGGCATCATAATTGCTGAACCATTGCTAGTAATGTTCTATAGTGAAAAAGTCCTTCCTTCAGTTGAAATATTTAGAATTTTATTACTAATATATTGTTTCTTAAACATACTAGGGATAAACGGCATAGTCTTGAATGTTAAAGAAAAGACCTATTTGCTTCTTTTAGGAGGCGCCTTCCGTTCACTCATGACTATAGTCTTCAGTTTTTGGTTGATCCCAACTTTAGGAATAAATGGGGCTATCCTCTCTACAATTCTCCCATCCATCATCGTGACTACATATTATGCATACTTTGTGACGGTCAAACTTGGGGTGGGTAATTTTGTCCCACTTAAAACCATTGGAAAATATCTTGCCTCAAGCTTATTCATGGGAGCAATCGTTGCATTCATCACCAATTTCCTTTACGCGAATAGGCTTTGGACGCTGATCAGTTCTCTTATAATAGGGCCTCCTGTGTACGTGCTAGCTCTAAGGTTTGTAGGAGCTTTTGATCAAACAGATAAGAGAATGTTTATGAGCATGAAGGTACCGTTTAAGTCTATTATATTGAAGCTTCTTTGGAAAGAGTAGTCTTCCCTCCGACACACATCATGTATTCTATTATTGTCTGAATAGGGTTTGAATGCCATTGTCGAGTATCTGTCATATAATCCCGCCTCTCAAAGAATTTGAAGCTCACGGCTTCGCGGGCGAGGCTTTTTATACTCATTAATCGTACCTTAAAGTGTAGCTAAAGCCTATTTTTCAGTAGATTCGTCACCTTTAGCGCGCGCTGCCTTGATCCATAGGCAAATAATTTTTAAACTCCAATAACCACTAGGAATCATCTTCTTGAGAGTATGTAGACTGGTCTGGAGCTTTCCGCGAGTTGAGAAGATAAGCTATGGGTTAGGCCCAAACTTCTACTATATTTCGAAGGAACAGGTGGCGCAGGGTTATGAGGTTGATGTCATAGCCAGAAGAAGGGTAAATGAGCCTAGCTACGAGGAAATCGATGGAATCAGGGTGCATAGGGTTTCTTCTCCGTATAACGTGAACGCTATGAGAGAACTAATCAGATTAAACTCGTATAAGCCTTTCGACATAGTTCATGCCCATGGAACCTGCGGAATATCTTACCCTCTATTCAGATTCAGAGTCCGTAAGCCTCTGGTTGTGCATACGCATGGTACTGCTCTTGGCATGGCGCTGCACCACTTTTCTCACTCTGCCGCTGTATCCTTTGAGGATAGCCTCAAGTCTAGGTTAAGGGAGTCGATAGCAATCTTTAGACAGAAGGCTTATTGGCGGTCAGCTAATATGCTCTTAGCAGTAAGCCATTTTCTTAAAGGCGAAATAGAGAAGCTGTACAATATTGATGGCTCTAAGATTGAGGTTGCCTATAACGGTGTCGACGCCTCAGTATTCAGAAAAACCGACAGCAGCGATGAATTGAAGAGGCTTGAGCTTGAGGGGAAAAGGATCATCCTGTACGTGGGACACTTTGGCCTTAGGAAGGGGGTCATCTATCTAATTGAGGCAATGCATGAAATACTACGTGAGGAGCCTGATGCCTTCCTACTGTGCGTTGGTGGCACTCCTGAATGGCTCGGAACTGATGTTTACTGGAGGATTTTGAAGGAGAAAATCCAGAAGGTCGGAATTCAGAAGAGTGTGAGACTTATGGGTCAGGTTCCGCATCAAAAGCTACCAGTCTATTATTCTATGGCTGATGTTTTCGCTTTCCCATCTCTCTATGAGGCAATGGGGAAGGTGATAGTGGAGGCAATGGCATGCGAGACACCTGTTGTAGCTTCACGCGTAGGAGGCATAGTGGAGATAATTAACGATGGAGTGAATGGGCTTTTAGTGCAACCTCGAGATACGAAAAGTCTTAGTCAATCAATTTTAACGGTACTTCAAGACGGTCAATTGGCTAGGAGGCTTTCTGAAAGAGGCAGGGAGACCGTCGAATCTATGTTCACTTGGAGTCACACCGCAATGCAAATATCCAAAGCCTATCAAAAACTAATATCTTCTCGGAGTTGAATCACTGTTCGTGACGACGTATCATAAGGAAGGCGTTCCAAAGCTAAGGATCTTGGTGATTTCAAGTACGTTCTACCCTGAGGTTAACGGGACAGTCATAGCCGTCGCCAATATGATAAAGGCACTGAGAGACAGAGGGCATGATGTCTGGCTGTTGACGCGTGCTGCAAAGGACGTGCCCTCTAAAGAACTTCGGCAAGGGATTAAGGTGATTCGCGTTGGGCCTAAACTGAGAGGGTTAGTAGGACGCTTCATATTAGCGGTCAATCAGCTTCACGAAGGGATTAAGCTCATGAGGGAAGGTTTTTACATAATCCATGCTAACGGTTTCAATGCGTTATTAGTTAGTTTGATGCTGGGCAGGCTGTTCCGAGTACCGGTCGTAGCCACTTTTCACGGGTTTCAGAGGCTGTGGTCTAAAGAAGCACGATGGAGGGGAGGTTTAACGTTCTTATTGACTTATCCAGTTGAAAAATTTCTCCTCGGGCAGGCGGATGATGTAGTCTTCCAGTCCAAGACGCTATTTGATGCAATAAAGTCGACTTACTCTCTGGGAACAATACGCGCAGATATCATACCACATCCATTAGATACCTCGGTGTTCAAGTATTCGGAAAGAGGTCTTGACAAGAGGCCCATCGTGCTGTTCGTGGGTTCGTTAATTAGGGTACACGGCGTGGACCTATTGATAGAAGCAATGCCCCATGTCATTGAAAAGGTGCCGGATGTGAAGCTCATCATAGTTGGAGGCGGCCCAAGACGCGAATATATTGAAGGTTTGATCGATAGGCTTGGCATCTCCCGTGTCGTGAAACTAATTGGCAGAGTGAGCGATCCTGAAGTCTTAGCTCAGCTTTATTCCGAATCGGCCGTCGTCGTTGTACCGCTGAGGTATAGTGGGTACATACTTTCGCTCGCAGCGGAGGAGGCGATGGCCAGTGGCAGACCCGTGGTGACTACTATGAAATTGGACCCCGAGCTTGTTAACCACGGGGTATACATGGTCAAACCCGATCCTGAGAGCATAGCCGAAGCGGTAATAGGCATCCTGAAAATGGATCGCGAAAGATATCATCGGGTTTGCATATCTGCCCGAAAGTACATAGAAGATTATTGCGCCCAAGAAACAGTGGCATCGAGAATGGAAAAAATTTACCTTGCCTTAATAGAAAGCTCACGCACCCGTTTAAGGAAAAAGGTGGCAAAGGTCTAAAAACGCGCCCTCAGATTGGAGATCAGTCATAACTCGGATACGACAAATAGGCTAAAAGCTTAACTAGTATATAATATTCTCCTAAAAGTGTTTCTTGAAGACGGACCAAGCAATTGAACAAGAGCACCTCAAGGTTTCCCGGATGAGAATAGCCCACTGCTTCATCTATGGAGATATGTGGCCCAAATGGATATTGACCGAGGAGTCAGGGGATATACTTTGGGAGGCAATGGTACACCATGTTTTCTTGCTCCAGAGCTTCTTGGGCAATATAGAAAGGGTCCATGCGATCGCCAAGAAGATTCGACATCCTGTATTCGATTCGATAACATTTCTCGTTCAGGGCAAGGATGGGGATGGGATCGGAGAGTACGAGCGATATGCTAAGGCCCCTTTTCTTGGGTTTCAGCTGTTCACTTACCAAGGAGATCGCTTCGAGGGGGACCTGTTTCATGACTTTGTAGTTAGGTGGTCCGGCAGATATCCTGATGGAGCACCTCGTTATGTGCGGCGTTTCGCTAAAGACCTTGTGATCCCGTTCTTGAAGTGGAAAAGCAGCCTCCAAAATCCGTTCGCGCAATCGCCATACGGTAGAGTAACTCCGTACAAGAGGACTTTCGTTGTTTTGATCAGACAGCTACTTTCCTTTTTGCGGTCACAGAGAACAGCGCCTCCCGTGAGCGCTGAGGAGGGCCTTCATGTTATCAGGGTCTGGAGGCGGCCCGGGAGTCCATATTAACAGGTGAACCACAGACAATTAGATAACGATTGAAGACTTCAACTAGCACTTCAGTCTTGTGAGAAAGTCGATATGTATCGGCTTTAACAGCTTTAACTTATGCGTTCCAAGCCCTGGATATTTTGAAGAATACTCCCGAATATCTAAAATCCACTATTTCAAATCCATTTTAAAGGCTTCATCGACTTTTAGGGTCAAGGTTTCGCCGTCCGCCTTTTCGATAATTACCGGGGTGGCCACTGAGGAGCTTTTTCCGAAGATTACATCCTCTTCGAATTTAAGCTCTAGCTTGGTGCTGGACCTCATATCCCACCAACGAGAACATTCAGATGCCGTGGTTACCCAATATCCCGTGTTCAGCGCTTCACATATCACCCAGATGAATGCACCGTAAATTTCTTTGAATGTTTCTTTATTTAAGTATGTGTTGTGAAAATTTACAGCGAAGCAACCGTTGTATTCACCAACGACATCTAACAATTTACGCAATACCGACTGACACGCATCGTTTGTAAATCTCCTTTTCAAAGCAGTCCAGTCCATGAACGCGGTGGGTATTTCCAGGATGTTCAGCCTTCTCCTGAGCAACGGGTCTACGGGGTGGTAAGGATAGCAGATTTGCGATTTGAACCCGAAATGCTTGTTGTTGCTAAAGGTTGAGTCGTACTCCAGACCTGCTTCCTCCTCAATCCTCCAAGTTAAGCCCGGCTTGAACTTCAACCTGTGATATCTCACGCCGTGAATCTCCGAGCCTATTGTCTCCTGAAGACTTCTAAGCTCCTCCACTAACATGTTAAGTATCTTATGCGAATCCCTCGTTCCGTGTAAACCTATTTCGAAGCCGTTTTCCTTTAACAACCGTTGAGCTTGTCGCGCTTTCTCCGCCTCATTGTAATGGGTTTGAAGAAAGAAGGTTGACTTAACACCCCTGGATTTCTCAATTTTAACTATTTCAGGTATGTTGAAACCATAGTCTTTCCTCAGAAGCAAGTATCTGAATACCAGTTTCAAAAACTCGGAGAAGGGCTTCCCCCTGTAAACAACCCTGTGGAAGGGCGAGTAGGACAGCCAGTCCACATCGTGCGTTAAAACGCAGCAAGCCCTAGAGAAGTTTGGCCAGTACCATTTCCTAACCAAGGGTAAGCCCTCCGCCCGGTAACAATCCCTGATGAGGGCCAATAGCTTAACCTCCAACTCGTTAACCTTTAAGTCGAAACAATCCCTGTCTTCCACGGACTCGGCTCCTGAGAGGGCGTTCAACACTTCTCCCATCGGCAACACGTCTTCAGCCACTATGAGGCTCTCGCCGGTCAGCGTTCCAGAGGGCCTGGTTGAGGATATTAACAGCGGGAAGTCTCCTTCATCCGCTTCTCTGTACACTATGCCCAAGTGGTCCAGAACTTCCATCAACACCTCATCCTTTAAAGCGTCCGTGCGTACAAGCCCCAGCTCCAGCCTAGTGGCATCTGTCAAGCTTTCTCAACCTTTTTCTCTTCAACGGTAACGACAATAGCCCGTGGATATGGCCAGCGGCTGAGAACAGGTACGTGATGAGGCCGAAGACCGGGTAGAGGAACACGTAGCGCTTCTTATCCGCTCTACTCCAAACCAGCCTCGCAACCCTCGCAGTATCCGCCGCGATGAAGATCGTGAGACAGGCGAGTGTGAACACCAGCACGGGCACGTATAGGATGGAAAGCATGAGGAGGAGCACGATGAGCCAGAACGGTGTTAGCTCGAGCACCAGCCTACGCCATTCTCCGTGCTTCGCTACGAACAAGATCCGCCTCACACCACCCAGATAGGTTTTCTTCAAATGGGTCCAAAGGTTTGGAGGCCTCCTGTGAAGCCAGTTTAAACCAGTGACCAACCCAACTCTGTAGTCGATGCCCGTTACTCTCATGAACAGGTCCTTATCCTCGGCCTGCTCGAGAGACTTGTCGAAGCCCCCGACCTTCTCAAGTACCTCCCTCCTGTAGACCCAGGCCCAGGAAGGCTTGAAACTTCCTTTCTCCACGTTCGCCTGCTGGAGCATGCTGTAGACCTCCATGCAGCCAGCTAGGAAGCCTTTCCCCGTGGTTAGGGAGGAGCCCGTTAGACACACGCAGCCCATCTGGGGGTCAGATTCCAGTTTTGAAACAGCTTTCTCCAGGTAGTCCTTGAAATAAACGTCGTCAGCGTCCGCGAAGAAAACCACATCACCCTTGGAGTTCCTCCAGCCGACATTCCTCGCCTCAGACCTGCCCATATGCGGCACCGAGATCACTCTGAAAGATCCCTTGTAGGAGGCTGCGAGACGCTCCAAAGCCTCCTTCGTCCCGTCCTTCGAGCCCTCGTCGTAAACAACTATTATCTCCTTTTTGGCGTATGTCTGTTCTACAAGGGAGCGCAGGCATTCCTCTATGGTGTCTGCGTTGTTGTAGGTTGTGACCACTATCGAGGCAAGGGGTTCCTCGGACATTTCGTTCAAGCACGCTATTCTGTCTCCATACGCTCTCGTCTGCGGGATTCTCCGATGACCTCTGCCAAGACTTCTTCAAATCGACTTGCCAACGCGCTCCAGGAATACCTCCTCAGCACGCACGCCCTAGCCCTCTCCCCCAATCCCTCCGCAAAGCCTCTGTCCTCCACGAGCCTTATAAGCGCGTCCCTCAAGGATTTTACGTCTCCAGACGGTACGAGCAACCCGTTCATCTCATCTTGTACGATTTCCGTTATCGGCCTTAAGGATGAGGTTACAAGAGGTTTGGCACATGACATGTACTCCAAGACCTTCAGGGGCGATCCTATGCCATACCTCCTCCTCAATTCCGACCTCTCTGGATTATAGGGCGCCACCAGGACGTCTGCCGCGTTTATGTATCTGGGTACCTCCTCATAAGCGACCGGCCCGGTAAATATGTACGCTCTAGAGACGCCGAGGCTCTTCGCCAAGCTTTCCATCGGCTCGTAATAGGGACCGACCATGAGGAACCTGACATCAGGGTGCGCCTCCAATATACCCTTGCTGGCGCGTATCAGCTCCTCGACACCATGCCAGGGTTGAAAGGTGCCGACGTAGCCTATAACCACACAGCCTCCAAGGCCGTATTCCTCGCGTACCGCTCTCCTCTGCTCCGCATCAGGCCTAAACATATCCGTATCGACCGCCGCGGTAACTATGACCGCTTTGTTTCTGGAAACTTTCTTGGGTAGCATGCTTTCAGTGTACGCCATTATCCTGCTGGCTCTCCTTACCGAAAGGGCGCTGCACCTCGGTCCGATCAGTTCGAGGATCATGGGCTTCCCGGTCAGCATGCTCGCCACAGCACCCGCGCCAAAGGACGTCTCCCTCTCAACTATGACGTCCAGGCAATTCTCCCTTATAACTTTGGCGGCCACGGCTCCAGCGTAGAGAGCGTAAAGGGTGAAGAGGTAGACCTTGTATATGGCGTCCAAAGCCCCTGTCCTCCTCTGCCTTTTAACTTGCAGATACTCGGATACCGGAGGGGGAAATAGGATGCCCCTGTATATCCTGTGGACCTTTATGCCCTCCAGCTCCTCAAACTTTCTCTGCTCCGCGCTCGTCCTCCTCGATAACAGATGTACCTCGTGCCCAAGGCGGACAAGGTTCTTTGCCAACTCGTAAACATGGGTGGACGCGCCCCTGAAGTGAGGAACGGCTACGTCTGCCGCCACGTAACAGATCTTCACGCCACAAAATTAGCATCAAGGGTATATTGGTTTTCAGAGGGTTTTGAATCGCGGGCATTGCACCCAAGGCGCGTGACCGAACCGCCGTGCATGCGAAATTAACAAACGTCAGGCCTTACCCGAGAGCTCCTAACGCGATCGGTTTTGTTTTTACACCCGAAGAGCAGTTAAGGGCCGCCTCCTTTCTCTTCGCGAAACGGGTTGCAACAACCTCCTAAGGAAGGAGGCGCTCATCCTGCGAAACGCTTGGATGCCCCTTCGCCCGAAGTAAACGAAAGCGACCGTAACTGTGCCCGTCGTCGCAAAAACCGCCGCCAACGCGAGGTAATCTCTCCGCCATCTCGCGACAACGCTCTTCGGGCCGTCAACGATTAAGGTGGCGTTTATGGTGCTTAGCTTGACGTCCCCTGTCCACCCCTCGAAGACATCCGCAACCAAGAGAGACCGCGGTGGAGGCCTAACTCCGAAGCGCGCAACGGTGCCCTCGGCGTACCAGCCACTGCCCCAGGTTTCACCGTAATCGGAAGTCACGTTTAGGTAGAACTCCCTCGTCCACACTGCCCTCAGCACAAGAGGCGAGCTGACTACGACCTCGAAGCTGGCGTTCCTGTTTACTTCTTCTCCCTCCACATCCTCCCAGTGCGAGAACCTCAGGCGCGCTGTGGGGGATTCGTAGAGCAATGGTTCCACGGAGACGTTCACCCTCGTTAACAGATCGTACCAGCCTGCGCCAGTCGGGTGACCGTGAGCTGAGTCTAGGGCGAGGAGGTGCTGCGTCCTCCATACAGCCGTTTCGTTAAAAGGTGCTTCGACGCGGATCGTCACGTTCAGGTCCCTTCCGCTGTAGCTTCCCGGGCCTTCCCCTACCCAGAATTCGAACACCCTCCTCGTGCCGTTGCCGCAGTCCAAGATCTGAGGATGAACAAATACGCTCGCATCGGATGATTCGTCATACCACCCTCCGCCCACCACCTCTCCGTAGGCGGATTCGACCCTCAGGAGGAACTGCCTCCTCCATATGGCGCTCAACGAGACAGGCTCGTTTACTGTCACGTTTACGGCCTGGGCAGAGACCCCGTTCGACCAGCCAGTGAAGACGAGCCTCACGTCATCACCCTGCGGCATGACCGTAGAGTTCACAGAGAGCCATGCTGTAGCTCCGGCGTCGCACCACCTCGCAACTTCTTGTTCGTTGGGGTACAACCTCACCGAAAGGAGGTACTGCGCCGCGTACACGGCCTTGAATAGCATCGAACCGGAGACGACAATGCTCCTGTTGTTATCCTGAAATCCATCGTCCCAACCTTTGAATACATAGCGTCCGCCGTCTGTGAAGTTATGACCGCTCTCCGCCGAAACCTCGTGAGCGGATCTCTCGAGCCATCTGAAGGTCGCGGGCAGCGAATAGCGGGTGCCGTCGACAAACACGCTTATGTTGGCGTCGACGTTACATGTGAAGACCACCTCAAAGGTCCGCAGGGAAACGCCGGAATTGCTGGGGTTAACCTGGTTTATGGGGTTGACCTGAAAGTTGATCGAAGATGACCAGCTTGAGCTGGACCCTTCGTTGTCGGTTGCCATGACCTTGACAGCGTAAACCCCGGGCTTGCCCCACGAGTGGCTGAGGCTCGCGACGCACCCCGACGCCAGGTATCCCGTTGTCGAGCAGGTGCCGTCCCCCCAGTCGAAGGTGTATTGTATCGAATCGCCGTCCGGGTCTGTCGACGAGGTGCTGAACGCATAGCTTGTGCCAACGTATCCGGATGCCGGGCCTGAGGGCTCCTCGGGTACCTCAGGGGGTCTGTTGTTTACAACTGCTCCAGAGTCATCGTAACCCCCGAAGTCAGCGGTCCAGTAGTACCTGAAGTAGGCTGAGGCGTTGTACGCAACCCCGATACCTATGACCTTGAAGTTGGGGTTCAGCATGGCCGCGTTATGCGGCGATGAGCTCTTCCACGCCTCGAATACGTACTGCGCCGTAGCTATGCCGGCGGCTATGTTCTCCCCCAAAGGGGTGTTGTAGGTGTAACCCGCCTGCCTTATCCTATCGACGAACGTCCTGCCGTCCAAGCTCGTGTGGCTGAAGTAGTCGTGGAGGGCCATGTCCTCGCTGTGAAGCTGCGCTGATGTCGTCAGCGCCTTAGAGACGTGAAGAGGAGGGAGCCCGTTCTGTTGCCTGTACTCGTTTATCAGCGAAAGCAGTTTGTCCCTCTCGCCACTCAGGTCGGCGGTGCACGCTCTAAGGGACGAGGTGAAGATAACGCAGAGCGCAAGGGCTTTCAAGGCCCGAACCTCCCTCGAGCCCGACCCGCGAGGCATAACTAAAATGGAGTGCTTTGAATGGTATTTAACGCTGTCTCTGTAACCTGATGTAATAACACCGTGTAAAGAATCCTGACCCTAAGTAGCCCTTCCGCGCCTCCTGAGGAGAAGGGCGTAAAGGCCCAGGGCCAGCGAGGCAACCGCGGGTACTTCTGCACCGAACTCGGGCACCTCTCCGCCGGGTATCCGGTACTCAAATATGAACTTCTGGACACGGCTGCCTGGATTCACATACACAGCAACTATCTGCGTTGGACCAGGCAAGAAACCAGAATGCGATTGCGCAGAGTTAGCTAGAGTATCAGCCGCAGCCTCCTCTGTATCATCGAGAGATAAATTACCGAGATCCTCTATTCCTCCAGAACCATCCCACGGGAGCGATGGGTAAAGGATGCGCCATATGGCCCCCTGTGTAACCTTCCAATTGGTATGCTTGTTGTTCAAAATCCAATTTATTTTACCCCAATTCCCATCCGTTGTAAGCTTTACGGTTAATTCTGCGTAATGCCAATCACCTAGATTTATCGTATTATACAGGTCAACGCACCAACCTGGCAGATCTCCGAAGGAGGGGGGAGGAACATTTTTGTCATCGTCTACCACGACGCGGAAGTAGCAATCCCTTGGGGAGGGTCTGTAAACTTTTACCCAAGCATTATCCGGAACACCATAAGGACCTGCAAATGCCCTCGAAAGAAGCACTCCTGCCAGCGACAGCAGGAGCAATACGCTAACACGCGTTACAACAACTCTATCTATCCTGCTCACGAACCACTTACCTCAAGATATTTTCTAAGTCACTTTGTATATAAGTGTTGTTATATTTAAAATCCACAAATGTATCTCTAATCCACATACACGTGACGCCTTGCCCTGTTAGCATCGAGAGCAACAACACCTACCACGGCTGATGCCTTGTTGTCCCACAGAAAGATGGAGCGGTGCCCAACGAAGGGTGCCGAACCAAACTTAACAATATATATTTAACTCTCCCATATACTTTTTTAGATGTTGGCCCGTAAACTGAAGCCAGTCGAAGTCGCGGATTACATCGCGCTGCTGATATGCCTCTCGGCGTTCGTCTCCCTGCTCCCGGGACTTGGCGAGGTTATCCCCTACGCCTCCATCCCGTTCTATTTAATCATCCCGGGCTACGCTTTCGTGAGGTCCTTTCTCGACCACATGCCAAGTGATGAAAAGGCCGTTGCGCTCGTCGTCTTCAGCATCGCCATGTCGACTTTCGTGAAGGTGATCACCGAGGTTTTTCTTGAGGGTTACTCTATGTCGGGCGTAGTCGTATTGGATATTTTATCCTTGGCGATGTTGGGCTCGGCGATCGCGAGGGAGAGAAGAGCTGGTTTGGTTAGGGCCTGAGCCTCATCCTTATGCGTTCTTCGATGAGGGATGCGACGAGCAACATAACTACCACGGCTAGGCCGGTTATAAGTCCTGGGATCAACGAGGCCACCGTCTTGTAGGGTGTCATCTCGGCGGTCCTGATGAAACCGCTTCCCGCCGCCAGGCCAGACATCAGGAGCAATGCGGTTGCCGTCGAGCGCTTGAGGTACGGGAACAGGAAGATCGGCAAGGCGCCAGCGTAGAAGAGGATCTCGCCCGTCGATAAACCATATATGCCAGTAACCCAGCCTCCGAACAACCTCCCCATGTTGCTCAGGATGTCCTTGGTGTAGACTATCGATGTCCTTATAACCTCGCTCCTAGGACCGGAGAGGAAGTACAGAACGGCATCGTAAAACAGCTCCCCTCCCGTGAACGGGTCTACGACCAAGAAAGCCACCAAGATCGCGAAGGCGATGATCCCGAACCTGTCAAGCTCAGACCTGCCTTTTATGGCGACGAAGGCGCCCAATAAGAAACCCAGCACTCCAGAGATAGCCCTTGGGCTTGAGCCGCCGCCGAACCCAAGGAGGCCGACGGCCGTCAACTCTTTGCTTCCGCTTGTGACCGCGTGAAGGCCTATCGGCATGGCAAGCAGGACGCTCGACGCCATGTAGACCGCTTGCGTGAAGTAAAATACGAAGGCTGACAACATTATGGCCTCCGGCATGGCCCCCAAGCCCTTGTTCCTCCCAGTCTCGATGAGCCTCGATGACAGGAAGGCCAAGCCGAAGAAGGCCACAAGGAGAGAAAGGGCAGCGACCATCGCGGCCATCGCTTTGAAGGTCTCGGTTCTCGACTCGATGCCAAGGGCGTTTCGTACCCTGAGGTCTTGCAGCTCTCTCGAGATCACCGTAAAAGACGTCTCTCCCAAGCCTTGAACGATAATAACCTTGTCCGCAAACTTGGCTTCCAGCTCGCGAACCAGGTCAGGGTCAGCCATGTACTCGTCCACCAAGATCAACGGTACCTGCTCCATGGCACCCAAGACGAATTTTGTTATCCTCCCCAGCGCTACTTTTGGATAGTAGGAGACAACGACCGCTTTTACAATGCCGAGGTTGGCTATTGTCTCGAACTCGCTCACGGTATCCTGAGGCCCTATCACCTGCACGGGGCCTGCCCTGCTCGCCAGCTCCCTTTCCAGGGTCGACGCCAAGTAGGGTGGTGCCACCGCGTATATTTTGATTCTGGGGTCAGGTCCCACAACCAAGCTTAGGGACACCATCAGAAGAGAACACAGGATATAGAAGGTGAGGAAGCGCCCTGCGCTCAGCCTACGGCGCACGTTGTGTCCGATTTCGGCTATGACCTTTGTGATTGGAGCAACCGAGCTCGGACGTATTTTCTTAAATAGATATGACACGAGCGATACGGCGCAAACGACCGTGAAGAAAATAACGAGCCCCAGGGCCAACCAGTAATTCGGCCTATAGTAAACCGTAAAACTTGCTGGCAACGACAACGTATAGGTCTTAGAGCTCTCCCCCAGCGTCTCCTCTGCTTTTATTGTCTGAACCTCCGGGGACGTTATCGATGTCACCTCGATTGCGTTCGGGGCCTCTATCTGGAGCCGGTAGCTATACGGTACCACTTGCGAAAAAGAAGGCAAGATCGGGCGCAGGTCGACCAGGTTTCTCCACAGCAAGCTCAGCCCCTTGAGGTTTCCGAGTATCGTTATGTCGAAGCCGACCAAGCCGCCATCGAAGTAGAGTATCGGTACGACATCAGCTCCATAACCCATTGGTATCATCGTTGGTTGTATCCTCGCTTGGGTGCCGTCTTGGTAGGTCGCGATCGCAACGATGGTTACAGAACTCGTGGGCAAGTAGATCGTGAGCTGGGAGCTGTTCGCAAAGGGTTTCGAGAACGTCGCCGAGATTTTACATGTTAGCAGGTGCTCGACCTCAGGGTCGAACAGAACGCAGCTTTCTGAAAGCCTGACGAAAACCTCCGTCTTTATCATGTCCTGCTCAGATGACCTCTTCAGAGCCTCTTCCGCGTCGATGGAAGCTTCGGGCGAACAGAGGTCGGCTGTCAGCGCGAGCGCTAACAGGACGAGAAGGACAAACCTTGTCACCGCGCTCAGCAAGTTGTGGTGGTTCAACCCTCCAGCGTTCCACCTCAAGTTTGCGGCGTCACCTTCACCCAATCTAGGAATTTCATAATGCCCTCCTTCAGGTTCACCCTCGGCTTCCAGCCGAGCATTCTCTGCGCCTTGGAGTTGTCCGCGAGGGTCCTCTCGAAGTCGCCCCTGTAGGGCTCGAGATACACGGGTTTGACATCTCCGGAGCTCTTGCCAAGGCTCTCCAGCAAAATGTCAAACAGCTCTTTTACCGAGAAGTCCTTGCCGAAGCCTATGTTGAAGACCTCGCCACCTACGTCCTCCGTCTCAGCGGCCAGCAGGGTTGCCTCCACGATGTCCGATACATACGTGAAGTCCCTCCTCTGGTTCCCGCTTCCGTAGATGACAGGGCTCCTGCCGGCCATTATGTTGCGCGCCATCGAGCATATGACCTGGTCTGGCCTGCCCCTCGGGCCGTACACCGAGAAGTATCTGAGGCACACAACGTCCAGGTCGTAGACCTCATGAAAGGCGAGGCAGTACTTCTCCCCGGCCAGCTTCGTGGCACCGTAGGGGGACGTCGGGTTGGTCGTGCAGCCCTCGTCGATTGGCACAGCGCTCGGCCTGCCGAACACGGAGGAGGATGACGCGTAGACTATCCTCCTGACGTTTCGCTCCTTTGATGCAAGCAAAACGTTGAGGGTCCCCTCGACGTTGACCCGGTGCGCCTTCACCGGGTTCAGGTTGCAGTACCTGATGCCAGCTTGGGCGGCCTCGTGGAACACCACGTCTACGCCCTTCATGGCGCGCGACAGCAGGTCGTAGTCGAGTATGTCGCCTTTCACAAGATGGAAGTTCTCGTTGCCGATGTGCCTCTCTATGTTCCTCTCCTTGCCGCTGTAGAATTCATCGAAGTTATCTATGACTACGACCTCGCATCCCATGTCGATCAGGCTGTCTACCAGATGGGAGCCTATGAATCCCGCTCCGCCCGTAACCAAGACCCTCTTGCCGGCAAGGTCTTTCAAATCTGCAGATTCCACTTGTGTCCTTCGTTCTTAAGGCTTTCTGTTTAAAAGGATCCCGGTTCAGAAGGCCAGCCCCCACTCGAGTAGCGCCTTTGTGGTGCCCAGCCTGACGTGCCTCTCAACCAACCTCATAGCCTCCAAGTCCTCCAGAGTCCTCATCAGCGCCTCTCTGTCAAATACTTTGCCGGAGGGGCTCTTCCTGATCTCCGCGAACAGGTTCTCCCCCGTCGTTGGGATTCCGGACTTCCTCAGCCGGTCTATCGCAAGGAGGACACTCAAGCGCTCTGTAGACAGGAGCTCCAGCGAGTAGCTATCGGCCACATCCCCTTTAGAGATGCTGAACATCGCGACGCCTACTACCGCAACTGCGACCAGGGCGATGAGCAGTATGCCGCTGGCTGATGACAAAAGCGTTCTCGCAGAGTGGAGTATGTAGCTCCAGCTGCTAGCTAGCGTCAAATCCCTAAGGGTATTAGAGCATATCTGTTCCACATCTTCTAAGAAAACGGCCTTGTCTGAGTCAGAGGCATATGTTGCGTTCTGCATTCCCGTGGCATATGTGAAGTTCCTGAAGACGCTAACGCCAACAGTCCTCGTAACTAGGTGCTCGCCGACGAGGAGGTTCACCTTTTCAGTCCACACTATGACTTTGAGCGATGTGTCCTTAGAAGTTACCTCGTAGTAGGTCGCCGCGAACGAACCCATCATCACGTTACCAGTTGTCTGAACCTTATAGGGCGCGAACCTCCAGCTGCTCGCTATACTCGGCTTGAGCGGGGCCAACTCGAAGACCACCGTGTAGTTCTTGGTCTCCGGGAAACGCTCTGGCACGAGCACCTCCTTGAAGGCGAACTCCTCGTCTCGTCCCTGCTCGACGCCGTAAAGCCTATGACCTTCGTAGAGCAGCCAACTATCGGAACTGAAACTTATCGCCCTTTGCACAGGTCCTTGAAACCTTAGGTAGCTTAAGGTTATCAGGTCGCCGCCTCCGACTAGAGTGGGTATCGAGATGAACGCCGCGGCTATGAAGAAAACGAAGAACAACGAGACCTCTAAAACTTCGAATTCAGACCTGGGCGCCTCGCGAGCTAGGTTCCTCCCGCAGAATGGGCAGAAGTCGCCGGCCGCGCCGCTTGAACCGCACAGGTAGCAGGCGCTTTCTCCAGCCACTTCCTCAAACCGACTCGATGAATGCGGGAGGGGCAATTTTCTCATGAACAGCCAAGTTAGTAGCGCTTCCGCGCAGGCTAGAATAATAGGGGTCTGGCTTTGAAGGGGTGCTAGCTCCAGCAAAAAGTAGAGAGGCGCGTTGATCACAATGGCCGAGATCTTGAAGCGATTTCTCAACCCCGAGAACAAGATGGCCGAGCTCGCAAAGGCGGCGAGGAGCAAAGTATAGGCCGCGCCTTTGAAGGGTTCGCCTGCAGCGAGCAACGAGAACGCGAAGACGGTGGCCAAGATCGGCAGGGAAATTCTAAGTATGAGGTCGTTCATCCTGACCATGAAGTACGAGGACGCGAACAGCACTAACGACGCCATGTGGCACATCAGCTTGAAATCCGAGTACGAGCCAACCAAGTAAGAAATGCCTGATGAGAGCAAGAGCAAAATCCCCATCTTCAAGTTTGTGTTCCTGATTTCGACGACATCGTCGACGACATGCCTCTTCAAGAACACGTAGATGCCTAGCACTACGAGTAACGCAAACGCAACGTAAGCCTCTTTGCCTGCCGTCACGAAACTGACGAGCTCCTCCACATCCGCCCAGTAGATTGCCAGCACGAGAACGAGGAGCGTCAGAATTTTAGCGCGTCCGTAGGAAAGCAATCCCTGGATCGAGAGGCGGCGCATCTCAGCTCCGACCGCGCGGCGCGCGCGCGCGCCCAAGCATGTACCTGTACCTCACGAGCATCTCCGCCCTCGAGAGTTCATATCCGAGGTAGCTGACAAGCCTGCCGGAGCATTTAGCAAGAGCCTCACCTACGGACCATGCCAAAGGACAGCCTATCCTCTCATAGAGCGGCCTGAGCTCGTCCTCTAGGTAGATTGGCCAAAAGGTCGGCCTCTCGATGGCCACAGAGACCCCATCGCCCTCGGCCTCGATCCTGACGGCGTCGGCTAGCTGCAGTCCGTCCACGATGACCTTCGGCAGGTTCCTAAATAGATATCCCAGCTCAAGCCTGCTCAGGTCCCCCATCTCGAGCTCGTAGATTCTGGTGAGGGGTTTCGCCAGCTCCGGCAGGGCCGTGGGCGAGCTCGAGGAAAGGCCCCCGAATCTGACCTGCACCCCGCCTTCAGTGGGTTCGAAGACGGGCCGTTCGCTTGTAGTAGATTCGCCCAGGAGAGCTTTCGCGCCTAACAGAGAGGACATGACGACGGCGTTCGCGGTTCCAGCCCTGACGTAGGGCTCAACGGTCATGAACATTACCAATATCCCCAGAGGTACCGACAACAGAAACGCTATCTCGAAAACCAGTTCTCGCGTGATCAATACGAGCGCTAGGGAAAGCGACCCGACTGTGAGGAGGGCAATCCCGCCGTACCTGGTTCTCCTCCTCCTCGAACTCCACAACCTCTCCCTTAACTTGAAAACGTCATCCGCGCCTTCGCCCTCGGCCTCTAAACGTGGCATGTGTGCTCAAAGATTTCCGCATCAACTTTTATTTCTTTAATCTCCCTTAAATCAACTTGGTTGTGCTGTAAGTGGTGCTTGCGAGAGGCATTTGGTGGATCACTCCAACGCCTCTTTTATCCTTTTGTAGTCGAACAGGAGGTCGATGCCGCGCTCCGTTGCTTGATAGTGTTTGCCCTCGCTCGAGGAGGATTCCGCCACCAGGCCCTTCCTGACCAGGGTGTTGACCAACGCCTTGAGCTTGTTGTAGGAGATGCCCGTATCGTGCATCAACGAGATGAGCTTGCTGGGTCGCAGAGACATGATCTCCACGATCTCCATGTAGAGGTCCAGCTCCGACCTCCTGCGCCTGTACTTTTTCACGCGAGCCTCACCTTCTAAGAGGCGTCGGACCTCGCTTGTAATTTTCTCGGAAAGGTTGTCCATGAGGTCGACTATCCTCTGGGCCCTCTTCTTGAAGGTCTCCGCCTCTTTGCTGTCGATGAGGCGCAGCGTTTCCGAGCGTAGCTCAGTGGGGCGCGTGGAGTGCGGTATGTATTTGTGAAGCTCCTTAACCGGCCTCGACTCATCCCAGTAGATGGCGCTCACGCAGGGCTTGCAGAGCACAAATGCCTCCATAAGCATGGTCTCGGCAGCACCCAGCACAACGTCGGCGAAGAAAACAGGGTTTTCGGGGGTAGCCTTTTCGAGAATTGGCACCCTTATTCTCTCCATGCGTCTCAACTGATGTTCATCACGGGGCATTGCCAGCAGGCTGAAATCTCCCCTCCTGTATTCCTGGCTGCTGACCAGCATCTTCAACGTCTCATCGAGAATATCCCTCTCCTCCGGGAAGAAGCTGGCGAACCGAGGTTCAGCTCTGGCTAATACGACGGGATGTGAGATGCCCATCTCCTTGAAGGGGTCTTTTTCCGACGGCTTGCAGCTCTTCAAGTAGGTGGTGTGAAAGCCTTTGAACCAGACTATTGACGATGTTCCCAGCACCCCTTGCTCACGGAGCTCCTCTCGCGTGTAAAAGTGGGGCGCGAAGACCTTTGCGGATAGAGGAAATACCATCCTGTTGACATGAAACTCCCGCTCGTCGTAGAACAGAGACCAGGAGGGTATGTTGAGGCCGAAAGCGACCCTAGTTGCCTCGGGCCACCTCTCGGTTATCATCATGTTCGGTTTCTCCGCGTTTACCAGCGGCATCAGCTCGGACACCACCTCGGCATACGCGCTCAGCTTGCCGTAAAGGTCCCTGCCGCCGTGCCTCCCCACGACCTTGTAATCCACACCCTTGGCGTCCAATATGTCCAGAATCCTGTCGTGGTCCCTCGCAGTTACGAGGAGGTCAACCTTGCCCTTTAAACTCTGTATCAGGGGATGAAACAGGTTGGCTTGAAAGGGGGTGCTGATCGCGACCCACAACTTGAATTTACTGGATGAGCGTTCCAACGTTAAAAGAGTCTTGATTAATCTATATAACTTTTTTTAAGCAATGCATGGCCAACGCTCCTGAACGAGCACATGGTTTGTTCTAAACTTTTCAGGACTTTAAAAACGATGAATTCTAGGTGGTTAGAAATAATACGTCCGGATGAAAGGTTTAAAAGACATGGGAGCAAGGCGCCAACCCGTGCGCTCATTCTCGGAGGAACTCTAGTTTCACGTGTTTTAGGGGGTTGTCGAATAGCATGTTGAGATACAGAGCCCGACTCCCACGGCCAAACTTTCTGATCGCGAGAGCGCCCTCTTCGACTTGAACGCCGTCCAGGCTCGCCTTGACATCTGTAGCCTCTCCAGGCATCTCCACGCCCAATGTCAAAAGCTGCTTGCTGTTGAACCTTGCATCCTCGATCTTGCACTTGACGTCGATTTCCATAGACCCTTTTACCTCCCTGTAGCTTACCCTGGCCTTGCTCCTTGCCTCGCAGTAGTTCGCCAGCTCCCCCAGCGTGCAAACCCACAGATCCCCCTGCCGCCTCTTGAGGTCCGCATACTCGAACAGGGGTCTTATCGTGTCGTTTATGTACCTCGGGACGTCGCCGGCGACTTCCAGGTTCCAGGGGTGGAACCAGAGGTGGAACAGGGCTTCGCTGGACATCGCTAGGTCCAGAAGCGCCCTGAGCACGCCCGAGTGCGTGTAGTTCCTCTCGGAGAGGTAGAAGAGCGGGTGGATGTCCCACAGCCCGTTGTTCTTAGACGGATAGGCCAGCTTCCTGTCCCTGCCCCTGTAGGCGATGAAGCCCATTTCCCTCAAAAGCTCTAAGTGGCCCATCCTGTTCCACGGGAACACGAAGGTCGCACGCCCGGCTCGGGGCGGCAACAGCTCCAATGTCCTCAGGATCTGCGACCTCGCCAGCTCTTCGGTGCAGCTCTGGCTGGAGAAATCGACGTGGTCGAACGTGTGGACGGCGATCTCGTTTCCTACCCTCGAGCTCAGGATGCTCTCGAAAGCCTCCCTCTCCTTTACAGCTGTAATCCCACATATGGCCCACGTTGCGGGTATGTCGAACTCCTCGCAGAGCGCGAGTATCTCGAAGGTTGCCCTCCTATTTACTTCTGCCCTGCCTTCCCTTCTGTTGTCGAAATCTATGGATACGCAGAAGCCTCCGGCGCAGCCGTTCATGAACCTGGTGATGAAGACCCTTTCCCTCGGCTCCGTCACCTTGCAGTAGCCGATCCCGAGGACTCCGAGCAGGCGGGCGGTGAGGCCCTCTGGAACCAAACCGCTGCTCAGGAGCTTAAACAAAGTTATCTTCGCGGCCTTCTTAGCGCTCGGGATCACGTCTCGTGTCAAAGCGTGGTTGTCGAGCACACGCTAAAGAGTTATTTAAATTGAACATCGCGTTTGATAAATGGCCTTAAGCGGAAATCACATTTAATAACCAACACGCGCGACGCAGTACTGGGCCTGGACCTCTAAATGAAAATAGCCATGGTCAACGTCTACTTCTTCCCGGAAATGATAGGGGGAGCGGAGTGGTACGTCTACAACATATCGCGGGAGCTTGTGAAAATGGGGCACGAAGTGCATGTCTTCACGGGCAAGTACCCTGAGAGGGAGGGCCTGTCGTACCCGGATGTGGTTGAAGGTATCAAGATACACAGGGTCCCGTTGGTCCTCGATATCACATACAGGTTGAAGCTGTGGAAGAACTTAGCAGATGAAATAGTGAAGGAAAGGCCGGACATAGTCCACACGTATGACTACGCCCAGTGGCACAGCTACTCCGCGCTGAAAGCGGCCTCGAGGTTGCGGGCCCCATCCATCCTTACGGTCTTCGACGTGCACTCTGTCATACCGCGCCCGTGGTACAAGCGAGCGCCGATGAGGGTGCTCGACCGGATTTGTGGAAGTCTGGTCCTTCGTAAGGCAGACCTGGTCCTCGTCAGAGCTCCCAACCTGGTCCCCTTCCTGCTGAAGATGGGAGTTAAGAGGGACAGGGTCCTAGTGACGCCATCCGGCATAAGGCCTGAGGCGCTGGCGCGTGCAGAAGGTTCGCACTTTGTAGTGAAATACGGCATAACCGGAAGGCCGATAGTGCTCTACCTCGGGAGGCTGCACCCCTCAAAGGGTCTGCGCCATCTCTTTCGAGCCGCGCCCTCGGTGCTCAGGGAGTTCCCCACGACGACGTTCGTGCTCGTCGGTCCCGAGGAGGGGGCTTTCAAGGGGGAGCTCATCGAAATCGCCAGGAGGCTTGGCTTCGAGAGGAACGTCGTGTTCGCCGGGCCAATATACGACATGGCCGAGAAGATGAGCGCGTACGCTTCCTGCGATGTGTTCGTTTTGCCCTCAGGTTACGAGGGCACCAGCCAGTCGATCTTCGAGGCGATGGCTCAGGGTAGACCAATCGTAGCAACCAACAGAGGTGGCATACCTTTTCAGGTCGAGGACGGAAAGGAGGGGCTGCTCGTCGAGTTCGGCGACGAGGTGGGCCTCGCCAAAGCCATCCTCAGGTTGCTATCGGACGCCGAGGCCGCCAACGAGATGGGGAGGAGGGCCAGGCTCAAAGTCGAAGGTTTCACGTACCCAGCCTTGGCAAAGCGGATCGAGGAGATATATGCGCTTCAGCTTGCAGGGCGCCCGGGAGAGGAGGGCGTAACCAGAACCACTTGGGATAAACTGCTCAAAACAGCAACGTCAGGAGAAGCGCCACAGCGCCCAATGTCATCTCCGACAGTAGCACGAGCGCCACCAGCCTCCTCTCAGACGTTGGGGCGACCTTCATGAAGGCGTGGAGGAAGGCCGCGTAGCCAGGTGGGCTCAGGATGCCCCTCTCATCGGCCTTCGTGTCACCGAATATGCTCCTCTGGGCAAACGGTTTACCGTGCAACATCTTCAACGTGAAGTCGAATACCGCCGGCATCAGGAGGGAGACGGCCAGAAATACCTCGTCTCCCAAGATTGCTACCGAAGCTATCATGGATCCGAACATCAGAGTTCCCGTGTCTCCGGGAAAGACCTTAGCTGGATACCAGTTGTACTTGAGGAAGGCCAACAAAGACCCCAGTGAGACTAAGGATATTGTCGAGGCACCCCACTCGCCATGAAACGCAGATGCCGCCCCGAGCATCCCGCAAGCTATCGCTGCAAATCCCGCCTCAAGGCCGTTGAAGCCAGCCAACATGTTCGTCAGGTTCGATGCGACGTTGACAGCCAAGAGCATCATGATCGTGTATGCTAATACTCCGAACTCGACATCGCCAACCAGAGGCAGGCCGACTTTGCCGACTCCGCTGTAGCTGAGGGCCAATGGGACTCCTGTGAACATCATCAGAAGCACCTTGGTCCTCTGCCTCAGCGTAACCACATCATCGAGCAGGCCCACAAGCCCTGAAAGGATGATGGTAAGGGCCGCCCCGATTGCAGCTCCACGTATGGAGCCAGCGAGCCACATAAGGATGAAGGACAGGGATAAGGTCAGCAGGATTATCAGGCCACCGGGTTCAGCGCACTCGACCTTCTGCGCTTTGTGTACGTCTGTGCCCGTCCACCCCTTTCTCTTCATCGCCTTTATCCCGAAGGGCATCACGAGGTAGGTGAGTGAAAACGAGAGGATGGCCCATGGCAAAACTGACGCTATGTTCATAGCATCGCCTCGGGGATGGAGTACAGGTGATGGAAGCTTCTGCTCGAGCGCAACAACTCGACGTTTACCTGCCTCCGGATAGCCATACCGCGACCTGCCAAAAGGCCCGCGCTCCAAGCACTAAGATTGTCAAGCTCGTGACAAACGATGCGATAACGGCGAGCATCGCGCCCAGCGGCTCCGCCAGCCTGTAAGTCGAGAGGAAGACCATGACGACCGCCAGATATATCGTCGTCAAAACGATAATTAACAATAGGTGTTTCGAAAGGCCACCCCTCGAAGTTTTCAAGATGCCCTCACTCAAATGTCTTTCATCTCGGCTTCCACGAATCGTCAAGGCCTCTCGAGAGAACCTCAGCGTCAGTTTTCTCGAAGTCGCTCACGGTGCCTATGTCCGCCCAATAGGCCTCCTCGTAGAACGAGTTCAAGACCTTGCCCTCGCTTATCAGCCTCGGGAATACGTCCGTTTCCAAGTTCGACACCTTGCCCTCGGGTATGTACTTGAATATCTCCCTCTCGAAGACGTAGATGCCGGCATTGACCATGAACGAGACCGACGGCTTCTCCCTGAAGCTGGTTATCCGCGAGTCCTCGCCGACATCCACCAGCCCGTAGGGGATCTTGAAATCAAAGGTCTTAAGTGCTATCGTGCCTATTCCGCCCTTGCGCCTGTGGAAGTCCACCAGCCGCCCTATGTTCAGCGAGGTCACTATGTCCCCGTTCATGGCTAGAAAGGTGTCCGATATGAAACGCTCTGCAGTCTTAAGCTGGCCAGCAGTGCCGAGCGGGACGTCTGCCTCGGCGAACTCGACCTCAACGTCCAAACTGTCCCTTTCCCTGTTCAAGTAGTCTATTATGTGTCCCTTCAGGTAAGCGACACAGACCACGAACTCCCTGAAGCCGTATGCTTTCAGATACTCCATGGTCCTCTCTATCAGAGGCTTGCCGCCGATCGGAAGGAGCGGCTTCGGAACCAAGTACGTAAGCGGCCTCATCCTCGTCCCGAGGCCTCCGGCGAGTATAACTGCCTTCATGAGACAATTGCGGGGTGGACGCGAGGGTATTTTAATGTTTGTCGATTTAGGCTCATCTCGTCCTTTTGTGAAATGTGCAAAACGTTATTAACGTCCACCGAGCACATTACCACGTAACACCCTTGAAGGTCTTAGGTCTACCGTCACGTGAAATCACAGAACAGGTCAGGAGCGGGAACGTGACCATATGCGTGGTGGGCCTTGGCTATGTGGGCCTTCCGCTCGCTACGCTTTTCGCGCTTGAGGGAGCGAAGGTGATAGGTTGCGACAAGAGGGGCGAGGTCGTTAGGAGCGTTACGTCGGGCAAGAGCCCCCTGCAAGAGCACGACGTATCCAGCATATTGAAAAGGGGAGCGGAAATGTTGACAATCAACTGCCCGAACTGCGGCGTAAAGCTCATGAGGTACTCCGGACAGGACTTCTGTCCAGCTTGCGGGAGGAGGGCTGAAGTTGGAGACGGCAAGGCACGCCTGCTGGTTGAGGTCTCAAGCGTGTACTCCGAGCTCTCGTCCCACAGGGCTTCCATCTCCGAAGCCTTGAGGTCCGCTGTTGAGAGCGGCAGGCTGAGAGCGACCACAGATACTGTTGAGGCAGTTAGAGAGTCTGACGTCGTGATGGTATGCGTCGGGACCCCCCTTGGAGGCGACTTCAGGCCAAACTACGATGACCTGATGGGCGCCTGCTCGGAGATAGGCAGAGGCTTGGAGAGAGGCGACCTCGTGATCCTGAAGAGCACGGTCTCGCCCGGTACGACGGAGAAGATCGTAGGGCCAGCGCTCGAGAGGGAATCGGGTTTGAGGTTGGGTGGGGACTTCGGGTTGGCAAACTCTCCGGAGCGCATAAAGGAGGGCTACGCGTTGTTTGAGTTCAGAACGGTGCCGAGGAACGTTGCCGGCGTAGACGCTGCCAGCGGGGAGGCTGCGGCAGCCGTCTTCAGGGTCTTCCCCGCCGAAGTTTACATTTTCGAAAGCCCAAGCGTCACGGAGGCTGCCAAGCTCTTCGAGAACGTATACAGAGATGTGAACATAGCCCTTGCCAACGAACTCGCTTTAATTTGCGAGCACCTGCAGCTGGACGTCATGAGGGTTATAGAGGCGGCCAGAACCGACCCTAAGACAAACCTCTTGCTGCCCGGGCCTGGGGTGGGTGGCTACTGTCTGCCGAAAGACCCGTACTACCTCGTCTCGCCAGCCAGGGATGCTGGTTTCGAGCCGAGGTTGATAATCTCATCTAGGAGCGTAAACGACAGCATGCCCTCTCATGTGTTGGAGCTCGTGAAAGACGCTTGCGAGGAAATGGGCCTAAAGATCGATGGCAGGGTGGTTGCCGTCTTGGGGCTCGCGTTCAAGGGTAACTCAAGCGACCTGAGGAACACCCCGATGAAGGCTGTCGTTAAGGGGTTGGTCGAGATGGGCGCCAAGGTTAGAGCCCAAGACCCATATGTGGACTTCGAGGAGGCCAGAAAGCTGTTCGCGGAGCCCGACGTGACGTTCACAAGGGACGTGCTGGAGTGCATCAAGGGAGCCTCTTTTCTAGTCGTCGGGGCCGACCACCTAGACTATCGCAAGCTGTCGCCTTCAGAGATCTCGAAGGCTATGTCAAGGCCTGCCGCTGTTGTAGATGCGAGGCGCATGTTCGACCCAGATTCCATGGCTGAAGAGGGGCTGATCTACAGGGGGGTTGGATACGGCATAGGGAGACGCCGAAACAGAAATTTTTACACAGTGAGATGACGCGATGGTATTCACCCTGTTCCATTACTTGGCAGTTGCGCCACTGCAGTTTAAGGCAAGGGATAAGGTGGACCCTGTTGCCCTAGCTCTATCCACGACCCTGATCGACATAGAACCCCTCACAGGGTTCTTCACGGGCAATTACCATTGGCTGCTCCACAGCTTCTTTGGGGTTTGCCTATTCTCAGCGCTGCTCGCCTTCCTGGTTACGACTCTGGAGAGGCGAGGTTCACCCACGATAAGTTTTTTCTACAAGGTCCTTCGCTTGGAGCGCAGAAGGTACGAATTTAGGTACGTGCTCTTGACCAGCGTATTCGGGGGCATTTCTCACGTCTTCATCGACGCACTCACGCACCGTAACTTCCCATACGTACTTTTCCCCTTCAGGGCCTCAGCGAACCCCTTCTGGATGGGCTTTGAGGTGGGGCACTTCGTTCAAGCGATTGCCATCTCGCTATCTCTATATTGCGCTTACCTATGGTTCAGGAACGTTTCAAAATGAAAGGTCAAACTTTTTCCTACCGCCTTTGATAAGTTTTATCTTCTCCCGGATTCACGTTTTATGCACATGGATTTGATGAGCTTGCATCTCGAAGAGATTGGGGATAGGCTGGTCAAGGGTGAAATCGCTGTAGCCGTTGTGGGCCTTGGGAGGATAGGCCTGCCAACCGCGGTTTCTTTCGCGGAGGCTGGAGCCAAGGTGATAGGCATCGACATAGACCAGAGGGTAGTTTCCGAGGCGAGGGAGGGCAGGTCTAAGTTCGTTGACGAGCCCGGTTTGAACGAACTTCTGAAGAAGGTGGTATTCGACGGCAGGATGAAGGTGACAACCGATTATGGAGCCTTGGCCGAGGCTGACATGGTGATAGTGGCGGTTCCAACACCTGTCAACGAGGAAAAGGTACCTGAGTACTCGTACATCGACTCCGCCTGCAACAGCATATCGAGGTACCTCAAGAGGGGAGCCCTCCTCGTCGTCGAGAGCACCGTTGGGCCGGGCTACGTGGAGAGGGTCATAATACCGCTGCTCGAGCGCGGATCTGGGATGAAGGCCGGTTCGGACTTCGGCGTTGCAAGTTGCCCCGAAAGGGCAAACCCTGGGGCCATATTGAGGGACATGAGGAAAGTACCTAGGATCGTCGGAGGCATAGACGCGAGGAGCTCGGAGGTGGCGGCTACGGTCTACGAAAGGGTCTTCGGCGTCAAGGCCGTTAAGGTTAGTTCCCCGAAGGCGGCAAACGCGGCCAAGCTGATGGAGAACATCTTCAGGGACGTGAACATAGCCTTAGCCAACGAGTTCGCCCTGCTCTTCGAGAGGCTGGGCATAGACATCGACGAGGTGATCAGAGCATGCTCCACGAAGTACAACTTCGTGCCCCACTTCCCAGGAGCCGGCGTCGGCGGCCCGTGTTTGCCTTCAAACTCCTACTACCTGATATCGGAGAGCGTGAGGGTCGGCAACATACCGTACTTGGTCAGGATGGCGAGGGAGATAAACGACAGGATGCCTGAACACGTGATTACGCTTGTTGGCGAGGCGATGAACGAGGTCAACAAGGCGATAAGGGGAAGCAAGATATCGGTTTTGGGCTTGAGCTACAAGCCGAACATAAGGGACCTGCAGCTCTCGCCGATGGAGAAGGTCTGCGTCAAGCTGAAGGAGATGGGCGCCGATTTGAGGCCCTTCGACCCTTATTACAGAGGCGAGGTCGTGTTCGGAACTAGGGTAGCAGTTGACCTAGAGAGCGCTTTGAAAGATGCGGATTGCATACTCATAGGCACTGCCCACAACGAGATCAGGAAAACCGGCGTGGAGGTTTTTGCCAAGTTGAGCAGCATGCCAGCCGCGCTCGTGGATACGAGTCAAGTAATAGACCCGAAGGAGGCAAAGAGATTTGGATTTGTCTACAAAGGCGTAGGTAGAGCCTGAAGTTTTTCCCTTTGCGTTATATCTACTTGGATTTCAGCTTTCTTCTGAGTACTAGGTACGTCACCAACAAACCAGCGGTAACGACGACCTCCGAGTTTGCAGGAAATTCCGGAACTCCCGGAGCTACAGTTCCATCTTGAGAGGGTGCGACTGCAATCTTCAAAAATGTGGATAGCAACAGGGGAACCAATATACACAAGGTTACAAGACCTTCAAACCTTCGACCTTTCATCGATAGGAAAATCAGAATGTTGTATATTTAAGGGTTGTTGTAATAGAAATCCACTCGTGTATTTGTAATACACTTCAAGTCGCTTTTTTCAGCCTAATCCCTGGACATCCCGCGCAACATCTTCTGGAGCAGCTTCTCGCAGCTTTCCCTGAAGTATGGGTTCGAGGACTTCATGCCCCTCATCAGGGCCATCTGTACCGTTGCCAGCTCCTCCTCTGAAAGCACGATGGTGAGGTTCTCCTTCTCCATCACAAGCTCGGTCATTTATCGCGGAACTGAAGCCGCGATAGCTTATAGGGTTTATTTTGTAAAAAAATAGACATAAAAGTTGCAAAATTTTTAGCGCTCCAAAAAACGAAATAGGGGCCAAAATACTTGAATCAGGCGCCAGCAACGACTTCAGCTTCCTCACGAATAGTTGTCCTGTGCAGCAGTAATAAACCTCATTGCCTCCCTTTCTGAAATCGTCTAGTACCAAAGCAAATATTAGATTATCTGATAAACTTGCTTTAACAATAGTGCTTTTCGATTGTACGCTTTACTCTCAGTGCCTTTGCTTGCGCCTTATCGCCAGGACCGCCAGCAGACCCGCGGCCGCTATGGCCTCAGGGCCGAGTGGGAACTCAGGTAATCCAACTTCTCCGCATGGAACAGGGTTGTCGAATGGAGGTGTGTCATCGTAGTAGGTCTTCATGTGGCCTGTTCCAGGCCCAGTTGGATTAGCAGTTTCGTGGCCAATCTGATAATAGGCTACCTGAATCGTGCACCCAGCAGTACTCGGGATCTGGAACTCACTGCTTGTTATCGTTCCATCTTGTGTAACCTCTTGACCTGGTAAAAAAACCTGCCATATTGACCCATCCTGATTTTTTCCCTTTATCCATACGTCGACTGATTCCTCCCATAATGATTCTTCAACGTTTGTGATTATGACCTTATAATTGCCTCCTGGAACAACGATGAAGAAGGTCTGTCCCTGTCCTCCGAATTCTTTCGGGACAGAAGCTCCATCAGTATATTGAACATCGGATAGGATTCCAGGTCCTACGTCGGCAAAGGTCATCCGCACGACAGGAGATAGCAACACCAACAACAAGGCACCTTCAACTAACACGCCAATCTTCCTTTCTATCAATCCCAATACCTAGCAAAAAATACAAGGAGTATTAAAAAGCTTTTTGAATTTGAAGTAAATTTTGTATATTTCAAGACCATATGCCTCTTTTGTATGTTCTAAAAGCCACGTACGCAAAAAAGCTTTTCTCAGCAGAACATCGCGATGAAACGCGAGGTCGCCCTCTCCCAGGTGAACTCAGAACTGACCCTCTCACGGGCTCTATCGCCAAGCCTCCTTGCGAGCTCCCTGTCCTTCAGGACGTGGTCTATGGCATCCCTTAGAGCTACCTCATCATCCTGTGGTACCAGAAGGCCCGTCTCGCCTTCCAAGACGGCCTCCACTATGCCGCCGGTTCGGGTGCCGATGCAGGGCTTGCCGAAGAAGCCCGCCTCGAGGAAAACCATGCCGAACCCCTCCATGTCCGTTGACGTCTGCCTTGATGGCATCACGAAGACGTCGCACTCCGCATACTTCGAGTAGAGCTGAATGCCCCTTAGTTGCCCCGTGAACTCAACTTTGTCGTTGAGCCCGAGTTCCTCTACCAAGGCCTTGAGCTGGCCGGCGAATGGCCCGTCTCCGACTACGATCAACCTGGCTCTCGGGTGGTCTTTTAGCAACAAGTTGAAAGCCCTTACAAGGACGTCGGGGCCCTTCCTCCTCACAAGCCTTCCCACGAATAGTATCCTCTCCTCACCGTCAGCCCCTCGAACACTAACCGCCTTCTGGAGCTCCTGTGCATCAACACCAGGGTAGAGTATCCTTGCCTTCTTCTTGAAAATCTCAGGTAAGAGCGTCAATGTTGCCCTCGAATTGACCCCGATCCTCCGCGCTAGGAAGAGCGAGAAGATCAACGGCATGAAGTAAATCGGGTTTGGGCGTGAAGCCAGGTAATCCTTGCCGAAAAGCGAAACGCCGACCTTGCAGCGCTTGAGCAAGCCATAGGCCAGGAAAAGGTTCCCCACGATCAAGTTGATGCCGCTGAAAACATGGACTACATCTGGCCTGTTACCACTTAGTCGTCTTACAACGACAAGGAATATTTTCAGCGTGTCTTTAAGTAAGTACTTGAACCTGAGCACCTCTGCACCGTGAACTCTTTCAACTATCACCTCCTTCCCTGAGCTCTCGAAGTAATTACGCCATTCCTCGGGTTCCACCAGGTGCACCAGTAGAACGTCATGGCCGGATTTCACTAGGTTCTTGACGTAGTTGTACACGCGGGTCTGGATGCCCCCGATGCTCGGTGGGAAGTCGAAAGTTATCAAGAGGAACTTCAAATCTGCGCATCGACCCCCTCGATTTTTGCACGTTGCTCTTCCCTTGAACCGATAGGGCCTCTCAAGCACCTCACCTTGTAACCTTAGGAGCTGGCCATCTCGTTGACATCACGTAAAGATAAACACCGCGCTCAGGATACATATCCAATCACCTTATCCCTGAACCTAGGCGGAAACCTTTTGAGGTACCTGATCAATTTCCCCTCGTCCAACCTCTTCTTAATCGAGCTGACCACCTCCATCCCGGGAAGCTCTTTGAAATACACAAGGTCTATCAGGGTTTTCTCTACGTCGGAGACTGGGATGAAGAAGTCCCCATAGATAATGTAATCGTAACCGAAGAAGTACCTCCCATCTATCCTGTGCAGGATTACGTTGCTGTCGAGGATCCTCCTTATCCCGGTCCTCACCCTCAGCGTTGTGACGATTACGACGTTAGTCTCCTGTTCCCAAAGGCCGTGTAGGCTGAGGGCTTCCTGCAGGCCGATGTACGCAGGCTTAAAGCAGAAGACGGCAACCGTTGGGTCTTCGTGCAGGCTATACCAGCCCTTCACGACCCTTTTCACCTCGCCCCTCTGGGCGAGTTTGTGGAGAACTAGGTGGCTGTACTTTTTGTCTTTGACCAGCACTTCTACATCCTTAGCCCTGAAAACCGGGGTGCTTTTTGCGAACGCCCTCAGCTTGTCCAGGTGCACTACTCTGCCCATCTTCTCACAACCTCCATCATGTGGTCTGCGGATGGAATGCTGCCCGATATTATGATGGCCTTGAGCTCCTTTTCGTCAACAGGTTTTTTAAATTCCGCAACCAGCTTTAGAGCCTCGCCTTCCACCTTATCCTTTCGGGCCATTTTCAGAAGGAAAAAGATATCGTAGAGGTCTCTAACCTTCCTCCTGTTTGCATATGCCAAGATCTTCTCCTTGATCATGTCCTCAGGGTTAAGGGTGTTGACCAATATGAGGTTGCCGTCTACCAGTTCGAAATCTTTTGTTGTAAAATTTTTTACATTTTTAAACACGGCCTCAAACCTCACGTTCGCACCGAGGTAGGAAAGGCCTGAGAATACCGAGCTTTCGGTGACCTTGAACTTCTCCACGGTGAAGCCCTTTCCTCTCAAACCCTCTAGAAGCTTCTCGAAATTTTCTCCCCTCATCTTCAAGGGCAGGTAAAAGTCCACATCCTCAGAGAACCTGTTGCTCCCGTAGCAACGCCATATCGCGGTTCCACCGTGTATAACGGCCCTCGGAATGCTATCGTACATCTCCATGACCAATAAGTCTTGGGCCAATGCTATGCTCCTGTGCAACCTCCTCTTCAGCCTTTTACCCAAGGGCAGCGCATCCATGGTTTGAAATTAACCATTCTTATACATAAATATAAGTTTTGTTAATTCTAACTTTTAGTCCCAGTTCTTAGCGACGCCCCCCGGCGCAATTTTCCGTTAGGTCAAATTTTGACTTTGTCGATGGGGCCTCAAGTCGCCCCTCGCCCTCAGGCTCTCGACGTTGTGCACGTGCACGTGCTCGCCCCTCGCTATGTCACGAGTGGCCCTGCCTATGACCTCTCCGTACTTTACCACGTTCCCTCCCCTCGGGATATCCATAAGGGCGAACTTGTGGCCGAAGGGCACATCGGAGAGCACCTCGACTTCGAAGAGCGAACCCCCTATCTCGACCTCGACCACCTCGCCCCTTCCGAGAGCCGTCAGGGCGGACGCGACGTTGTCGTCCTCGTGCGTGGCGATGGCCTTCCTCCTCGTCAACTATATCACCGGACCCCTGACGTATATGTTGAGAAACTTGTCATAGCCGAGGAGCTCTGCCCTCGTCGCCTTCCCGGATGCGACTTCCAGGGTCTCCCCGAGGACCCTGCGGGCTGCGCCTTCAACGCCCTCCTCGCCGTGCAGCACGGGGCTGAGGTCCACGTCTATGTGCTCCGCGAGCTTGTTGCAAGTTTCGGGGTTGCCTGAAACCTTGACCACCGGCACCGTCGGAAAGCCCTGCGGGGCCCCCAGGCCGGTGGTGAACAGCATGACCTGCGCCCCTCCGGCGGCGAGCCCGGTCAGGCTCTCGATCTCCCTGCCAGGCGAGTCCATGAAAACCAAGCCCTTGCTGGAGACGAGGTCGCCGTAGCCAACGACGTCGACAAGCTTCGAGGAGCCCGTCTTGCATATCGCGCCGAGGGACTTCTCCTCTATCGTGGTTATGCCTCCCCTGATGTTCCCGGCCGTTGGCTGGCCACCGCGCATGTCGACGCCCATGGAAATAGCCCTCCTCTCCACATCCTCGACCGCCTCGAGCAGCCTCCTCGCCACATCCTCGCTCGCGGCCCTCTTCGCGAGCACGTGCTCCGCGCCTATAAGCTCGGTCGTCTCCCCGAATATTACCGTGCCCCCCTCCCCGACGACGATGTCCGATACCCTGCCGACCACCGGGTTGGAGACGATGCCCGAGGTGAAGTCGGATGCGCCGCACTTTACCGCGAGTTTGATCTCCGAGAGGTCCGCGGTCTCCCTCCTCGCCCTCTCAGCCTCCTCGCACATCCCCCTGACCAAATCCGAGCCCCTCGAGACCGCGTCGGAGAGCCCCCTCTCCTGCACCCGCACGACCTCAACGCGCTTGGCCTCGGATATCCTGTCCGCGATCCTGTCGGCGGAAACGCTCTCGCAGCCCAGGCTGACGAGCAGGACCGAGTGCACGTTCGGGTTGAGCGCCAGGTTCACTAACACCTTCTCCACGAGAGCTATGTCCGGAGGGGTCTGGGAGCAGCCCTGCGTATGGACGAGCAGCTTCGCCTTTGGGTTGAGCCGCGCTATGCGCTCCGCGGCGTCGCCGGCGCAGCCTACGGTGGACATCACGACGACGTGGTTCCTGACGCCTACGCCGTTTGGCCTAGCGTATCCCGAGAACTCCATGCGCATGGGATCCGCGTTTTGACATTTAGGTCTTTTCAAACGTCATCTCTAAAACCGACGTAGAGGGCTCAACGCATCGGAACAGCTTTTTTCCAGTTAGTGGTCTCGCCCTCCTTGGCTACAATGCAACCTAGGAAATCGGCGCCGCCCAATGCGGCGCCTTTGCTACTCAGCTCGATGGGCTACGACGGCGGGGGCTGTACTACCACGGTGCTCTCCTGAGGCGGCGCAGGCCTGCCCCTCCTTCTCCAAGCGATGATCAACAGTATCAGCAGCAGTACGCACACTGGCAACAACAGCATGCCGAGGTACCTGAAGATGTCTGTCGGAACCGGCGATACGCCGAAGCTCACGATGTTGGAAGTGGACGCGGAGTACCTGTCGTCGCCAGCCCACGACGCAACGGCCGACCAGCTGCCCACCTCACCTGGGGCGAAGTCCACCACGAAGCTGCCGTCAGCCCCGGTTGCAGCCCTCCTCGTCTGCGCGCTGCCTCCCGGGCCCGTGAAGGTTACCTCTATGACGATGCCCTCGACGGCAGGCGTCATGGCGCCCGTCAGCCTCACCGTGCCTCCCAGCGTCACCTCCTGCGGGCTGACCGAGATTATCATGCTGGTTGATACCTTCCTCACGTCGAGACGTTCGACGTTGCTCACAAGATCTCCGAACCTCGCGCGCAGGTAGAAGGAGCCGCTCGCGGCCGGAGCGTACAGGTAGGAGAACGAGCCGTCGACGCCTATGTTTACCTCGGATATCCTGAACCACGTTACCCCGTCCGAGGAGAGCTCCAGCAAAACCCTGCCCGTCTGGGCTGGGCTCGTGCTGCCCAGTATGTTAACTCTGTCCAGTACGGTTATGTTCCTGCGGTCGAGAGAGATGCTCAGCACTACCTGCCTCACGACCTCCACCTCGCAGACGGAACTACTGGCGCCCTCGTGGAGCTCATCGCCCGCCCAGTAGGCCCTCACGAAGAAGGAGCCCAGCACCGTTGGCTCCCAGCCGAAGGAGAACCTGCCCTGGCTGTCTGTTGCGACTGTCATCAACGGGGTCCAGGTGCTCCTGTCCGTCGACACCTGCACCGCTATGTCCGTCTGCACTCTTGGCAGAAGCTCGCCCTCGAAGGAGGCCCTGCCTCCCAACGTCAATCTCTGCGACTGCGGCCTCAGGGAAATCGCACTCTCGATTCTGAGGACTCTGAGGCTCACGGAGTTGCTCAAGCAAGCGAGGTAGGTTCCCATGCCGTAGAACTGGGCCCTGAGGTAGAAGGTGCCTGGCCTCGTTGGATACCACTGCGCTGAGTAATGGCCGGTGCTGTTAGTAGTCGCGGTTAGCGCGGTCTCCCACTGCGAGCCGTCCGTTGAGGTCATGATCGCTATCGATGTCGAAAGCGCAGGCGATATCCGCCCGTAGGCAGTCACGCCTCGGCCGAAGTTGACCTCGTAGCTCGAGAGCGCGATGGTCAGGTTAGGTGTTATGTAGGTCGGAGGCGGCGGGGGCGGAGGTGGTGGTGGAGGCGTTGGGGCGCTCACCGAGAAGGTGCGCTGGGCCGACTCGCCGGGGGCGCTCGCGTACACGGTGTAGGTTCCCGTTTCAGCATCGCTTGGTAAGCTGAAGGTGGACGTAAAACCTCCTCCGGAGCTCACCTTAACCTGGTCGAGCCAGACCCTCCTGCCCGTTGGGGATAGCACCTCAATTATGACGGAGGCATCTGGCGTGAAGCCCGAGCCGCTTATTACCACGGTGTCGCCGGGGTTGTAGGATGACCTGTCCGTCGTAACCACGGGCGCCGCATACACGACCGGAATCAAGAACAGCAGGAGCGCGCAGGCGAAAAGGTAACGGGTCTTCATCTTAGCCCCCCCGTTAGGGAGTCACCGTGAAAGTTAACTCATATGGATCCGCCAGCGCCTCGCCCCCGAACCTCGGCCAGTTGCTCCA
>Ga0315298_1000660_pt1 | contig 66756 bp, 71 predicted proteins | sample WHS_1_MG_FD_203077 | JGI IMG/M metagenome (GOLD analysis project Ga0315298, IMG submission 203077) | Extremophilic microbial mat communities from Washburn Hot Springs, YNP, Wyoming, USA - WHS_1_MG | ecosystem: Environmental > Aquatic > Thermal springs > Hot (42-90C) | place: USA: Wyoming...
TCAATGTCACCATCTCCGGTTCCATACTCTTTATGGTACCCCATGGGTGACATTTTCACTGAACCGTTACGGGGTGACAGAATCATAGACCATTCACACGCGAGCGTTGATCGATTGACATTGACCACCCAGTCAAGTAAAATGCGCCTTGCGCAGTTCTGATAGCCCTTCAGATAGGCACAAATACAGTGCCCATTCGCTGCCGGCGCACGTGATTGGCTAAGTTCTTGGAGTGAGGTAGATCGTGAAAAGAGACTTGATGGAGATCCTCGCTTGCCCGATGTGCAAGGGTGAGTTGAAGCTCACCGTCGACGAAGAGGACGGCAACGAGATCATCAAGGGCACGCTTTTCTGTGCCAAGTGCAACGAGCCCTACCCCATCGAGGATTCCATCCCCAATTTGCTGCCGCCCGACCTTCGTCGAGGGTCATGACCATAGGGCCGCAAACCGTCGACCTAAACTGGGACGAAACCGGTGTCGTGCCGCCGGTGGTTCTCCCAGACACCGATTTCGTCTTTCGCCGCATGGCCGAAGCCACCGTCAGCGCCGTTCAGGCTCGGCCGGGCCGGCTGGTTCTGGACGTGGGCTGCGGCTGGGCCTTGGACGCCATCTCTCTAGCGAGGAAGGGTAGCAAGGTTGTAGGCATTGAGGCCTCGACGGTAATGCTGCAAAAGGCGAGGGACTGGATCCGTGGATCGGGTGTCGACGTGGCGCTGGTGCAGGCTACAGCCGAACACTTGCCGTTTCGCGCCCAGGCTTTCGACCGGGTAATGTGCAAAGGGGCGCTGGATCATTTCATCGACCCGTTGCGCAGCGTTGGGGAGATGACTCGCGTTCTGAAACCCAAAGGCAAGGCGATCATTGCCGTCGCCAACTTCGAGAGCCTCGGCTGCAGGATCAGCAGGTCTGTTTACCGGTGGCGCCGTCGGTTCACCGGCAGGGTCAGTTCGGAGCGGCAGAGCTGGCAAATTCCTCTGGATCACACCATCCGCTTCGATTATCAGGTCTTGCGTCAGTTGTTGGTCCAACACATGAAGGTGGAGAAGATAAGCGGTGTCTCCCTGCTCTGGGGGATGCCGTGGTGGGGCCAGCTTCTGGCGCGTATGCCAAAGCGCACCGCGAACACGACGCTCACGGTCCTTGATCGGCTGGCGCGGTGGCTACCGCGGGAGAGCGATGTGCTTATTTCGCTTGGCCGGCCGCGTTCGCGTCGTCTCTGACGGAACTAGGGGCACCAGGCGCGGGGGCTTGTCGCTGGCCCCTTGGGGAACGAGGCTCGGCCCCGCACTACGTTATCAGATGGGCACTGACGGAACAAGGAGGGGAGGGAAGTCTTATGGGACAATCCCGGCTGGTTGGCGGGCTGATCTGCATCGGCATTCTCGTCGTGGCCGCGCTGTTGATCTGGGGATTGGCGGTCCAGAGCTACTGGGCTTTGGCGGTCCCTGTGATCGTCGGCACCTTCGTCGTTCTGTCCCTCGGCTTCTGGATTGGCTGGACGATGTTGATCACTAAGATCGAAGCGCCTAAGCCCGAAGCCGGGGAGAAGTAGCCGGGGGTACTGGGCCTGCCGTGCGGAGGAGAAAAGTAGCCGGGGGGTTAGGTCTTAGCCATGGCGAGATGTGCCGAGACGAGCCCGGGCGATCTGTCGGTTCAGGTCCTAGCCACGGCAGCGGCCGCCGCTCTCCTTGTGGCTGTCTTTCGGTGGAAAGACGGCCGATGAGCTCCCAGCGCCGGTGGCCAGCTTGCCACGACAAAGCCTGCGGCTACAGTTCGCGGTTTCGGAAATAGAGCCAGGCTAGCAAGACAGAGCCGGCCACGATGCCCAGACTAACGAAAAAGGCCGGCCAAGCTGTGTCCCCTGTACCGGCGATCAGTCCACGGCTCCAGCCCAACAGCATTCCGGGAGTGTAGTCGCCAACCCGCGGCACGCCACCGACGATCGACAGAAGGATGAAGATGCTCATCGCCACACCCCCAGCCGCCAGCTGTCGCTTAAATAACGCACTGGCTAGCAAGGTGAGGCCGAGCACCACCAACAGGTAGAGGCCGAGGAGGCCGTTGCTGGCGAGAAAGGCGGCGGCGTCGTATGGCGTCCAGATGATGGCGACGTAGTAGTAGCAGGCCAGCGCGCCGACGGCCATGGCCGCCGCGAGCACCAGCCCATGGGCTACGAACTTGCTGACGACGAAAGCGGCGCGGGAGACTGGCTTGCAGAGGGTCATCGCCGCGGTGCCCCGCTCCCGCTCCCTGGCGATGGTGCCCATCGCCGTAAGAATGATCGCCAGTAGACCCATCTGCGTCAGATTCTTGAGATACTGATCGAGAGCGTCGAGGGAGGTCGGGGTTGGGAGCTGAGGGACCATGCCTTCCCCGGCCATCTTGAGCAGTTCGGGGAGCATCTTCGCCGTTAGGGGGGAGATTAGGCCAAAGAGCAGGAAGACGGCGACCATCACCGTCAGCCGGTGGGTCCGCACCTGCTCGCGGAGTTCTTTCTTGACTAACACTGCAAAGGTGGTCATCATCTGTTATCCTTTGTCTGTGATCTGCTAGGCGTTATCGGTTTCACTGATCTGGGTGATTGTCGCGTTTCTTGTCCTTCGGCTGAAGGACCGAGGCAGGCCTTGCATAACCGACAAGTGATTCCTCGTCGCTGGTTTCTTGATCGCGGATAACTGATCCCTACTGGACGTGGTTTCGATGGTCTACCATCTCCAAGAAGACGTCTTCCAGCGTCGGCGAGACCACTTCGTAGCGCAGGAGGGTCAGGCCGCTCGCCGCGAGGATCGAGGGCAGTTCGCGCCTGGCCTTGACGGCATCGCTGGCGAGGACCCGCAGCGAGCCGTTTTCTTCGCCGGCCTCGACCTTGGCGACCCAAGGGATGGCCTTGAGCCTCTGGACCAGCGGCTCGGCCGGTTCGGCAAACTGCAGCTCGAATGCCGGACGCGCATAGCGCTCGCGTAGCTCAACGACGCTGTCGTGGGCAATCAGCCGGCCGTGGTCGATAATGCCCACGTCGTCGCAGACCCGCTCCACATCGGCCAGGATGTGGGTAGACATGAACACGGTGACCTTCCCGCGCAGGCTGTGAATCAGTTCGAGCACATCTCGCCGTCCGATGGGGTCTAGCGCCGAGCAGGGCTCGTCTAAGAAGAGCACGCGTGGCCGATTGACCAAGGCTTGGGCGAGGCCCAGGCGCTGGCGCATGCCGCGCGAATAGCTGCCGATCCGGCGCTTCGCGGCTTCCTGCAGGCCGGCCATCTCTAGTAGCTCATCTGCCCGCTTCCCGGCGGCGTTCGGCGACAGGCCGAAAAGCTGGGCGACGTGCAGGAGGAACTCGCGGCCGGTCATCCAAGTATAGAAGGCCGGCTCTTCTGGCAGGAAGCCGCACTTCGCCCGGAAGGCGTTGGAGTTGCAGTCGACCTCGTGCCCGGCTACCCAAGCCCTCCCTTGCGTTGGCCGGCTGAGGCCGGTGAGCAACTTGACGGTCGTGGTCTTGCCGGCGCCGTTGGGACCAAGGAAACCGAAGACCACGCCTTCGTCGATTGTCAGATCGAGCCGGTCGAGAGCGACGAACTTCCCATAGGCCTTGGTCAGACCCTCGCACTTGATCGCTTCCATAAGTGTTCGAGTAGCTCTGCGTTATCGGTTATCCGTAATCGGCGCCTTCCCTTGGTCGCAGACAACTGATCGCGACAGGCTACTCAGTCCTCCTTCCTCCCTACGAAGAAGTAGACGAGAGGGCCGATGAAGTTGACCAAGACGATCACCGCGAGCCAGATGAGCTTGTTGTCGAACCGCACGCTCTCGCGCCTTGCCAAGTCGACCAGCGCCACCGCCATCAGTCCCAACTCTACGACGATCACCGGCACCAAGAGCAGTACTAGATTGCCGAATGATTCAGCTTCCATCCCTTTCGCCTCCAAAGGCCGTGCCTCCAACCTGAACCCTGATAGTATAGAATATCCGCGATCATTAGAGCCAATCTGTTTCGGCCGCCTGCCAGAGCGGTGCTTCATTTTGATCTACGCTTTGCCATTGGAACTGGCCTCATGCTGGATCGGTGGTCAGGCCCGAATTGGGGCGGAATCGGGGAATGACGGTAGGGGCGGGCGTCCCGCGCCGCCCCCGCCCTGATCGGGGCGAAAGGGTGCCCATGGATGGAGCGTACGCCGCTATGGCGGTAAGGTCCAGCGCGGAGGCCGGATCCGAGTCATTCTGATCGGGCGGAGAGGGCGGACCCGATATCCGGTAAACTAGTAAGCCAAGGTGCCTGACTACCCGGGCTGGCCGGCCCAATTCTCCTTGGTCGCCGGCGCGCGGCCGAAGATTTCGGTCAGCTCGCGCAGCAGCGCGGCGCGATCGGGCGTAAGTTGGCCGGGAGCAAGGCGCCAGGCCCAGTTGCCCAAGGCCCGCCCGGGATAGTTCATGCGCGCCTCACTGCCGAGACCGAGGAGGTCTTGGACCGGCACGATCGCCATGTCGGCGACGGAGGAGAAGGCGAGTCTGATCAGCTCGCGGCTAATGTTGTGCCCCTGCGTCCCAAGATACCGCAGGACGGCCTCTCGCGCTCTTTGCGGCAGTTGAGAGAACCAGCCCACGGTCGTATCGTTATCATGCGTCCCGGTGTAGACGACGCAGTGTTGCTCGTAGTTGTGTGGCAGATAGGGGTTGCTCGGCCCGCTGTCGAAAGCGAACTGCAACACCTTCATGCCCGGATAGCCCAGTGCTTCACGGAGCTTCACCACGTCGGGCGTGATCAGGCCCAGATCTTCGACGATGATCGGCAGCCGCCCCAAGACGCGCTCTGCCGCGTCGAACAGGGCGACTCCCGGCCCTTTCACCCAGCGGCCCTCGACCGCCGTCTCGTGGTCGGCCGGAACCTCCCAATAAGATTCAAAGCCTCGGAAATGGTCTACGCGCATGATATCGAGGGTGGCGAGAGTTCTTTGGAAACGTTTGACCCACCAATCGTAGCCGGCCTGGGCTAGCCTGTCCCAGCGGTAGAGGGGGTTGCCCCAGCGCTGGCCCGTGGACGAGAAGTAGTCGGGGGGAACGCCGGCCACAGTCTTGGGCATGCCGTGCTCGTCGAGATCGAAAAGTTCTTGGTGGGCCCAGACGTCGGCGCTGTCGTGGGCGACGAAGATCGGCATGTCGCCGATGATGCGCACCCCTCGTTCGTTGGCATAGCGCTTGAGCGCCAGCCACTGGGTAAAGAAGATGAACTGGAGAGACTGATGGAAGCGAATTGCGGGTGACAAGGTGCGTCGTGCCTCTTCGAGTGCTTGTGGTTGTCGCGTCACCAGCGGCCTTTCCCAACTGGTCCACGGTTCGCCACGGTGGGCGTCCTTGAGGGCCATGAAGAGGGCGAAGTCGTCGAGCCAGTCGGCATGCTCTGCTCGGAAGGCCTCGAACCGGCCCCTGGTCTCTCCACTTGCTCCGTCGTTGAGGCGGTCACAGGCCCGCTGCAACATCGATAGCTTGTAGGCACGCACTGGGGCGTAGTCCACTCGCTGCGCGGGGAAGCCCGGTGCCGGCGCTAGCTGATCCCCCGTCAGAAGGCCCATCTCGCCTAGCCGCTCTAGCGAGACCAGGAGCGGGTTGCCGGCAAAGGCCGAGAATGCGGCGTAGGGAGATTCCCCCATGCCGGGTGGATTCAAGGGCAGCACTTGCCAAAGCTGCTGCTGGTTCTCGGCCAGGAAATCGACGAACTGAAAGGCCTCCTTTCCCAAATCGCCAATGCCATGTGGCCCCGGCAAGGACGTCGGGTGTAGGAGGATACCGCTGGCGCGGGGGAACCGTACCGCTTTCCGCGAAGCAGCTTTCTCTTGGCTTGTATCTACAACATCGACGGGCTGGAAGTGGAAAGTATCAGTGCTCATGTTCGATCCTTCTTGAAGTAACAATTCGCTCTAACAGCGCCACGGGGAAGTTGGCCAGTACCTTGCCTACAGGCAGTACCGCATACCGCTCTCCCTGAACAGAATAAACGATCTCCTCTGTAAATATGTTGCGGTAGGGGCGCCCGACCGTCTCGTCGGGGAGGACCAACGTCGTGTCTTGCCAGACCTCTTCGCCCAAGGGCGGAGACATACTACCATTTGTGAGACCGACCAGCAACCGGGGCACAACCGCCACCACTTGGTGGCCACCAGCGACGCGGGCGAAGGCTACGAGGTGCTCCATGCGATTGCCTTGTGCCTGCACGGGCTCATAGGTGCCCTGGGCAAACAGGCGGCAGTGCTGGCGCCGGTAGGTCAGCGCCCGGTAGATCAGATAGAGCTTGATCTGGCCGTCTTCTTTGGTCTCTACTAGTTGGCGGGCGAGTGCAGGAAGGGTCACCAGTTGCCTTTCCATAGAAGGGAGGGGGGGATCGACCCTCACCCCAGCCCTTTCTCTAGCAGGGAGGGGGGGATCGAAGCGCCGCTGGAGCGCTTGCAGCATCTTCTCGCGCTTGGCAAAGTCGACGGGGCGCCGGTTGTCCGGATCGACGAGACTGAAATCCCAGATCTCGGTGCCTTGATAGAAATCGGGCACTCCTGGGGAGGCGATCTTCAGGAGCGTTTGAGACAGGGAGTTGAACATGCCATAGTAAGACACCTTGCGCTGCAGCACGGCGAAATCGTCGAGGAAGTGGCTCTGGCGCCGGCGGTCCAGAATGGCGTTCACGAAGGATAGGACGGCCTCTTCGTGGGCCTGGTTGGGGTTGATCCAACTGGTGCTGACCTTGGCCTCTTTGATTGCCTTCAACATGTAGGCCTTGATCCGCTCAGTGAAGGCAGCGTACTCGGCATCATCCGAACCTTCGCCCCCACGCTTGGGGGTGAAGGACAGCGGCCAGGCGCCCAGCAGCGTTTGGTAGAGCAGGTATTCCTCATTGCGATCAGGCGCCAGCTTGCCGTCGACCAGGCGCTTGTGGTGTTGATTGAGCTTGCTCCACCTCACCAGTGCCGCCCTCCACTCTTTGGGGATTTCGGATAGGACGTTGATCCGTGCTCTGACATCTTCGCTGCGCTTCGTGTCGTGGGTCGAGGTGCTCGACAGGGAGTGGGGGTAGCGTTGCTGGCGCTGGCGATTGTGGGCATGGAATTCGGCGACCGGGATGCCGAAGGTACTGGGATCGCCGCCGACTTCGTTTAGGGATGTCAGCCGGTTGTAGATGTAGCACGCCGTGTCCTCGATCCCTTTGGCCATTACTGGGCCAGTGGTCTGCTGGAACTTCAATACGAAGCTGTCCCGCATGGCCCGCTCTTCGTCGGTGAGATCGTCCCAGCCCCGACGCAGCAGGATATCGGCGATAAAATCAAAGACCGAAGCGGCTGTTCGTGGGTTGTCGCGCCTGGCCTCGGCAATCGCGGCCTCGATGTAGCGGCGGTCCCTCTCCTCAACGCCTGAGGAGCCGCCGGCCGTGACGTAGGTGCGGTAGACCGGCAGGGAGGCGATGACCTCCCGCAGGGCAAAGGTGAGGCTGTTGAGCGTAAGATCGCGGTACCAACGGTTCCGAGCCGAGATCCGTTTGAGCTGATAGGCGAGCAGGTTGATTTCACCGGCCAGGGAGACGAGCATGATCATCTTCTTGCTGTTCTTGACAAGGACGGAGAAGCTGGTTCGATCGCCGGTGAAGTTCGTGTAGATGGTGTCGAAGACCGACCGCGCTGCCCGGTCGACGAAGAGGCCGTTCACCATGTTGAGGAAGTCGTAGCCGGTGGTGCCGTGCACCGGCCAGTCTTCTGGCAAGCTTTCGCCCTTGGCCAAGATTTTCTCCACCACGATATAGAGGGGAAGGCCCGCCGGCTCTGCATCGGCCGTGTCCTTGCCGTGGAGGGTGAAATCGAGATCTGACCCCTGGCCCGCTTCCTGCAAGGGAAGGGAGGCTTCGTTATTCCGGCGCGGGTTGGAATGACGTGGTGAGTAGGCCAGGCGCCGGAGGTAGCCAGCCGGATCCAACAGCCCATCGGGATGATCGATGCGCAGGCCGGTGACCTTTCCCTCCGCCAGAAGCCGGAGGATCAGCCGGTGGGTCTCGTAGAAGACTTCTTCGTTCTCCATGCGGATTGCCGCCAAGCCGTTGATGTCGAAGAAGCGGCGGTAGTTGATCTCTTCGGCCGCTACGCGCCAGTAGGCCAAACGGTAGGCCTGTTCGTTAAGAAGGGCATCTAGCAGATCGAAGCTATGCGGGTCTCCCTTGACGCCGTTGAAGAGGCGGACCGTCTGGTCCAGTGCCTGCCTGATGGGCTCGGCCGCTTGGTAGAGGTTGGCGAGGCGTCGGCGGTTGACCTCCTTCTCGCGGGCGGCCTCAGCGAGCCTTTCGGGGTCTGTCTCGGTGCGTGGTGGCAGGTGCGAGAGCGCTGTAATAATGCTCCGCAACTCCAGCAGGTGCTCGTCGGCCGTTGTTCGCAGGTTCGAACGTTCGAATGTTTGGCTGTTTGACGGCATGTCCCCACCCCTGCTATGAACCCCATTCGGCACCGGACCTTCTAGGCGGTCGGCGGCGTGGCGCAGGATCTCGGTGTAGGTACGGGGGTTGATGGGCAGGTGGTTTGTGTTGTAGGAGACGAAGAACGACCCGTCCTCGTAGTGGAGGACCAGCTCCTGGTTTTCCAGAACTTTGCCGTAGGGATCGCCAAGGATAGGCAAGAGGACCTTGTTTTCCAGTTCCACGCCCGGATTCAGCGGCGTCCAATCGATGTCGAAGAAGTTCGCATAGGGAGACGAGGGGCCGTTTTCCAGCACGTCCAGCCATTTCAGATTGCTGTTGCTGCCAATACCCATGTGGTTGGAGACGACATCTAAGATCTGGCCCATGCCGTGCTGGCGTAAGACCGAGACGAACTGATCGAGGTCCTCCTCGGTGCCGATGAGGGGGTTCAAGGCGTTGTGATCGCAGACGTCGTAGCCATGGGTGCTTTCGGGAGGGGCCTTCAAGTAGGGCGAGCTGTAGCAGTCGGTAATGCCCAACGCATGGAGATAGGGAACAAGGCGCTGCGCATCTTGGAAGGTGAAGTGACGGTTGAACTGAAGGCGATAGGTGGACGTCGGAATCCTCGCCAGCCGGTCATTCTGGCCCTCACCGGAACCCAGGCCGTCGGCCCCGTCCTGCCGGCGAAGGCGGGAATCCAGGCGTCGCTCTGGGCGAGGTCTATGACCCCCGTTGGGTAGCGGATTTGCCACCGACGCATCCCCTGACCTTCCTGGCATGGTCCCTCGTTTCATTTGGCTATCAACGAATGTGAACACGAACTCCCGAGCGCGCGCCATCGCGCATGTCGGGCCCGGACGGCGTGCCGGAATCGAGCGATGGAGGGTCCGGAATCTGTGCCGCACCTCGCCGCCTTAGCGGCGCCCGCCCATCCATGCCCACGCGTGCACCCCTTCGGGGCGAGGGCGGGTGCCCCTGCCCGCCCCTACGACGCCGGGCCCTTGCAATATGGCAAGCGCATGGCGAGAAAAGAACTCGCAAGTTTTGTGCCAGTTCGCCTGGCACAGCGCGAAATTCGCCTGCGGTCCTTTTGCAGAAGGACTTCAAGAATTGAGCGGCGACATTCTATGGCGCCCCTTCAGAAAACGGCGATACCGACCGATAATAATGACACCATGAGAAAGCGAGTCCATCAGGTTTTCGCGAGAATGAGCATTCTGCCGATGGCCGGGCGGCCGTGCCTGCTGCTTGCGGGTGCGACTGCCGTCGTCGTCTATGTCTGGTGCGCGGTGGTCGACTTCTCCCCGGCGGCAGATGAGCAGGCGCTCAGGTATCACCTCATGGGGCTCAGCCTGCTGCTCCTCGGTCTGGGCAGCGGAAGTGGCCTCTGGATCGGTACCTTGTTTGGGAGGAACCGGGAATGGCGGGCGCGTTGCATGGCGGCCGAGCGGGAATTGGAAGAGCTGAGTGCCACGGCCGAAGCGGCCGTGGCCGAAAACGCACGCCTGTACGAGATGGCGAATGCCCAGCGCATCGCAGAGCAGACGGCGCTGCTGCAGCTCTCGTCGGACTTGATCACCGCCGTTGACGCGGGCCGGGTGTTGGACCGCGCTGCGGGCGTTGCCGCCGAGATCCTGAAGGTGGACCACTGCGCGATCTTGACAGCGCACGAAAGTGGCGAGGAGGCCTCGCCGGGATGCCTGCGGATCCGGGCGGTAAGGGGCTGGGAGTCGAGTCTGGCGGGAACCTGCATCGAGGTTACGCCAAACTGCTGCCTGTCGCTGGCGATGCAGGAGCGGACACCGAGCAGGGTGGAGGCAATGAACGGCGAGGGTGAACTCCCGCGTCTCTTTGTCCAAAGCGGTCTCGTCTCGGCACTGGTGGCCCCCATGCTGGTCCACGACGAGGCCATGGGCGTCATCTTGGTTGGCGCGCTGCAGAGGCGCCACTTCAACAGACAGGAAATGCACCTTCTCTCCCTGATCGCCAACCAGATCGGCGTAGTACTGGAGAACACTCGCCTCCACAACCAGGAGCGGCAGCACGTGGCTTGGATGGCCACGGCCCTGCGGGAGCTAGAAGAGACCTATCGAACCACTCTGGAGGCGCTGTCGGCGGCGCTGGATACCCGCGACACCGAGACGCGGGACCATTCCCGGCGCGTTACCTTCTACACCTCGGCCATTGCGCGAGCGATGGGGGTGGGCGAAGAGGAACTGGTGGACATCGAGCGGGGCGCCTTGCTGCATGACGTGGGAAAGATCGGCTTGCCCGACGCCATTCTCTTCAAGCCGGGCGCGCTCTCAGAAGCGGAGTGGGCCGAAGTGAGGAAGCACCCGCTCATTGGATACCGCATGCTGTCGAAGATTGGCTTTCTGGAAAACGCGCTGCCGGTGGTGCTCCACCACCACGAGCGCTGGGAAGGCCGGGGCTACCCCTTTGGCCTGGCCGGGGAGGCGATCCCCCTCGGCGCCCGCATCTTCGCCGTCGCCGACACCCTCGACGCGATGACTTCCGACCGCCCCTACCGCCGGGCCCTCTCCTTTGCCAAAGCCAAGGAAGAGATCATCCGCAACAGCGGCCGCCAGTTCGATCCGCAAGTCGTGCAGGCCTTCCTAAGCATCCCTGACCAGGATTGGCAGCAATGGCTTTCCGCCCCGCTCCTCAGTGACGTTCAATCCAGAGGCACGGAGGCGAGGAGAACGGGATCTAAGGATGAATGCTAAATGATCAACGATGAAGGATGAGGGGGACGTAGGAGGGTAATTCGTCATTCATCATTCTGACTTCTGCATTCCGCACGATTCATCCTTCTGACTTAACCCTTCCCTCAGCCGGGCATAGATGCCCTTCAGGTCCTCCTCGAAGTCTGCTAAATCGTATTGCATCGGCACCTTCTTCTGTCTCAAGTGCTCCATCATCTCCCTTACCGGTACGCCAGCTTCCGCCGCGGCCCTCGCCAGCGTGACCCTGTTTTCCATGTAGAGCTTGGTCGCATACTCCAGCTTCCATTCGCGGATGGCCATGTAGAGCAGACGGCGCACCGCCGTCGACCTGTCCACGTGCTCGACTTCTTCTATTCTCTGCAAATCGGCCAGCAACTCTGCCGGCACCCTCGATGCTATCGTTTGTTCCTTCCTCACTTGTGTTCCACCTCCCCCGCTTTTCTAATGATCCTGGCCAGCAGCTCTGGCGAGACCCAGGCCACCTTCCCTAGCTCTTGTAGGAGCTCGATGAGGTCCTCATAGCTCAGAAACCGTCGAAGGAAGGCCTCGAAGATAAGGCCTACGGTGCCCGTGTGAGGCAGCCCCAGGCCGACTGCCACGGCCCTCGCTCCCTTGTCATCTAAGATCGCCAAGGCGTGGCGACTGCTGGCCACGGCCAGCACTTCTGCCTCTCCCAGGTCGATGCCGGGCTCCCCGCCAAGTCTCTGAACCAGTTCCTTTTCGCGCTCCGTTAGCCTTACCCCGTCAAACCGGTTCTCCAGGGCGACTTTTTCCAGGTAGGCGGCGTCTCTGGCACCGATAGCCTTCCCCTTGGTGATAGCTTCTTCCCAGACCCATGGCGTCACCATCACCTTCCCGTGCAGCTTTGTGAGCAGGTCCACGTGCTCCAACTTGGCCAACACAATCAGCGGCGAGCTATCGGGCACCACTGTCACTAATTCCATACTCCCGTTTGCGCTCCTCTCTATGTAATGTTAACATAGACTCCATATGTTTACAATACCGCGTCCAGCGGTACCGTTTGGAAGTGATCTCGGTCTGAGGACGAGCCATCAACGAATTGGGCCACGAATCGGCAAATTGTATTACGTATCACGCGTCATGTATCAGGCAGTTACGACAACCTTCGTCGCAAGACCAAGAATCGATTCAGCATTTCAGTGGTTCTAACCTCCTGCTAACCTTTTTCTAACCCTTGCCTCTTAGAATTGGTGCAGAAAACCCTTGACAGACATCGGCTTTGGTGCTAACATCTGCACGGTAGGAAGGCAGCCCACCGGCCGAGCGCCGGGCTAGATCGGGACATCGTTCAGCGACGAGCGCAGTTGGGCAGTGAATGCCACTGGCGGGCACGGCGACCGCGACAGGAATAGCGAAAGACTCGTTTGATGGCAGCGATGATCCGAGAGTTGCTATAGCCTCATCCCAACTGAGGCGCCCTCATCTGGTCGCTTGGGTTCTCGGGGAGCGAATAGCGAAACCGGCCATCAGACCCGTAAGCAGTTATCAGTTAGCCGTGATCGGGGCACAGGAGAGTCGCTCCTGCTCACGACAACGGGCAACCGGTAGCTGCGCAAGGTCTGGATCAGGGCCGGTTCTTCTTTGGAACGGCGAAGGGTGAACGATGAGTGATGAAGGGGGAAGAATGAACGATGAAATGGGAAGAACAGGCTCCGTAATTCACCATTCTGACTTCTGACTTCGTCCTTAGGGGGTAGAAAAGGGCCCCGGACGGCGGCCACCACCGGGACCCGTAGCAGAGGGGCGTTTGCCACAACCCTTGCTGGTCACCATTGTAGCAGAAGTGCCAGCAGAAGATCAACTGCCGGGCGACAAGAGAGTCCGCCCGGCCACTCCTCTCTGTTCCCCCCGATACGGTATTACGCAATACGAACCACGTTCTGTGAGCATCCGGCTCCGTAACAAGACCAGGCGGTGTAGACGCGGGTCAAAACAGGGGCGCAGACCAAACCGTCTCCCCAACCGAAAGCCGGTTCTGGCTATGCCGCACCCACCGCCCGCAACACGGCAGAGGGACAAGCCCGTCATTCCGGTCCTTCCCCAGAAGGACGGAATCCAGGCCCCGAGGGTGAATGACGAACGACGAATGACGAAGGTGACTGATAGCCCAATTCATCCTTCATCCTTCTGACTTCGTCCTTCATCCAGGCCCCCACCTGCCGTACACGGAGTCGCTCAACATGCCCGGTGAGGCCGCCGGCGCGCTGTGCCCGACCAAGGTAACGTCGCGCTGGTGGTCAAGCTGGAGTCTAACGGTGCGATGGGCACTGGGGGGTGTGCTGCTTTAGGTATGCCTGGCAAGCAAGAGACTCGAGGTCTGGGACTGGCTCGAGCACCGGACAGCGAATCCGGTTGGGTCCGGTGGGTGTGCGGTCCGTCGCATTGTGAAGCGCGGTTTGCGAGGCAACCGGATCGCGGGGTTGGTCATAGGCATGTCCGAGAGGAGGCAAGGGAGGCGTGAGACTGATAAAGAAAGCGTTGGCCGTGGTTGGGACAACGGCGCTAGCGGTTGTTATCGTGCTTCTTGGATTCATGGTGCTGGGGCCCCGTTTTGGCTGGGAGACCCACGCGGTGCTTTCTGGATCTATGGAGCCGACCCTCAGTGTCGGGGGGATGATTGTCACCAGGCCCGAGAGGATCGAGAACATCGCCGTTGGCGACGTGATCACCTTCAAGAGCGGGCAGCAGACGATTACGCACCGTGTGGCGAGAATCATCGAGCAGGCCGGCTCGCGCTGGTTCGAAACCAAGGGTGACGCGAACAACGCTCCCGACGCCAATCTGGTGACCTCGAACACGGGACAAATGAGGAAGGTAGTCTTCTATGTCCCCTACGTCGGTTTTCTGGCTTCCTCAGTGAGGAGCAAGCTTGGCTTCCTGACCATTGCTGGTGTACCGGCCTTGATCCTGGTGGTGATGCTACTGCGCGACTTGTGGGACGGCATTGCGGCGGTGAGGGCCAAGGGGCGCCAGGCTGCCATCAACCCCGAGCGCCCACGTGCTGGCGCCGAGCGTTGAGCGACTGATGCTCGCGCAAACGAGGCGGCGGGTAGCACGCCATACCAAGCGGGTGCTGGGCTAGACAAGACAGTTGGGGCGGCCCCTATTCGGCTGCCCGGTGTGCAAAGTGCAAGGTTAGAACAAGACAAGGAGGAAGCAATGAGGAGGATATTGTTTTCCCTAATCGCGCTGGCGGTGGTGATCGGCATCGCTGGGGCAGGCACCTTCGCCTACTTCAGCGACACGGAGCAGAGCACTGCTAACACGTTCACGGCTGGCACCCTCCAGATCAGTCTGGGGGAGACGAGCTGGCAGGGCACGTTCGATAACCTGAAGCCGGGTGACGTTGTCGCTTTTGTAATCCCGATCGAGAGCAAGGGCACCCTTCCCCTGAACTACACGATAAAGCCCACCCTCAGCGGGGATCTGGCCGGCGGGAGCAACCCGTGTGTCGTTAGCAAGGTGCTGGTCGACGGCGTGGAAAAGACGGCGCCCTACACCGATAGTCTCTCGGCCGCCGGTGGGGCAGACGCCACGGATCAGATCACGATTCAGGTGACCATGCCCGCGGCCGCTGGCAACGAGTATCAGGGCAAGACGGGCTCGTTGAGCGTGGAGATCGACGCAGCCCAGCAGTAAGCACAAGTAAAGGTGGCTGTTGGCGTGGCCTGGCAGCGCCGACAGCGCAAGAGCCTGATTACAGCATGGCAAAGGAGACTGCATGAAAAAGCTTCTCTTTACTCTCTTAGCTTTGGCGGCGCTGGTCGGGTTGCTCGGCGCCGGCACGCTGGCCTATTTCAGCGATACCGAGACGAGCAGCGCCAATACCTTCGCGGCTGGCACGCTAAACATGGTTCTTTCTGGGGGCACCCAGAATAACGAGAGCGTCATCGGCACCTGGGTCAGCCCGGCAAATTGGGCGCCGGGGCAATCCGTGTACGCTACCCTTCACTTTACCAACAAAGGGTCGATCGATGCCCACCACATTTACTTCCGGTTCTTCGACCGGGCGAACAATGGCGCTGGGGACAGCTCGAACCTGATGAGCAAGATCATTGTGGAAGAGCTGAAAGAACGCTTTAACAGCGTGACCACGGGCAACCAGGCCGCGAACATCGACGCTCAGGTCGGCAATCATGACGGCGTCCTGACCCTGAAAGAGTTTACTGATTTCAATTACAACAACATCGCCTACTACACTGTCGACGACCAGAGCGGCGACGGAGTAGTGCTCGGAGCCGGGGACAAGGGAGACTACGATCTGATTCTCAAGCTGACGTTTGACTCCTCGGCAGGCAACGAGTATCAGGGCGACACATGTCAGTTCTCGCTCGAGGTCAAAGCAACCCAAGACTCGCCAACCGAAGGGCTCGTGAAATTGCACCAGTAGGGCCTCGCTGGGCCCAGCGGGGAGCGACCTCTCCGGGGAGGGGCCGGGCAGGACCCGCCCCTCCCCGGGAGGACACTGCAGCGTAGCAGTCGCTGCAAGCGGACTGCGTAACAGGATTACGCCATCATTCAAGATCATTCAAGGCATTCTGTGCCGGCGCGCTGGAAAGACGAGGCTCAGGAGGCAAGCGGGTGGAAGGATCTGTGTGGCGGCGGTCATGCCGTGTTCTCGCCATTATCGCGCTGATCTGCGGCGCTTGGGTGGGCACGGGCAACGTGAGGCAAACCGATGGGCGGTTTTCTAGTGCGGTCACGCTATCGGCGTCCTTTCAAGCCGGCACATGGGAACTGCCAGCCGTAGCTGCCACTGTCGATATCAAACCCGAATCCCTCCAGAAGAAGAGCCAAGGTGAGCCTATCGAGGGCTTCATCGGCCTGCCAGGCAGCTTCGACGTTCGGGGCATTGATGTCGCCACCGTACGCCTTTGCCGGGGGCTCGGACCTTGTGCCAGCACCGGCAGCGTGCCGACCTCCGGGAAGCCCAAGGTCACGGAAGACGGCCGCCTGAAGGTCACCTTCGACCGCGCCGCGGTGATCACCCTGATCGCGGATGTCACGCCACCGCACCAGGCTGTCTTTACCGTCTCCGGGATGGTCGCCGGGCGCCAGTTTGCCGGACAGGATACGGTCACGGTGGTCGATCCCGCGCCGGGGGCCGGCGGGACCTCGACTCCTACGCTCACGCCCACCGCGACGCCGACCAGTGCGCCTACACGCGCGCCCACGTCCATGCCCACGCAGACCCTGACCTCTGCTCCCCAGCACCCGACCCCCACGGCGGCGTCGATGTTCGTGTCCACCGCGACGCCGATACCGATGCCTGCCTCCACGGCCACGCCCACGTCCAGCCGCACACCAACCATGACGCCGACGCCGCGATCCTAAGCCCCAGGCGCCGGCGGTAATGCCTCTGGATGCCGGACTGCGCTGGCATGGCAATGACACGCCATCTGAATCGCCGATTAAACGGATTAACGGGTGCCACGGATATCTTTGACGCTTATCTGCGGCAGACTGTAATCGGCGTCGTCCAGCGATTCGGAAAATCCTCTTGACTGTACGTCGATATCCAGTGCCCGGAAGGTGGCGGCGATCGAGGCCATCAGGCGGGCGATGATGCCCGCGGCGATGGCGTAGCGCACCGGCTCTAACCAGTCGCCGACGAGGTGGAAGAGCAGCGCCAGGCAGCCATAGATCAGCAGGTAGGGCCAGACGTTCGTTTGCAGGAACTCCATCAGTGCCAGCCAGTCGAAGCGCTTGGTGCGGATGGCCACGGCGACCGCGGAGACGACGTCGAGGACGATCAATGCGGCGATCACCCGCAGGTCCCACTGGCTAGCTAGCCAGACCGCAATTGTCGTGAGGGTTGCCTCCAATTAAGTGCCTCCTTGCTCATTGTTCGGTGTTGTTACGCGTTGTTACTCATCGTTCGGCATTCAGCATGGCGATAAACTCTGCATATGGGAAGCAGGCGCCCGGATCGGTCTTCCCCCATCGTTTTCCCTGCTCAGTGTCCTCGTGTCGGCGGATCGTCTCGGTCGCGGGCGCTAGCCCGTAGTGCCTGAGCCAGGCGGCGACCACGGCAACTCCGGTCTTGATTTGGTAGTCGCTGAACGAGTCGGCCGCCGTTGGCTGGCAGAACTCGATAGACAGCCACCAAAGGTTGTCCTCCTCGGCGTGCCAGGCTTGCAGGTCGTCTGCGACTAGCTGGGCATGCTGGCCCTCCAACACGCCGATGACCCGGTGCGCGCTCACCGTTCCGGGCTGCATCATGTAGTCGACCGTCGCCTGATACTCATCCTCCGGCGCGCATCGCTGCGAGCGCGTCGCATGCAAGATCACCCCTTTCGTACCGGGGCGTGGTCCGCCATGGTTCGGCGACCTGAATACCGCGACCGGCTCGCCGGAGCCCACGCCATTCCGGCACGGACCGCCTGCCGAGGCTGACGACGCTAGAAAGGGTAGCGCTGGATAGCCCCCTTTAGCTGGTCCAGGGAGGCCTGGGCCTGGTCGGCGAGGAACTTCAGGTCATCAGCGGTAGGAGGCAAGCTGCCAATGCCAAGCAAGTGCTTGCGGAAATTGTCCTCGATACCGCCCGCGGCGACCCACAACTTGTAGAGTTCGGGAAATTGTGCTGCGAGATCCATTTGATCACTCTCCTTATTGTCCCAAAGTAGATTCCGGTCTGGTGGCTCCAAAGTACGAAGTACGTCCACCGCTGGGAGGTGCCGGTCTGGCTTGAACCAGGCCTGCGACTCCCACGCCGGATTAAAGAAACCCGCGGCGTAGTTGGCAATCAGCCAGAAATTTAGGCCGAAGTACCAGATTGGCGCCTCGCGCATGTGCTCGACCATCGCCTGGGCGAATTGTGCGTGCATCTCCTCACTGACTGGAGGGAATGTCCGGTCGTCACTATTACCGACGCAAGGACCACCCTCCGTCGAGAGAACGGGGATCACCATACCAAGGTGTTCGTGGACGGTTTGCGCAACGAGCTCGTATCCCAGGAAGCTGCAGCGGTACTCCGGCGACGCCGGTGGCATCTTGGTATTCAGGCGATAATCGGGAGGATGATTGAGGGTGTAGTTATGGACAGCAACCCAGACGCCACGGCTCCAGATCGTATCATGACTCTCTGGCTCGATCTCGTCGACCGCGCTCAGGAACTGCTGCAGGTAGTCGAGGTCATCCCAGTTGCCTCCAGGAGAAAGGGCGGGCGTTGAGGGGTAGCCTCCGAAAGAGATGATTGCTTTTGCCCACGGCACCCATACCCGTGCAAGCTCGGCGGGGTGAGCAATACCAGCACCAATCGGGTTCTCGTCCACGTTGTTGACCTCGTTGTGCGGGTCCTGCACGTAGCGGCCGCCACCTTCCTGAATGAACATTTGCTGCTGATGCAGCACCTCACCCTCGATTGGACAGGCACCAGGTCGCTCGATGTAGTACCGGTTGATGGGCTCCAAACCGATACTCAGGGCATATTTCGCCACTTCGACAGACGGGTTGAGGATGGTTACCCACGTCGCGTGCATCGCTCGCATCTCGGTGGCCCAGTGCTGGAAGAGCGGCAAGTCAGCGCCCTGTGTCGCTGCTGCCGTGTAGTGGAAGCCGATGCCGGTGTCACCCGGCGGTCGACGATATGCGGTTAGGTCCACTTTCATTCCCCTTTCGTCCGAGAGGGGGTGGGCCCTCACCCCGGCCCTCTCCCAGGGGGAGAGGGGGTGGGTCGTCACCCCGGCCCTAGCCGTACACTGCGATCACGGCCCCATCCTCTGGGTTGGCGGCGTCGAGAAAGGCGACGATGCAGCTTCGGCCGGCGACCATCTCGGCGCTGGCGATATTGCGCGCCACCTTCACGCCGCCAAGGTAGGAGGCTAGCGAACCGGTGATCTGCACCGTCGCCGTGTGCGTGCCCGCGTCGTAGCCCCTCAAGATGCCGTGCTCAAGCACCGTCACTTGCTCCTCCTTTCCTTCTCACCGCGGAGACGCGGAGAGAACGAGGTTCTACTTTCCTTCTCACCACGGAGACACGGAGAGAACGAGGTTCCACTTTCCTTTCTTGCCCCTTGTGGACAGGTTCTCAGAGAAGGGGCAAAGCAGCACAAGGAACAAGGAAATCTCCGTGCCTCCGTATCTCCGTGTTGCACCGAGGCTAGTCCGTCGAGGCGAGGGTAAGGTGCTGCTCGTAGATGGCTTTGCTGGTGCGCGAATACTTCGTGGCGATCGCCACGATGCGTCTCTTTTGTAGATTCAGCGAGACCTGCGGCGCGGTGATCCGAACACAGTCCCAGACCTGCGCACCGCAGTGGGGCGGGATGCAAATGTGGTCGGCCTGGAAGTGGCGGGCTGCGGCGGCGAGCGCCGTGCCGGCCCTGGTGGTGGCATTGGCGCCGCTGGCCTGATTGAGGTCGCGGATCTGGGCGATCGCGTCGTACACGCGGTTGATCTCCGACCAGTGGAAAGTCTCGCCGAAGACGCCGTCGCCGAAAACCTGGGTCCGGTTGGGTGCGAAAGACCGCTGGGTGTAACGCCCTTCGTAGATGGGGTGGTCGGTGCCAAGCGTGTAGGTCGAGGCATCGGTCGGCGCTGGTCTCGTGACATACGCGCGACCGCCGGCGAAGAACAGCTCGTCGGGGACCATCGCCAGCAGGCTCTGCACCGCCGCCTTGGCCGACTCGCCGGGATGGATGGTGAAGGCTGGCTGCCAGGCCATCAGCTCGGACGACGTCGCGCCGGTCGTGAGGCAGTCGATCCCGGCACGGGCGACAACGAAGCGCAGCATCTCCCAGATCGTGAGCGTCCCCGCCGGCCAGGAGAACTGGCGCCGGGCTACCCAGCGCTCGAGGAGCGCCCACCCGTCGACGCCGTGGACCACCAGCCGGCAATCGCCCGCCGTGACTCGCCATTCGAAGTGGTCCACCCAGAAGGTCGGACCGGCGGCCGCCTCCGCGCCGGCGGCGGTGCAATAGCCGAGGGAGACCGCGATCTGCGCCCCGCGCTGTAGGTCGCTGAGGCCAGCCGCCCCAGGGACATTATACTGGCCTTCGTGGTTCGGCAGGTGGATCTCCACCCCACCACTGTCCTGCGCTTCGGTCATCTCCAGCGCCACGACGTCGGCAGATAGGTCGGTCCCCACCACGGAGTGGATCTCGGCCTGCCAAACGCCGGAGGGGGCTGTAAGATAGGCCAGGTTGCCGACGGCGGTGGCGGCCAGACCGAAGGGTGCGCTGATCGGCACTACCGGATTGGGCGGGTAGTTGAAGGGCACTGGCTCCCGCCAGATGCCTTCCTGATACGTGGCGCTCGGCATCGCATGCGTCCAGAACGGGCGGTTGTAGGGTTGAGCGCCAGCATATGATTCGGCGAAGATCAGGCGGTAGACGTCGGCCTTCACCGCGAAGGGATAGGCATAAGCGACGCCGGACGAGGCGCTGGCGGCAGTGACTTCCTTGAGGTCGGACCAGGTGTTCGTCGCCGGGGCGTACTGCACGGTCCAGACCTTGGGGTTGCCCGCCGGCTCGGTTCCGGCGAGGACGATGGGGTACTGTTCGACATTGCCGCCCCAGAAGACGTGCAGGCCGGTAATGCTGCCAAAGGCGGAAGGGCAAGCGAAGGGACCAAAGCTGGCGAGGGCCGCGTACGACCAAAAGCAGACCTTGAGCGTATTGCCCCCCTCGGAGTAGACCGCCAGCCGGTAGCCGGTGGAGGGGACAGGGGCGGCGTCGGCGCTGTCGACGATGCTGCAGTGCCCCGGCGTCGCGGTCGGCAGCAGGGCCAGGTCCCACGGGCCGGTCCAGGTGGCGCCGTAGTCGGTCGATTGCATGCCCACTAGGCGGTCGCCGCCCCCATTGAAGAAGGCCAGCCAGATGTCGCCGGGACGGTACGGCGAAGCGTTCATCCCGACGTTGGTGTTCAGATAGGCGTCGGTGTGGATGGCGACCCAAGCGCCGAAGGGCGCGCCCATTCCCGGCACCGCCACGCGATTGCCCCAGACCGTGGACCGGCTAGCCTCATTGGTAACCCGGACGCGGGTCAACGAGCCATCCGCAGCACAGGCCGCCGCATGATGAGCATCCGGCTCGGCGCCAACGTAGATCCGCACCCAGTCGAGACGCCGTACATTGGTGATCTGCCGCGACACGTTGACCCTGACGTACGGCGTGCGCACCGCCGCCTGCTGCGCCGCGACAAGCGTAGGACTCAACCCAATCATTTCCCCTCCCGAGATCTAACTCGCCACGGAGGCACGGAGACGGGGCCTTCCGGATGTCTTTTGGTCGCCGCCGTGTCCGGGCCCACGTAGGTTTCGGACATGGTGCCAAGCCTTCGTGGTATACGGTCCGGAACCTATGCCGGACCTTGCCGCGCTGGTGGCACCCCCGTTCATGAACGGGGGTGCGCCCCTGCGGGGCGAGGGCAGTTCGCGAACCGCTCCTACAATGCATCGCCTCTGCGGACGGTGGTGCCGCCTGCCCCGTGTTGAAGACCCATAGGCCTAGTCCTCTCCGTGCCTCCTGTCTGGGTGTTAGACCGTATCTTCGTTACGGCCCGTAGTCGGTGGCCTTGGAGACCGTGAGCGCGTAGGGGCTGTATAGGCGGGCGGTTCTCAGCTTCGCGCCTAGGCCTCTGAGCTGCCGCCGGAACTCCACCAGCCAGAGCTGGCCGAGGCGCTGGAAATCCAGGTCGGCATCCCCGCCGACATTCAGGCGGTCGGTGTTGTAGATCGCCTGCTCCAAGGCGGCGAAGCCGGCGGCGCCGGTGGCGATGACCGCCTCATGGGCGGTCGGGATGGTCGAAGTGCTCTCGTCGAGGGTATGGGCACAGCCCCAGTAGACCTTGCAGTTGGTGCCGTCGGGCACCTCTTCGCCGAGGAAGGTCAGCGTCGCCTGCCAGACGGCAAAGCGCTGGTAGGCCGGCGGGAACTGCCCGAGCCTCCACTCCGCAGCGTAGACCTTGATCAGCCCGGCCAGCGAGGCCAGCGAGAGATCGCGGCTGCCGGCTGTCGTCGCCAGCGTCGTTACCTGCTCCAGCGGGGCGGCCAGCGAGTAGTCCTGCACCGCTCTGGCGATGTGCCGGTCCAGCACCGCATCAGTCCACCGGTAGCTCCCGGCCACCTCGTCGTGCAGGTCCTGCCGCACCGCCGCCCGGATTGTCGTCAAAGTGCTCATCTAGTCTCTCACGCCCGTAAGCTTGGCCAGGGCCTTGGTGGAGAAGAGCGCCAGGGAGACGTAGGCCTTGATCCGCGTGCGGTCGGCGTCCTTGGTCTCTAGGGGCCCGAGGCGCTGGATCTGGATAATCTGGTTCGGCGGCGCGCCACCGACGAGTCCGGCCAGGGCATCCTCGCCCATCCGAAAGGCATAGATCGTCGAGCAGTCGCTACTCGTCCCCACCGTCTTATTGTCGGAAATCCAATCGCTGACGGCGATCTGAATCCCGTCGTAGAAAGTGACCATCTCGCCGAATTGGTTGCGGTCGGTTTCGAGGATGTTGCCGCTGGAGGCCCGCAGTTGCTTCAGCTTCCGGCGGCTGCGCTTGCTCATCAGCAACAGGTCGGGCTTGCCGCCCTCCACTTGGTCGATGAGCTGGTCGAGAAAGGCCGTGGTCAGCGTGGCCCCATTGGCACCGCTGCTGACGGTCTGGCCGGCGGCGCAGAGAAGGTCGATCCCGACGAACGAGTTAGACGTGCCGTCGCCGTTGATCAGGGTGTCTTCGAGCTTGTTCCGGACGGCCTTCGCCTTGAGTTGAATAATCGCCGCCTCGATATCCTGAACGTTCGAGCGGGTCTTGCGGATATACTCGTCGACGTCGGCATCGCCGCCCAGGATGGTCAGGGTGGCCGTGATCTGGGTGAAGGTGGGCGTGGACTCGGTCCAGGTGTCGCCCACTGCGTAGAAGGCCGCGGTCGCCGCGGCATTCTCGCGGTTGTAGGTTAGGGCGTTGCCGTTGATCTCGATCCATGGCAGCCTCTGCATCAAGGGGGAATCATAGATGATCTCCTCCATAACCCCCTTGACCACCAAGTCATTAGATAGTCTCGCCGCATCCGCTATGGTCAGTGCCATGACCTGAACCTCCTCAATTATTCTAGCCGTCAGCTCTCAGCCGTCAGTAGGCCTCATCATTCCGGCGAGGGCTGCAATCCAACCCCCCGCGAGGCCTGGACCCCGCCTTTCGCCGGCATGACGGGGGCCCTCCTGCCAGCTACCCTTGCGCCAGGCCCGCCATGATCTTTTCCCTTGGCGACAGCATACTTAGGTCGGGCTGCAAGCGACCGGGGGCGCCGGGTGGGACGCGGTGGTCGGCGGTCTCCGCCGCAAGTTGATGGCGCACCTTCGCCACCACCTCCTTGGCGATGGCCACGGCGCGGTCGAGTTCCTCGACGCTGTTGCCGACCACCAGCTCGGCCGGCAGGTCGGGCGAGGCCTGCAGCAGGGCTTGCCGATACTTCGGCACGGTGGCATTCAGCTTCTCTCGCAGGCCGTCGATTTCCGCCTGATACCGCCCCACGGCGGCTTCCAGTTCCCCGACGCGATGCCGCAGGCCACCTACGTCTGGCGGCTGGCCGGCAGCGGGTTGTTCTTCGGTGGCCTGCCCTGCGGCGTCCTGCGACGCCGCGTCCGCCGTGCTCTGCGCGTGAGTGGGGTCGAGAGGGCCTCCGGCGTCGGCCAGGGGCGCCTCCGGCGTGATGTTCGCCTCTTGTTGGACAGTGTCCATCGTTCCTCCTTTCTGGAATGCAGACTTCAGCCTTTCTTCCCCGAGTTGATCCCGCGAATCTTTTCTTCCTCCGCCGTCCATTCGGCGAAGGTCTGCTGGGGGTCGCGGACGCCGAGGCTATCGGCGGCCAGGCGGCGGGAGTGGATGCCGGCGTTGACCAGCCTGACCTCGTCGATGATGGCGCGCGATTGGTCGCTGGGCAGCACAGGGCCCCAGACCGGTCGCGAGGACGGCGCCGCTAGGCGCAGCTTGGTGAACTGCTCCATCAGCCGGAAGACCATCTCGTTGCGCTGTCGGAAGACGGCGCTCCGGATCAGCCGCTTGCGGCGGACCTTCTGCAGCAGCGGGTGGAGCTCCATCTCCAAGGCCACCCCCGAAAGGGCCTTCTGGTTATCGCCGAACGCTGTGCGGGGCGTTTCGGCGAGGTCGTGCAAGGTGCGATAGAGCAGGTTGATGTAGTCGACGTGCAGCTCCACCCCACCGCCAGAGAGCAGGTCCAGCAGGTAGGCCTTGGCGTTTTCTGGCAGGGTCCAGACCGACCCCGGGGCGACGGCGATGTCCTCGGCCTCTTGTACATTCTCCAGCACGGCCACCGGATGGCCCGAGAGCTCGCCCTTTACAGATCAATCCGTAACGCTAGAGCAGAAGATGCAGTTTCTGGGGACCAGTCAGCTAGCCGAGAAGCTCGGCGTCAGCCGCAGCCGGATCAGCCGCATGGCACAGGCAGGCGAGATCCCTTCACTGCGGGGTGGCTCGCACTACTACGTCCCCGTGGATGCCGAGCTCCCCAAACGCCACTGCCAATCCTGCGGCACGGAGCTCGTCAAACCGGCCAACCGCCAGTATTGGTGCGCGGCATGCAGTCGGGAGAAATGTCGGGAGCGGCGCCGCAACTGGTGGCGAGAGAAGCACGGCAAGGGAGCAGTCCGCGCGAAATGAAGCGTCGGCGAACGCTGGCTCCGGTTCGGCCGGCTAGCCCAAGGAGGAAAGAGAGGATAGATGAACATCAACGTGGGGGTGGGAGCCTCACCTCGATATCCAGCGACTCCTTTAATTGCTCGGCCCGCCGTTAACAGATCGGGTCGATTTCGTTAATTGCCCGGGCACTCCTTCATGCCCTGCCTTTATAGCTGCCCGGCGAGAATACGGTCAACCTCGGCCTTCGTATCGTCCATTGCCTGCCTGAGCGCCGTCGCGTTCTGTTCGTTGACCTTCATCGCCTGCTCCATGTCACTGAGCATGTCCCTCACTTTGGTGTAGTTTCTGCCCCAAGCATCCGCGACGCCCCGCGTCACGATATAGGCGTCCTTCCAACTGAAGATCTGGCGCCCCTCCCCATCGGGATCACCGAGTTCTTCGCGAACCTTGGCTAGTTCCGCGTCTTCCGGCATCTCAGCCTCCTCTCGATAGACATTCAGGTCAACGTTCTTGCCGGCTAGGATCTGGCTATCATACTGTTTCATCACGCATCGCGTCCACCCGCCGTATTGGGTGAAGTCGTCCAGCGTTGCCTGTCTGTTGGGATTCGCATCCCAAAGCGGGAGATGGGCAAAGGCCGTTGTGTTGCCCGTCCACTGCTTCCACCAACCGGCGCGGGTGTAGATGCCAACGTGCTGGGGTTGTAGTGCTATCACGGCTCGGTCAATCCACCGAGCGGCTTCAATCCCTGCTGGCTCTTCCTCGCAGTCTAGCCAGTATCGACCAATCGGATAGTCGCCATAGACCGATAATACGCGTTGCATCTGGGCCTCTGGCGGCTCGTCGGCCCCTCGCAGGTATAACCACACATAACCGTCTAATGCGAACCCACCGGTAAGAACAGCCTCGATTTGCTGCTTGGCGGTGGTGATCTTGGCCTCGTCTTCGGTTGAGAGTCGAACGACGACACGCCTGGCGCCAGCGGCACGGAAGGCGGACAGTGCCTCCTCGGTCAGCTCGCCGTCGTAGTTGTCGATGTCCACGGCGAGAGATGATGCAGCCGACACGGGTAGTCCCTCCTCTGGTGGCTCTTCCGGTTCTGCGAGGTATGCCAGCATTGCCACGGCCACTGGCCGATACGCGCCGCCGGGCTCGAAATGGCGGTTCGCGTCAAACGACGGATCTTGCCCTGGATTACCAGGAATATTTCCAATCCACTGAGCCACCGCGACGATCTGGGGATCGTTTTGCACCCAGAGCTTGAACCAACGCACGGTCTCTGTGCCCCGAATCTCCTGATTGTCAGCACAAATCGCAGACTCGGTGATGATGATCGGTTTGCCCTGCGACCAGTTCTTGTACTGGATAACCCTACCGCCGCGCCATGGATCATCAACCTCGCCAGTTGCGGCGTAGACGTGCAAGAGCATGTAGTCGCATTGGGCTAGCAACGGCTGGCAATATTCCAGGTAAGTCCGGCGCCCTGGTTCCTCGATGATCGGCAGATCTTGATTGCCAGGCGCCATCGGCGTAAACCCGAAGCGCATCTCGGCACCTTTTGCCTGCCCCCTCAGCCAGTCATGCCCCCATTGCCACGTCTCATAGAATCGCTTGATGTCATCCCCGCTCTGTCCGAACCCCTCGTAGGCGAATTGTGGTTCGTTGAACAACTGGATGATTACCTGTTTAGCCGGGTAGTATTCGCTGATTAGTAGATAGAGAGAATACGTCGAGGCGAAATAGCCCTCCATGTCCTCCCAGTGTTGGTAGACCGAGCGTGCGACGATGATCGCCTCGGGGAAGTTCTGGTATACCCAGGCCACGTCTTCTCGATTGGCATTCTCGGTAAACACGATGACGGTTGGGTCCATTGCTTGCATATACCGTTTCGTCCACTCGTCAATCGGACAACGGTTATCCAGGTGTAACCCAACTTTTTTCTTATTCACCACGCTTCTCCCCCTCGGGTCGGCTGATCTTCCGGCAGACTGCCTGTAGTTCGTCATAGAGAGCCCACCGGTCCGAGTCGAGCGTCGTGAGCGCCTGTTGTGCGCGCAAAAGTCCGGACAGGATGCGTATCTGCTCCCGCGTCGCCGTCAGCATCGCCCCCATCCGTTTGCAATAAGTGCAGGGCTCAATACATTCAGGCATGCCACCCCCTTTATTTCGTGAGCAAGTAGACTACCATCGCCCCGACGATCACCACGATCTCACTCACCACGTTTCAATTCCTCATAGGTAGGCTCGGGACCGGTGGATGCTGGCCATTGGGCATGGAGGCATCTCCGCAAAACTAGTTCTCCGGCATTTTCTCTGATGTCGTTTCCGGTTGCAGCAGCGCCGTGAGCTCAGCGATGGCGCCATTCATCGCCGCCAGATCCTGATTCGCCTTAATCACAAATTCATCGCGCATTTTCGTTAGTTCCGCAATGCGCGCCCTGAGTCGCTCTTCCATGATTCCTCCTATGGTCTCCAGTAGAGAGCTTCGATGCAGATTCCCCCGCGGAACTCGAGCGACCAGTACCCACCACCGGCGCCCGCTACGACGATGTTTCCGGGAGCCGTCGGTCTAACTCCTTAATCGCTTCGACCAGTATAGGGACCAGGCGCTCGTAGCAGACTGCCTTAGCGTCCGTGATCTCGTCGTCTAGCTTCCAGGTCGAGACCAGTTCGGGCAAGACGGTCTCTAGTTCCTGAGCGATGAGGCCGTAGGTCGGTTTGCCGAGCTTGTAACCATCGCGGACGCGGTTCACGCGTTCGTTCCATTCGAAGCGCACACCACGGAGACGCCTGACCAGAGCCAGCGCGTTGCCTATCGGCTCGATCTTCGTCTTGAGACGGACATCTGAGGAAGCTGCGAGACTCGTGTAGTGGATGGTGCCGTTCACGTCGAGCTTGTACCCTGAGTCCGTCGCCGTGCCGATGAGGACGTTGCCACCAATGCTTACCTTCCCCCAAGCAAACTCAATCCACGACAGATTGTTGTATGAATGGTCTTGGGGGTAGTCGCCTGGCACGACCGTCGCAGCTAAGCGAGTCCACGCATCCCACCAGTTATCTGCATTAACCTCTCGCCTGTTATAAACGTGCAGACCCCTTGGGTATCCGCTGACGTTACCGAGTATGTTTAAGAGGTTCCCCGAATAGCTACCCGCCGCTGTACCTATTAGGCTATCGTCCCGCGCCGCTACAACACCGTAGTAGCTGCTGGCGGCGGCCATCAACGCATCGAAAAAACCAGTACCTGCAGGTGCCCCCGTGGCATTGCCGACGTTGAGGCCGCCATCAACTTTCGTCGGACCACTGAGCCACACATAGTCTTTGTCAACCCTCAGCCATGGTGTGTAGAGAGCACCAGTGGAATCAAAGGTGTGGATGGTCACCTGCGGCGCACTCTCAACCCCGCCGTTGTGGCGGGCATACAATGAGAGGAAGTTGGCATACGGGCTGCTACCACCGTTCACCCCAGCCACATTTGCCCCGCCCACGTCGATCCACTTAATGGCACACGTGTTAGTTCCGAAGGTGCCCTGCTGGTACTGTGTATAGAGAGTTTCGCCATTCACGTCCAGGACAACCGCTCCGCCGCCCGCGCATAGCTTCCCATTTGTCGCGTTCGCATACCACTGTTCTACGCCCCCGCCGACACCCCGAAGTTTGTTCGCGCTAGCCAAGAACTGGAGGTAGTTGTTGCCGTCATAGGCGAAACGGAAGTCGCCACTACTGTTCAGGAAGGTTTTCCACGCCGAACCATCGTGGTACCCCATATAGTCCGAGCCGAGATAGAGGCCAGCACCATCCACCACCACGGGGGACCCTCCCTTGATTGCCGCCGCCCCTTTCAGGTTCAGCATGTGCGCCGAGTTGTCCCACCAGAGGCCCTTCTGACTGGCGGGGCTGCTGTGCCAGTAGGTGCCGATCACCACGTCGCCGGCGTCGAGATTCGGCAGGGTCGGGTCATCGGCAAAGACCGCACCGAAAACACTGGTATCCGTCCCCCAAGTGCCCGAGCTAATCAGCAAGCCCTCGTCCCGAACTAACCGTGTCTTGGGAATCCCCGCGTCATACAGCGTCAGGTCCACGTTCCAGAGCCGCACGCCATTCGTACGATCTACCGCGACTGCTCTTAGAGTCGTGTCTGCGGCAGGGTCCTTGGTCAGGTCGTCGCCCACCGCAAAGCCATAGACTGCACCATAGCCGAGGAAGCTATCGAGGTTTCCCATAGCGACGGTCGGCTTGGCGTCATTCCAATTCGTCGTGCCGGTGCGCGTGTAGATGGTGAGGTTCGGACCGAGGTGCTGGAGGCGCGTCGCCGTGCTGGTTAGCTCCAGCCAGCCGGTGTTTGCCGCGTACTGCAGACTCGTGCAGGAGTCGCCCTTGTCCCAAGCCTTCGCCCCGGTGCCCTGTAGATTGCGGGTGACATTGTAGCGATAGCCGCCCGGGATCACCGTTGGCTCTTCGTCCGCGGTCTTCATCACCTCATACTGCGCGGAGAATGACCCGCCGTCCCAACCGAAGCCCTCGAACAGCAGGTACATGCCGGTATAGGGACCGCTGCCGCTGTGGAGGTTGTTGTACTTCACGTCAATTGCGGTGTCTGCCGTCCCCACATTGGCAATCAGACTGGTGGACGGTGAGACGACGATCCGCCCGCCGATGGTCGCCATTACGTCCTGAGCAACCAGCGTTTCAAGATACATTTCCTGAGCGAAGAGGGTTCGCCATTTCCGGTTGTAGTATCCGAGGTCATCCTCAATGCTCCCTCCAGGCAGCACCCGACCATTGCCCCCATTCACCGGGTCGAGTACCAGATGCCCAATGGCGCTGACGGTCAGCATCCCCTCGGCACCGAGGGTAAATTTGGCGTACTTTGCCGGATCACTGGCGTAGATCAGACGTAATTGCTCGGTGTCGTAAGCGATCCCCACTTTGGCGACCGGGCTTTCGGTGCCAACCCCGAGCGAGCCCGCAAGGTAGTGCTTGCCCGTCGCCCCGGCGCTGTAGAGGTTCCAGTTCGTGCCGCCAAGGGACTGCTCGTCAATATAGAGGCCGTAGCAGGTCCCAATGCTCGTGGCCCCGCTCTTATATCCCCCAGTCAGGTGCAGACCGTACAGCGTTGTGACAGCGATCGTCCCCGCGCTGGCGCTGAAACTGGGGTAGACCTCGATCCCCTTGACCGTGGTCGCCGTTGCGGAGGGTGAGCCAGAACCGGAGACGACAGTGCTGGGGCTAAAATACCCGGCCCACACGGTGGTAGCCGCAGCCTGCCCGCTGTCGTACGCCGTGAGACTGGCCAGGGCCTCTACGCCATAGACCACCGAAGCGGTAGCCACGCTAGAGGCGTTCCGGCCGGTAGCGTTTCCCCTCGCGCTAAGGCCCTTGACCCGCCAGGCCGCTCTGGACGTGCCTGTGGAGACATCGATGTAGCCCGAGAAGAAGCCGCCTCCGTTCACGCCGGAGTGGTCTGGCCCATCGAAGTCGTTATAGGCGGTGCCCTGCACGCCGATGCAGCTAGCATCCTGCCCACCCCTGGCCAGGCCCGTGAGACCACACGCGCCGCCCCACAAAGTCGACGGGTTGTCGGGTAGCGTAACCTCCCCATAGACACCTTGGTAGCTGCCATCCCCGGTTGGGGGCGTCACGACGCCGACCACCCCCTGGTAAAGGCCGACGCCCTTTACACCTATTCCCCAGTCATCGGCCTGCAGGCATTCGCCGTAAACGCCAATGCGGTTGTTGCCAGATCCAGTCCGGTTAAGGTTCACACCAGAGACAACGCCTAGGGAACCATCAGTTACGTCCGCGGCAGCATCCACCGGCACCGTGGGTGCCTTGCCGAGCCCCAGCCGCACCAGTTGGAGATACCCATTGTCATCGGTTCGTAGAATACCCGCCGCCGCGCCGGGGTTGTAACTCGGCGTGAGCAGGCCCAGGTGGTCCGGGGACGTGACCCCGACAAGTTGGTACTGTGAACCCGTGACGGAATGGTCGGAGCCGTCGACCGTGTGGACCTGATCATGATGTTGGTTGGCGGTGATGTTGGTCAAGACGTTGTGCGAGACCAAGCCGCCCTGCAGGGTGGACGCGTGGTTATGATTGACCAGGGTAGACGGGTCACCGCCGCCCGAACCCGTCTTCATCAACTCCGGCCAGCCGACGACAATGCTACGTAGCGCTCTGGCTAGCTCAGTGATCCTGTCGGACACTCTCGTCCCTCAGCTTGATCGTCATGGTCTCGTCGTCCAGTTCGGCCATCTCATCGCCCGAGATCCCGTGCACTGCTAACACCCCAGTGAGGAGAGCCGCAATCTCCCTGTCGATCTGCTCGCGGGCGTGCAGCAGGGTTCGAAGTCGTGGGCGAATTAAGCCAGGCACTTCAATATCTTTCATCATCTAGTCATTTCCCACTGCGATCCAGAGGACCGTACAGTCATCGACATTGCCATTTGTAATTCTAACTCCGGTGGGTGAGAGGTTGGTGTAGTCGCATGAACCATGATTCGAACCCAATGTTACAGCAGGGTTTGAGGCAAAAGGATTCGTGAACGTGATATCTGTGTAGCTACCATGAACTACTGCTATCGATCCCCATTCGATGTGGGGAACTGTCGAGTATGGGTGACGCATGACTCGCATCCACGTTCCTGTCGCATCCCTGAGACGTATACCATTGGCCGCGTCATAGATGAAATAGTCTACTCCACCGATAGTGAAATGGAACTGGTTATTTATACGGTCGAACGACACGTAATCGTTAGCATCATAAACTAGCCAAGGTGAGTTCGCATCTGCGAACCCCATATAGAAGTTCGTCCCCACACCCAGGTTCTTTGCCGCGTTGATAAATACATTTTGAAGGTCCGTCCCATCCAGTACAGCCTTGAGATATGTTAGATTGTCACGGATTTGTTCATTGAAATCTGATGACAAGAGTGTCTCATTCGTGACCCAGGTTTTAGGTGTGTTCCAAGCCATGATTCCCCCCTAGTACTAGTATGCCAGCGCACCGGCATCCAACGACGAGATGTCCAGCTGCGCATAATTCATCAGACTCCCAACAGAGCAACGAAAAGTGTATCGCCAACGCGCTGGGTCAATATCAATTTCTATCCCCTCAATAAAGCCAACCTGGTCGATCGGACTGATGGTACCAGTTGGCCGCTTGATCACCCGAATACAGTCACCTAGTTCCCGCGCCAGAACCTGGTGCCAGAACTGCGGGTTACTGTAGCTTTGTGGCTCAATGGTCACTTCTCGAATTTTCAATCGAGCATCTTTATAGCGCCACAGGAACCACTCGGCGCGTGCCTGCGCTTCCCACTCGGAATTGCGCGCGATAAGCAGGTTCTTCCTCTCCAGTGTCCGTGTGAAATAATGGCCTTGACTGGTTGCATCAACTGCAATGTGGTCTTGCCCGCCCTCCATAGAGATGATTATCTCGTTCCAGACATCCTTGATATCGTAAGCGAACTTCAAGTCAACAAACGGGAGTTCGGCACCATCACCAAAGACCACCGTTGGTGCCTGGCTGGCGTAGTGGCGCAAGCGATTGTGGAAAGCTACTGCTCCATCCTTGCTGATAAACACCATGCCATTTTCCACCTCCTGAGCCTCTTGTAAATGCTCTAATGCATATCGCCCTTCCAAGCTAACGCTCTGAATTCGCGATACGGAGCGATCGAGAGAGCGATCTCCCCCTGGGCCCAGTCGAAATCCGGCGTCTAGGGTGGCAATATTCAGGATAGCCACGTCGCCCGTGGTCCAAGAGGCGTCATCCAGCACCATGCCGATACGCTCGTCTACCCGCTGCTCAGGGTAATCGGCGGTGACCTTCGTCCCGGCTAGTACGGCGAACCCGTCCACCGCTCTCACCTTTACCACTACGTCTCGATTCACGGGCCATTCCTGACCCCAGTCTTCAATGAATCCGCGAAAGACATCGTAGGTAATCCCTTCCCACGTGGCACGTATGCGCAACGGGCGCATGGGAAGGAGTACACCGTAGTAAGGCCCGGCCGTGTAGGTCGGATCGAATCGTCGGTCCTGATTGTCCAAGGTCACTTGAGCTGTGCCCGCTTCAATCCTACTCATTTCGCTCTCGCGTCCTCGAGTGATACTAGTTTTGCGTACCCTGCTTGTTATATCCTGCCATACCGGAGTGAGCTTCGGATCAGTGAAAGAGACCTCCACGGAATAGGTCGGACGGTTGAGAATGCTGGGCTCCATCAGTATGCCGCTCCCCACTGTGTGTTGCGTGAAATACCGACGTTCTGCCGGCCGATGTCCTCCAGCGCATCGCGGATCATCTGGACCAGATCGCGGTCGGAGCGAACAGAGCCCTCCACATTGACGTTCCCATTCCAGACCAAACCATTGCCGCCAACAGCTGGGATGGGCGGATTAAACTCGGGAAGCTCTGGTACAGCAGGCCCCTCCCACGGACCAAGTTGCGGTGATGGTAGGTTTGTCCACCGCAACTCCGCAATCGTGCCGAACTTTTGACCTCCTGGCAACGACCCGACCGTTCGGTTCCAGGCTTCAATCAGGCTGTTGACTGCCCGGATCACAGTATTCATGATGCCAACTACGGTCTCACCAAGCTTATTGAAAATCTCGGTCGCTCCTTGGAGCAACACATTGAACCAACCGAGAATGCCGTTCACCAGGTCCGGAATGATACTGTGGCCGACGAGGGCATTCCAGAGACGGACGAACAGGTCCCCGATCGCCTTAACGGCGCCCCAAACCAGGCCAACAATCCAGGCCATCACCGTCACGAATGCTGACCAGATAACGTTGAGCATGCGTAGCATCAGCTCCCCGTACGCCAACATCGAACCGTTGTTGCGCAGGTCATCCCAGGCCTTGCCCAGGTCATCGACAGCCTGCTGCAAGCTTCTCATCGGACCCTCGACCCAGGTCAGCGCCTCACTGAAACTCTGCAGGGTAGTGATCGGAATGGCAAAGGTTAGCGTCTGCGCGAGGCCCGTGACCCAGGTCAGCAGTTGAATCAGGAAGGCCAGTCCGCCGCCCGCGCCCCCACCCCCACCATTCACCCGGCCGATGGCATCGCCGAAGTCGTTCATCGCTTGCGTGAGTGCCGCCAGATTGCCTATGCCGGTCTCTTGAAAATCTCTTAGCCAGCCCTTCTTCTCCGTCCCAGCCCCCTCGTCCAGCCCTAGGTTGGTCCGTAGGCTCTTGACCACCTTGTCCGCCCCTTCCAGTTGGGACTTGAAGTTCTCTAAGGCGGTTTGCAAATCTTCAAAGAAGGGTTTTATCCGTTCTTCCAGGCTGGCCTTGAACGAATCCATGGAAGTCTTCCAATCCTCATACTTGCGTTTGGTCTCCGCTAACTGCTCGTCCAGGTCTGCCAACTGGTTACCTGATTCGCCCCACCCAGTCGCCGCATTCTTGGCCGCCGCCTCATTCGTTTTCTGGAGCTGCTCGGCCTTGCTGGCAATCTGGTCCAGGGCGCTGCCCCAATCACCGAGCTTGCCCTTGACGTCGTTGTAGGCACCCTGCAGGTCACCCAGCCGCTTCTGCTCGTCCTTGAACTGCTTCTGGAGGGCTTGGTACTTCGTCTGCAGTTCCTTCATTGCCGCGCTGTAGGCACTGGCGCTCTTCGCCGCACCGTGGAAGCCGGCCGACATCTCGTCGAGGGCCGCCCGTTGCGCCTTGAGGGTTTCCTGGGCGATGGTCAGGGCCGACTCCGCCCCCGTCAGTTGGGGTTGTAAACTGGCGATTTGCGCCTGAGCTGCTTTCACCCCAGCCACAATCTGGTCAAAGGGCAATTCCTCCATCGGGTTCGCTAGTTGCTCGACCTGCCGGCGCAAGGGACCTAGTTGCAGCTGCTCGTCCAGTTGAACATTCTGGGCCTGTAGTTGCAGGTCCTCCAGGCGATCCTCCAGTTCCTTCATGGCTGCCGCAGGGGCATGAGCACGTTTGAGGTCGTTGAGTCGTCGCTGAACGCCGGCGATCTGCTGATTTAGCTCGAAGGCCCTGTCGGAAAAGGCCTTGGTCCCCTGAATCGGCGTCTGGGCAAACCGTTGCAGGCTGTTCTGCGCTTCAGTCAGGGCGTTCTGCAGGTCGCTGACCTGCGCCTGTGCCCGCTCTACGGCGTCTTCAAAGGGTTTCAACATGCGGCTGGTATCAAGGGCACTGGAGGCAAATCCGCTGCTGGCACTGCTGGCGTCCTCCTCCTGGTCTCGCAGCTCGTCCATCTGGTCATTGAGGTTTTCCATCTCCCCGCGAATGCCATCGACCACCGCCTGTTGCGCGTCGATGGCGTCAGAGAGGTTCAGTAGCTCGGCTTCTAGGCCCTGCACTGCCTCGGTCGCCGCTTGAAACGCGGCCGGCACGTCGACCCCGAAGACCGTCAGCGCTTTCATCTGCGTGGCCATGGTCGAGGCGTCGACCGCGGCCAGCCCCATGCGGACGGTATCGGCGAACATGCGCATGGCGTTGCTCGTGGTCATCAGGGGGCCGGTAACCAACTCCATCTGCCCGTACTTGGCGACGATGCGGTCCACGCCCCAGTCCACCGACTCGACCAGCGAGGGCGAGTGCGTGGCGAAGGGGTTGAGATAGCTCAATGCTTCATAGATCATGCCCCCGATGGTCGTGACGATGGAGAGAACGATCGGCAGGTAGGTCATGAACGCCGAGGCAACCATCCTGATACCGTCGACCGCCAACGACGAAACGGCCGCCACCTTGGCCGCCCACTGCATGAACTGGTCAGAGGAGACGAAGGCGGCGATGGCCTGCGCGAGCTCCGAGAGGGCGGCGAAGAACGGCTGGAAGGCGGTCGAAACGCCGATCTTCAACGAGTCCCAGATGGTGCTCATCGCTCCCGAGAACGTCTTGGCCTGGTTAGCCATCATGCCGCCGTAGTTCTGTTGCACGAACGTACGGAAGGCAGCCATGAAGGTATCGGCCGATAGCTGACCTTTGTCTTGGAGATTCTGCAGCTCGCCAACCGCCTTGCCGGTCTGCGCGGCCATGGTCTCATAGACCTTGCCCAGGTTGACACCGGCTTCGGCAAGGACCATGGTGTCCTCTGCGGTGACCTTGCCCTTGGCCTGCATCTGACCAAGCTGATAGATCATGCGCGTGATACCTTCGGAGCCGAGGCCGAGTGCCGCTGCCGCGTCGCCAATGTCCGTCAGGATAGGGATCACGTCCTTGGCGGCGAAGCCGAAGCCCATGAGCATGCGGGCGCCCTGCTCCACGCCCTCGAACTCAAACGGTGTCTTTGCGGCGAACTGCTGTAACTCGAACATCATCAGCTTAGCGTTCTCGCCACCACCCAGGAAGACCGACCATGCCATCTCTGACTGCTCTAGCTTGGCATTGAAGCCGATCACTGCGTCTTTGGCGGCGTCGAAGGCCCTACTGATCAGGGAGACGCCGGCATTGCCTAGAGCGAAGCCCCCCGCGGTGCTGAGCGTATTCCTGATGAAGCCCGCCATGCGCGAGACTGAGGACTCGACGTTGCGGGTCTCCTGATGGAATCCCTGGGCGTCAAGCCTCAGCTTTGCCTCCAGGGTCGCGATCGTGCTCACTTCTCTGCACCTCGCTGCCCCCGAGAGCGGCATTCAACATCTGGACGATGGCTAGCTGCTGTTGCCACGACTGCGTTTCCTTTTCTGGCTCTCCGCCGAACTTGGGCATGAACTGCGCGGGCTGGAAGGCCCTCTGCTTCTTCGACCGGTTGACATTCGCGATGGTCGCGGCGATGATGCCTGCCCTTAGGTCGGCCCGTTCCTCGCCAAAAGGCTCCAGTTCATAGTAGGCCATCCATTCGGAGAGCTCCCGGCTGCTGATGCGGCTCAGCAGCTCGGCGACGGTCATCCCCAGGGCGAGTGCTAACCGAAAGGCAAACCTTCGCCCTGGGTTGTGGCGGAGTTTCCCGCCAGTTCCTCCACGTCCTCGTTGGACAAGCCAGAGAGGCGCTGGGCGACCTCGAAGATGCGCTGCAGGGCAGCGGCAGATTTCTTGCCCAGCGCTTCGGCATCATGGTCCGAAAAGAGACGTTTCCCATCCGGCCCAATCACCGTCTTCGCCACCAGCTTGGCGCGGATGTTCGCCAGATTGACCTCCCGGCTCTTGCCCCGCTTCTCGACCATGGAGGCCTCGAAGGCGTCACGCTCGGCGCCGTTCATCCCGCGTACGATGACGTAGCCGTTCCACTCGGCGATGAAGACCTCCTCCTGCTGCAGATCGGAAACGTTTAGGATCGCCTCGCGAGATAGGAATACTCTTTCCGCGGTAGACATGCTTCTCCTCTCTTCCTCCCTCCCTGTGAATATCAAGTGCAGATGGCCCAGCCACTCTACTAGCCGGCCAGGGTCGGCGCTTCCACGATCTTCAGGGTCACGTCGGCGCTCAGCTGAGCGTCCACCGGCGCCTTCGGCTCGAATTTGGTCACCAGCGCCGTGAAGGCCCAGGTCGTGGCTCCCACGTCGGGGAAGACAAGTTGAAAGTGGCGGCGGGTGCGGTTGTACCAGTCCTTGATCAGACCGGTGGTGTAGCTCTGCGTGGCGTTCGTCGGGATGAAGTTCATCGAGAAGCTTACCTCACCCGCATCCAGCAGACTCCCCAGGTACTCTTTGAACGCGTTCGTCGTCGAGTGACTGGTTACTTCCATCGTGTCCATGGACAGGCTGGGCCCACTGATGTCCGTCACCTCCGCGACGGTGGTGAAGGTCTCGGGGCTGCCACCGTCGCCGATCTTCAGCAACGTGCCGATTGCGGCAATCGCGTTTGACATGGTGCTTGCTCCTTTCTAGTCGGGCAGTCGTAACACCGCGAAGTACACGTCGGCAGCGCTCGCGGCGAACGACAGCTTGCCACTGCTTTGCATCCAGCCGGTCTGCTGGAACTGGGGAAAAACGGCGTACTCTCCAGCGCCAATCGAGTAGGCCGTGATGTTGCCCGTCCGGTTGTACGGGTCGGCCACACTGTTGATCGTCACCGTCTGCGCTACCGCATTGTCGTTGCGTACCAACAGGATCTCCTTCCCGGTGAGCGGGAACTGGGCGCCGTCTGCAAATGCCGCCCCCGCCGCTGTCCATGTGAAGTCAAGTCCATTGGCGGCAATGGGCAGGCTAGGATACTTCGCGCTAATGGTCTGAACCGGCACGTCAAGCACGGCCATGGCTTATACCTCCCTCTCTTCGATCAGATTGCCGTAGCGGTCATACAAAGGCACCTTGAGTGGTACCCGTTCCGGCGCCGGCGCATGGCGCTCCATAATATGTTGGAGCATCGCCGCTTCTCCCTCCAGCGTGTCCCACGAGCAGAGCTTGCACTGCCAACGTGGCAACTTGTTCCAGGTCCCCGCCTCGTACGGCAAATCTGGTTGTTGCGGTTCAGGTTTCTTCGGCATGGGCCCCCTCCTCTATTCGCTATGCCAGATGATATAGTCAGCGTTAATCCGCCAGCGCCCCGTCTCCGCCTCGTAGTCGTCTATCTCGTTCTCCGAGAGCGCCGCCCCGCCGGGTGTCAGCTTGAATCCGTCCAGCGCCAGTCGCAGGACCCGCGTGACATTTGCGGCTTCGGCGTAGCTGTCTGCCCAGCAGGCGAACTGGAACCGCGGGTGCGCCAGTCCCGAAGGGCCGCTGTGCGAGCGGACTCGCAGGGTACTAATGCGCTGGTAGGTCATGGCCGGCAGCGCGACGTTCTGCGGCAGCACCAGTGGGTAGACCCGGTTCCCGACGAGTGCTGCCAGTGCCGGGTAGCCGGTGAGCCTAGCAACCAATAGCTCTTCGATGGTCATCTCAAATCGCCCTCAGCAGGTCGGCTAAGGCCTCTTTCACTTCCCGAATCACATTCTCGCGCTGCTCATCGAACGCCGGACGGAGATATGGCCGTGCCGGCTGGGTCACGGACTTCACCTTGTGCCAGGCACCATCGTAGGTTTTGAAGACCAGATACGGCGCGTTCTTCGCCACGATGGTTCCCCCGAATTCTCTTTGGGCCGCGTACTCGACGTTGGTGCCTACCAGCACTTCAGCGAACTCGGACCCGGAGACCTTGCCGCCGATATCGGTTCCCGTGGTCGGTTGTTCTAGGCCACCCTTGACCCCTTCACCGCCGACGTGAATGGACCGTCGGAGATTCCCGGTCTTCCAGGGCGCCTTCTCCTTGGCGGCGTTCGCCACCAACAGGGCCCCGCTAACTAGGGCCCGTTCCAAGGTCTGCCCCCTGGTCGCGTCCGACAACCGGTTGAGCTTGCTTTTTAGCTCTGGCAGGCCAGTGAGCGTGATGCTGATATCAGTCTTGCCCATCGGACCACTAGCCCTTTTCCGGGCTGATCTTCGCCAGCGTCTGCCGCAGAATCTCCGGCACTGGCAGCCCGGCGTTAGTCGCGTTCTCCAAGATACTCAGAACCTCCCCTGCACAGTAGAAGCCGGCCACCGCTGTCTGCAACGGCAAGTTGCCAACGAGATCCGCAGCATAATGCTGAATCACCCCTGCCATGGCCACCATGAGCAGCGACATCGCCTTGCGCGTCATGCCCTTCCACGCCACGTCGCTGGATAGCCGCCGCTCCTGTATGGCCACCACTACGCCGGAGACAATGTCGATGAGGATCAGAATCAGCAGTAGCTGCACCAGCGGAATGAGCCCGGCCCAGATGGCGATCAGCGCCCCCGCCACGATTTTTACCACGAGTTCTATCTTTTCCACCCTAGGCTACCCTTTCCAGTAATAGACTAGTTATCACCCTTTGACTATCCGTCACGACCCCTACGATGTCATAGTTAAGGCCTTCACTAACCAGCCTCATCGCTGTGGTGATACTCGCGAAGACCCCCTGCAGGTTCGCCCGGTGCGTGGCGACCGTGATCGTACCATCCGCTCGCTTGACTTCCTGCTGGGTCTTCGTCGGGTAGATGCCGCACGGAATATCCACGTGCCCGGCGAGGTTCGCCCAGGCCGCGATGGGTTGACCGTAGGCGTCCTGTGCGGGAGTGTTGGTTTGCACCGTGCAGGTCGCAGAGAAGAAACTCCCGAGGCGGTCGAGTAGAAATGGGTGAATCAGCGGGCTAGCCATTCCGCAGCGCCTCCCCGTAGACCCGTTCCCGTACCGCGAAATTCGTCACGGTCCATTCGGCAATGTCGAAGGCCCCGCTATCCGTCTCTGCTTCCTCGGCATCGGCCTGGGCCCGAAGCTGTACCGCGCGGGCCAGGAGTGCCTTGGCCGTCTGGGCACCGTCGGTCTTCAGGTCGCCTAAGCTGATCACCTTGAGGACAAGCGCCTGATCGCTCGCCGCCGTCTCCAGTGCCAGCGCGGCCGCCCGTTTGATGTTGTCGCTCTCGGCCGTGAGAAAATAGGTGATCTCGTCATCCTCGAAGAGATGGCCGGTATCGGTCTTGTCGTTGCAGAGTAACCGAACCTTGCCGGCGTTCGTGGCGATGTTGTAGGTGAAAACCATTCGACACCTCGTGGTTGCACGTGGTCTCTCCGAAGAAGGACCGCCCGGCTATTTCTTCCGCTTGTTCGCCTAGGGTGGAACCGGCAGGCTCTCGTAGCTCGACTACCTGACTCTGTGCCGGGCGCCCGGCCAGCTCTGCCCGTAGCGCCTTCAGCTCGTCGAGAATCGCCGCCAGATAGGCGTGCTCTACAGTCACCGGTCGGGGTAGCTCGGGCATAGAGTCCTCTCCTTGGTGTGGTCTGGCTGGCGCATCCCGGAGCACGCGCCAGCCACAAGCAACGTCGCTAACGTGCCGGGTTATGGACCAACTTGGGCATAACAGGCTCTCGGATCAAGCCTTGCGCCCCCGTGGACGCATCTCACCCGGTACTGGATGTCGTCATCCAAAAACGCCCCGCTGAACGGCGACATAGGTGCTCCGGTAACCGAAACCTTGTCGGAAGACCGCATCACGATCTCCGGGTTCTCGTAGCCGCGTAGGTAGTCGAGCTGAATCGCGGCGATGCGGCTAGGTTCAGCGAACAGGTACCAAGTTGTGTTCACGTTGCCCGAAACGTCGATCACCGGGAGAAGCGGATCGACGTGTAGCTGTAGCCCCATCTGCGGCAGGATGTTCGCGGTGGGCACCGGCACACCGCCCCCTGCACCTACTTCTGTCCACTGCTTGAGCGTACTGGTCAGAATCGCCCGGGCCGTCAGCTCGAGAGCGGGCGGTACGACGAGGTGCGCGGCGCGGATGCCCAGCGGCTTGCCCTGTACGTCCTGCTGCTGGGCCATCAGGGTGATTGTAGTCTCTAGATTGCCAATAGTCAGCGGCAAGACGCCAAGGTTCGTGACGTTCGCTCCGTCAGCGGCGTCCACCACCGGTGCGCCGAAGAGGAGCGGGTTGGGGCCGGCGGCCGCAGCGTAGAGGGCCGTCACATTGTAGGCTTCGGTGTAGACCACCGCATCGGCAAAGCGCTGCGGCACATCCTGGAAGGCGCTTTGCACGTCGTTGACCATCGCCTCCCACGAGATGTCGAATTGTCCGCCGTACTTAAACAGCTGCCGGTGATAGTGCCCGTTGGCCACCACCTGAATCGGGTACGGCGCCCGTTCGGGAACGGCCGCCAAGAGTCCATCGTTGCCGACCACCTTATGTAGCTCGGCGACGTTGAAATTCGGTAGCGTCCCAACTTTGGTGTAGGCTCGCCACTCGGGGACGACCGCTTGGTAGCGCGCCAGCACGTCTCGCTCCAGGGTGAAACCGAACAGGCTAGGGAAGTCGCTGCTGACCACCGACTCCCGTAGTTGAGCGGGCGGTTCACCGTGGACCCAGGCGCGGATAATCGCCTCCTGCTTCCAGCCGGGTAGGCGATAGCGGTTGCTCATCAAGTCAACCAAGACGCCCGAGGCCTCCAGCAAAGCGGTATTGGGTTTGGGCATGGACCGGTAGCCGGTCCAGTCATCTATGGTGCGCAGTAGCTCTTTCATTTTGTCGTCAATCTCCTATTTCTCGTTGGTGTCTGACCTAGGTCTTGTCGATCCAGATGATGACCAGCTGGTTGTTTGTCTCATCCGTCCCGGCCGCTTTCGTCAACACACCAGCGCCCGCGGCATACTCAGCGGTCCGGTCTGCTACCGAGGCAATCGCCGCGGCGGTAGTGAACGAAAGCACACTGACGATTTCGTCGCCCGCGGCCATTGCCGCGAGATTTACGTTCACGCCTATCCCTGTGCCTGCGGCCAGGTTAACCTTGAGGAAGCCCGTCGCGAGCTTGGCACCGGTCCAGATGCCATCTGCGAATTTCCCACGGCTGTCTGCATCTGCGGCGAAACCATTGGCGGCGATGATCGCATCGAGGTTGGCATTGGTAAGTGAATTAACAGCAAACTTTGCCAAGACAGTTGCGGCGTCGAAGAAGTTCGCCGCGACCTTTCCTCGCCCGGCGGCGTCTGCGCTGAGGATGCCGTTGGCAAGATGGGCGGTGGCAATCGTTCCCGGACCAACCGTCCCGGCGCCCACACCAAAATCGTGCAGCACGCGAATGGTTGCCGTGAGTCCGGCGCCGACCGGCTCAAGGGCGATACCGAAGTAGACGCCGGAGGAATCGTTTTTGACCGTCGCGGGCGCGCCATCTATCAGAAAAAGGGTGTCACCCACGGCGATGCCGCCGCCCACAGAGTCGGTGACCGGCAGGTCCCAGACGGAGATACCGAAATCGACGGTGCAGTGGCCGGCCGAGTTGCCGCCTTCGCCCTCGCGGGTGAGGGCCACGCCAGTTAGATTGCCGAGACGAACGGGTCCGCCGACAGCCGGCACCGCCGGCGAGGTGCAGGCGATCTCCGGCTGCTCGATGGACCAGAACCGGTAAACCTCATTGGTAGGCATTTACTGTTTTCTCCCTTCTGATTTCTCTAGGACCCAGCAGCTAGCTCGGCCAGGCGCTCCGCTTCTGCCTCGGACATGCCTTGCGCGCGGTAGAGGATCTTGTAGGACTCCCTAAGCCGGCTTACCGCGACCTGCCCATCTGCCGGGCGGGACGCCGTCCCCATGCCGCGGATCTGGCCCTGCCCGGTGACTTTGGCGAGGTATTCCGCCTCGGCATTGGCCGCCTCCTGAATCGCCGTGGCGTAGGCCTCCCTGTCGATCTGACCGTCCTTGACCACCGGCTTGGCGGCGAGGCTTTCGGCCAGCCGGGTCTTGGTCAGGTCAGGGAGATTCTCGACCTTCGCCAGTTCGGCGCCGACAAAGTCGCGCGCCTCTCGCAATAGGAGCGCTTCCCGCAAGCGAGCATTTTCGCCGGTGAGCACGGCACGCGCTTCGGTTAGCTCGTTGACTTTGGCCTCCGCGGCGGCTAACGCCTCACGAAGGGCCTTCTCTTCTTGATCAGTCACTTGCTGATCCTCCTTTGTATTTTTGTAGGCTTGCCCGCCGCGGGCCGCCTCGAAGAGCTGGAGCACTTCGCCGCCGCGTCCGGCTTGCGTCACGAAATCGACCGAGCGGACGGACTCGATGCCGGTGATGATTCGCGTCTTCTTCCCCTCCGCCTCACCATTCTGGTACCTACCCGTAGCGCGGATCGACATGCCGATGTGGGGAGCCAATTCCTGCACGGCTTGGCGGTAGGGCTCGAAGACCTGCACATCCGCGTAGATGCCGGGACCGGCCGGGCCGTTGGCTTCCCACGCAGGGGTACCGACGATTTTGCCGGCCAGATCACGCAGGCTGCGCTCCGGACGTTCGGCCTCCTCGCTCGCCGTGGGGTGATCCCAAAAGGTCTGCACATTGGCAAACAGGGGAGCGGCTTTCTGGAGAACTTCGCCCGGGTAGTAGCCCGAAGTGCCTTGGCCGGGGGAAATTATCCTGACTCTGGCAATTCCGTCCTTGTTGACCGCCTTGGCTTCGACCAGCGGGATCACATCGCCGATCAGCTCGACCGGCCCGCCATTGGACTCCTTGATGCCCGAAGGCATCAAGGAGTCCTCTTTGTTTGGGTTGGCTTTACGCCAAGCGGCCCGCACCTTGGCCTTCACCGCTGCTAGGTCGGCAGCGGGTATGTCCACTTTCTGGCCACGGAAACCTGGCCCGAGAGCGGCCGCTGCGGCACCCACGATACCGGCGTCAGGTGAACCGCCCGGTTCGGCGGTCAGCCTCAACTTCCAAGTGGAGGGCTTTTCCGGGTCGGGTACGTAGGCGAAATCGCTGGCCGGGAACTGCTTCCCGTCTTCGGTCTTGTAGGTCTTCTTTGCCTCCCCCACATTGGCCGGCGTGCCGAGGGTGACCTGTCCGTTACCGGGTTGGCAGTGGAGCGAAGCTCTGATGGCGTCCCGGACCGCACGCTCCTTGTCGCTAAACGACAGTTCGGCAGCCTCGTAGAGCAGACGGCGGGCTTCGGTCGCGTCCTCGGTGGCAGTTAGGATCTCCTGCAAGGCCTCCATCGCCGCCTGGATCTTCGCGCGGTTCGCGGCCGAGAGCTTCTTGCCGATCTCGACTAGGTTTAGATCCATGGGCACCTCCTTGGACAATAGAAAAAGCGCCAGTTCGCCTGATCCTGTCAGGTCCAAACTGGCGCTCTAGTCGCTCGGCGTTTGGCTCACCGGCCCGGCGCTCTGGGCGCTCTCCCGGTGGACGATTATTCGATTGCCTCAATACATGCTTATCTTAACACGATCTGGCGAATTGTCAAGCCCTTGACTATCCTCGCGGTAACGGGTTAAGTCCACGATGACGGGCAAGCGGCGACTGACAATCTCGATCAGGTCTCGCTGGGGATCGAAACGAAACAACAGCTTACCGGTGGTAGGCTCGCGGACTTCGCGAAACCCCTGCATTCACATCTCCTCAGGTTGACTTCTGTCATTGACAGATCACTGCCAGCGTGCTAGACTAGAATCGGTTCTGAGGTGGGAAGCCGCTACCCACGTAACCCTTCCGCTCGTCGGATTGAACAACGAGATGCCGGAGTCGCGCACGGTGGACGGGACCGCAGAAAGCCAGCCTACGGGCCGGTTTTTTGTTGGCCGACATCGATCCACTTGTCCTTCAGTCGTCCATCCGCGCGAAACAGGTCTCTGTGCGCTGCAGGGTACATCGTCAGGACCTGATGAGCTTTCTTTGCTCCACGCGTGGTAGGGTGTGCCAGGCTCAGTACAACGACGTAGTACCTGTTTGGCTCCGATGCAACCCTCACAGCTCTTGCCTGCGACCAGCGACCCATTACCGGCTTGTGCTCCAGATGACGAGAAACGAACTCGGGCTTCTCCACGGCCTTCCGCGCCAAGTCCGAATGCTGACTCAGCCAGGCCACTCTTTTGGGGTGCCCCTTGCTGATGTGCTCTTTTCCAATCGGAGTGAGAAAGGCTTCAAGGCGCTTCAAGTCTTTTCTCCCGGGTTCGTTCTTGGGATACAGATGCCTTGTATCAGCCGCCTCGCCCAGCGACTGCAGTGTAGGTGAGGCAAAGTCAATCCTAGAAGGACGCTTTGGCCCCGTCCTCGCAAACCTACCCTTCCTATCTCGTGGCTGCTTCCGGCTCCATTCGAGCAGCGCTGCTTCGCTCACTCCCCGCTTCCGGCTGAGACAGGTGCACCGGCAGGCATAGTGCGCCAAGGGGTGCATGTGCCCGGACTGAAACGGCTGATCGGCGGGAATCCAGCCCTGTCCTTCGTTGGCAGCGCATTCCGGTTCTACCCTCTCATCCTTGACCGTGAGCCAGGCGTGCTCCATCTCCAGCCCCGCATCCATCAAGTCATCGACGACGGCCCGGCCGCCGACCTCGTAGGCCATCCCCGATTCGTACACGGCGATACCCGTGGCGCGGTTGGCGATGTGAAGCTGGGGTCTCGGCTCGGCGTACTCGGCGTACTTGGCGATGATCGCCTTGGCGGTCTTGTTGTACGACCAGCCCTCTTCCACCGCCTGCGTCACGATCCGCCCGATGTCCGCCTTGGTCGTCGCATTGATGCTCTTGGCGGCTTCGAGGGCGTGGCCTTTGAGGTAGCGGACGGCGGCCGGGTGGTCCAAATCGAACGAGATGCCGGCCCGCAGCTCCGCAATCGCTACTCTGGCACCAATCATGAGCGCCTGGGCGATCCAAAGGTCGATTGGCTCGATGAAGGCCTCGATGCTGGCCAAGGCAAGGGCGTCGAAGAGCGGCTCCCAGTCGTCCCACTTGCGGGTGCCCTCCTGCACCGGGTAGGTACCCTTGGCGCTCGCCAGTCTCTTGACGAACGCCTTGCCCTGCGTGGTGAAGGCCGCTGCCATGGCCGAGGCCAGGCCTTTGCGGCATCTGGCCAGCCGGCGGTTCTTGGAGGCAATGGCAGTCGATTCCAGGAATGTATCGACGGCCCGCAGCAGGTCAACCGCCAATGACACGTTGCACCGCCTCTCGTAGCTCCCTGAGCGCCTCGGTGAACGCCTCCTGCTGTTGCCCCTGCTCGTCTGGCGGCTCATCCCCGTTCTGGCTCTTCGGCTGCGCCATCTTGGGTTGCGCGCCAGCAATCTCCTGTGCCCGCTGGGCATTCTGGTTGCGGAGCTGCGCCATCGTGCCCTCGCCGTCCTCCGGCGCGATCTTGTCCAGTAACTCGTCAATTTGGTCCACCCCCAGGGCCTGCAGAAGCAACCGTACCAGCGTTCGGTCGTCGAGCGTTCCAGCCGACTGCTTGCCGTCGAGCGTGGCCGCTGAGACAATCGCCTTGATGAGGCCATCGGTGTCGTGCTCCAGAATGGACGGGAAAGTGATCTCCACTTTGAGGTCGGCGTTGGTAGCCAGCTTGTGCGCCCGGACCTTTTGCTGCAACATGAACTGAATGATGTTCTGGAAGATATCAGCCCAGAGAGACTGCCGTTCCCGGAATTTCAATTCCGTCGGCCGGTCCAGACTCTTCGCCGTGGCTAGGTTCCCGGTCGAGACATCGGAGAAGAAGGTTTCCGGCACCCCGAACGATGCCGCGACCATCAGCAGGAACCGCCGTCCTTCCTCCGGGTTGATCGTCGCCCCTGCCACCTTCACCGGATCGAGGTCCGCGCCAGTGGTTGACCGAATGAACGTCGAGCCCGTCACCGGTGCCGGGTTGGTCTCCGTCGTGCTGCTGCCTATCGTCGTCGCTAGTTTCGTCTTCGCCGCCGCGACGCCGGCCTTGCCCCCTGGCGTGGTTACCTTGAAGGCAAAGCGTGACAGCGCCCGGCTGATCGTCGCCCGGTCTGAGAGAAATTCCTTGTAGGCCTGGCCCCAGTCGAGCGCCTGATAGGTCTCGGGGACGCCGAATTTCGCGTCCGACAGACAACCGACCTTGACGTGGTACACCGGCACGTCTTCGACCAGCGCGTTAACCGGCCGGACAGCATCGCGGGGGATGCCCCAGTCGGGATAGTAGGCTACCCGGATCGAGGGCCGGCCGTTGACGTCGGTCTCTGTCCACTCTCGCCGGTACCACCAAGGGTCTTTGCTGTCCTCCGGGTTGAAGATGATCTCGGTGATCTCCTCTGGCGGAATCGTGCGCACCCGGGTAGTACCGTCCGCTGGGTTGACGAAGAAGGTAAAAAACAGGTTGCCGGTAACCTGTAGGTCCACCTCCTTGAGAAAGCGGGCCTGGTGGCCGGTTAGTTCGGCTTGGTTCGCCGGGTCATCCCAAAAAGCCTGCACCATCTCGTTGACCCTTTTGTCGGCGGCCTGCACGTTGACGCCCTGGGCGAACACGTAAAGGGCCTGCACGTTGACGCCCCGATTGATGAGGGGGTCCCGGAGATAGGCGCGCCGGGAACGGGTGATGACCTTGCCCAGCACCTCCCGCGGCATGTCGCGGGCGCCCTGTCCCGGTCTTTCCCAACCCACATCCTCGGCGGCAAGCACCAGCTCCGCATCTAGTGTCGCTTCTCTGAGCAGGTCTAAATTCGCCTCCTGACGGCTGACCAGGTCGCGTAACTCCTCCACCTGCTGGAGGGTATCCGATCCTGCCCTGTCATTGTGACCGTTGAGCCGCTCGCGCAGACTAGCAATCATGCCCATGTCCTCACCATCTCCCGTAGTCGCTGATTTGGCGGCGGTCCTCGTAGACCTCGACCTGCTCCTGCTGCCCGAGGAAGACGTAGTCCGGCGTCACCGCCAGGGCAAAGCCGTCGCCGTCGTCGGGAGAGCGGCCGACCCGCTGCTTGAACTGGTCCTTCGACTCTAGCTTCTTGACCTGCACGCCGCGGAAGTTCGCCCAGCCGTAGATGCGCTCGCAGAGGTCCGTCTCCAGTTCGTCCGGCGGGTTCAGGAGGGCTAGCCCCTTTAGTGCCTCTCCGGCGGCGGCGTACATCTCCGTCGCCAGTTCGGCGTAGGCCTCCCACTCGTAGGGCGCGCCGTTGAAGTGGACCTCTAGCACGCTGAACTGGACGAAGGCCTGCACCAGAGCCAGGTCGTGGACCAACTGGTCGATCACCCCGCCGCCGAAGCCTCCGCCGCCGTCAACCCGGATCTGGATGGTCTCCACGCCCTGCTGGCGGAGCTGGAGGGCTTGCTGCTTGATCGTCAGGTAGTAGGCGAAGGTATCGAGTTGGGCGAACTGGGCGGCACGCCAGACCCGGCCGTTCCAGCGGACGTAGAGCGTGCCGAGGTCCTTGCCGTAGCGTGCGACGTCAACGCCCATGCTTGCTACCGCTGGGTTCTCCTTCAGGGGCAAGCGCTTGGTCGCCGCCTCATAGCGGCCAACCGGGATCATCGTGTTGTCGGCGATGTTCAGGGGCGCCACGCCCAGCACCCGGAACATGAACTCCGCATTGGGCTTGTAGATCACCCCCGGTCGCCAGAAGACCTCGAAGGTCTGGTCATCGGCACTGTGGTCGGATACCATTTCACAGTGCTTCTCGATCATCTCGTCCACGTACTGGCGCTTCACCGCGCCCGGGATTACCTCCTGGCCCTCGATCACGTTAGGGTGCCAGAGGCAGGAGATGTGGAAATTTCTCACCGTCGAGAGTTCTCGTGTCTTGTGGAAACGGCTCGTGCGGGTCCGCGGGTTAGCCAGCATCAGGACGATGGAAATACCGCCCGAAGTCATGCCGTCCACGGCGTTGTAGACGAAATCAGCCACGCCTTCCGCCTCGTCAAGAACAAACATCAGGTATCTCCCGTGCTGGCCCTGAATGCGTTCTGTGCCGCTCCCACCGGCGTTATTAGTCGCCCGGCCCTTGGCGAAATGGTTTGGCCCACGGTCAAGGGCCAGGTCGAGAATCCGCCCCGGCAATCCCTTGTCCAGGCGGTCGGCCTTGATCTCTTTCCAGAGCAGGTCATGGATCTGCTCCCATGAGGGCGCGAAGGTATAGATGATGCTCGGCACGAAGCAATCGAAAAAGTGGTTGACCAGACCGGCGGCGCATTTCGATTTGCCTACCGTGTGCCCCGACTCAACCCGGATGCGATTCTTGATCGTCTGGCCGGGCCGCCAGCAGGTGAGGTCCGCTTCGCTCAGCTCGCCCGCTTCATAGGCCGCCCGCTCGTGCTGCTGCCGGAGGGCGAGCACGTAAGCGTCGATGATTTCGGCCTGGCCTGGCCGCTCTGCACCATTACCACGCCAGGGTTCCCAGCCAAGCTTTTCCCGCATGTAGGCGATAGGGTCGTAGCGATAGACAGCTAGAGGATCTTGGTTACCCAATCCCCGCCGCCGCCGCTCTAATTCGGCTCGCGCTCTAAGCTGGATCAGCTCGCGCGCTGAGAAGGACCTTGATTGGGTCATCACCATTGGCTAACCTCACCAACTGGTCGTTTGTCAGCTTCGTTAGGTCGATCTGCTGGCCCGAGCTATTAACCTCCTGTCGTTCGACGTAGCCGCGGTCCTTGCCGAGCGTCTTGAGCACAAGCGCAACCGCCCACGGCTCGCCGTTGAGCACGGCGGCCCGCAGTTTCAGCTCGGACAGGTCGATTAGCTCGCCACGGCTATCCTCAATGGCCTGGCGAATGGCCACACAGGATTTAGCCCGCGTGTAGATCGTCTTTGGCGTGCATCCCACCTGCCGCGCAGCCAGATAGACCAGGCCATTGGTAGCCTTGAGGGCCGCTATGATCTTGTCGGTCGAGTAACGCTCAACCATCGCTCAACCTCGGCTCCAACCCCATGTCTGCCATTCGCTGCAAACAGACTGCCACATACTTAGGCTCTATTTCCATGCCGTAGCAGACACGCCCAGTCTGCTCAGCGGCGACCATCGTCGTGCCGGAGCCGAGGAAAGGATCGTATATTAGTTCCCCAGCGAGGCTGGAGTTGCAAATCAGCCGCTCGATCAGAGCGACCGGTTTCATCGTCGGATGCATAGCCGAGACCTGCGGCCTATCGAATTCGAGCACGCTTGTTTGGAATCCCCCATAGAACTTATGACCCCCGTCCTTCCACGCGTACAGAATCGGCTCATGTTTGTAGGCATAATCCACACGGCCGAGAACGTGATTGTTCTTCAGCCATATCAGCTCATGGCGGGGCTCAATGCCAGCTCCCATCATCATCATCATCATCTGGTCACCGCCCTGCGGCATGAAACAGTACACTGCCGCGCCTGCATCCATAACTGCCGCCATTTCGTGGAATGCCAACCTCCAGAGCGTCTGTACGCCCTCCTTCGTTCCGTGGTCTCCTGCTATCGGACTCTGAATACGATTGCCCGGGGCAATCGTATTCAGGAAGGCATTCTTATCGGCGTACTCCACTCCATACGGAGGATCGGTGACCACCAATCGCGCCAACTTTCCGCCCATCAGCCGCGCCACGTCCTCAGCAGTCGTGCTATCCCCGCACATCAGCCTATGCGCCTGTCCCGGCACCGTTTTGCTCGGTATCTCCCACAACTGCCCACGCTCGGTCTGCCATTTCTGCCGCAACTCCTCAGCCCGATCAACCTGCGGCCCGAGGTCCTCTGGCGCCTGTGCCTTGCCATACTCAAGCCCACTTTTCTCCGCCAGTTCCGCCAGCATCGTCTGGACCGCCTCATCGCCAGTCGAGACCTCGCGCAACAGTTCATCCAGCTTCCGACCATCCGCCGTGGCCATCGCTCCGATGGGATCAAGCGTTGCCAGTATCAGTTTTTCCTCGGCCTCCGACAGGTCAACCTGCATGTACGGCACCGGGGTGTCGTCCCCCTCCCTGAACGCCAGCTCCACCCGAAGATGGCCAACAATCAGGTTGCCAGTCCGGACATTCTCCACGACCTGCTGCACCCACCCGACCTCGGCCAGTACGCCGGTCAGCGCCTGCTGCTGCGCCTTCGCGTGTATCCGCCAGTTATTGGGGTTGGCCAGGAACTCAGACGCTGGCTTTACCCCATGGCCGACTATCCGGTTGCGCCAGGATGGCTCAGTTTGATTGCGTCGTTTGCGCCTCTGTAATTCTGTAATCTGAGACATTGTCATTCCCATTTTTTCCGGGTGTCCACACTGCCCCACACCGCTCGCAGCGGATTTTCATCGCATCCCAAACAAAAAGCCGCCAACACATCCCGCACGGTCTCGGAACGTCGGCGGCCTAGGTGACGGTTTCCCGCCAGATCAGCCAGGTTTTTTGTAGGCTCAAGTATACCACTAACTAGACACGCTATCAAGCCTCCGCCCTCTCCAACTGATGGAACTGTGAACAGTTACGCCCTCTCTGCCTCCTTCCGGCTATCGAACGCCTGCACCGAAATGGTACCGTGTTCGACGACAATTGCCAGCCAGCGGTTGCAGCGGCAATGCAATAGCCGCCCATCGGAGCCCGGCCGGTACTCGCCGGCTAGGCGTCCGCACGATGGACAATGCACCTCGATGCGGCGTTCGATGCTAGTCAATGAGCCCCCTTCTCATGGTCTCTCCAGTCTGGTTTCGGTAGGCTCGGGAGCCACGGGAAGTGCCCCGATTGCTCGAAGCGCTTCATCGACCGTTCTAACCACAGTTCCACTGCCGCGCCACTCTTGCCACCAGGCCCACTCGTCAGTGGTGAGCCTGCCTTTGGCGGTCTTGATTTCCAGGACGTACGTTTGACCGCGGAAGCCCACGAGGAGATCGGGGCATCCGTGGCCAACCTCATAGAGCATGATCACTGAGGCCCCCACTTGTCGCAGCGCGGCGACGATCTCGCGCTGGTTGGTGTCTACCCGCTTAGGCACGGGCCAGTTCGCTCAGAGCGTTCTGAAGTGCCTCCAGCACCGTCGCCGCCTTGAACATCACCAACACCTCTTTTCTCTCCTGCGCATCGGCAATGATCTGTCCAACCGGCCCACCTCGCCAGAGCCGCTTCGTGCCAGTGCCCCACTTGCCGGGCATTTTGAACACTACCACGGCATCAGAGCCGAGCAACGCGATTTGCCGTCTACAATGTTCGGCCATTGCCGCGAGCGTCATCTTAGTTCCTCCTATACCTAGCCTTCACAAGTCGAAGGTGGATCGTCATCTGTTCTCCCCGAGTATGTGCAACGACATTAAAAGAGTTTCCGCTACCCGAGTATGTAAAACGACACTAAAAGAGTTTCCGCTACCCGAGTATGTAAAACGACATTAATAATTACTATATATGTCGTTTTACATACTCCCTTGACCCCGCCTCGGAACGATGCCTTTCGCCGGTTTCCCTTCTCCCCGAATCGGCAGAATATGAGCATCATCCGGCCATTGCCAGCGCTCCGGCTGGCTGTTCACCAAGTGAGAAAGATATTTGATTGCCGAGGGTCGACTTATCCCCAGCTCTCTCACAAGGTCTGCAGAGTAGAGCGGCAGTCGCTCTTGCAGGTAGAGCTCCGCCAGCGCCTCGACCTGTTCCCACTGAAACACATCTACACCCAAGGGCGCCCCCATGACTTCGCGCATTGACAGCAGTTCAGTTAGTGACAAGTCCCAGATCGGCAGGTTCTCCAGCAGCCACACGTCCACATCCCGAATGTTCAGCCGGGCCCGGTGGGCGGCCTGGATAATCTCGGCCTCTCGCAGCTGCCAAAGCACGGCGCTGAGTTCCGGGTCCGACCAGAACCCGGCCATGGGATAGGTGCGGCCCTTTCCGTCCTCGGCAACGTAGTTGTACGACTTCTCGACGGTCGACCACGCCGTAGTGAAGGGTTCCATTCGCTCGAAGAAGATCATCTTGGCCATCTTTTCTAGCTGGAATAGTGGCGGTTGTGGGCTGCCGGCGACGATTAGCGCGTCCACATCCTCGAACCGGTTGGTACCCCGCTCGCCGTAGAAATGCCCGACGTCGGCGAACTCTCGGAACGGCGGCTCGGCGGCCTGGTGGGTGATCACTCCGACCCGTTGGTACCCCTGGTCCTGCACGATCTTCTTCGCCACCTTGACGAGCTGCGTCAGCTTCGCAGTCGGCGTCGGTTCTCCGTCGGCCTCTTCCCGGAGCAACGTTCCTTTCCCGTTGGCACGGTCGTGAATCTGGAAGATCCGGCCCTTCATCTCGATCCGCGGGGAGAACACCTCGACGGGCCGGCCGAGAAGCGCCTCGTAGATCCTCTTAGTTCCCGTCCCGTCCAGCCACATCAAGTGTGTTGTGGCGGTGCGCCGGCTGAGCCGGTGACGCAGCAGGAGCAAGAGCTTGTGCTTCCCGACGACGATCCGGTGGGGGTAGTCCCGTCCCAAGCAGGCCGCGCATGCCTCTCGATAGAGCAACGGGAGGAACTGCTCCAGGTAGTCGTAGTCGAGGTTCTCCATGTAGTCGAGCTTCTCCCGGTTCATACGCTCGGGCTCCGTCAGGCTGCTGGCGGCCCCGGGTGCCGCCCACGGCTCAATAATCCGGCGCACCGCGTCAGCCCCGCCGATGACCATGAGCAACTCGGGCCCCTCCGCTACCGTGGTGCCTGTCTGGGCCAGCTCCTGCAGCCGCGCCAGTAGTGCCCACAGCTCCCGGTGCTCCGGGAAGCGCTTCGACGGCAGGATGTGATGAGCAGGAATAACCTGCTCGTGGAGGAACGCCCCGATCGGTACCTCGTCACCGATCACCATGTGGAACGTGAAGGGGTGTGAGAGCGCCACGTGCTGATGCTGGCCGTAGATGATCGGTTGTGGAACGTGGTACTGCTCCAGGTAGTCGCAGGGCGTGTCAACGTCGCCCGGTCGAAGCCCACAAACCCCGAGACAGAACGACGCCCCGTCGAAGCCCCGGGCGAGCCAGGTGGCGATCTGCTGGTGGTACCGGCAGGTGTGCTCGTCCCGCGGCAGCCACTCGTAGAACCACGCGATCGAATCCGGGTTGATCTTGTCTGCCTCGACTAGCACGTCGTTGTACAGAGCATGCCGCGGTCCCGCGTAGAGGACGCGCCGGCCCGCGCGCGCCAACTGGATCGCCAGGCGCACTGCGGCGTGGGTCTTGCCGATCCCGGGCGGTACCGTGGGGACTAAGGCGTAAATTGGTTGCGCCTCGTTCGCGTAGGCTAGCATCCTATGCCACAACTCCCTTCGGGCCTCGTCGACCGTGAGGCTCGGTTCCCGACTCCGGTCGGGCAGGTCGCAAATCCCTAGCCGTCGCCAGAGCGCCGATCTCTGCCAATCCGGCGGCTCCTCCGGCGTTCCCTCCGGGAGCGATAGATCCCCCCGCGGGCGCTCGAAGTGTCGCAATACATCCTCGAACCCATCACGCACTTTTCGCCTTCGTCGTCACTGCGTCGGCGAGATCGGCCTTCATTGGCGTTCCCGCGGGCCAACGGTAGAGCGTCACGTGGAGACCTGCGGTCAGCAGGTCGTTGGTGACCTTCACTCCGTTGGCCAGTCCCGCGTCGTCGTGGTCATAGACCACCAAGACCTGTTTGGGTTTCACCGCGGCGATCCTCTCGGTCCACCCTGGCAGCCACGTCGACGCCCCCTGCGAGCTCGCCACGGCGGGAATGTCCGGCCGGCGTTGCATCCAGAGCATCGCCGAGAACGGCGCTTCCGTGACGATCAGGCTGCAGCCACGGGTTAGCATTTCGGCGCCGAAGAGCGCGGGTTTGGATCCGGCCGACTGCAGCCACTTGGCGTCCGTGTCCTGCGGCAACACCGCTCGGCCCTTGAGCCCGACCAGCCGACCGTTCTCGTACACCGGGAGAATGATCCGCGGCAGGCGACACCGCGAAGCCGGCAGGACCCCATAGCCGATCCGCCAGCGGTCGATGGTGTCGCCGACGAAGCCGCGGTCCAGCAGGTAGTCCCAGGCGAAAGGCGGAATCGGCTGGAAACAGCGCGGGATCGACCGATCCTGCTGCCAGCGAAACGAGAGGGCTGGCTTGGGCGACTTTGGTTTCGGCAGATCCCGGCCGTATCCGTCAATCAGTCTGAGGTGTTGGGCCAAACGCCTCAGACTGCCCTTCGCATCACAGGCAAAACACGCGAATCCGCGTTCCGAGAAGGAGAACGAACCGATGTGCCGGTCATCATGGTACGGGCACTGACACCAATACTCCCCCCGTCGGTCCGGCCAGAGCCGTGGGCTGATGGTTCGCTCGCGCTCGAAGTGGCGGATGATAGCGTCGAGCAGGTTCATGGTGCTACCTCGTCTCGGTTCGGGATGAGGCTGCCCCGTTAAGCTCGTCCATCTGGCTTTCCGATACTGACATGGTTGCCCCCTCTCTCGCAGCTATGATCGAACCCATCCATCCAGCAGAACTCACAGACACCGTCATAGGTGATCCGCCGGCCACACTCAAAAGGGCAGATCGTCGTTGAACTCTGGCTCGACCTTTTCCCCGGCCGCCATCGCAACCTCCACCGCCTTTCGCAATACCCGCTGGTCTGTCGCGTCGTCGAAGGCGTTGTCGTCGGTCGCGTCGTGGTGGTCAGTCTGGACGCCAGAGCGGTCTAGCGCCTCGGCGAGTGCGGCCCTGATCCGCCATTCCTCAGCCCGCCGCTCGTCCTTGGCGTCCTCAAGGTCTGCCTCGACGGCAAGACAATCGGCTTCCATGTCCCGGACGTTCTTCAGCGCGTGCTGGTATTCGTCGTCGCAGGCGAGCGCCAACGTCAGTGCTCGCTGTCGGGTTTCAGTATTGCTGCCCAGGCCCTTGTCACCGCCGGCAGCTTCGGTAACTCGCGCCTCTGCCCTGGCCCTCGCCGTTTCCAACTCATCCCGGGCCATCTGCAGATTGATCCGCGCGCTCACCACCTGATGCCGTAGATCCCTGATCCGCTTAAGCAACCTTTCCATCGGCCGCCTTCTCCTTGTCGTCGATTTTCCCCTTGAGGTAGTCGCTGAACTTCTCCAGTGTTTCTCTCGGGGCGTTTCCCAAAGGGGCGCTGTAGCTGAACTTGGCTGCCAGAGCCCTCTGGATCCAGTCATCCGAGACCCCAAGCCTTTTCTGGTAGCCGGCAATGAGGTCGAGGTAGTACTTGCGCTTCGCGTTCCCCATGATGTTCTCTGACTTTTTGTCGTCGACTTTCCCCTTCAGGTAGTCGTCGAACCGCACCAGCTCGGCATCAGACATTTCGTTGAGATCGGTTGGTACTCCTAATAGGTATGCGGTAGCATCGCTCATCCATTTGTCAGAGACGCCCCACTGCTTCTGGTTCTGGGCGATGCGGTCTAGGAGCTTCTGGCGCTCTGGGCTAATGAGCGGGTTGTTGGTGGCTGCCGGCGCTGCGCTAAGCCAGCCAAGGAGAATTTGCGCCAGATCCTTGCCCGGCTTGGGGATGACCTTGTCCGCAAGCGCGGGGCAACGCGTCTTGGAGATGACCATGTTGTGGTCGAGATCCATCTCACCCACCACGTCATGCTCGTACTCTCCACCCTCCCGGGTGATTGGATTCATGCCGACCTTCTTGATGACCGTGTACCCGTTCTTGTCGATGGTCTGGATGTAGTCCATCTTCGAGCGGTACGTCACGAAGATGTGCATGTCGGCCTGGTGAATCGCCTCGATGAAGGCGTTGTGGAGGGGTGTCACGTCGGACCACGCTGCCCAGTTGTTCCCAGCCTTGTTCTTCTTCGCGAAGACGTCCAGCAGTTCCAAGCAGCCATTGTGCCCGGACCACTCGTGAGATGCCGAGTCGATGATCAGCCCGTCATAGCCTGCCATCTGGGCGCTCTTGATTGCTCCGATGTAGTTTTCCGGGTGAAAGTCGTTCAGCTCCAGGGTGTCGAAGTGGAATTGGTCGGCGTATTTGCTTAGCGAGCCGTGCTCCGTGTCGATCGCGGCGATCTTCTTGCACATCGCCGAGGCCAATGTGAGCGCCGTCCATGACTTGCCCGAGCCAGAGGGCCCCGAGATTGCCATCCGCAGCTTGGCGGCCGCCTTAGTTGCCTTGGTGAATTGGAAGTCAGCCATCGCTAAATGTCCTTTCCGACGTACATGCTAACGATCAGAGGCCTTGCCGTGTGCCTCGATGATGATCTTGACCTTGATGTCGTTGTTCACGGTATTCTGCCGTCAATCAGGAATCAGCCCGGCGAGAAAAGGGCAACCGAACAGAATCGCCGCGAACACCAGCCCGGCTAGTATCTCCCGCCGGATCAGCCGTCGCCGCTTCTCCCGCTGGTACGATTCGTATTCCCAACAGTGCGAACGCCGCATGAATCTCCTTTCTCATCTCGGCCATCTCCCGCGCTTGCCGCTGCTGCGCGAGCTCCATCCGGATGATCGCCTTACAAACCAGATCCAATGCGTCCTCGTCCACCCGAACCCGCCTCTCGCCATTCATTGGGGCCTACCAGATCCAACTCGCCCACGTTCAGCCCGACCCCCCAAGAGCAATCATGGGCACCGACGTAGACTCGCGTTCCTCGCCACACGTTCTTCACTGTCTGATTCGCTCCCCCTGAATAACCCATATGGGTAGCCGGCCTATCGTGCGCCCGGCAACCCGCTTGAGATGTGCAAAATACCGCAGTCCGCCACGGCCGGCGACTGCGGTTAGATGCTACGTCGTTTGGCCAGCACTCGCCTGCTGTCCTGGTTCCGCCAGTAGATCCGGGCCAGGTCCCACGTGCGCTGGCGGTCGCCGTTCCAACGAGAGGCGACGATCTGTCCGACGATCACGCGCGAGATGACCCGGTACACGTAGTGACGCTGGAGCAATTTCTGCCGCTCGGTCATGCCGTCACCCCTTGGACTCGATAGACGATCGCGATCTGCGTGCCTACCGAGTCGTACCATGCCTGCACGGTCGCCGGTCGGCCTAGCGCCTCTGCATAAGCAATAGCCTTCTGCTTGTCCCGGAATCCCCGCTCGTACCATGGGGCGTACACAACGTACTTGAATACGTGTCGCGTTGGATCTGCATTCACTCGTGGGTCGTTCATGAGGCCTTTTCCTCCTTTCTCTCCTGTTCTTCCGTCCGCATGGGCCGCGTCAGGAGACGGTAGAGCGCCTCTACGCAGGCATCCATGTCGGGCTCGTATTCGATGTGGATCACCAATGGCTTGTCGCGCCTGGGCATGATGCACCTCTCCCCTTCCTCAAGCTATCTTGTCCTCTTGGGCAAGGCCTACGTGTCTTAGCGTAGGCCCCGGTGGCCTATTTGGGGCCAACAAAAAAGCGGCAAGGTCAAGTGCCAACTCGGGGAACCTCACCTGAATCCGTTTGGCCATATCTAATGTGATCCGTCGTTCGCCAGCGTAGATCTTGCTCAGATAGGACTGGGTGATCCCCAGTTCGGCGGCGAACTCGGTCTGGGATTTCTCGCCTTGCTTCTCTTTGAGCTTCTCGATAATGTCCATCGTTCCGACTTTCTCTGGCCCCATAGTCCAACCCGTCATAGTATAGCCCTTGGTGTACTGACTTGTCAAGCCCCTTTTCCACCAATTTGGCAACGAATATGCCATGGCGTCATAGGTCAATGATATAATCGCTGCAGGGTGCTTGTCATGAGTGAAGTTAGAATCAACCGTATCAATCTGAGGGCGCAACGTGAAGCGCAAGGCTTGACCCAAGGCCAGCTGGCAGTCAAGGCCGGAGTTAATCAATCCTACATCTCCAAGCTGGAGAAGGGAGAACGCAAGACTGCCAGCCTAGCGGCCGTGGGCAAGCTGGCCGCTGCGTTGCGGGTACCAGTCGCAGAGTTGCTAGTCCAGACCCGTCCAGGGAAGCCAAACGAGTTGCCCGAGTTCCACGCCTACATCAGCCGCAAGTTCCCCGACGACCCTCGCCTGCGGCAAGCGCTCGCGTCTGTCTACGATGCCATCAAGAGCGTCGAGGAGGAGGAGGAGAGTCTCGACCGAGAACGGGAAGAGCGACGACAACGGGAAGCCGAGGACAGAGAGCAAAGACGGCAGGCGCAACAGCAAGCACCCGATTCGGGAACAGAACAGTCAGAACCCCACGGCTAAAGCCGGAAGTATCCAGCGCGGGACGCTTGATGATTAGGAGGTGACTGACGAGTGGACAAACGGGCCCTCTTAGCGATTGGCGGGCTCGGTGGGTTGATTGCCCTTCTTTGTCTCTGCGGTATAATCGTCAACGCGGTGAGTCCAACCAAGAGCCCGAAGGTTGAAGGCGCGCTGGTGCTTATGACCGCAACAGCGCCGGTACAGGGCCCGGGCTTGCCGACAGTAACGCCCAAACCAATGGCGACCGAGAGGCCGACTGCGACGCCGAAACCGACCGAGATTCCAGTCCCTACAGCCACGCCAGTTCCCGGGGTAGGTGAAACCCAAACCATTGGGGACTTGGCCGTGACCTTCGACAAAGCTGTCCGTCAGACCAGATTACAGGATAATGTCTGGAACTACCAGGCAAAGGGCGTGTTTGTCTTGGTCTACCTGACGTTGATGAATAATGGCAAGGAGACGATCTCCCTTCATGATAGAGATTGCCACTTGATGCTACCTGATGAAACCAGATATAACGCTGGTTGGGTCATGATGCAACGCTACCAAGGATACGAAATCCTGTACCTCTATGAGAATGCTCCGCCTAAATTGCCGGCGAAGGTGCTGGTCATATTCGATGTGCCGACGGACGCTACCGGTTTCACGTTCACGGTCGGGCAGAAGGCACCGATAAGTTTCGCCGTGCCGGACTAGAAGCGGATGCCAAGGAGGGGCTAGTGGGATGCAAGTTCTTACGTTGACCTGCCCAAGCGGCGGCAAACTGGAAGTCGACGACGAGATGGAGCGTTTCACTTGTGGCTACTGCGGAACAGAGCAGATCGTCATCCGCAAAGATGTGCCCTACAAACGATTCCGCGTGCTGCCGCCTGATCCGCACGGCTTTGACAGCGATCACGATGGGATGGGCTGCGAAAGCTAGGAATCAGGAGACTTGGTTCACGAACTGGCAGGCATTTCTCGGGGCCGCGTCTGGCCCGAGGGCAAAGGAGGGTCTCGTTGTCAAGAGACATGGCGGGCATCTCAGGCGAAATGTGATCAACTCATCCCCCTTCCCTCTAGAACAGGCGTGCGGTTATGTGGTATAATGCCAGCCGAGCACGGGGACGCATGTAAGGGGAGGAAGAGGATCTTGGATGAAACCGTCGCCGCGATGGGAGACCTCGAACGTTTGGAGCGCATCATCGACCATCTGTTAAACGGAGCTGGCATCATCAGTCCACCGGTGCCAATCAACATCGTGGCCCTTATTGATCCCAGTATGCCAGTCCGCATCGTTGAACGGCAGCTCCAGGTGTACAGGGCAGCGCTTAAGCCTAGCGCTGGCCGTTGGTTGATCATCGTCAATCAAAGCCTGCCGCGGGCAGCCCAGCGCTTTAGCATTGCCCACGAAGCCTTTCATATCCTGCAACGCAACGGGTTCGCTACCTCCAAGGATCATGTCTCGCCATACGTCGAATGGCTGGCCAACCAGTTCGCCGCCCGGGTGCTGATGCCCCGCCGCTGGGTGGTGGAGTTGGCGCCAAAGGCTCGCAACGCCCGTCACCTCGCCGGTATCTTCTACGTGTCCGAGAAGGCGATGAGTCGTCGGCTAGGGGAGCTCAACTTGAAGTTTGGGGGGCGACACGATGTTGATCAACAGCCAACGTCTGCGAGAGTCGCACCAGAGGGTCCCGAGCCTACCTATGAGGAATTGAAACGAGAACGGTCGCCGGCCTGGTGAACTAGTGGTTGATCCCCAGATAGAGCAGCAGATTTTGGGGGTGGTGCGCCGATGACCACTGAGCGCGTGGCGGTCTACGTAAGGGTCTCCAGTGAAGACCAGAAGGAAGCGGGAACCATTGAGAACCAGATCGACTTCGCCCGCCGCTACTGCGACCTGCACGACTTACCCGTCCACCAGGTCTATGCCGATGATGGGGTCAGCGGCACGGTGGCCGTGAGTGAGAGACCGGGCGGCCGGCGGCTGCTCAGCGATGCCAAGGCGGGGAAGTTTCAAGTCGTCCTGGTTCTGAAGATCGACCGGCTGGCCCGCTCTCTCTGGCACCTGCTGAACGTCTACAACGAGCTGTCCGAATGCGACGTCGGCATTTGCTCCATGACCGAGCCCCTCGATACCAGCTCGCCGATCGGGCGGTTCGTCTTCCAGCTCCTAGGCAGCATCGCCGAGCTGGAGAGAGCGACCATCATGGAACGGACCGCCTTGGGGCGGCTAAGGGCAGCCAGGTCCGGACGTTGGGCCGGCGGTCAGCCTCCGTTCGGCTACCGGCTCGAAGACAAGCGCCTCGTGGTAGATGACGCCGAAGCCGCCGTCGTCCGGCGCATCTTCCACCTCTGCGTCGACGAGGATATGGGGATCATCCCCATTGCCGAGCTCTTCAACGCCGAGGGTGTGCCAACGGTCTTTACCCACCGGGGGGTCAAGACGAGCCGCTGGCCAACCCAGGAGCACCGCTGGGACAACAGCGTGATCTCTCGCATGCTGGGCAATCCGATCTATACCGGAAGGTATGTCCTCGGCAAGAGCAGAGGTAAGGCCCTCGTCGAATGCGAAGCGCCAGCGATCGTCGACGCCGCGACCTTCGACGCCGCGCGCCGGCTGCTCAAAGAGCGCACCACCGAGGCCTCCCGCAATGCCCGGCGCCTCTACCTCCTACGCGGCCTAGTGAAGTGCCACTGTGGCCGGGCGATCGTGGGCAACGGCAACCACAAGCGCCATGCCTTCGAGTACGTCTGTCCGACGTGGAAGCACTTTCGCCTGCGGGCCGAGGTTCTCGAAGGGGCGGTCTGGGCCCATCTCGACGCGTGGGGCCGCAACCCCGGCCCGGCGATCGCCGAGCTGCATGAGCGACTTCGCGCCGAGGCGAAGGAACACATCGACGTTTCGCAGGAACTCGCGGACCTATCCGAGCAGATCGCCGCCAAGAAGGCCGAGCAGGACACCGTGATCACCCTCTTCCGCAAGGCGCGAATCACTGAGGCGCAGCTCGACAATCAGCTTGATGCACTCAACGTGGAACTCCGAGCCTTGGAGGCGCACCAGAAGAGCCTGCTCGAGCGACAGGCCATCGCGCAGATGCAGGAGACGGCTCTCATCTCGGCAGAGGCGATCCTGATGCGGCTAGGGGAACGGTTAGACGAGGCGCGAGACAGCCCTGAGCTGCAACGAGAGCTGATCAAGTGCCTCATCGCCAGCATGACGGTAGACCAAGACGGTTCTATCCACATCCGGTTTCGCTTCGCGGATTCCTCTGTAGAAACCTCGAGAATCAGGGAAAGGGTCGACAGCGCCCGGTTCAGCTCGCGTGCGGGCTCGAGGATCGGCGCCAGGTCGGAGACGCCCCAGAACTGCTTGGGCTCCCGCAGGTTGGGGTAGACGACGAACGGGATGAAGCCGTAGGGATTGCGCCGCTGCCAGATCAGGTCGGGGCCGGCCCATAGCTCGAACCGCTGCGCCGTCCAGCCCTCGGTGATCGTCACGTTGTCGGCCGTCGTTCGGTAGCGGTAGAGGCGTAGCGCCTCGTCCCTGTCCACCTGGTACCGCGAGGCCAGTTTCACCATCCGGCCGATGTCGTCACCGGCCCACCAGACGAAGATGCCCTGCATATCCGGCGCGGTAATGCGCACGCGCTTCTCCTCGGTATCCCAGATCACCTTGTAGCAGCCGTCCCCCAGCACCGCAGTGTCGATCTCGTTATCCAGGTCTAGTTGCGCCAGATTGTTTGCCTCGGCCACCTCGTAGAGGATGGCTTCGGCCTGTTGAGCGTCGGCACGTTCTAACGTTTGAACGTTGGAACGTTCTAACGGCACATCGACCGCCCAATTAACATCGGCCATCACGTAGGAAGTCACCTTGTCGATCATGATCTTGGCGTAGTTGAAGGTGATCCGGCGCTCCCGCCGGCCCTGCCGCCCCGTCCACTGCGCACCTTTGTAGAAGTCCAGGTACTCGCGATAGCGCCGGAGCCGCCCGATATCCCGGTTTGCCACCTCTTCCGGCAACGTCTTGGCGTTCAATGTGTATCCCTCCTTCCGCGAGGATTTAGGACCTCGGTCCTTCGCCTTGGTTTCTCCGTCCTAGCTTCTCTGTCACCGGTCCCAGGTCCGCGGCCCCAGGTCTCCGGGCAGCCCACCACTCCAGCCCTTGGCAAAGCGCGGGTGCATGCTGGCGGTGGCCTCGGCGACTAGGGCGAGGCTGGTCAGGAAATCGTCGTGGCCTTCCTGCGGGTCGACGTAAAAGTTCAGCGTCTGGTTGGGGCGGGTCTGGCTCTTGGCCCGGCGGCACTGGAACCAGAACTCGCGGTGCTCTTCGGAGCCGTCGTCGGCGTACATCTTCAGCCGGCCGCCGTTGAGCGCCGCCAGTAGCCCGAAGGCGAGCTTGCTCTTGCTCTGCTGGGTGAAGACATAGGGCACGACGGCCGACCCGAGCGCCTGCCGCAAGACCGAGGCGCAGGGGGCGCCGACGCCGGTAGCGTCGACGTAGACCCGCTTCACCCGCCAAACGTTCTTCAGCACGTCGATTAGTTGGGCGTAGAGCGCCGGGTGAGGCACGCCGGTGCGGTAGTAGTGGTCGACGATGCGCGCCCGTGGCGTGTTGACGATCGGGTCGGGCGGGTACTCCAACGCGGCGATGGTCAGCACCGTAGAGTCCTGCTGTGGCTTGGCCGACCGCAGGAGGGCGTCCTCCAGTTCTTCGTCCTCCCCCGCGAGGTCGAGGCCGGCTACATAGACCGTGTGGTCGTCGCCCGGCTGAAACTGGCGCGGGTGGTCGCCCCGTAGCTGCGCCAGTTGTTGTGCGGAAAGGAAGCCTCCGCCGCTGTGCAGGGGTTTCAGCTCGTACTGGGTGGTGAAGAGCGGGTGGTCTGGCCCGAGCCGCTGCCGCTCGGCCTCCACATAGGCGGCATAGGCCGGGTTGTACTTGGCGACTTCCTGCCAGTCGTACTGGAAGTGGCGGCGGATGCCGTCCTTTCGCTCCAGTTCGAGGTTGAGTTGCTTTTGCTCTTCCAGCAGCGTCGAGTCGTCCCACGCCGTGCCGTACATCACCGTCGTGCAGTTGGTGGCGGAGCCCATCGGTCGGAAGTCCTTGCTGTACTTGTCCCTCCCCACATCTTGAGCCTCGTCCACCTCCAGAAGGATGTGTGCCGTGGCCCCCACGACGCTCGCCGTCGCGTCTGCAGAGAAGAAGACCGCCCGCGCCTTGCCCAGGCGGACCATGTAGCCCAGTTCTGCCCCCCAAAGCTTTCGGAGGCCGGCGTCGTTCAGCCGCTCCTTCAGCCGCAGCAGCGAGTTGACCGTCTGCGGTTTGAAGGTCGGCGAGCACTTCACGATATTCCCGCCCTTGAGCATGTGCGCGACCAGCAAGAAGACCTCCAATTGGGCGCTCAGCTCGTTCTTGCCCCCCTGCCGGCTGATCTCCACCGTGAAGGTGTGCCCTTGCCGCTGCCACACCGATTCGACAATCGCCCGCGCCACCGCCACCTGATAGGGCCTCAACTCGATCATTCCCGACCCTTTCTCCCTCTCCCTGCCAAAGAGAGGGCCGGGGTGAGGGTCGAAAGACTGCTGTGACCGACCTACCCTCACCCTAACCCTCTCCCCTCCTGGGGAGAGGGGATACTACTAGCCCCGGGACAGCTTCAGCAGCAGCTCGACGACGATGGCGCCGAGGACAGTGAAGATGAGAGCGTTGACCCGGCCGCGAATCTCGTCTGCCTTGGCCGTCAGGTCCTTTAGGCGTTCATCCACCACCGCGCCGAAGGCGCACCCTGGCGTCAGAAGGGCTGCAGTCCAGCCGTCAGCTCCTGACGCCTTTGACGCGGGCACTGCAGGGCTGCGATCGACCTTCTCCGGTGCCGGCCGCCTCCGCCACCCCACGGCTTCCCGCACGACCTCCCCCAATCCGTAGCTCATTGCCATTCCTCCTTCTCCATTCGTTGCCTGCCGTGGCGCTTTGCTCCTTTGCAGAGGCGGTTCGCGAACCGCCCCTGCGCCGCGATGGCAACTATCCTCTCCGCTGTTCAGGGGTCCCAAACCGCGAACCGTCCCCACGGCAGGGCTGAAAGCAGCGCAATCCGCTAATCTGCGTCGATCTGCGGTTCAGACGTTTCCAGCATCAGCTGCTGCCCGAACCCCCGCATCACTTCGCCCACGCGCTGCTGCCAATCATCCTCGCCCTTCTCAGCGATGCCGTGCTTGGCCTTGACCCCCTTGATCAGTAGGTCCACTCCCTTCAGCAGCAGCGCCTCATCGGCCACGTGTTTGGCGATCGTCATGCGCAGCAAGGCGATCTCCTGGTCCAAGCCTTCGACCCGCCGCGCCCGTTCGTATTGCTCGCGGTCCTCGGGCGTCAGGTGGCCGGCGTACAGCTCCTCCTCGTCAGCGTTCAATCTTTTTTACCCCCTCTATTAATATATAATTCAATTTTTGCCCCAAAAAGGAACATTCTGGGAGACCAATTTCGCACATTAGTACTAATTGGCTACTCCGCCATGCCCCCTGCGGGGCGTGGTGACGGATTTGTCGGCTGCCGCGCTAAGACGTTCTCTCCCGCAGATTGGCCCCGTTGAGCACCAAGGTCGTCGACATGTGCTTGAGGCGCTGGAGGGTTCGCTCGCCGAACTGGGCCTCGAGCCTGGCATCGCTGAGGTTCGTCACCACGATCGTTGGCAGTCTATGGGTGTAGCGATAGTTGATCAGGATGAACATCTCCTCGCGCTGCCAGTCGAGTTTGGCCCCGACGTCATAGCGATCGGGGTTTCCGAAATCGTCCAGCGCGAGGACGGGGACGGTTTGCGCCACCTCCCGGATCTGGTCTGGACTGGCCCAGGCGATGCCTTCTATGGCGTCGGGGCGCGTCTCGGCCATTGTCTTTAGGGCGAAACTATCCCGCAAACGATTCAGGTAGACTTGGGTCTGGACGAAAAGGCAAAGCTCGCCTTTGGCGGTTAGGGCCTTGACCGTGCCCACGACCAAGCCTGTCTTACCCCTTCCGGGCGGCCCCATCAGGAGCAGGCTATGTTTGTCGGGGTCACGCCTTTCGACAAAGCGCCGGCAGACCGCCAAGGCATGCTGATCGCCGCGCGCAGGGTAGGTCTCCAGCGACCAGTCTGCGTACATGGCTGGCTCGTCGGTCCAGGTAAACACCCTTTGGACCCGCCATTCCTCCTGATGCTTTCGCCAGGCCCGCTCCTTCGCCTCGATCTCGCTTTTCTGTTGCTGGCCCAGCTCGCAGTCACAGAATTCGCGCCAGCTTAGCTCGCCAAAGAGGGTGCCGATCTGCCCGAAGCCTCCCCGGTCGTGGCACTTCTCGCAGGCCCAGGCAATCCTAGAGGTCCTTGTATTTCGGGTCGAGCCATCCGTCCCCGTCAGTTGGGCTTCTTGTGCCGCCCGGATCTTCGCCAGCACCCCGGCCATTTTGACTAATTCGCCCATCGCTGCTTCCTCCTCTGTTTGTCTTGACCCCCTCTCGCTCCATCTTGCGGGCGACGGTCAAGATCGACTGGATGTCCGACACGCCCTTGAGGGCCGCCCAGTCGATCGCCGCCAAGATGTGGGGGAGCCCAATTTGGTTCTCGCCCCGGGCCAAGGCCTCGGCCTGCGCCGCCGTCTGGAAGTGATGCTTGCCGAAAGCTTTCAGGTAAGCGGCCTGCGCCGGCGAGCGCGCCTTCTTGTCCGAAGCCTTTGCCCGTTCTAACGTTTCAACCTTCGACCGTCTGGCCGAGGGGGAGGGCGCAGCCCCGGTCCTCTCCCCCTGGGAGAGGGCCGGGGTGACGGCCAACTCCCTCTCCCCCTCCGAGAGAACCGGGGTGACGGCCAACTCCCTCTCCCCCTCCGAGAGAACCGGGGTGACGGCCAAC
>Ga0315298_1000662_pt1 | contig 66651 bp, 56 predicted proteins | sample WHS_1_MG_FD_203077 | JGI IMG/M metagenome (GOLD analysis project Ga0315298, IMG submission 203077) | Extremophilic microbial mat communities from Washburn Hot Springs, YNP, Wyoming, USA - WHS_1_MG | ecosystem: Environmental > Aquatic > Thermal springs > Hot (42-90C) | place: USA: Wyoming...
GGTGGCGATGACCATGAAGGGCTGGGGCAGGGGATAGTCCTGCCCGTCCACGGTGACCTGCCCCTCGTCCATCCCCTCGAGTAGGCTGGACTGGGTACGGGGAGTGGCGCGGTTGATCTCATCGGCCAGCACCACATTGGCAAACAGCGGCCCCGGTGAGAAGCGGAAACTGCCGTCCCCGGGGTGGTAGACCGAGACGCCGGTCACGTCGGAGGGCAACAGGTCGGGGGTGAACTGGATGCGCTTGTAGGTGCCCCCCACCGACTTGGCCAGGGCACGGGCGAGCACGGTCTTGCCCACCCCGGGCACGTCCTCGAAGAGCACGTGCCCGCCGGAGAGCAGGGCTACCACGGTGTTGCGCACCACCTCATCCTTGCCCAGGATGACCTTAGCCACGTTCCCGGTCAGCCGCTCGGCCAGCGCGCGAATCTCGCCTGGTTCCATGTCTACCCCCGTGCGCATTGTAGGTGAAGACTACGGCGCGGGCGGTCGCAATCCTCCGCCAACGTCGGCAGGGGGGACACGGGGGGCCGGGCCGGGCACACGGAGGTTGGGAGAACCGGTCACGGGGTCCAAGCCGGCGCCAGACTCCGGCAGCCAGATGCGGCGCAGGGCGAGGAAGGAGGAGATGTTGTGTTGGGGACCGTCAATGCGGATCAGGGGGTTCCTGGGGGTTTCCAGGAAGCCACCCAGGACGCGCCCCGGACGGGGATAGTACATGGCCGCTTCGGGCCGGTACTGACGGCGTAACTGGAAGTCAATCCCCAGGCGCAGTGCCACCAGGATCCCCACCGCATCGTCACGGCGCCCGTAGTCCCGGGCCAGACGATAGGCGGCCGCCAGGCCCTCGTTCCGGGCCGCGGCGGTGGTGGTATAGCAGTTGCCGTAGCCGCCAAACCGCCCGGGATGCATGGGGTCGCGGTGCTGGGTGCCGATCATCGCCCAGGCCAGGCGCATGGCATGGTCCAAGTATTCGGGCCGGGGCTGGAGGCGGTGGAAGGCGTCAAGGCAGTACAACAGCCAGTGGTTACCCAGCAACTCCTCTGGCGGCAGGTCGCGCTGCCGCCCCACCAGGTAGTCCACTCCGCGCCTGACCGCCGGCAACAGCCGGTCATCGGGGGCCAGCGCATGCAGCCGCAGCAGGGCGAGCATGGCCTCCCCAGGATAAAAGGCCGAGTCGGAATCCAGTTGGTCGCCCTCCAGGCCGCTCTTGCCCACGAAACTGCCATCCGCACGTTGCAGCAATAGGATACTATCGGTAAGTTGCTCCCGGATCGCCCGGTACCCACAGCCGCCTCCCGCCCGCTCGAAATGCACTAACGCCAGCAGGCTCAGCGCCAGTCCGCCCAGGTTGAGAACTCCGTCGTCGGTGATCGCCACCCCCGGACGGCCTGCAATGCGGCAGGGCCGCATGTGCTGGAGCAGGTAGCCGATGGCCTGCTCTGCGGCCAGCCGGAAGCGCAGGTGCCCTGTCTCTTGCGCCAACTCGCAAAGCACGTAGGCCGCACCCGCGTGCCTGACCAGGTTATAGCCCTCCTCCAGGCGGTCACGCGTCGGGTCATACAGGTAGGCAAAGCGGCCGTCCTCACACAGCGCACGCAGCGTGTATTGCCCCGCCCAGAGTGCCGCCTGGAGCAGGTCCTCGGGGGAGGCCGCAGACACCGGGCGGCTGCCCTCCACCACGGGCACGACGCGGTCCCCCTCCACGAAGAACCCCTCGATCGCAAAACTGAACTCAGGCGCCCGTGGCATGTGTCCCGGGGCCCAGGGCTCGCCCGTGCGGCGGCGCCAGCATTCCTCTATGCGCTCGGGCTGCAGCCGGCCCTCACGGTCAAGCAGCCCCCCCGCAGTCACCTCCTGCGGCAGCAGAGCCAGTTCCGAATCCGCATCAAAGGCAATCCCCTGTGCGCACCCGGCCTCATATGGGCACGCGGTTTGGGCGATATCCAGCCGGACCCAGCGCGGGGTGGGAGAGGCGGGCTGCTCCAGAATGCGCAACAGGGCGTCGTCCACGGCTGCCAGGATGCCCAGGCCCCGCCCCAGGGCCACCCGTGCGGGTTGGCTCCCGTTACTGACGGAGAGGAAGACCAGGCGGGGTGAGCGGTCTGCGAGCAGGGATGCGGGCGGCAGGCCGGGCTCTGCCCGCAGGCTACGCCCCACCCAGCGCGCCAGGGCCAGACCCTCTTGGGGTTCGAGATCAAGGGGCTCAGCGAGGGAGTCGAACCAGATGTGCACGCGAGGCCTCCGCGGGAGCGGTTCGTTCGGCCCGCATCTTAGCAGGGGAGGAATGGCGCAGCGGTACGGGAAACCGGCCAACGGTGGCGGGTTCTCGTACAAGCACGCGGCGGCAAGCGTGGCATACCGGTCCGCTACCGGGCGGCCTCATCAGGCTGCATGATACCGAAGCGGTTACCCTCGGTGTCCACGCAGGAGGCAAACCACCCGACTCCGGGGATGGCCGACTTGCCCATCGTCACCTGCCCGCCGTTACGAGTGACGGCCGCCATCGCCTCCTCCAGGTTGGGCACGGAGAGGGTGAGGGTGGTGCAGGGCTGCTCGCCGGGCTGGCGGTGGGCAAACCCGCCATGGATGCCGGGCTCCCCCTCGCCGGTGTCCACCAGCCAGTAGTCCATGGGGCCGCTCCACTTGTCTATCCGCCAGCCAAAAGTATCCCGGTAAAAGGCGACCGCCCGTTCGGGATCCTGAACGCTCAGATCGAAGTGCACGGGCCTGGGCATGGCTGCTCCCTCCGCATGGGATGGCCCGGGCTTCGCCGGGTTCGGCCCAGCGTAGCGGCCGGGGGAAGAGGGGGCAATACACGCGTGTGCGCTTCCGCGGCCACCAGTGCCGGAGAAGCGCGCGCACAGGGACCAGGGCGGCTACCTCAGCACCAGGTCGTACAGCGGGCAGGGGAGGTCGCCGCCGCCGATGCCGGGAAGGGTCTCTACCCACCAGTGGCGCTTGGTCTCGCTGGGGCCATCCATGTCCTGCGCGGCCAGGGAAAAGCCCATATGCCGCCCGGCGGCAAAGGAGGAGGAGTTGAGGCGGGAGGCCGGGAAGGCAATCTCGTACAGTGTGTAGTTGCCCTGCCGCTCCACGGCCAGCCGAATATCATCGGCGCGGCCCTCGAAACCCTGCGCATCCCGCGCCACCCAGGGTTGGGGGCCGGAAGTGGTCTTGGCCATGCTGAAGTCGCAGTCGTCCGCCCGGTGGTCGGTGTCGTTGCCGTCGGCCTTGGTATCGAAGGTCATCTCCAGGGCGTCGGCCTGCCATACCCCACCCTCGGTATAGGGCTGGTAGAAAACGTTGTCGCGGACCGTCACCGCCATGTACAGGGTCCCCTGGTCCCATTGTAGTTGCACCTTGCCGCTGAGGTTGCTGGTCTCCTTGATGCTGATGCGCTCGGCGTAGGCCAGGGGAATGGCGGGTATCCCCCTCCACTCATCCAACCTGCCGTCAATGGTAGGCGGCTGGTTAGCATGGGGCACGGCGAAGCGGGGGGAGAGCCACAGCGACCGTGAGACCGGTATCTCGTTCTCCAGGTCCTGGCCATAGCGGTAGGCGGTGCGGAAGGTCGGGGTCGGGTACATGACGCCGTCGGCCGGCGCCGCTATCCGGAACTCTACCGGTACGCTGCCGCCCGCCGGCACCTCGTAGCGAGCGCTCTTGGGGCTCACCTGCCACTTGCCGGGCGTCTGACAGGTGAGGGTGCCGGTCAGCGGCCTGGGCGAGGGGTTGGTCACGGTCAGCGTGACCTTGCGGTCGAGCGCCTGGCCGAAGGTGTAGGCAATCTTGGGAACCTGCACAGCCTCCCGCAGCAGGCGCTCGCGCTCGCGCATGGCCCGCTCGGTGCTGATGTCGGGGGAGACCACCCCACCTGCCGCCATCAGGCTGTAGTCCACCCGGTCGCCCTGTACCTTGACCAGCAGGTAACCGTTGAAGCGGCCCCGCGCCAGCCCTTCCGGGGTGGCGCTACGGCCGTTGATGGCTGGCAGGGCCAGGTACTGGATGCCGTCCCGGGGCTCGAAGCGCAGGTAATGGTGCCAGTGGCCAGCAAACACCATGCGCACCGGGTACTGGCGCAGTACGTCGTGCACCTGCTGCCACCGGGGTGGGTCCTCGGCCCAATCGGGCGAGTGGAAGAAGACGAAGATGTGCTTGGCCTTGGCAGCCGCCAGGTCGGCCTTCAGCCAGTCCAGTTGGGCCGGGATGCCGCCCTTTTGCATGGCGTTGAGGGAGATGAAGTGGCAGCCGCCCCAGTCGAAGGAATACTGCAAGGGGCTGTTGAGCCGCTGCCATATCTGGGCCATCTCCGGTCCGGCCAGGTCGTGGTTGCCGGGCGTGGGGAAGAAGGGGACGCCGCAGACCGCGCTGTCGGCGTGCGAAAAGGCCCACTCCTTCTCCAGCGTTTCCGGGCCCTTGCCCTGAATCAGGTCTCCGCAGGCCAATACCAACTCGGGGTGTAGCCACGATACTTCCTGCAGGTTCGCCCGCAGGTCGGCCGATTCCGCAGGGTCCAGGCCGGTGTGCAGGTCCGCGATCACCGCAAACGTGAACCCGTCGCCGGGCTCGGGCCTGGCCCGCAGCGCGGCCAGGCTATCGTCAAATACGGTTGCCGACAGGGCGCTCGCGCATAGCAGGAGTAGCAGGCAGGCGGAAACCAGGGAAGTGGCATTGCGCAACGTGTACGCTCCCGGGGAAGGTATGTCCACACCGATGCTTTCGGAGGATGGGGGAGGTATTCCTCCAAGGAAAGGGCTGTGCGGCCGGATCCGGCAGCGGAGGCCCCTCACGCCTGCCCTCTTCCGGGGAGAGAGGGGGTTACAGGATGTATCGCGAGAGGTCTACGTTGCCGGCCAGGCCTTGCAGGCGTTCGCGTACGTATTCGGCAGTGATGCGCACGGTGGTGGGGCGGATGTCGGGGGCATGGTAACTGACCTCCTCAACCAGTTTTTCCATCATCGTGTGCAGGCGGCGGGCCCCGATGTTCTCCGCCTGCTCGTTCACCTGGCGGGCCAGGGAGGCGATCTCCCGGATACCCTCCGGAGTGAACTCCAGGTTCACCCCGTCCACGGCGAGTAACTCGGAGTACTGGCGGATGAGCGAGTTCTGAGGCTCGGACAGGATGCGCACGAAGTCCTCCTCCCCCAGGCGTGACAACTCCACCCGTAGTGGGAAGCGCCCCTGGAGTTCCGGGATGAGGTCCGAGGGCTTGGAGACATGAAAGGCGCCGGCGGCGATGAAGAGCACGTGGTCGGTGCGCACGGGTCCATATTTGGTGGTGACGGTCGAGCCCTCCACGATGGGCAGGATGTCGCGCTGCACGCCCTCCCGGCTGACGTCCGGACCGTGGGTGCCTTCGCGCCCGGCTACCTTGTCCAACTCGTCGAGGAAGACGATGCCGTTTTCCTCGACCGCCCGGATGGCCTCGCTCACCACCTGGTCCTGATCGACCAGGCGCTGGGCTTGCTGGTAGGTGAGGAGCTCACGGGCCTCGGCCACGGTTACCGTGCGGCGGCGGCGGCCCTTGGGCATCATCCCCCCCAGCATGTCCTGCAGGTTCATCCCCATCTCCTCCAGCCCCTGGGGGGAGAAAACCTGCATGAACGGGGTGCGCGCCTCCTCCACCTCCACCTCCACCTTGGCCTGCTCCATCTGGCCCGCGCGCAGGCGGGCCCGCAGTTTTTCCCTGGTTGCGCCCTGCTCGGGGCCGGGTTGCGGCGGCTGCTCGCCCTCCTCATAAGGCCGCTGGCCGAGCATGCTGGCCATCGCCTGAAAGGGGTTGGGAGTCGCGTGCTCCTCACGCCGGCCTCCAGGTAGCAGCAGGTCCAGTAGCGCCTCCTCGGCCGCCTCCCGGGCGCGGTCTTGCACCTCGGCCATTTTTGCCTGCTGGGTCATGCGCACTGCCTGCTCGACCAGGTCGCGGATGATCGAATCCACGTCCCGGCCCACGTACCCCACCTCGGTGAACTTCGTCGCCTCCACCTTGATGAAGGGGGCCCCGGCCAGGCGGGCCAGCCGCCGAGCGATCTCAGTCTTGCCCACCCCCGTGGGGCCGATCATCAGGATGTTCTTGGGGATGACCTCCTCGCGGATGTCCTCCCCCAGCCGTTGTCGGCGCCAGCGGTTGCGCAGGGCGATGGCCACCGCCCGCTTGGCCTCGTCCTGCCCCACGATGTAGCGATCCAACTCGGCTACGATCTGCTTGGGCGTGAGCCCCTCGGTCTCGGCCACTACAGCGTCTCCACTGAAATGTGATTGTTAGTGTAAATGCATATCTCCGCCGCGATCTCCATCGCCCGGCGCACCACTTCCTCCGCGGACAACCCGGTGTTGCGGAGCAAGGCCCGCGCCGCGGCCAGGGCATAGGGCCCGCCACTGCCGATGGCGGCCACCCCCTCGTCCGGCTCGATGATCTCGCCCGTGCCCGAGATAATCAGCATCGCCTCCCGGTCGGCCACGATCATCAGCGCCTCCAGCCGGCGCAGGACCCGGTCGGTACGCCAGTCCTTGGCCAGTTCGTAGGCAGCCCGGCGCAGGTTGCCATGGCCCGCCTCCAGTTTCGCCTCGAACTTCTCGAAGAGAGCGATGGCGTCGGCCGCGCCCCCGGCAAAGCCGGCCAGTACCCTGCCGCCATGCAGGCGGCGCAACTTGTTGGCGGTGGCCTTGAGGATGGTCTTGTCCACGGTGACCTGGCCGTCGCTGGCCAGGGCCACGGCGTCACCACGCCTCACTCCCAGCACGGTGGTGGCTTGCATCATGCCCCCATGATAGCACAATCCGCATCCAGCAGGCTGGCCTGGTGACGATAGTGCTCTGGCCGCCCGCACCATTGTCTCCCCTGCCGGCAAGCGGACGGTCAGCCGGCATTTGCCCCATAAGCGCACAGACTTGTCCCGGAAACTATGCAATGGTTGGCAGACGGCGCCGGCGAGTTGTCGTAAGGTGACCACAGAGGACCATGCCATGACCCACGACATTGCCATCGTCGGCGGAGGGCCGGGCGGCTATGTGGCCGCGATCCGGGCGGGACAACTGGGCCGGCGGGTGGTGCTGATCGAGAAGGGCGAACTCGGTGGTCTGTGCCTGAACTGGGGCTGCATACCCACCAAGGCCCTACTGGCAAGCGCTGCCATGCTCAACTGCGTGCGCGGGTGCGGCGACATGGGGGTGACGGTGGGGGAGGTGTCGGCCGACTGGGGCAAGGCCGTGGACCGCAGCCGGCAGGTGGTGAAGCGGCTGGTCACCGGTGTCGGCTCGCTGATGAAAAAGCATGGGGTAGAGGTGATCAAGGGCACGGCCTCCTTCACCGGTCCCCATACCCTAGGGGTGGAGCCAGACGGGCAAGAGGTGGAGGCCTCGGCCGTCATCATCGCCACCGGGGGCGCGCCCAAGACGCTGCCGGGACTGGAGCCCGACGGCGAGTGCATCCTGACGAACTATGAGGCGTTGGCCTTGCGCGACCTTCCCCACTCCTGGCTGATGGTGGGCGGGGGCGCGATCGGGATCGAGTTCGGTTACCTGTTCCGCGCCTTCGGCTGCGAGGTGACGGTGGTCGAGGCCCTGGATCGCATCCTGCCGATGGAGGAGGAAGAGGTCTCACAGGAACTACGCAAGACGCTGGAGCGGGACGGAATGCGCATCCTGACCAACAGCCGGATAACCGGCCTCGAGCGCACCCAGGGAGGAGTGGCGGCAACCCTGGCAACGCCCCAGGGTGACCGGCAGGTGGAAGCCGAGCGGGTGCTGCTGGCGGTGGGCTATCGCCCCTATACCGAAGGGCTGAACCTGCAGGTCGCCGGGGTGGAGACCGACGCCAAAGGCTTCGTGCGGGTGGACGGGGACATGCAGACCAACGTGCCCGGCGTCTATGCGGTCGGCGACGTCGCCGGGCAGCCGCTGCTGGCCCACGCCGCCTTCCTGCGGGGCGAGATTGCGGTGGAGGCCATCGCCGGGCGGCCCCACGCCCGCTTTGTGCCGGCCAACATCCCCCGGGCCACCTACTCCCAGCCCGAGGCGGCCAGCATCGGCCTGACCGAGCGCGAGGCCCGGGAGCAGGGGATGGAGGTGAAAGTAGGCCGCTTCCCCTACCGCGCCAGCGGGCGCGCCCTCACCGCCGGGCATCCCACCGGGTTCGTGAAGGTGGTGAAGGAGGCGCGCTACGGGCAGATCCTGGGGGTGCACATCCTGGGAGCGGAGGCCAGTGAGTTACTGGGGGAGGCCACCCTGGCGGTGGCGCTGGAGGAGACCACCGAGGCGGTGGGGGCGGTGACCCACGCCCACCCCACGCTCTCGGAGATGATCCGGGAGGCCGCCTTGGCGGCCGACGACAAGGCGATACACATATGAGTGACAGATTGGATGATCTGGGGCGGGACGAGGCACTGCGCCTTTACCGGCAGATGGTGCTGATTCGCCTCTTCGAGGAGCGGGCGGCGCAGGAGTATGCCTACCAGAAAATAGGGGGCTTCCTGCACCTGTACATCGGCGAGGAAGCGGTGGCGGTGGGGGCCATCTCCACCATCCGCCAGGACGACCTGGTGGTCAGCCACTACCGGGATCACGGGCATGCCCTGGCCAAGGGGTCGGACCCCAAGAAGGTGATGGCGGAACTGTTCGGCAAAGTCACCGGGCTGTGCAAGGGCAAGGGCGGCTCCATGCACCTCTTCGACGTCGAGCACGGGTTCCTGGGCGGCTACGCCATCGTGGCCGGGGGGATGCCCATCGCGGCCGGCCACGCCCTGGCCAGCCAGTACCTGGGCCAGGGCCGGGTGGTGCTGGACTTCTTCGGCGACGGGGCAGCGAACGAGGGCGAGTTTCACGAGACGCTGAATGTAGCCGGCCTGTGGAAACTGCCCATAGTCTTCATTCTTGAGAATAACCTCTACGCCATGGGCACGCGGGTGGACCGGGCCTCGGCCAACCCCGAGTTATGGGAGCGGGCGCAAGCCTACAACATGCCCGGGCAGCGTGTGGACGGGATGGACGTGCTGGCGGTGCGGCGGGCGGTAGGGGAGGCGGTGCGCCGGGCGCGGGCGGGGGAGGGGCCCAGCCTGGTGGAGGCGCTAACCTACCGCTTCCGCGGGCATTCCATGGCCGACCCGGCCCGCTATCGGGAGCGGGCGGAGGTGGAATCGTGGTCGGGACGGGACCCCATCACCCTCTTCTCAGCGGCGCTCCAGGAAGCGGAAATGCTGGACGACGCCGGCTCCCAGCGAATCCATGACGAGGTGGCGGCCCAGGTCGAGGAGGCGGTGCGCTTTGCCGACGAGAGCCCCTTCCCGCCCCCCGAGGCACTCTATCAAGATGTGTATGCGGAGGGCTAAATGCCCGAGATGACCTATCGCGAAGCCCTCTCACTGGCGCTGCGCGAGGAGTTGCGGCGGCGGGACTGCTTCTTCCTCATGGGCGAGGATATCGGTGCCTATGGCGGCTCGTATGCAGTGACCAAGGGGTTCCTGGAGGAGTTCGGCGAGCGCCGGGTCAAGGACACCCCGATCTCCGAATCGGCGATTGTGGGCCTGGCCATTGGGGCGGCCATGCTCGGGGCTTGCCCCATGATCGAATTGATGACCATCAACTTCAGCCTGCTGGCCATGGACCAGATCGTCAACCACGCCGCCAAGATCCACTACATGTCCGGGGGGCAGGTGGCAGTGCCCCTGGTCCTGCGCATGCCCACCGGTGGCGGCTTCCAGTTGGGCGCGCAGCACTCGCAGAACCTGGAGGGATGGTTCGCCCACGTGCCCGGGCTAAAGGTGGTGACCCCCAGCACCCCCTATGATGCCAAGGGCCTGCTCAAGGCTGCCATCAACGACGGCAACCCCGTCATCTTCGTGGAACATTCGCTGCTCTATGGGATGCGGGGGGAAGTGCCCGAGGAGGAGTACGTGGTGCCCCTGGGCCAGGCCGCGATACGCCGGGAGGGCACTGACCTGACCCTGATCGCCTACTCCCGGATGGCGCACGTCGCGCTGGAGGCGGCCGACAAACTGGCCGCGCGGGGAATCTCCGCCGAGGTGGTGGACCTGCGCTCGCTGCGCCCGCTGGATGTGGACGCCCTGGTGCGCTCCGTGCAAAAGACCAACCGGGCGCTGGTGGTAGAGGAGGCCCCCAAGAGCGGGGGCTTTGGCGGGGAGGTGGTGGCCACCATCAGCGACCAGGCCTTCGACTTCCTGGATGCCCCCGTGGGTTGGGTGGGGGGCGCGGACGTGCCCATGCCCTATACCCGGCCGCTGGAGGCGCTGGCCATCCCCGATGCCGACAAGGTGGTGGCGGGGGTGCAGCGGATGATGCCCGGCCGCTTCCGGTAGCAGGCAAAGGAGGCCCCATTGGCAACCGAAGTGATCATGCCCAAACTGGGCTTTGACGTGGAGAAGGCCAAGATCGCCCGCTGGGTCAAGCACGAAGGCGACCAGGTGACCAAGGGGGAGGTCCTGGCCGAGGTGGAGACGGAGAAGGTCACCCTGGAGGTGGAGGCCTATGACTCGGGTACCCTGATCCAGATCGTCTCTCCCGAAGGGACCGAGGTGCCGGTGGGCCAGGTGATCGCCTGGTTGGGCCAGCCGGGTGAGAAGGTCGAGGCCCCGGTGCCCGCGCCCCCACCCCCTGCCCAAGAGAAGCCTGCCGCTGCACCCGCGCCGGCCCCGACTGCGGGTCAGGCGCCGGCCCCCCCGGCTCCGCCTTTGGCCGAGCACGCCGTGCGGGTGAGCCCGGTTGCAGAGCGGCTGGCCGCCGAGAAGGGCGTGGACCTGGCGCAGGTGACCGGCACCGGCCCGGGCGGGCGCATCACCAAGGACGACGTGCTTGCGGCGGCCGAGCAGACGGCCGCGGGCAAGCCGGCCGCTCCCTCGCCGCAGGCCGCGCCGGGGGTGCAGGTGGTCGAACCCACACCCATGCGCCGGGCTATCGCCAGGCGCATGAGCGAGAGCAAGCGGCAGATCCCCCATTACTATCTCACCATGCAGGCGGACATGACCGCGCTCATGGACCTGCGGCGGATGCTCAACGAAGGCGTGCCGGATGAAGCCCGCCTGAGCGTGAACGACTTCATCGTGAAGGCGCTGGCACTCACGCTGTTGGAGTTCCCCGACTTCAACGCCTGGTATGAGAACGACCGCCTGGAGCGCCAGCCGCAGATCAATATCGGCCTCGCCATCTCCCTGGAGCAGGGGCTGATCGCGCCGGCCGTGCTTGACTGCGGCAGCAAGACCCTGCGCCAGATCGCCCGGGACGCGCATTCATTGGCCGAGCGGGCGCGGGAGGGCAAGTTGCAGCCGGAGGAGATGGCCGGCGCCACCATCACCACCAGCAACATGGGGATGCTGGGGGTGGAGAGCTTCCAGGCGATCATTGTCCCGCCTCAGGTGGCCATCCTGGCCATCGGCACCGTACACCCGGCGGCGGTGGTCAACGAGGCCGGCCAAGTGGTAATCCGCCAGGTCTGCGCGCTGACGCTCTCGGCGGACCACCGCAACAGCGACGGGGCGGTGGGGGCACGCATGCTCGGCCGCCTGCGGGAGTATCTGGAGCACCCCGGCGCGCTGCTGTCATGAGCGCACACCCGCCCTGGCTGCGCGCCGCCGCCCCGGGTAGCGAGCGGGTGACGGAGTTGTTGGCGCTGACGGACCGCGAGGGTCTGCATACCGTGTGCCAGGGGGCGCACTGCCCCAACCTGGGCGAGTGTTGGGCCCGGGGCGCTGCTACCTTCCTCTTACTCGGACCGCATTGCACCCGGGGCTGCCGCTTCTGCGCGGTCACCCGGCAGGCGCCGCTTCCCCCAGATCCCGATGAGCCCGCGCGGATTGCCCGGGCGGTGGCCGCCCTGGGGTTGAGGCACGCCGTGGTCACTTCTGTGACGCGGGACGACCTGCCCGACGGCGGCGCATGGCAATTCGCCGCCACCGTCACCGCCGTCCGTCGGCTGTCCCCCGGCTGCACGGTGGAGGTGCTGGTGCCCGACTTTGGCGGGGATCGGGCAGCCTGGGACACCGTGCTTGCTGCGGAGCCGGAGGTTCTGGGGCATAACCTGGAGACGGTGGCCCGGCTCTATCCCGCGGTGCGGGTGGGGGCCGAATATGGGCGTTCGCTGGCGCTACTGGCGGCGGCGGCGCGACATCGCCGGGGGCGGGGTGTGAAGTCTGGACTGATGGTGGGGCTGGGAGAGAGCCGGGGCGAGGTGCTGGAGGTGCTCGCCGACTTGCGGCGGGTAGGGGTGAGCCTGGTAACCATCGGCCAGTACCTGCAGCCGAGCCCCGACCACCTGCCGGTGGCGCAGTACTGGCCTCCGGAGGAGTTTGCGTGGTTGCAGCAGGAGGCACTCGCCCTGGGTTTTGCCGCGGTGGCAGCCGGGCCACTGGTGCGCAGTTCGTACCGGGCAGAGGAGATGGCCGCCCGGGTTCCGTAGGGACGCACCGCTGTGCTCCGTGGTAAGCAGGCAGCCTTGACAAAGCGGGCCGGATCTCGTCTGGCTCCGCCGTCTGGCGGCATCCCCCTCACCTGGACCCTCTCCCGCCAGGGAGAGGCAAACACGCCAGGGAACTCCGCCCCTGCGGGCGGTGCCCGGCCAGCATCCAGAGTTCAGCATGCGGACTGCTACCGCGTAAACCGCGGGCGGTCGCCGGGGGGCAGGGGTTCCGAATGTAGGTCATGCTCTACAAGCAGGGCCTCCGCGTCGCTCAGGCGGCGGGCGACATTCATCCCCCGACGCAGGTCACTCAGGCGCACGCGTCCGCTCAACAGTCCCCTCAGCAGGCGGGTGGCGCGTCCGGGGCGTGGCTGCTGCTGCAGAGCCAGCACCTCCCCCCAGAGCGAGGCGTACTGGGTATAGAATTTCTCCAGGGGCAGTGCGGTCTCGGTAACCACATGGAAGAGGTCGTACAACTCGCAGTTGCCCTCCCGCAACTGCCCCTGCATCTCGGCGAAAAGGTCCGTGCCCGGTAGCGGGGTGACGATGGAGAAGGAGGCGTTCCGCAGCCCGCGTGCCCGCACGTAATCCCGCAGCGCCCGGAAATCGGCCTCGCTGGCCCGGGGGTCCACCATGAAGTTGCCCGAATAGGTCATGCCCGAGGCCGCCAGCACCGCCAGCGCCATGTCATTTTGCTCGGGGGTGTTCCCCTTGCGCAAGGCCCTCAGAGTGTCGGTCGAGAGCGACTCCATGCCGAGGAAGACGCTGCTCGGGCCCACCTCGGACCAAGCCTTCACCACCTCAGGGTAGCGGGCGATGGTGTCGGTACGGGCCTGGAAAGTGTAGCGCTTGGCGACGCCGGCAGAGAGCAAGGCCTGGGCCAGCGACTGCACCCGGTTCACGTCGTGCAGGAAGTTGTCATCGGTGATGAAGACATGGGGGGCCTGGATCTGGCGGATCTCCTCCACTACCCGGGGCACGCTCTTGGTGCGTACCTTACCCTGGTGGAACTTCCACACTGCGCAGAACTTGCAGCGGTGCGGGCAGCCACGGGAGGTTTCCACCAGGGCGCTGGGGCGATCGAAGCCCAGGTAGAAGCGGTGGCGGTGTGCTTCGAGCGAGCGCCGATCGGGCATGGGCAGCAGGTCCAGGTCTTCCACCTGTGGCTGCTGGTAGGCGCTGGGAACTTGGCCGTCCGGGGTATTCAGGATGAGGTTGGGCACCCGGGAGAGGGGCAGGTCGCCGGCCAGGGCGCGGGCGGTCATGCGCAGCGGGTTCTCACCCTCGCCGATGGCCACCGCATCCACCGCGGCATCGGCGAAATCCACCGGCCACAGGCTGGCATGCGGCCCGCCCACCAACACCACGCATTCTGGGCGCAGCGCCTTCACCTGGCGGGCGGCCGCCAGTGCCGAGCGGGCCTCCGAGGTGAACAGGCAGGAGATGCCGCAGAGATGGGGACGCACCGCTCGCACATAATCGGCCAGGCGATGCCCCACCCGCAGGTCGGCGATGACCACCAGGCAGTCGGGAACCGCGCCGGCCAGGGTCTCGAGCCCCAGCGGCTCCGGCAGCGCTGCCGCCTCCAGGCCCTGCAGGCTGCCGCGCGAGGGACGTACCAACAGCACCCGCATCCGCTCTTTCATGGTTTACCCCCGAGCGACCAAATAAGTGAAAGGCGGGTCCGGCAGCGGGGAGGGGGAGGAGCGGCGCTATGGCCGTAGAAGTCCTCACCTGCTCCCGCCGGCCTGGCTATTCTGCTGCCCAGGGAGCGCTACCTTTCACCCCAAGGACGACTTTGTCACATGGGCCAACGAAAGCGCATGCGCCTGGGCGTTCTGGCCTCCCACGGCGGCTCCAACCTGCAGGCGATCATTGACGCCGCCAAGGATCCAGCCTACCCTGCCGAGGTGGTGCTGGTTATTAGCAACAATAGTGGTTCCGGCGCCATGGCCCGCGCCCGGCGGGAGGGCATCCCGGCCCTGCACCTGAGCAGCACCACCCATCCCGACCCCGCTGACCTGGACCGGGCCATTGCCCAAGCCCTGGAGGCGCACGGCGTGGCACTGGTGATCCTGGCCGGGTACATGAAGAAAATCGGCCCGCTCACCTTGCGTCGCTTTGCCGGCCGCATCCTGAACATCCACCCGGCCCTACTGCCCAAGTTCGGCGGTGAGGGCTTCTGGGGGCACCACGTGCACGAAGCGGTGGTCGCCGCAGGGGAAAAGGAATCTGGCGCCACCGTGTTCGTGGTCACGGAGGACTACGACACGGGCCCTATCCTCGACCAGGCCCGGGTTCCCGTGCTGCCCGGCGACGACCCGGAAACCCTCGCCGCCCGCGTGCTCGTGCAGGAGCACCGGCTCTACCCCGATGTCATCCGCCGTATCGCCCTGGGTGAGATCAAACTGCCCCACGGGTAACCTGGGGGCAAGGTACGAATGATGCTCGTGCGCTGTTGCCTTGCCCTGCTCGCCCTGGCCCTGCCCATCGCCGGGCACGGGCTGACCCTGACCTATCGCAACCTGGTGGCCCAGACCGCCGACCTGGAGGCGCTGGCTGTCCGGCCCCGGCCGGGGGAGACCTGCCGCCAGTTCTCCAGTTACGATCGCCGCAGCCGGATCCTCGCTGACGGCCGCCGGGTGGGGTGGGAGGCCAACCAGGACTGGGGCAACTTCCTTCGGCAGGACCCCGAGGGCGCGGTGCTGGCCGACATGGCCGGGCCAGGCGCGGTGCTGCGCATCTGGGCGGCCACCCCCCGGGGTACGCTCAAGATTTTCCTCGACGGCGCGCCTCGGCCGGCCTTATCCGCCGATCTGGCTACCCTGGGGCGTGGGCTGCCAGGGGTGCCCCGGGTCTTCTGCGGCATGCAGGGGGAGGGCCTTAATCTTTACCTGCCTATCCCCTACCAGCGCCGCTGCCGGGTGGTGGTGGCGGAGCCCCGCGACCGCTTCTTCTATCATGTGGATTACCGCACGTTCCCGCCTGGCACAAGGGTGGCGCCTTTCCGCTGGCCGCTGCCCCCGGAGGACCGGCAGGCCCTGGCGCAGGCCGCCACCCGGCTCATCAACCCGCCGGATCCGGTGGCGGCGCCTGGCGCGCGCAGGACCAAAGGGGTGAAGGCGATCCCACCTGGCAAGACCGTGCGGTTGGCCTTGCTGGCGGGCCCCGCCGGTGTCACCTCGCTCGCCCTCGCCCCAGAGTTGCCCAGGGACGGGGCCGCCGCCCGGCGCATGCTGGCGGGGCTGGTGCTGGCGATTACCTTCGACGGCGCCCCGACCCCCCAGGTGCTCGCGCCGCTCGGGCATTTCTTCGGCAGCGCGCCGGGGCGCAACGCCTTCCGGGGGTATGCGCTGGAGACGGCGGGCGAGCGCTTCCACAGCCGCTGGTACATGCCCTTTGCCCGCAGTGCGGCGATTCAGGTGCGCAACGTCGGCGCCAAACCGGTTCCGCTGTGCTGGGAGGTGGTGACGAAGCCGCTGGAGCGGCCGTTTGCGGGGCTGATGCACTTCCACGCCGCCTGGCGGCGCGAGTTCCCGGCGCGGGAGTTCGACTGGAGGGTGCTGGAGACGGCCGGGCCGGGCCGGTTCGTGGGGATGTCGCTCGCGGTGTGGAACCCCGACCGCTCCTGGTGGGGCGAAGGGGACGAGAAGGTCTGGGTGGACGCCGAGACCTTCCCCTCCTGGTACGGCACCGGCACGGAGGATTACCTGGGCTATGCCTGGGGCTGTCGGCGCACCTTCTCCCATCCCTTCCACGCCCACACCCTGTGCGAGGGTCCGCGCCACGCCAACTGGACCTCGGCCGCTCGCTGGCAGATCGCCGACAACATCCCTTTCTGCCGCCATTTGCGCATGACCCTGGAGAACTACGGCCGGAACAAGGACTACGCCACGGTGGCCTGGTGGTATGCCGCTCCGGAGGCCCGGTGCGCGAATTCCTGGCCGCAGGCCGGCCTGCTGCTGCTGGACCACCGGCCCATCCCCGCCTACCGGGAGCCCCAGGCGGTGGAGGGTGAGGGGATGCGGGTGCTGGGCCGGCGGGGGATCGCCCGCCTTACCCGGCCCGAGATGGGCGACCACTCCGGCCGCTGGTCTGGCGAACACCAATTACTCGCCCGCGCCTCTGCCCCCCGGGGTTGGGTAGACCTGGCGCTGCCCATTCCCAAACGGGGTCGCTACGCGGTCTCGGCCTACCTCACCCGGGGCCCTGGCTACGGGCGGGTCTCCCTGTTGCTGAGCGGACGGCGGGTAAAGGAGGAGGTGTCGTGCAGGGCCGACACGGTGCGCCGGGGGCTGGAGGTGCCCCTGGGTGTGCACTATCTGCGCGGCAAGCCGGTACTACGGGTGGAGGTCTCCGGCAAGGGTAGGAGCGCTGGGCTGGATTGCGTTGTTCTGCGCCCGGCCCGGGGCGGGCTGCTTACCCGGATCGGGGATTGGCTGCGGGGGCTGGTGCTGCCGTAGCCGTGCCTGCTCGGGGCCAGGGAGAGCAGACAGAGGGACTTCTCCTCACCTGCCGGGCATAGTCCGGGGGGCAGCGCCGGCGCTCGGGGACCCATGATCGTCTTGCCAGGAGGGCTGCTCTCCGGCAGCCCTCCTGCCCCGCAAGACAATGCGCAGGTGCTCCGGCTGGGAACTACGGAGTCTGCCTGCCGCCTTCGGCCACCAACTGCATGGCGCGGTGGTGGTCCATTTCCTGGTTGTGCTTGTCGTGGACATGGTGCATGATCTGGTCGGCCAGCGCCTCCTTCGTGTCCGCGCGGAGCACGGTCCCATCGCCCTGGCATTCGTAAGTCCAGGCCACGGCCTCACCCCCTTTCCTCGCTCACGTGCTGCGAGGGTAGCACGGTGCGCGGGCAGCAGAGGGCAATCTACGGGACACAGGGGGTTCGCATCCCTCACGTGGTGGCCGGCTCTCGCTCCTGCAGCCTCTGCACAATCTCCTCACAGAGCGCGCTTAGTCGAGCCTGCGCGGTGGCGGTACACAGGTTGCCGCTGACGGCGATAGGGGTAGCGGCCAGTCGCGCTCCCGCCTGCAGCAACTCGCGCGCGAGCGGAGGGGGGGCGGCGAGGGTCTGGTTTTCGGCGATGCCGGCGGAGACGGCCAGCCGGGTCGCCTCGTCCACCAGCACCACCAGGCGACCGGCTGCCCAGGCCCGGGCGATGACTTTCAACGCGGCGGCGTCGTCCCTGGTGGCTGACGCAGTCACGTTGTCCACCACCAGCACCGCGTCCTGCTCCGGCTGCTCCTCCGCCACCCGGGCAAAAGAGGAGTCGCTCGTCACGTGCAGCCGGCGGTCGGCACTGGTCAGGGTATCCCCGGCGGTGTAACTGCAGTTGATTACCCGGCCGCCCTGGATCTCCAGGCACTTGCTCAGGCTGACGTAGGTCGCGCGCTCGAAGCCGGGAGCCAACAGGAAGAGCAGCGTGCGTCCGGTGATGCGTGGGGCGATCATGGTGTCCTCCCCCTTTCGCCGGCAGTTTAGCACCGGCGCGCTGGGGCGCGTGTACGCCTTGCCGCCACCGTGTTCAGTCTGGGGCGGGAGGGCTTGGCCCCTCGGGGGAGAAGCATAGGCGCAATCGCCGGGCATCACGGGAGGACTGAGCATGACAAGGCGCGGCCTCACATTGGCCCTGGGGCTGCTGGCCATCTCAGCATGGGCGGCACAGGCTACCGACACCTGGGGGCAGGTGCGGGCGTACAGGTGCCGCCAGGCAGGCTGTCCACCTGTGATTGACGGCAGGCTGGATGATGCTTGCTGGCAGGCCGCGCAAGCCGCGACCGGCTTCGTCGCGGTGGGCGCCGAGCCGGGCCAGCCGGCGCCGGTGCAGACCACGGTGCGCTTTACCTATGACGATGAGGCGCTCTATGTGGCCTTCGAGTGCCGGGAGCCTAACATGGGCGCGCTCACGAGCGAGCGGCGCATCCGGGACTTTGACGTGTACAACGAGGACATGGTCGGCCTGCTGCTGGACGTGGGGCACCAGCGCCTGGGCCACTACGACATGGAACTGGCTGTCAGCGCGGCCGGGACTGTCTACGACTTTGCTTGGGGCCAGGAAGAAGCCTGGAACGGAGAATGGACGGCAGCCGTGGACCGGGATGACCAGGCGGGAATCTGGCGGGTGGAGATGCGCATTCCCGCTGCTGACACCCGGCGGGCGCCCAGGCCGGGGGATATCTGGGGCGTGCAGGCCATGCGCTGGCGCCGGGCCGGCGGCAAGGAGGAGGCCACGCTCTGGAGCCCGGTGCCGGAGCGCCTGGGTGAGATGTGGTCGGCGCCGACCTTCGGGCACCTGCTCTTCGACACCGGCGACCGGCTGGTGAAGGACTACGTGGCCAAGGTGGCCCGTACCCTGCGCGCCCGCAAGCCCGAAACCCTGGCGCTGGTGCGGGGGCGGGAACAGGCCGAGGTGGCTTGTGCCAGCATCTACACCCGCCTGGAGGCTCTGCAGACCCGCGCCACGCAGGGAGGACGGCTCACCGGCGACCAATGGTCGGGGTGCTTCACCGAGGCCGACCGCCTCCTCCTTGACCTGGACAACCTGGTATGGCCTCTGCGCATCGAGAGACTGCTGGAGGAATAGTCATGCGTGCACTTTGTGTCGCCTTCGCCCTGCTGGCGGCCGTTCCCCTGGCGGCCATGGAGTTCGAGCATGCCTCCAGCCGCCCTCTGCTCGATGCCGAGCAGACCCTGCGCATGACTTTCGCCACCCCCCACCAGGAGTGGGGCGCCCCGCTCTCCGGTGGTCCATTACGAGCGCTTTTCATCATTCACGTGGAAACCCCCGGCACCTGCGCCCGGGAGGTGGTAGAACTCGCCCAGCGCTTCGACCTGAAGGCGGACGTCGTCTTTGAGAAGGATGGGATCATCTATGGTGGTGAGATGGGGCGCGCTCGCCTGCAGGACCTGCTTGGCCGGCGCTATGACGTCTTCGTGCTCGGACAAGTGCCCCTTTCCCTGCTGGGCTACCAGCAGCAATACCTGCTGCTGCGCCAGGTAGCCGAGGGCGCGGGGCTGGTGTGCATCGGCAAGGAGCGTGAGCCCATCCTAACCGAGGCCAGGCGTCTGGGCACCGGTGGCCTTCTGCTCGGGATGGGCACCGGTGTGGCCGGTCTGGTGGCTGGGGCCGAGGGCGCCCCCAGCGCCAATCTGGTGGACCGCATTGCCACCGGTTACCATCTCAAGCGTGGCCGCGCCCTGCACATTGACTATACGCCCCTGCTGGCCCAGGGTACCGCCCCGCTCACACCCCGGCTGGATTTCTCCTGGTCCAATCTGGCGCGCTACGAGTATTGGAGCGCCTTCGTGGGCCGGGCGCTGCTATGGGCAGCCCGGCGGGAACTGCCTGTTACCCTCGCCCAGGCGCCGCTGGAGGGCAAGGTGCTGGAGGCTGGGCGGCCCCAGCGCCTGATCGCGGCCATCATGACCCTCAACCCTGGCAGCAGGCTGCGCTGGGAGGCCAGCGTCTGCCGGCTGAGCGATGGGCTGCGGGCGCCGGCCGCGGTCACCCAGCAGGGCCGGGAGTTGTGGTGTGACCTGCCTCCCCTGCGGGACGACGCCTACATGCTGGACCTGCGGGGGCACGCCGGCAAGGCGATCGCGTGCGCGGCCGCGCTGCCGTTTTGCGCCCAGGCACGGCAGCGGGTAACCAGCCTGCATCTATCACGCTCGTTCCTGGAGCCGGGGGAGACGCTCGCCCTCAGCGTAGAGGTCGAAGGTGCAGCCCAATCCGGGGATATCCTCCGCCTGCGCGCCCGGGATTCCTACGGCCGGGAGGTATGGCGGCAGGATTCATCCCTCCCCGGCCAATCGCTGCAAGCCTCCTTCACCGCGAGCCCGCAATGCTCGCTTTCCATGCGGATGGAGGCAGCCTGGCTGCGAGGGGGAGTGGAATTGTGCTGCCGTACAGAGCCCTTCCGGGTCACTACCCGGGCACGTGGTCACTGGAATATGGTGATGTGGGACGCCCCCACCGATGTCCTTGGCTACTGGGCCGTGCAGCGCATGACCGAGGGCGGGTTCAACGTGGACCTGCGCAGTGGTGCGCCGCCAGAGACCGTGGCCGCCTGGGGTTGGGCGGCGGTGCCCTACACCACCCGCATCCTCGACGAGTATGACCAGCAGGGGCGCATGCAGCCCTTCTGCTGGAATGACCAGGCCGCAGTGGCGGAGCATGTAGCCAAGATCGCTCAGGCCTACGAGATTGCCCGGGAGCACGGGGTGTATCTCTACTCGCTCGGGGACGAGACTACCACCCTGGGGGCGAGCACTGACCCGGCGGACATGGTGGCCTACCGTGCCTGGCTCGAACGGCAATACGGCACGGTGGCCGCGCTCAACCGCAGTTGGGGGAGCAACTACAAGTCGTTCACCGAGGTGGACCTGGTCAGCCGGGGCAAGTATACCGGAAGAGAACTGGCCCTGGAGCAGGCAGCCCTGGAGGCGGGCCAGAGTGCGCGTTGGTTCGACCGCCAGGCTTTCGCCCGGGAGAACTATCTGCAGTTATGCCGCAAGTTCGGCGAAGCCTACCAGGCCATGGATCCACTGGCGCTCACAGGCTTCGAAGGGGCCGGTGGCTTTGCCGATGCGATAGATGACATCGTTTCCACCAACGGCTTCTGGAGCCCCTATCCCGGCACTGCCGACGAAGTGCTGCGCTCGGTGGTGCCTGGTGACTACCCCCGCTCCAACTGGATCGGCTATCAGCATGCGGTGGCCCCCATCCTGGCCGGAAGCATGCGCTTGCTTTCTAACAACGCCACCTCGCTGTTCTGGTGGCGCTGGGACAATATCGGGCTGTTCCACGGCTACCTGGCAGCGGATCTGGATTTCTTCCCCACCACTGCCCGGCTGTCGCGGGAAATGGCGCCTTTCCGGTGGGGAGTCGGCGATTGGATGATGCATGCCCAGCGCCAGCATGACGGGATTGCTCTCTTCCATTCCCTGGCGGCCGCGCTGGCGCCGCGGGCCATCCCGGGGATGTTTGCGGAACGGTGCGAACTGGCACATCGTGGCATCCAGGCCGCGCTGGAGGACCTCGGCCTGCAGTACCAGTACCTCACCGAGCGCATGGTGCTGGCTGGCAGACTCCGGTATCCCGAGTACCGGGTGCTCATCCTCCCGGAGACCCACGCGTTGGATGCCAGGGTGGCGGCGAGGATGCGGGAGTTCGTGAAGGCCGGTGGGCTGCTACTGGCGGACGTCCTCCCCGGCCGCTTTGATCAGCACCTGGCCCCGCAACGCCGGCCCCTGGACGACCTGTTCGACGGGAGGCGAGCCGCGCTGTTGCATCACAGCCTCTCGGGATACGAGGCGCCCAGGGACGATGCTCCGGACCAGCGCGACGGCCCGGAGGGCGCAGCCCTGCGCCGCGAACTGGCCTCCCTCCTGGCCAAAGCACATATCTCCTGCCCGGCCGGAGTCACGTTGGCCTCGGGCGCCGAGGCGCCCCCGCGCGTGGAACTGGTGCGCTGGGAGTGGCAGGGCGTGGAGATGCTGGGCGTCTTCCGTTACCCGGTGACCTTCTCTAATGCCGCCCAGCAGGAGCGCACCCTGAACGTGCGTCTCTCATTGCGAGAGCCGCGGTATGTCCATGTCCTGGGCAGCGCCCGGCCGCCCTGCCGCATGGATGCCGTCACCTTGCCGCTGGCTCCCGGGGAAGCACGTTTCGTTGCCGCTTTCCCCCACAAGCCTGCTACGGTGGAGGCGAGGGTCACCGCTGTTCTCCGTCCCGGGGAGGACTTTGGGCTCGTACTCTCCCAAAGCCAAGCCGATGCCCGGCCCGTGCGGGTGGAACTGGTTTCGCCGGAGGGGCGGGTAGCCCCGTGGATCATGCAGCCGGTGCTTGTCGGTCCGGGGCCTACCCGGGTCCCCCTGCAGGCGGCTTACAACGATCCGGCGGGCAAGTGGACGGTCCGGGTCACTGACTGGTTTACCGGGCAGGTGCAGCAGGTGCCGGTAGAACTGGTCGCAGGCGAGCCCCGCTAGGCCGAATAGCATGGAGCAGGACCACCCGGACTGGCCGCGGGAGGCCGCTCCTCGCCAGCCAGGGGTAAGCCGATAGTGAAGGTGCTGCCCTGGCCAAGGCCGGGGCTCTCGGCTCTCACCCACCCCTGGTGTAACTCGACGATCCCCTTCACCAGGGAGAGCCCGAGCCCCAGTCCACCCATGCCCTCCGTGCGACGGTACTGCCGAAAAGGTTGGAAGAGAGTGGGGAGCACCGACGCGGGAATCCCCCGCCCTGTGTCACGAACGCTAACCTCGGCCCAACCGTCGTGCCGGCCCCCGGCTACGACAATAGTTCCGCCCGGCTCGGTGAACTTGTAGGCGTTCTCGAGCAGGTTGCCGATGACCTGGCGCATACGCCCCGGGTCGGCCCGCACCGGCAGGGTGCCGGGCGGGGGCTCCAGCACCAGGTTCAGCCCGCGGTCCCGTGCGTCAGGCAAGATGTCCTCCACCGCCTGCTCGGCCAGGTGCCAGAGATCGGTCCGCTGGGGGCTGATGAACAACTTGCCGTGCAGAAGGCGGGAGGTAGCCACCAGGTCGTCAAGGATACGCCGCTGCCGCTCGGCATTCCGCTCGATTACTTCCAGGGCCTGCGAACGCAGCGCCGCCTCCCGCCGGGCAGCCTGCGTCCACCCCACGATATTGGCCAGCGGAGTCACCAACTCGTGGGAAAGCACCGCCAGGAACTCGTCCTTGGCTCGGTCAGCCTCTTTGAGGGCGCTGATGTCCTGCACCGACCACACCACCCCCACCATCTCCTGCCCGACGTAGACCGGAGCGCCATATACCAGCACCGGTACCTCCCGCCCGTCCGGGAAGGCAATAATCCCTTCCACGCCACGAATGGTTTCCCCGTGCAGCGGCCGGTAGAACGGCCACCGCTCGCGGGGCATCGGGGTGTGGGTATCGGGGGTAAGGAAAGCGATTTCTTGCGGGATACGATCCTCGCCGAAGAACAATCCGGTAGACCGGTTGGTGAGGATGCGCTCTCCCTGCGGGTTAGCCACCCCCAGCGGGAAGGGCATGATGTCAAAGGCGGCGGTCAGAAACGCCCGCTCCCGCTCCAACGATTCCAGGGCTTGCTTGCGTTTGGTGATGTCACGCACGGCGGCCAGGATCCGGCGCCTCCCTCCCAGCGTGACCCGCTTCAGGCTCACTTCGGCCCAGAAGCGCTCTCCCTTCCGGTTGCAGGCCCGCCACTCGACCTGTTGCGGGCCATCCTGGCGAGCACGGGCAATCCACTCCCGGACCTGCTCCGCGGCAGAGGGTGACTCCGACGGCAGAAGCTGTTCGATCCCCATCCGCGCCAGCGCCTGTCGCCCGTAGCCGAACATGCGCTCGGCCCTGCGGTTCGCGTCCAGGATCCGTCCCGTATGGTCGTCGAGCACCAGCAGGGCGTCGTTGGCTCCGTCAAAGATAGCGCGGTAGTTGGCCTCGGAGGCGCGCAAGGCCTGCTGGTCGCGTACGCGGGCAGTGGCATCGTGGAAAGTAATGAGCATTCCCAACAGCCGACCAGCGCTATCCGTCACCGGGCGCACCGACCAGTCTATGTAGAAGGTTTCCCCCGGCAGCCGCGGTACCCTCACGGTGAGTTCCCGGAGTTCCCGTTGCTCTCCCTGCTCCTTGGCGCGCAGCACTTCCGCCAGCAGCCGGTCCGCCAGCTCACTCCCCAGGTGCTCTGCCACTAGTTCATGAAAGCCGCGCCCCAGGAGTTCGCTCGCCTCGGGCCTGACCGCGATCCTGGCTGCCGCCTCATTGGCCTGCAAGCATCGTAACTGCGGATCGTAAAAGGTAATGCCCACCGGTGCTGCCGCAAAGATAGCCTGCAGCATGGCCGCCTGCTCACCAAACTGGCGCCGTCCTTCCTCGTACTCACGCTGCCGCGCCTGTGTGGCCTCCTGCAGCGCCTGCTCCCAACGGTGGCGCTCGGCCCGGAGCCGGATCTCCCGGCGCAGGGTAGGCCCCAGGCACTGCATGCCGTCCCGGGTGACGTAGTGGTCAGCGCCCAACTCCATGGCCGCCATGCCTTCTTCATGGGTGCTGACCAGGCTGATCACAGGTGGCTGCGGGGAGGGAGCAGTTTGCGCGCTGCGCAGCACCCAACCGAGGTTGGGCAGGCCCGGCTGCGCCAAGTGGACGATCGCCCCCACCCGCTTCTGCTTCAGGATACGGGTGGCTGTGGGCGCGTCGCGGGCAGTAAGCGGCTCCGGATCAAAGCCGGCACGGCGCATCTGCGCCAGCAGCGGGCCCACATCCTCGCCCTCGGGCGTGATGAAGAGCACAAGCAGGCGTTCCGCACCCCGCGCCCTCTTGGGCGCCGCTTGTGGCATGGTTCCGGGCATACCCCACAGCATAGCGAATACTGGCAGACATTCATGAGTTCCTCGCCGGCTCTCGGCGCGGGAAATCGCACACGCCAGCAACTTCCCGGCTGTGAAGGACTTGCCCACGAGACCACTGATCTCTTCAGAATCGGGGGTGTGCATGCAAACGGTACAGCCTGGCGGAATGGCCGGATGCAGTCTCCGGGAACGACACTGCGGACCACCTGCTTGCCGCCAGGCAGCCGTAGGAGACACGCAGGTCTGGGAGCGGTTCTTCGACCGTTCCTGCCGGTTCCCAGATCCTGGCATAGCGGCTACACGGGCTTGGCCTTGTCAGCCGCGGCGGCAGTGCGGGTAGCCTCTTCCCGCTGGGCGCGCATTTCCGCCACGGTTCTGGTATGCAGGCGGGCGGCCCCTCGGTAATCGCGGGTGGCGATGCGCTTGCCCCCGGCCAGCCGCCGCTTGGCGTCGGCAATTGCTTTCGTGTACTGCGGCAGCCATTGCTCCTGGGCCACCAGCATCTCGTCCACCAACTGCCACACCTCGGGCGGGTTGCACACCGCGCCCACCAGGGGGTCGAGCAGCATCGCCTGGCGCAGCAGCAGGTCGTCGCCGGTGACCGCCGCCTGCACCGCCAGCCGCTGCACGTTCACGCTGGCATTCAGCACGGCGGCGCAGCCAGGCGGCAGGTCGCCCACGATGGGCATGGACAGGCCGTTGCCATCCACATAGCCCGGCGCCTCAATGATGCAGTCGGGCGGCAGGTTGGTGATACAGCCCCGGTTCTTCACGTTGAAGTGCCCACGATACACCCGGCCGGTCTCCAGCCCCTCGATGAGGTACGAGCCATGCTCCCCGCCGCGATTACCCGGCCCCAGTTTCCAGGGCTCGGCTGCCATCCACGAGGGGAAGTCGCTCTCAAACCAGTTGCGCCCCTCGGTGCACACCCGCAGGTAGCCGCCGGTCTCGCCGTTGATCCAACTGCCCAGGTCTATCCAGTCGGCGATCTCCTCCGGGCGCTTGCGGTACCAGGGGACGTACTCGCTCAGGTGCCCGTTGGACTCAGTGGAGAAATAGCCGAAGCGGCGCAGCATGTCTATGCGCACCTTCTCCGTGCGGCTGATATCCGGGTCACGCTCCATGGCCGCCAGCAGTTCACCCGTCAGGTCGCGGCCCCGGTGCTTGACGCTGATGTACCAGGTCTGGTGGTTGATTCCCGCGCAGATGATGTCCACTTCCTCCCGGGGCAACCCCAGCGCCTTCGCGATCAGGCGGTGGCCGCCCTCCACCCCATGGCACAGGCCGATGCAGGGCACCCCCTGCCCGTAGTCGTTACAAGCCCACATATTCATGGCCATGGGGTTGGAGTGGTTGATGAAGATCGCCCCCGGCGCCGCCACTTGGGCGATGTCCCGGCAGAAGTCCAGCAGCACCGGGATGGTGCGCTGGGCGTACATGATGCCCCCGGCGCACAGGGTGTCGCCGACGCATTGATCCACCCCGTAGCCCAGCGGAATGTCAATGTCGGTCTGGAAGGCCTCCAACCCCCCCACCCGCACCACCGAGAAGACATACTTGGCCCCCTGCACCGCCCGCCGCCGGTCCAGGGTGGCGGAGATCTTGGCGGCCAGCCCCGAGGCCTCGATATCACGCCGGCAGAGCGAATACACCATGTCCAGGTTGCGCTCGCTGATATCGGTCAGGGCGAACTCGGTATCGGCCAACTCGGGCACGGCCAGGATGTCTCGCACGATGCCCCGGGTGAACCCGATGCTCCCCGCCCCGATGATTGCCACCTTGATCGCCATGCCGGCACCTCCCGATCGCAGTATCTGCCTCTTCTACATAGGCTGGGGCGAACCTCCGCCGGCAGGCCGCCGCCCCTCGGCCCCGAATGCTTCGCATGGAGGCCTCACGCATGCAGGGGAAGGTGGCAGCGGCGATGCTCTTGGCGGTGATGCTTATGTCAGGGACCGGCGACCCCCTCTCCCCGTTGGGAGAGGGCGGGGGCGAGGGGCGGATCCTGTTGTCTCCACAGGGCAGTTCCTGGTCCGTCGCCTTCGACCGCGCCGGCAACCTGCTGCCCTGCGCTCGGCCGAGGTGGGCGGCGCCCCCGCGCGGCTGGCGGTACTATGAGAGTCGAGCACCACGCGGGGGATTTCGGCGCAACCCACCTGGCCCGCGGCCATGAAGATCGCGCCGGCACCGGGTGAGGTGCTGCTGCAGCCGGCAGGCTGGCAGGTCTCCGCCTCCGACAGTGCCACGGGGTTCGGGATGGTCGACCCCGCGCGCGCCCTCGACGGCAACCCGGCTACCCGCTGGACGGTCGGTCCCGATGGCCAAGCCCCCGGCACCTGGTTCCGGCTGGACTTCCCGGAGCCGGAATTGGTGTCCCGGGTGGTGCTCGACCACCAGGGAGCGCAACCCTTTTATGTGAATGACTACCCCCGGGGATTCGTCGCCGAGGTATCGGTTGGCGGCAAGACTTGGGAGCAGGTGGGGGCGGTTGGAGGCGGTCCCATGCGCCCCGCCGCGGCGGTGCTCGACCCGCCGCGTGCCATCCGGTCCGTACGCTTCACCCTGACCGCCCGTCACACGCCGGAATGGTGGAGCATCCATGAGGTGATGGTATTCGCACCCCAGGCGACGCCGTGAGCCTCAGGGGGCGTAGTACTTCCCCGCCGCCTCGGCCAGCCGGAGATAGCGCTCGTAAAGCCTGCCGTAGGCCTCGGCCTGCCCCGTGGGTTCATAGGTAACCGCGCCGGTATCCGCCGCCTGCGACGCCGCCTCCAGCGAGCAGTGGATGCCCGTGGCCACCTGGCAGAAGCGCGCGGCCCCCAGCACCGTCGCCTCCTGCTGCCCGAGGGCGATCACCGGCAGCCCGGTGGTCTCGGCCCGCAGTTGGTTCCACAGCCGGTTGCGCGCGCCCCCGCCCACGATCCGGATGGCCTGGGGCTTGACCCCGGTCGCCTGGCGCAGGATATCCAACGCGTGGCGCAACTGGAAAGCCAGCCCCTCGAGCGCCGCCCGGTAGACCTGGGCGCGCGAGGTGGTGATAGTGAGACCGGCAACGGTACCCAGGGCCCCCAGCCGCTTGGTCGGCCCCACCCCCTCCACAAAAGCCGGCAGCACGGCCACTCCTCCCGCCCCGGGCGCCACGGCCTCCGCCTCGGCGATCATCGCCTCATGCTCCGGGTGGTCGGCCCAGAAGTGCCGGCGTACCCATTCCAGCACCCCGCTCGCGATCATCAGCATCTGCGGGTTCCAGTATCCGGGCACGGCATCGGCCTCGATGATCAAGCCCTGCTCGTACCCCTCCCGGTTGGGAGCAAAGCGGTCGCTGCGCAGGGCCAGGATTTCCCAGGTGCCGCTGCTCAGGATGGCCTCGGCGGGCGTGGCCCCCGAGCCGATGATCGCAAACTGGGTATCGTGCCCCGCCGCCACCACCGGGATTCCCTCCGGCAGGCCGGTGCGGGAGGCGGCCTGGCTATGCACCTGGCCGATCACCTGGCCCGGCTCCCGCCAGGGCGGGAACCACTCCGGGGTGACCCCTGCCAGGTCGAGCATCTGCCGCGACCAGTCCCTCCGCCCCAGGTCCATGGCCATGGTAGTGCAGGCCGCGGTGGGGTCCACGGATTGCTCGCCGCACAGTCGGTGGCCCAGCAGCCCGGCCATCATCAGCCAGCGCGTGCCCTCCAGCGCCTGGGGGGCGTGCGTGCGCAGCCACATGAACTTGAGCACGGTGTTGAAGGAGATCACCTGGTAGCCGGTGAGCCGGTAGATCTCCCAGGGGGCCATGCGCTCGCCGATGCTCCTGGCCAGGGCCGCGGTGCGCGGGCACTGCCAGGAGATCACCGGGTAGGCGAGCGTGCCGTCGGGACGCAGCGGCGCCCCGTCCGCACCGAAGGTGGTTACGGCCACCGCCCGCACCCGCTCCCGCCCCACCTGCGCGCACACCTCGGCACAGGCCTCCCCCAGTTTCCCCCACACCTCGTCCAGGTCCCAGACCAGCCAGTCCGGCTGCCCACCCGGCTGGGGCACCGGCGCGCTGGGCCGGGAGGCGGAGGCGGCCACTCGCCCCCGCTCGTCCACCGCTACCACCGCGGCGTTGGTGGCCCCGCAATCCATCACCACCACGTACTCGCTCATATGCATCTCCTGGAGGCCGGATGCTCGAAACTCGATTCCGGTCGGCGCCTGGGTTGCCTCCATACCCTCTCCCCGGAGGGAGAGGGGAGGGCCAGGGGGACGCTACCCATCAGAAAGCCAACTCCCCGCGCGCCCGTTTGGCTGCCGCCGCCAGCATCGCCGCGTCCGTCAGGTACATGATCGCCTGCATCCCCGCCCCGTGGGCCTGCGTCAGGAAGGTCGGGTCACCCCAGTGGATCCCCGCGTACACCCCCGCCCGCCGGCAGCAATCCACCACGCGGTTGATGGCCTCCCACATCCGGGGGTGGTCCACCTGCCCGGGCACCCCCAGCGAGATGGAGAGGTCGGCCGGGCCGATCAGGGCGATATCAATGCCCCCCACGGCCAGCATGGCATCCAGGTTCTCCAACGCCAGGCCGGATTCCACCTGGATCATGACCGTGGTGTTGCGGTTCAGGTGGTCCACATAATCCGCCAGGGGCACGGCCTCCAGGCCGGTATAGACCGGGCGCTGCCCGCAGCCGCGCCGGCCCACCGGCGGGTACTTGGCCGACTCCACCACCACCCTTGCCTGCGCCTCTGTCTCTACCCGGGGGACCATGATCCCGTCCGCTCCTGCGTCCAACGTGCGCGCAATCAGGTGGTACGCCGCATCAGGTACTCGCACCAGCATGTCAATGCCCGCCGCCCCCGCCTCCCGGTAGAGCGCCAGGTCGGTCTCCAGCGGGACTGGCGCATGCTCGTTGTCCACCACCAGGAAATCGAATCCGCCCACGGCCATCGCCCGCACCGCGTCCGCCACCGGCAGTTCACCGATCATGGTGCCTACCACCGGCTCGCCACGGGCCATCTTCGCCTTCAGCCTGCTTTCCCTCATCAGTCTCTCCTTGTCCCTTGCGGGGCTGCTATTAGGTGTTTTCGCGCACAGGAGGCGTTCCCTGCCGGGGCAAATATTGGCTCGCAGTCCAAGCGTGGAGGTCCCAAATGGAAGAACGCCGGCGGCCCTGCTCCATCATGACCGTGCTGCAGCCCGAGCGCAACGTCACCGCGCCCCGGGTGCAGGAGATCTTCACCACGTTCGGCTGCATCATCCAGGTGCGCCTGGGCATCCACGAAGCGACCATGGACTTCTGCTCGCCGCAGGGGCTTATCATACTGGTGCTCTGCGGCTCGGACGAGGAAGTGAAGGCCATGGCCGACCAACTGCGGGCCATCCCCAGTGTCAAGGTGCAGACCATGAAGGTCGAGGTGTAGCCCCGCTACCCCCGCATCCCCATGATCAGGGCCGCCAGGGCCAGCCCGCTGCCAATCAGTACCAGCCTGCTCCCCAGTCTCGACAGCCGGCGGGCGGAGGCCAGCAGGTTGGGCGTACCCCGGGCGTGCCAGCGGGCCCCCACCGCGCTCCAGGCCAGCACCACCAGCGCCGTTCCCGCCACAAAGGCCGTGAAGTTGGCCCCCAGCAGCCGCACCAGCGGTCTGCCGGCCAGCAGCAGTGGCAGTGCCAGCAGCAGCCCGACCAGCAGGTAGCGCCGGAAGGGCCGGCCCGCCCCCATGGAGGCCGCCGCCACCAGCGCTACCACCCCGGCGCCCAGGCATACGGCAGCCATCAGTGCGGTGGTGAAGGCAAGCGCAGTAAGCACGCTGCAGGTATTTCCCGCCGGCCCCTGCTTCCCTGTGCTGCCGGTGCCCACGCGTGGCTGGCTGTCTTCCCTCCGTGTGCCAGGTTTCCCACACGTAGGGGATGTCCCTGCCGAAACCAGATGCCCAGAACCCCGAGACTTGCTTTGTCAGGACCGCTTGGCCAGCAGTGCCTTTATGGCAGGGCTGTCCAGGTTCTGCTTCGTGACCACAGTGACGCCGGTGTCCACGCGCTTGGGAACTTCCTTGCCTTGCGCCGCCTGCACCGCCAGGCGCACCCCCTCGTAACCCATCTTGAAGGGGTTCTGCACGATCAGCGCCTGGATGGTGCCCTTGCGCAGGGCCTGCAGTTCGCTCTCCGCGGCGTCAAAGGCCACCAGTTTCACCCTGCCCGCCAGCCCGCGCTGCTCGATAGCCCGCGCGGCGCCGATCGCCCCCGGCTCGTTGGCGGCGAAGATGCCGCCCAGGTCGGGCGTGGCGGCGAGCATGTCCTCGGTCACCGCCATCCCCCGCGCCGCGTCGCTCTGGGAATAGAGGGTGCTCACCAACTTCATCCCGGGATGGCGGGCCACTTCCTCCTTGAACCCCCGCTCGCGCAGGGTGCTGGTGAGCGCGCCCGCGACGAAGGGGATCAGGCCCACCTTACCCTTGTCGCCCAGCAACCCGGCCAGGGCCTTGGCCGCCTCGGAAGCGCCCTTCAGATTGTCCGTCGCCACCAGGGGCACGCTGGGATCATCCACCCCGGAGTCAATGGCGATCACCGGGATCTTCGCCTGGCGCGCTTTCTTGACCACCGAGACCAGGGCCTTGGAGTCGCAGGCGGCCATCACGATGGCATCCACCCCGGAATTGATGGTGTCCTCCAATATGGCCACCTGCCCGGCGACGTCCCGCTCGTCCGAGGGGCCTTTCCACAGCACCTTGACCCCATTCTCCTTGGCCGCCTGCTCGGCCCCCGCCTTTACCGATAGCCAGAAATCAAAGGCCACCGCCTTGGGCACCACCGCAATGGTGAGGGTGGGCTTGGCTTGCGGCGCCTCGCCCTGGCGGCTGCACCCCGCCAGCGCCAGCAGCAGCGCCGCGCCCGCACCCAGCAGCATCGCTCTCTTCATGGCTCACCTCGCTCCCGGCCGCTGCCGGGCTATTTCCTGCGCCGGAACTGGTCGCAGAACACTGCGATAATGATAATCGCCCCGATGGCCACCTGCTGCCAGAAATCGGGAACGTGCAGCAGGTTGCACCCGTTGCGCAGTAGCCCCATGATCGCCGCCCCCAGAATGGTGCCCGGGATGCTCCCCTGCCCCCCCATCAGGCTGGTGCCCCCGATCACCGCGGCGGCGATGGCATCCAGTTCGTACCCCATCCCGGCGGTGGGTTGCCCGATGCTCAGCCGGCTGGTGAGCATCAGCCCGGCCGCGCCTGACAGCAGGCCCGACAGCGCGAACAGGGTCACCAGCACCCGCCTGATCGGCACCCCGGAGAGGCGGGCGGCCTCTGCATTGCCCCCCACCGCATAGACGTTACGCCCCAGCACCGTGCGCGTGAGCATCACGTGCGCGGCCGCCGCTACCACTACCGCCAGCCCAGCCGGTAGCGGCAAGCCCAGCCAGGACGTGGTTGCCAGGTCCGAGAAAGCCGGCGGCAGGGAGGTCACGTTCTCCCCGCCGCTGGAGATCAGCGCCGCCCCCCGGGCGATCCCCATTACCCCCAGGGTGGCGATGAACGGCGGCATCCGGCCCAGGGTAACCAGACCTCCGCTGACCAGCCCACAAGCCAGTCCGCAAACCAGCCCGACCAGGCACGCCAGGGGAATGGGCATCCCCCCGCTCATGAGCACGGCCGCGCTCACCCCGGCCAGGGCGAGCACCGAGCCGACTGCCAGGTCTATGCCGCCGGCGATGATGACCAGCGTCTCTGCCACCGCCAGGATGGCAACGCAGGAGGTCTGTACCGCCACCGCGGAGAGGTTGCCGGGCCGGAGGAAGTAGGGGGAGATGGCCGACAGCCCGGCCCCCATCACCACCAGGATCACCAGCGGCCCCAGCCAGTCTGCCAGCGGCCGCCGGGCGCGTTGTTTGGCCTGTCTCATGCCGGCCTAACTATTCGCCCTGCAGCCATGCGCTCCTGTGGGCGGCGGCCAAGCGTGGTCAGCGTCCGGCAGTGGTGAACTGCACCTGCCCCTCCATCCCAAACTCCTTGGCCAGGCGCAGGGCCTGCTCACGGTCGGCTTCGGCAAGGGTGAGGACCACCCCGCACCTCCCCCTCGCCACCGCCAGCACCTCGCCCAGCAAGGGGACCGCCGGGGACCCCGGGTAGCCACCGCGCACGACGGCATACCGGGTCTTGCCCCAGGCGATGCCCTTCGGGGGCGGCCAGCCGAGGTGGGGGAGGATGCAGGCGAGTAGGCTGTCGGCGGTGCGGTGCACGGTGGCCCGCAGCGGAGTCTTGCCTCGGGCGATGGCCTGCCGGGCCGCATCCAGGGGGTCCCCGCCCTTCGACTTGTCGGCGATGGTGCGGGGTGGGCGGAAGCCAGCCTGCTCAAGGATGCGCATCACCTTCTCCGGGTCATCCGTCTGCAGGCCGTCCACCCCCGCCCGGGCGCAACGCAGTACGTACTCCGGGCTGGTATCCGCGATATCCAGGAACAGTTTCGCACCATGTTGGTGCGCGACCGCCGCCAACTCGGGCGAGCCCTGCCACCCGCTCTCAACATATCTGGGATGTAGGTTCGCCACCAGTGCGGGCACTTGCTCGGCCGGCGGCAGGTGGGGCATCACTTCCAGCCGGGGCTCGAGCCGGCGCAGGGTAGCCAGGGTATCCACCCCCCCATAGCACACCGCGTCGCTCACCATGTCAAACTGCTGAAGCAACCACACCAGGTGCTCGGGCGCGATTGCCTTCATGTCCACGTAGAAGTGGACCCGCCCCTTGCCCAGCGCCAGTTCCTCCACGAAAAGGGGGACGCGGGTGTATCGGTACCAGCGGGCGAGCCCTGCCCCCAGGTCCAAGGCCTTGATGCGGGAGTAGGGGAGGGAGGCGATTTCCCCGAGGCCGGGCAGGTCGGCATCGTGGTGATCCACCACCAGGCCGTCGGCGGTGGTGCGGGTGTCCACCTCCACGTAGTCCACATGCGCCCAGATGGCCTCCCGCAGCGCGGGCAAGGAGTTCTGCGGGGCGGCCTTGTGCAGCCCGCGATGAGCGATCAGCACCGGGCCGGGCCCGGCCCCGAGGCAGATGACCGGCAGGGCAAGCAGCAGGACGAGTAGCGTGACAGGTCGCATGGCGACACCTCACGGGTTACTTTTCCTGTGCTGCCTGTCGCAATCCTGCTATGGCTGGGGTCAGGGGAAGAGCCGCCCCGCGAGCTCGGCCACGCTCGCGCCGAGTTTCAGGCACTCCCGGCGCGAGCGCTCGTCAGGCGCGCCCACTGCGATCGGCCCGTAGTGGTCGCCATCGGGCTCGCCCCGCACCACCATGCCGTGGATGAGCAGCGCCTTCAGAATGTCGAGCACGGTGGTTTCGTTGCCGCCGCCGGGTCCCCCCGAGGAGGCGAAGGCGCCGCCGACCTTGCCCGCCAACTGGCCATGGTAGCGCACGCTTTCGTCTATCAATTCCTTCAGGGGCGCGGCCATGGTTCCATAATAGACCGGCGATCCGATCACGATGGCCTGCGGCGCCAACAGGTCGTCCGCGGTCACCTCCTCCACGGGACGCACGCTTACCTCCGTGCCTGCTACCTGACGGGCCCCCTCGGCCACAAACTCGGCCATCTCCCGGGTGTGCCCGGTCCGGCTGTAGAAGACGATCAACACCTGGGCCATAGGCACCTCCTTCCCGCTTTGGGCCTTGCTTTCGCCAGCGTTCCGATGCTTCCTGTTGGGCCTACCGCACAGCGGAGCGCGCCTTCCCGGGAGCCCGGGGCGCAGGGGATCAGGCGCCCCCTGCCGAATCAGTTGTCCCACTCTGGCCGGAGGAGGAAAGTGGTGAAGAAGTCCATCAGCATCTGGTGTTTCCACGGGACCAACCTGCGGGAGTCCATCGCCATGGCCAAGCAGGTCGGCTTTGATGGGATCGAGCTGGCCCTCAACGAGCAAGGCGAGATGTCCCTGGAGTGGAGCCCGTTCCAGGTAAAGGAGATTTACTCCTATGCCAACGACCTCGGGATCCCCATCAGCAGTTTTGCCAGCGGCCTGGGCTGGAAGTACCCTCCGGTCAGCCGCAATGCCGAGGTTTCTGCCAAGGGCAAGGAGATCATCAAGACCGCGCTACGCTTTGCCGGCATCCTGGAGGTGGACTGCCTGCTCACCGTGCCCGCGGTGGTGGGCCCGGAGATGCCCTACGACGAGGCCTACAGCCGGGGGGTCGAGGTCTACCAGGAACTGGCCCGGATGGGGGAGGAGTTCGGCGTGGTAGTGGGCGTCGAGAACGTCTGGAACAAGTTCCTGCTCTCGCCGCTGGAGTTCGCCCGCTTCATTGACGATGTCGGCAGCCCGTGGGTGCAGGCTTACTTCGACGTCGGCAACGTCCTCCAGTTCGCGCTACCCGAGCAGTGGATCCGCATCCTGGGGCCGCGCATCAAGAAGGTGCACGTCAAGGATTTCAAGACCTCGGTGGGCAACATTCATGGCTTCACCACCCTGCTCAACGGCGACGTGAACTGGCCGGCAGTGATGCAGGCCTTGCGCGACGTGGGTTACGACGACTACCTGGTGGCCGAGGTGGGTGCTCCTGCTCTCGGCGCCCCCAACTGGGTCGTGGGGGAGACCAGCCAGGCCATGTCGGTGATCCTGGGCATGTAGGCTGCGCCGCGGCGGGGGGCGCGACGAGAGCGGGGCCGGTTGGACCCGCTCTCGTCGGCGCTTCCCTGTCGGCCTACTCCTCGACGTATACCGAGCGCACCACTTCCTGCAGGCTGGTGATCCCCTCCCGGGCTTTGCTGATGCCGTCGTCGCGCAGGGTCGGCAGCCCGCTCTCCCGGGCAATACGCCGTATTTCGCTGGCGGTGGCCTTGTTCACTATGGCGGCTCGCAGTTCATCGTTGATCGCCAGGATCTCGAAAACTGCCAACATCCCCCGGTAACCTGTGCCCCGGCATTGCTGGCAGCCCCGCCCCAGGTAGTACTGGTGCCCGTCTGAGGCCGACAACTCCAGGCGCTCCATGATTGCGGCGGGCGGCTCGTGGGGCTCCTTGCAGTTGGGGCAGATGCGACGCACCAGGCGCTGGGCCACGACCGCCGCCAGCGAGGAGGCTACCAGGAAGGATTCAGCGCCCATATCCACCAGCCGCACCGGGGCGCCCGCGGCGTCGTTGCAGTGCAGGGTGGAGAAGACCAGGTGCCCGGTAAGCGAGGACTGGATAGCCATCACCAGGGTTTCCAGGTCGCGAATCTCTCCCACCATCAGCACGTCCGGGTCCTGGCGTAGGATATGGCGCAGGCCCACGGCAAACGTAAGCCCGGCCTTGGGATGAATCTGGATCTGCGTCACCCGCGGGAGTTGATACTCGACGGGATCCTCGATCGTAATCACGTTCTTGCTCGCCCGGTCCACCCGGGCCAGGCAGGCGCACAGGGTGGTAGTCTTGCCGCTCCCGGTGGGGCCGGTCGCCAGGATCATCCCGTAGGGCCGGGCGATCATCTCCTCCATCATCGCGAGCTGCTTCTTGCTCAGGCCCAGTTCGGGCAGGCGGAGCAGGGCTACGTTCTTGGGCAGGATGCGCAGCACCGCGGTCTCACCGTGAATCGCCGGCACGGTCGAGACCCGCACGTCGAACATCTGCCCGTGGAACTTCCCGTCAAAGCGCCCGTCCTGGGGCAACCGGTGCTCGGCGATGTCCATTTTCGAGAGGATCTTGATGCGTGAGATAAGCGAGGCGTGGTACTCCATGGGCAGTGAGCGCTGGTCATACATCACCCCGTCCACTCGGAAGCGGACCAGCAACTTGTTGGGGTGCGCCTCGATGTGCACGTCGCTCGCCCGTTGGGCGATGGCTTCCTCAAGCAGGCTGTTTACCAGGGTGACGGCGGGGGCCTCGTTCACCAGGGTGCTGAGCACGTCCGGCCCTTCCTCCGACACCGTCGCCAACCCCGCCGGGTCCAGCACCGGGGCGGAGGCATCGTCGGAGTAATAGCGCAGCAGGCAGCGCTTGATGACGTCGCTGGTGGCACGTAGCGGTGCGATCTTGCAATTGGTGAGCCGGCTCAACTCGTCCAGGAGCAGAATGTTTTCGGGCTCGCTCATGGCCACCGTGAGCACGCCCGAGCGCACGTTTACCGGGCAGATGCTCAGGCGGTCGGCAACGCGGCGGGGGACCAGGGCGAGAGCGCGTTCCTCGGGGGAAATGTCATGTTCGGAGTAGATTTCGTCCATTGGTTACCTCGGGAAAGCGGTTCCGGTAACGTCGTGGAGGGGGGCCAGCAGCCATTATATCACGAAAGCAAGCCGCCTTGGTGACCCTCGCTGCCGGCCTTGCCCGCTATAGTTAGACGCCCGGTTGCTGCGCGTGTCGCGCCCCTGCAGCGCTCTCCGGCGCAAAAGCACGGTCGATGTGGAATAGGAACTCGGGGAATACCCCGGAGTCCGATGGAAAGATCCGACATCCTGGATGCCATAGAGCGGCGCGAGGGGCAGTTGTGGCTGCTTGCCTTCTTCCTGATTTTCCTGCTGGCAGTCAGCCTGTTCCTGGTGGATTTCGCGGTCCCCTCGTTCCTGCAGGGTAACTTCCTGCGCCCTGTGGGCGATGCCCTGAGCAGCAACCTCTTGCGCGCCCTCTTCCTGGTGGCGGTGGTGCTCATCTGCGCCTACTTTCGGGAGAAAGTGCGGGCGCTGCGTGCCGCCAACCGGGACCTGATGCTCAGCCTTTCCCTGAACCAATCCAGCCTGGCCGCAAAGAGCCGGCAACTGGACCATTGGCACGAGTTGGGGCACGCCCTGATCACCACCAGCGACCTGCAGCGGCTGCTCGAACTGATCGTGGATACTGCGCTGGAGGTGACCGGCGGTGAGAGCGGTTCGCTGATGCTGCTGGACCCGACCGGGGAGGAACTGGAGGTGGTGGCGGCACGAGGCACCAACGCCGAGGCCCGGCGCAACGTCCGCCTGCGCAGCGGGGAGGGCATCGCGGGATACGTCGTCCACAGCGGGCGTCCCCTGCTGCTACGCGACGGCGAGGTGAGCAAGGAGTTGGAGGGCCTGCTGTTACGCCGCCAGGAGATCGGCAGTGCCATTTGCGTGCCCCTGGTGCTGGGAGACCGCGCCGTGGGCACCCTGAGCGTCAACCGCAAGCCTACCCTGGGTGACTTCCAGCCCGATGACCTGGAGACCCTGGCAGCCTTCGCCAACCAGGCCGTGCTGGCCATAGACAAGGCGCAGATCTATGCCGAGTACCAGGAGCACGTGGGCCGGCTGCGGGGCATGCTCGAGCAACTCGAGCAGACCCAGGCTCAACTTCTGCAGTCCGAAAAACTGGCTTCCATCGGCCTGCTGGCGGGGGGAGTAGCCCACGAGATCAACAACCCCCTGACCGTAATCCTGGGCCGCACCGAGTTACTGATGGAGGACCTGGCGGATTCGCCCAGCCACAAAGACCTGGAGGTGATCAGGGAGCAGACCCGGCGCATTGCCGAAATCGTGCACGGTCTGCTCACCTTCTCCCGGGACAACAACCAGCGCTCGTTCCAGCCCACCGATGTCAATCTGGCGATTGAGCAGACCTTCCGCCTGACCGAGAAGATCCTGGATGTGGACAACATCACGGTGCGCCGGGACTTGGCTGAGGGCCTGCCCCGGGTGCTGGGCAATCAGGGGCAACTGCAGCAGGTCTTCACCAACCTGGTGATCAACGCCTACCAGGCCATGCCCCAGGGTGGCCTCCTGACAGTCAAGAGCTGGGAGGAGCAGGGGATGGTGAAGGTATCCTTCACCGATAGCGGGATAGGCATCCCCCCGGAGAGACTACCCTTCATTTTCGATCCCTTCTTTACCACCAAGCCCGAGGGTCATGGCACCGGCCTGGGCTTGGCTGTCTCATATGGCATCGCCCAATCGCACGGCGGCGATCTCACTGCCAGCAGTGAGCCCGGCAAGGGCACGGTGATGGTGATGGAGCTGCCGGCTCTGGTTTAGAGGTGCAAGGTATGGGAATCCGAGTGATGGTGGTAGATGACGAGCCCGAGGTAAGAGCGCTATTCGTGGACGTGCTGGAGCGCCACGGGCATACCGTGCACGCGCTCGCCGACGGGCAGAGCGCGCTGGAGTTGGCGGCACGCGAGCCCATCGACCTGGCGTTCCTGGACATCAAGATGCCGGGGCTGAGTGGCGTGGAGACCCTGAGCCGGCTGCGGGTGCTGCAACCTCAGGCCACCTGCGTGATGGTGACCGGATACGCGGACAACCACCTCGTGGATCAGTGCATGGCGCTGGGGGCAGAGATCTGCATGTGCAAGCCGATCGGCATGCGGGAGTTACTGGACATGGTGGAGATGGCGGCGGGCAGCGCAGCCGAGCCCGCCGGCGCGGAGGGTTAGCCCGCGCCGGGCTGCAGCCAGTCCTCCTCGAGTTCGTCCCGGCGGCTGCGGCTCATTAGCGCCGCTACCCCTGCCAGCGCCGAGATCTCGCCGGAGAGCACCCGGGCAGTGATCTCGGTGATGGGCATCTCCACCTCATGCCGCTGGGCCATGGTCCAGGCCGCCTGGGTGGTAAACACCCCTTCTGGCACCTGCGGGGCTACTTCCGCCAGCACCTGGCCGAGAGTCTTCCCCTCAGCAAAGGCCCGGCCCGCGCGGTAGTTGCGGCTGTGCACGCTGGAACAGGTGGCGATCAGGTCACCGGCTCCCGACAGCCCGCGAAAGGTGGCCGCCTGCGCCCCCATTGCCACCCCCAGCCGGGTGATCTCGGCGAGCCCGCGGGTCATGAGGGCGGCGCGGGCGTTGTCGCCAAAGCCCAGCCCGTCGCTCAGGCCGGCGCCCAGGGCGATGATGTTCTTGAGCGCTCCCCCGAGTTCCACGCCCACCGGGTCGGGGTTGGTGTAGACCCGGAAGCGGGGGCCCATGAAGGCGGTCTGGGTGGCCGCCGCGATCTCCCGATCCCGGCATGCCGCCACCGCCGTCGAGGGCAGGCCGGCCGCCACTTCGGTCGCCAGGTTGGGGCCAGAGAGCACGGCCAGGCGGTCGGGAGCCCATGTAGGCAGCACCTGGGCCAGGACCTGGGTGGGCCGCAGACCCGTTTCCAGTTCCAACCCCTTGGTGGTGCTTACCAGCCACTGCCTGGGCTCCAGGCAGGGCGCCAGGTCTCTTGCCAGCGCCCGCAAGCCGGCGCAGATGGGCGCCAGCACCACGGCCTGGGCCCCAGCCACCGCCTCGGGCAGGGAGTCGGTGGCGCTCACGGTGTCGGGTAGGCGGAAATCGCTCAGGTAGGTGGGGTTGCGGCGTTCCGTGGCCAGCCGCCGGGCCAACTCCGGGCGCCGTGCCCACAGGCGCACCGGGATGCCCTTGCTCCCAAGCAGCATGGCCAGGGCCGTCCCCCAGCTCCCGGCCGCCAGCACCGCGATGGGGCGACCGGGGTCAAACATTCCTGTCCCCCGGCTCCGGGGCCGGCCGCTTGCCCCCGACCCGGGGCTCCGTGCCAGCGGCCAGCCGGCGCAGGTTGGGGATATGCCGCAGCACGATGACCAGCGCGGCCAGGGCTATGAAAACCACATAGGTGCGGTCCAGCCCCTGCAGCGTCGCCCACACCGGGGCCGAGGCCACCGCGAGCACCGAGGCCAGGGAAACGTAGCGCCCCAGCGCCAGCACCACCACCCAGGTCCCAAACGACAGCGCCCCCACCAGGGGGGAGATGGCGATGACCAGACCCAGGGCGGCCGCCACCCCCCGGCCGCCCCGGAACCCCAGCCAGAAAGAATAGGAGTGGCTGACCACCGCCAGCACGCCTGCCAGGACCACCCAGATCTCCCGGCCCCCTGGCACGCTGATAGGCACCAGGTGCTTGGCAATGAGCACGCTGGTTCCGCCCTTGACCACGTCGAGCAGGAAGCAGGTGATGCCAAGCGGCCAGCCCAGGTTGCGAACCACGTTGGTGGCGCCGATGCTGCCGCTGCCCACCTTGAGCAGGTTGATGCCCCGCAGTCGCCCGAACCAGTAGCCGAACGGCAGCGAGCCCAGCAGGAAACCGGATGCAAGCGCGAGGACGAGGGCAGCGGACGCCGGCAAGATGCGCCTCCTTGGTGATAACGCCCAATTGTAACCCGGGCCGGGGCGGTGTCAAGGCAAGGCGCGCCTGACCGTTACCCACTTTGGCGCAAGGGCGAGGCGGCAGACTCAGGGGGCGAGCACCTTGGGGAAGCGGGAGAGGGTCTCGCACCCATCCGCCGTGACCAGGTAGTCGTCCTCGAAGCGCACGCCGCCGACGTCGGGCAGGTAGAGGCCGGGCTCGAGCGTGATCACCATGCCCTCGGCCAGCGGGGTGTGGTCGGCGGGGATGATCATCGGGCTCTCGTGGGGCCACAGGCCTACCGCGTGGCCGCCGTGGTGGCTGAAGGAGGTGTTGTCTCCGGCGTGGCCGAGGGTCTCCTTGACCAGGTGGTACAGTTCGTCAGCACGCAAGCCCGGGCGGATGGCGCGGCGGCCGGCCTCCAGGGCTGCCAGCACCCGTTCCGCGAGCGCTTCCTGAGCCGGAGTAGGCCGGGAGACGGCAAGCGTGCGGCAGGTGTCGGCCCAATAGCCGCGATAGGTGGGGAAGAGGTCGATGATGAAGGTGTCGCCCGGTCGGGGTCGGCGGCAGGTAGGTGGACCGCCATGCTGCAGAGTGCGCTCGCCGGACACAAAGTCGCCGTCGAAGGGAGTGACTTCGCCGGCCTCCCGCTCGATAGCGGTACGCGTGGCCAGGTAGACCTCCAGTTCGTCCCCGCCGGCCCGGATCGCCTCGGCGGCCGCCTGGTATCCGGCGTCGGTAAGCAGGGCGCAGCGGCGGATGAGGGCCACCTCATCCGGCCACTTGCATAGGCGCATCCGCCTCAGCACCGAGCCGATGTCCACGGTCTGCGGGCTGCCCACTGCCTCCAGGGCGGCCAGACTGACAGACTCCCGCTCGACCCCCAGTGGTTCGGCCTGCGGCAGTGCGCCCGCCAGCGCCTCCAGGCTGCGGGCAAGCGCCGGGAATACCTCGTGGATGCTGTAGCCCAGGTAGGGCACCACCTCCACCCCGTCGCACGCGGCACCTCGGGGTGCCACCAGGCGGGCCACCTCGCCGGCAGCCACCACCAGGTAGGCAGGACGGTTGGGGAGGGGGTGATAGCCGGTCAGGTAGTAGACGTGCCGGGGGTCGGAGACCACTGCGGCATGCAGCCCCAGGGCCTGCAGTTCGTGGCGCAGACGCTCGAGGCGCGCGGGTGCCTGTGTCATATCGCCCTCCGCGGGACCGGTGGGAGCCCGGCGCCGGGCTCCCCTACCAGGGAACACGAGAGCCCACCGCGGGGCTCCCCTACGACGGGACGCTCTTGCGGATCTTCCACACCGCCGCCGCGATGTCGTCCATGTCGGCTTTGCTGCCGAGCAGCAGGCTCTGGTAGAGCCAGATGGCCTCTTCGCGGCAGGCTCGCTCAGTAACCGGGCAGTTGACCTGCTCGTAATCAATCTTGCGGCTGGCCTGGGCGAAGGCGGCGTTGAAGACGTCGGGATTGCGGAAAGCCCGCTCCTTGTAGAGCGGCACGTACCCCGGGCTGCAACGCACTCCCTCGGCGTTGAGGGCATCAATGAACTTGGCGCGCGGGAGACCGCCCCACTGCTCCTGGCGATACTTCATTACATACAGGTGCCAGGCATGGCGGGTGACCCGGGGGTCGGGCTGCGGGGGGTCGATGCCCGGGATTTCAGCCAGAAGGCTGGAGAGATAGGCGGCGTTCTCGCTGCGGGTGGCGCATTGTGCGTCCAGCCGCTTCATCTGTGAGAGCAGGAGCGCGCCCTGCATCTGGGTCATGCGGTAGTTCCAGCCGAGCACGGGGTGCTGGTACCACGCGCCCTCCTTGACCCGGCCCACATTCTGCAGCGACCAGGCCCGGTTGGCCAGTTCGTCGTCGTCGGAGAGGACTGCCCCGCCCTCCCCGCAGTTCAGATTCTTGCTCGATTGGAAGGAAAAGGTACCGACGTCCCCGATGGCGCCCACGCGGCGCCCTTTCCACTCGGCGCCGACGGCCTGCGCGGCATCCTCCACCACGCGCAGGTCGTGCTTGCGTGCCACGGCCAGAATGCCGTCCATGTCCGCGGGACAGCCGGCGATGTGGACCGCAATAATGGCACGCGTGCGGTCGGTGAGAGCCGCCTCGATCTGAGCGGGGTCGAGGTTGTAACTCTCGGGATCGACATCCACGAACACCGGCACGGTGTTCACCATCAGACAGGCGCTGGCAGTGGCGATGAAGGTATAGGGGGGCACGATCACTTCGTCTCCCGCCTCTACGCCGAGCGAGCGCAGGGCCACCTCCAGGGCAGCCGTGCCGTTGACCAGGCACGAGCAGTGCCGGGCATGCTGGTAGGCGGCAAACTCCTGCTCGAACTTGGCTACCGCGCCGCCGCCGATGCCCCACTGGCCGGTGCGCAGGGTCTCGGCGACCGCCTGCACGTCAGATTCATCCCAGACCGGCCAGGAGGGGAAGGCGGTCTTGCGCACGGGCTCCCCGCCGTTGATGGCCAGGGCACTATCGGTCAGTTCGGTCATGTCTTCCTCCTTCGTGGGTCGGGGCGCGGGTCGGCGCCGGTCTCTCTATTACCGCCGGCGGACCCCAAACCCCTTGTCCTGCCCGGACGGGCGGGGGGCCCGGTGGCGGCCGGGGGAGCATCCCGCCGGGCGCTGGGGAGGTGGCTATGCCGGGCGCCGGCAACTCGGCCAGCACACAGGCGGTGCGGTCGACCAGCAATCGGAAGAGGCGGGATTCCGCCCCCACCATGATCCCGGTGGCGCCGCCCAACGCCCGGCGGGGGATGGAGAGCAGCAGGGCGTCACCTGCGAGACGGCCGCGGGCCCCTGCCACGGTGGTGGTTTCGCCAACGCGGCGCCAGCGCACTGCGCGTCCGGGGACGGCGTCGCAGTAGAAGGGACGGCCCTCTGGCACCGGGTGGACAAAGACGCGGCAGTGCAACCCGCGCTTGCCCGCCCGCCGGGTGGTGATGCGCAGGTGGAGGTCGGCCTCCGTGCAGTAGGCCGAGATGGAGGTGAGGTCGCCTCCCGGGTCCACATTGCGCAGCAGCGTATCGCGGGAGGGGTCCAGGGCCAGCAACATAGGGATATCCCCGGCCTGGCCGGCGAGGGGAATCAGTTTGCCCTGCTCCGAAGCGAACAGTTCGTTACTGCGCACGAAGGAGTTGAGGAACCACCCCATCACCCGCATCTGCGTCCGGTAGCAGCGCAAGGCACGGTGCTTGCGTTGGCGTTGGCCCTTGGTGAGGGGGAACTCCGTCCACTGCGTGTCCAGGCCGGCGAGCGCGGGTGGCGGAAGCAGAGGCAGGTCCGGCCGGTAACCCAGCGGGTACGGATAGCGGGCCCCCCGGTGCACCAGGTAATAGTGCAGCACCGGGGGGGCGAAGGGGTGCAGCCATTCCAGCCGGGCCAGGGCCAGGCGTACCATGGCGCTGGTGGCCCAGTGGTCGGGATGGGCATCGTTGGGATAGGGAAGAACGATGTCGGTGGGTTGCTCGCTCCGCAGGAGGTGTACCAGGTCCGCAATCACCTCATCCGCCCGGTAGGGAGCACCGGGGGAAAGGCTGTTGTCATAGGGGTTGGCAGATTCACCCGTATAGCGGGAGCGATAGGCAGGCGCGGGCCACCAGTGTTGCTGCCACAGGGGGAGCAAGCCGCGATCCGGGTAGCCCAGGAAGGTGACCTGGGAGGCGGGCACCCCCAGCACCCGCAGCGCGGCCAGCGTCTCCTCCTGGCGTGCGTGCGCTAGCCGGCGATAGTCGACCTGGCGCACCCAGAGTTTGTGGTATTGCGTCTCGGCTGCCAAGGGGAAGCCATCGCCGTTGGTCATGAGCACCACGCGCACGTGACCGCCAGAGGCGACCGCCCGCTGGATGAGGCCGCCTGCGCCCAGGGTTTCGTCATCACAGTGAGGGGCTATCACCAGCAGGCGGCTGCCCGCCAGCGGCCACAACGACACCGCTGGGCTCACTTCGGCGGCCGGGCGAGGCCACAGCCAGGCCAGCATCAGCCCCACGAGGGTGGCTCCCAGCAGCCAGCGCCACCTGCGCCGCCGCTGGCGGGGCTCGGGCACAAATGGTCCCACACTTCTGCTACCGTGTGCGCCTGGGCCGACCATGTCTCTACTATCGCACAATTGGTGGCTATACTGCTACCTGCCGCTCTTGACTGCCGGCTATGCGGCTTCTATCGTGGGTATATACCCCTGGGGGTAAAAGAGCGATGACGCAAGATGAGATGCTGAACCGGTTGCGACGGATCGAGGGGCAGTTGCGCGGGGTGCAGCGGCTGATTGAGGAGGGCCGCCCGTGCGAGGAAGTTTTCACGCAACTGGCGGCCGCCTCCAACGCGTTGCGGCGGGCAGGGGTGGCGTTTTTCGCCTCCAAACTGGGAGAATGTCTTGCCGGCGAGGCGCACGGCGAGGCGGTGACCCCCGAGCGTTTGGAGGAGATGTTCGTGAAGATGGGGTAGGGGCAAGAGAGGGAGCCATGGCGAAGCAAGCATTGGACAACACTTACGACATCGTGGTCATTGGCGGCGGGGCGGCAGGGGCCAGTGCGGCGATCAATGCCTATGCGCGGCGCTGCTCGGTGCTCATCCTGGAGGCCGAAGCCCCCTTTGCGCGCATGCGCCGGCAGCCGCACGCGGTGAACAACTACCTGGGCCTGCCCGGGGTGAGCAGCCCGGAACTGGCGGACGCTTTTGAGCGCCATCTGACCGCCCTGGGGATTCCCACCGTGATCGAGCGTGCGTATCAGGTGATTCCGGGTGAGGACGGCTTTGAGATCTTGACCGATCGCAATCAGTATCGCAGCCATGCGCTGATCCTGTGCAGCGGGGCCGTGCGCGCCGCGGGCATTGCCGGAGAGCAGGCCCTGGTGGGACGCGGGGTATCCTACTGCGCCACGTGCGACGGGCTGCTCTTCTCGGACCGGCGAGTGATTGTGGTGGGATACTATACCGAGGCCGAGCACGATGCCCTCACCCTCTCGCGCATTGCCTCCCAGGTGCGTTACCTGCCGCTCTACGGGGAGCCGGTGCTGCCCCTGGGGGAGGGGATCGAGGTGATTTCGGGGCGTCCCGAGCAGGTGGTGGGGGAGGACCGGGTAACCGCACTCAGAGTGTCGGGCCAGGACCTGGAGACCGACGGCATCTTCATCATCCGCCCCTCGGTGCCCCCCGCCAGCCTGGTGCCGGGGCTGGAACTGGAGAACGGTTACGTCCGGGTAGACCGGGCGCAGGCCACCAATATCCCCGGGGTGTGGGCGGCGGGCGACATTACCGGCCCCCCCATGCAATATGCGAAGTCGGCAGGCGAGGGACAGGTTGCCGCCCTCTCCGCCGAGCGCTGGCTGACGGCTCGCCGTCGCGCCAGCACGACACCCGCCGGCACCTGAAGGGGTTTCATGACGGCCGGCTGAATGTAGTAAAGCACCAAGGAGGAGACGATGAGCACAGCGGTGGCCGTGGGCCAGGAGAATTTTGAGCAGGAGGTGCTGCGATCCGAGCAGCCGGTGCTGGTGGATTTCTGGGCAGCCTGGTGCGGCCCGTGCCGGGCCATGGCGCCGGTAGTGGATAAGGTAGCGGGCGACTTTGCCGGCCGGGTGAAGGTGGTGAAGGTGAACGTGGATGAGAACGGCCCCCTGGCCAGCCGCTTTGGCATCCAGTCCATCCCCACCCTGCTTATGTTCAAGGGGGGGCAGGTGGTGGGGAGCATCATCGGCTTTGTCCCGGAAACAGAACTGGCCAAGCGCCTGCAGGCCCTGGAGGGGTAATCGGTGCCGGAAAGTCTTGACCTCGCGATCATCGGCGGTGGGCCCTGTGGGCTCACCGCCGCTTTGTATGCCGCCCGCGCCGGGCTGCGCACGGCGGTTTTTGAGGCGCGCTATCCGGGCGGGCAGATGGCCTCGGCCTTTGTCATCGAGAACTTCCCGGGCTTCCCGGAGGGGATTATGGGCAGCGAACTGGCGGAGAGGATCGAGAAGCAGGCCACTCGCTTCGGTGCCGAGATCCGCTACCAGCAGGTGAGCGGGCTGCAACGCGAGCCCGCGCTCGCGCTGCTGGGGGCTGAGCACCCCATCCCCGCCCGCGCGGTGGTGGTGGCTACCGGCGCCGAGCCGCGGAAACTGGGGGTGCCGGGAGAGGCCGCACTCACGGGCCATGGCGTTTCCTACTGCGCTACCTGCGACGGCGCCCTCTACCGCGACAAGCGGGTGGTCGTGGTGGGCGGCGGGAACTCTGCCCTGCAGGAGGCGCTCTTCCTCACCAGGATGACTGCGCAGGTCACCGTCGTCCATCGCCGCGACCAGTTGCGGGCCGATCGCGTGCTGCAGGAGCGCGCCTTCGCCAATGGGAGCATCACCTTCCGCTGGAATGCGGTGGTGGAGCAGATTGAGGGCGAGGCGGCCGTTCGCTCCGTGCTGCTGCGAGACACGGCCACCGGGGAGATGAGCCGGCTGGAGGCCGATGGCGTCTTCATCTACATCGGCACCCAGCCCAACTCCGGCTTCCTACCGGTGGCAGTGCCGCGGGATGAACTGGGCTTCATCCTCACTGACGAGCGCCTGATGACCGCCTTGCCCGGGGTCTTTGCCGCTGGCGACGTACGGGCCGGCTCGCTGCGTCAAGTGGTCGCTGCCGCGGCCGACGGCGCGCGCGCTGCCGTGAACGCCCACCATTGGCTGGAGGGCGGGCAGTAGCGCCGTGCTCCGACGAGCGTACGGGTCAGACTGCCAGGGGCTGATTGTCAGGGTGCGAGCACGATTGCCTGGGCGGCTGGTACGGTTTCAGGCAAATGGCATAACCCTGTGCGGGGCCGACCTCTTCAGGTTGCCGACTGACTTGCTATAGGGGCGGACAGGCGGGCCAGGGCCGGTTGTCGCAGACGCTCCCGCCACGCCAGCACCGGGCGCTCGATAGCGTTGTAGCCCAGGACCCCGATACCCAGCATGAGCGAGGCGGTGAGTACCCACCAGGGCAGGCTATTCTTAGCCAAGCCGGGGTATAGCACGCCGGGCAACCAGAACATCAGCATCTGGTATAGGTAGAGGCTGTAGGAAATCACCCCTAACCCCACCAGCGGCTGCCCACGCAGAACCGGTGGCGCATATGTCACCCCGGCCAGCAGCAGGCAGAACCAGCACGGGCCGGAGAGCACGTCCAGCCACCAGGGGTAAGCGCCGGGATTCGGGTAGAGTACCAGGCGCAGGCCGGGCCCGGCGGCAAGCCAGCCGATGCCAAAGACGGCGGCCCAGGCCACTCCGCGGGGGCGCTCCCCGGCCAGTAGGTGAGCGGCCACCATGCCAAAGGCGAAGTCCGACACTCTGGCGGGTAGGAACATAAGCCACGGGCCGTGCGGTGAGCCCGGCGTATTTGGGTGCCAGCAGGCGAACTGTACGGCGTTGGATAGCAGGACGGCCCCGAGCAGAAAGCCCCACGGTGACCGGCGGCAGACCCAGGCCAGCAGGGGGAGCGCAAGGTAGAACTGCACCTCCACACACAGGCTCCAGAGGACTCCGTTGATCGGTGCTCCCGTCGCCAGCCAGGGCTGTGTGAAGGTAAGTGTTGCCAGCAGGTCGGGCCACCACTCACGGGGTGCCTCGCCAATGATGGGCCGGGCAAGCCAGATGGGCACGAAGACCAGTAGGGCTACCCAGTAGGCGGGCAGGATGCGCAGGGCGCGGCGCTGGGCGAAATTGCTCCAGGTGGGCCAGGGCCGCCCGGCCAGGGTAGCGCGGGCCAGCGGGTAGTACAGGCAGAAGCCCGATAGGGCGAAGAACAGGCCCACCCCGGCACTACCGAAGAGAAGCCAGGGCCGCAGGCAAGGGGGGCCTGGGGCGCCGGCGGCGCCCCAGAGGTGATAAAGCGTCACCATCAGAATCGCAAGGCCGCGCAGTCCGTCAACCGCTACCAGGCGCTCCCGCATGCTCCTACCTCCCAGCGCCATTATACCAGCAGGGGCTGTCTGGCCTCATAGCCCGGGTCCAGGTAGGATGTGGGAAGTCGTTCTCCCAGAGGTAGCAGGCAGCGCCCCTTGCTCGCTACACCCTGGTGAACGCGTGCTCCCTCTATTGTACGAGGGCTGTCAAGCGGCGATGGGATGCACCCTTACCCTGCCACCTCATACACCTTCAGCACCTCGTCGCCGTAGTGGTTGATGACCTTGACGGCGATCTTGCCGGTGGCGGGCGGGTCGAAGGGGCGGGAGGTGGTGGAGTAGAGGGTGGCCCAGGCGGCTTCATCTATCTCGGCCTTCAGGGCGCGCTTGAGTTTCTCGTACGGTTCGTCGTTGCCGCAGAAGTAGGCGTGGCGGACGAAGAAGGACTCGCCGTCGTAGTTGGTGTCAATGAACCAGCACGCGATATCATCGGTGGAGTGGCTGCGAATCTGGCCGGTGGTCGGGTCATAGACATCCACGCCCTTGATCTCCACGATCATCTTGCCGTCGCCATCTCGCCTGGATGACGACTTGGCGCATGCCAGCCCACCCCCGCAAGTGCGATTGGCGATTCATTAGACGACGTAGCGAGCAAATCCTGCCGGTGGAGGCATGGATGGCGGCCAGACGTCTGTTCTCCCAGAGGTAGCAGGCAGCGCCTGACTGCAACCCGCTCCGGAGGAGAGAGCAGATTGGACCAGCGTACGGTCTCCCGGCCCGCAGGTGAGGAGACTGGTGCAGCAGAAATCTGGGTAACCTTGGAAGGCTGGGGCTGGCATGCTGGCAAGGGAGACAAGGAGAGGCCGGGAGTGAGGCGACGGTGGTGGCTGGTGGCGAGGGTGCTGGCATTGCTGCTGGGGGCCACCGCGGTCGGGCTGGCGCTGGGGAATGAACTCGACTGGGACTCCTTCGTGGTGCGCACTGCCCCCTGCACTCACCGGCTGGTGGCGCTCACCTTTGACGATGGTCCCCATCCCGAGTTCACCCCGGAAATCCTGGCGATGCTCGATCGGCTTCACGTGAAGGCCACCTTCTTCATGATCGGCCAGGAGATGGACCGCTACCCGGAGATCGTCCGCCTGGTCGCGGCCAAGGGGCATGCCATCGGGAACCACACCTACACCCACCCGCACAACCTGGAGGCGTGCAGCCAGGTGCAGGTGGCGGCGGAACTGGAGCGCTGCGAGCACACCATCGAGCGGCTGACAGGCCGCCGCACCCGGATCTTCCGCCCGCCCCGGGGCCTCCTGGATGAGAGCGTGTTTGCGGTCGCCACTCGAGAAGGCTTCCGCACCATCCTGTGGACCGTGTGCGCCGATCACCACGACGCGCCGACCCCGCCCCAGATGGCCAAGCGTGTGCTGGCGGCGGTGCGGCCTGGCGCCATCATCCTCGCCCACGACGGCACCTTCGCTTCCCGCTGGAAGGACGTGGCGGCCACCCCGCTGATCGTGCGCGGACTGCAGGCGCGTGGTTATCGCTTTGTTACCGTGCCCGAGTTGCTGGCGCACCTGGCCGCAGCCCGGGCCCAGGAGGTCACCCCTGCCCGCCGCGGGTGGCCGCCGTGGGAGCGCCGGTAGCCGCCTGCAAGAGCATTCCGGGTTCGCCAGCCCGAACCGGGAACAGGTGGGGCGGAGAAGCCCTCGGCTCCACACCGTGACCCCATGCCGGCAGGGAGCCCGCCCTCCCCGGCAGAATGACTAATAGTTTGGGCGGCAGGGAAGGCTGCCGCCTACTTACCACCATCACCTGCCCGGAGGGCACATCGTGAAGGAACTCGACATCCTGCCGGAATCGAAACCAGGCTTCCTCGAATTGGGCCGCATCCCGCTGTACCAATACCAGCGCTCGCTGCAGGAGGAACTCGACGACGGGCTGACCCCGGAGGCCGCCATCAGGCTCTACGAGCGTATGCTCATCGTGCGCAGCTTCGAGCAGATGATCGTGGACATGAAGGACGGCAAGTTCAAGCCCCATGAAGGCTTTGCTTTCATCGGCGCTACCCACCTCTCCATGGGCCAGGAGGCAGTGGCGGTGGGCACCATGTCCGCCCTCCGTCCGGAGGACTACATTACCAGCAGCCACCGCGGCCATGGACACTCGATTGCGAAGGGCGCCTACTGGCTGGACGGACTGGACGAGCAGGGGCTGTGCGCGTTTCTGGGCATCGAGCACACGGGCCAGAGCCGGCAGGAGTTGTGGGAGAAGGCCCAGGCCGAACATCTCCACCGTACCATGTGCGAGTTGCTGGGCAAGCAGGAGGGCTATTGCCACGGGCGCGGCGGCGGCATGCACATTGCGGACTTCCACTCCGGGCACCTGGGGGCCAATGCCATCGTCGGCGGCTCGTTCGGTATTGCCACCGGCGCCGCCCTGGCCTGCGAGCGCCTGGGTAGCGACCGGGTGGTGGTCTGCCTGGCGGGTGACGGGGCGGCCAACAACGGCATCTGCCATGAATCGTTCAACATGGCGGCCATGAGCCAGTTCGAGACCGGCCTGCCCATCATCTACCTGATCGAGAACAATCAGTACGGGATGACCGGGCAGTCGGTGGGGGAGGTGACGGGGGTGCGCTACCTGTCCCAGCGCGGCGCCGGCTACAATGCCGTGAACATGCACGCCGAGACCGTGGACGGGATGAACGTGCTGGCGGTGCGCGACGCGCTGTTGCGGGCGGCCAAGAAGGCGCGAGAGGGCCAGGGCCCGGTGCTGCTGGAAGCGATGACCTACCGCTATCTGGGCCACTCGCTGAGCGACCCCCGCACTGCCTATCGCACCAAGGAAGAGGAAGAGGCCTGGCGGGCGCGAGACGCGATTGCCACCTATCGCGAGCAGTTGATTTCCTGCGGGGTGCTCACTGCGGCCCAGGCCGACGAGATTGCCGAGCAGGCGCGGGCGGCGATCGAGCGGGCCGCCTGGTCGGCGGCCAAGAGCCCGGACCCCGACCCTTGCCACCTCTACGATGGGCTTTTTGCCGACACCGATTCCAACGGCATCGGTGAGAAGTACCGCACGGTGGAAGTGATCAAGCCCTGGAGCCGCGCCCGGCGGGATAGCGAGGGTCGCATCCTCTACCGCCAGGCCGTAGCGGAGGCCATCGTCGAGGAGATGATGCGCGACAACCGGGTGATCTTCTATGGCGAGGACGTTGCGGATTATGGCGGCGCCTTCCAGGTGACCCGGGGCATCTTCGACACCTTCGGCCGCAAGCGGGTCTTCAACACCGCAATTTCGGAGGCAGCGATCATCGGCAGCGGAGTGGGAGCGGCCATGACTGGCCTGCGCCCGATCGTCGAGCTGATGTATATAGACTTCGTGTTGATGGCCATGGACCAGGTAGGCAACCAGGCGGCCAAAGTGCGCTACATGTTCGGGGGCAAAGCCACCTGCCCCCTGGTGATCCGCACCACCGTGGGTGGGGGCAAGGGCTATGCTGGCCAGCATTCGCAGAGCCTGGAGGCAGTGCTCACCATGTTCCCCGGGCTCAAGGTGGTGGCTCCCTCCACGGCCTATGACACCAAGGGTCTGCTCAAGGCCTCCGTGCGTGATGACAATCCGGTGATCTTCATCGAGCACCAATTGCTGTATGTGGACAAGGACCCCGTCCCCGAGGAGGAATACCTGGTGCCCCTGGGCAAGGCGGCCGTGCGCCGGGAAGGGAAGGACCTGACCATCGTCGCCTACTCCAAAATGGCCAGTTATGCCCTGGAGGCAGCCGAGACCCTGGCCGCGGAGGGGATCAGCGCCGAGGTGGTGGACCCCCGCACCCTGATCCCGCTGGATGTGGACACCATCTGCAACTCCGTGGCCAAGACGGGCCGGGCCCTGCTGGTTTCCCAGGCTCCCGAGGTGGGTTGCTTTGCCGAGCACATCGGCTACGAGATCCAACAGCGGGTTTTTGACTTCCTGCGCAAGCCGGTCAAGATCGTGGCCGCCTGCAACGTGCCGCCGCCCATGGCCGCACCCCTGGAGATGGAAAACCTCCCGAACGCGGCCAAGGTCGCCCAGCAGGCGCGGGAACTGATGAGGTAAATGCGCGTGAGGCACACCTACGATCGAGATATCTTTATCGTTTCGGCCGCCCGCACCCCGATCGGGCGTTTCGAGGGCATCCTGAAACCCTATTCCGCGCTGCAACTGGGCGGGAGGGCAATTGCCGCCGCCCTGGAGCAGGGCGGGGTGGACCCCGCGGCCATTGAACTGGGAACACTCGGCTTCGTAGTCTCCCCGGGGCAGGGGATGGCGCCTGCCAAGGCTGCGCTGATCGCCGCAGGGGTGCCGCCCACCGTGCCCAACCGCACGGTGGAAACGGTCTGCGGGTCGGCGGCGGACGCCATTGCCATTACTGCCGACCAACTGGCGCTGGGGGTGGTGCACCTGGCGGTGGCCGGGGGCATGGAGAGCCGCACCAACGCCCCCTACCTGCTGGGGCCGCGTTTCATCCGCAACTCGGGCGACTTCACGCGTGGCGGGCGCCTACGCATGAAGCGGGCGGGGGCCTACCGATTTGCCCTGGAGGGCGAAGTGGAGGCGCAACTGGGGGCGACCGAGATTCTGGACGCCACCAGTTTCGACGGGCTGTTCTGGGTGGGCGAGCGCAAGTTCATGCGGGAGTACGCGCTGATGTTCGCCAAGGCGCAGGGCCACACCGTATCCCAGATCAACGCGCTGGCGGCCGAAAGCCACGCCAAGGCTTGGCGGGCGACCGAACAGGGGCTGTTCAAGCCCGAACTGGCGCCGCTGGAGGGCGCTCCCGCCGACCAGTTGATGACCCCGGAGGCCCAGGCAGCCGAATTGGAGAAGAACCCGGATGACATCGCCTCGGCCTACAACGCCTCCAGCCCTGCGGACGGTGCAGCCGCCCTGGTGTTGGCGGATGCGGAGGGGGTGCGGACGCACCACCTCACCCCGATCGCCCGCCTCCTGGGCTACTGCCGCAAGGACGTGCCCGCGGCCGACTTCCTGGTGGCTCCGGTGGAGGCGGCGTGCGAGTTAATGGCAGCGCTCAAGGCTGAGGGCAAGGTGTCCGGGGACTTCACCATTGCCGAGGCTAATGAGGCCTTCGGGGTGCAGATCCCCTACTTCCAGGAGCACCTGCCGGGAATGGACCTGAACGTCCACGGCGGCGCGGTGGCCCTCGGCCACCCGCTGGGGGCGGCGGGAGCGCGCATCACCACCACGCTCATCCATGCCATGCGCCGCTATGGGCACCGCTACGGCGTTTCCTGTCTCTGCTACGGCGGCGGCGGGGGATATGCGTTGGCGGTGGAGGCCCTGTAGTGGCTTCAGGAGTGCTGGCGGGCCGGGTGGCGGTGGTGACCGGCGCCGGGCGCGGCCTCGGTCGAGCCATCACCCTGGCCTTTGCCCGCGAAGGGGCGCTGGTGGCCTGTTGGGCGCGCACCCGGCGTGAGGTGGACGAAACCGCGCGCTTGGCCGGCGAGCGGGGGGTGCCCAGTCTGGCGGCGGTGTGCGACGTCACCCGCCCCGAGCAGGTGGCGGAGGCGCTGGCACGCACCGAGAAGACGCTGGGCCCGGTCGAGATCCTGATCAACAACGCGGGCGCCTTCCGGGTGGCCCCGCTGGCCGAGACTTCGCTCCAGGATTTCGACCACATCGTGGAGACCAACCTGCGGGCGCCGTTCGTGTGCATCAAGGCGGTGCTGCCGGGGATGATGGAGCGGCGGCGGGGGTGCATTGTGAACGTGGCCTCCAATGCCGGTAAGAAGCCCTATCCGCAGCAGGGCGCCTACTGCGCCAGCAAGCACGGGCTGGTGGGACTGACCAAGGTGCTCGCACACGAGATGCGCCCCTACCGGGTGCGAGTATGCTGCATCTGCCCGGGCGGCATTGATACCCGGCTGATCGCCGAGGCCCGTCCCGAGGTGGACCGGCGGGAGTGGATGAAGCCCGAGGAGGTGGCCGAGAGTGTGGTCTTCCTGGCCTCCCTCCCGGACCGGGTGGCGATAGATGAGATCGTAATCAGGCGGTTCGACGCCGAGCCTGCCTGAAAGGAGTGGCGGTGGATCGAAAAGCGGAGGTATTGGCCGCACTGGTGGCCATGTCCGCGCGCCTGGGCGCGCCGGAGCGCGACTACGTGATCTTGGGCGAGGGCAACACCTCTGCCCTGGTGGACGAGGACTCCTTCTGGGTGAAGGCCAGCGGCACCTCGCTGTGCGGGATCGGAAACGAAGGCTTCGTGCTCGTGAACCGGCCCCGCGTGCTCCAATTGCTCGAGGCCGGTGACCTCGGTGACGAGGGCATCAAGGAAGGGCTGATGGCCGCCTCGGCCGACCCGGGAGGGCCCCGCCCGTCCGTGGAAACCATCTTCCACGCCTTTCTGCTCGGCCTGCCTGGAGTGCGCTTTGTGGGGCACACCCACCCCACCGCGGTCAACGCCCTGCTCTGCGCCAGGGACAGCAAGGAGATCGTCTCCGGTCGCATCTTCCCCGACGAGATCGTGTGCCTGGGCAAGGCGCCGGTGTACGTGCCCTATGTGGACCCCGGCCTGCAACTGGCCCGGGTCATCCGCCAGGAGGTGGAGAAGTACCTCGCGGTCGAGGGTGAGCGCCCGCGGGCGATCCTGATGGAGAATCACGGCCTGGTGGCGCTGGGAGCCAACCCCAAGGAGGTGGAGACGGTCACTGCCATGTGGGTCAAGACCGCCCGCGTGCTGGCGGGCGCCTACGCCTTCGGCGGCCCCCGCTATCTCTCCCACCAGAGCGTGGACCGCATCCACACCCGGCCGGACGAGGCCTACCGCAAGCAGAGCATCTGGCAGGAGGGGGGCAAGCCATGAGCGACCTGGAGCAGTACCGGCGGGTAGCCTACACTCTCCCCTCCCGGGTGCTCTCCTGGCGGCTATTCGGCGCCGGCATGGACCACCTGGGCTGTGATCGCAAGCCCTGTGAGGAGCCGATGCCCGTGCCCGGCCCAGGCGAGGTGGTGGCCCGGGTGGACGCGGTGGGACTGTGCTTCAGCGATGTGAAATTGATCGGCCTGGGACCGGACCACCCCCGCATCCAGGGCCGCGACCTGCGGACCGATCCCACCATCGCGGGGCATGAGGCCTCGCTCACCATTACCGCGGTGGGGCCGGGGGTGGACCCCGAGTGCCGGGTGGGGGATCGCTACATCGTGCAGGCCGACGTGATCTACCAGGGCGTCCCCCAGGCCTACGGCTATGCCATTCCGGGGGCGCTGTGCCAGTTCACGCGCATCCCGCGGGCCATGCTGGAGGGGGACGAAGGCAATTACCTGCTACGCGTGCGTCCGGAAACGGGCTATGCTGAGGCCGCGCTGACTGAGCCCTGGGCCTGCGTCACCGCGGCCTACCGCATCTCCCACCGCGCCCGCCTCAAGCCCGGCGGGCTCACCTGGGTTATCTGCCTGGAAGAGCGGGAGGACTGGGCGATCTCCGAGGGCCTGGAGCCCGACGCCGCCCCACGCAAGGTGTTGGCGACTGGCGTAACCGGACCGCTGCTGGCCCATCTGGAGGGCCTGGCGGCTACCAGCACCACCGACTTGCAGCAGGTGGATCTGACCGACGAGCCCAGCATTCACGCCCTCAACCAGGCGCACGCCGACGGCGCAGGTTTTGACGATGTGATCGTCTTCGGCACGCCCACGGCCGAACTGCTGGAGGCCATCCAGCCCCACTTGGCCCGCTACGCAGTGCTCGATATCGTCTCCGACCGGCCGCTGGATCGCCCGATGAGCGTAGACGTGGGCCGGGTCCACTACGACGGCATTGCCTTCGTGGGCACGCAGGGCCCGGATGCCGCCCAGGGCTACCGGGAGAACCGGCGCCAGAGTGAGTGGCGGCCGGGCGGTGCAGCCTGGTTCATCGGCGCCGGCGGCCCCATGGGGCAGATGCACGTACAGTTGGCAGCGCAGTCGCCGCAAGGGCCGGGGCTAATCGTGGCCAGTGACGTGGATTCCCGCCGGCTGGGCCTGATTGCGGAGAAGTTCGCCCCGGTAGCCGAGGCGGCGGGCAAGCGTCTGATCGTGCTCAACCCCAGGGAGTTCACGCCCGAGCGCTTCCGGGGCCGGCTGCTCGACCTGACTGGCGGCAAGGGCTTTGACGACGTGGCGGTAATGGCCCCCGTGCCTGCGCTGATCGAGGAGGCGGCTACCTATCTCGCACCCGGCGGCTTCCTCAACATCTTCGCCGGGGTGGCCCGGGGCACCATGGCTACGCTTGATGTCTCTGCCACCTACCTGCAGGGGGTGCGCTGGGTCGGCTCGAGTGGCTCCAAGATCGCCGACCTGCGCGACACCCTGGCCATGTCGGAGAGCGGGGTGATGAACACCAACTTCTCCGTCGCCGCCATCGGCGGCATCAACGCGGCCTGGGATGGGCTGCAGGCGGTGAAGGAGGGGCGCTTCCCAGGCAAGACCGTAATCTTTCCGCAGTTCGACTTCCCACTGCTCGCGCTATCTGATCTGAAGCAGGCGATGCCCGAGGTCTACGCCCGCCTGGCGCCCGGCGAGATGTGGAGCCGGGAGGCGGAAGAGGCCCTGTTCCAGCGATTCCTACACGACCCCCCCCTGCGTGCCGACGGGGGCCGTCCCTGCGGCCGGCTGGAGGGGAGGGCCGCCATCGTCACCGGCGGCGGTCAGGGGATTGGCGCCGCGCTCTGCCGGCGCCTGGCGCAGGAGGGCGCCAATGTGCTGGTGGCGGATATGAATGAGGAGACTGCCCGCGCGGTCGCCGAGGAATTGGTGGAGAAGTTTGGGGTGCAGGCGCGCGCCTGTCGGGCTGACGTCACCAGCGAGGCGGAGACCGAGGCCATGGCCCAGGTGGCCGTGGAGGCCTTCGGGCGCATTGACATCCTGGTGGCCAACGCCGGCATCCTCTTTGCGGGCGCAGTGGATGAACTGGAACCCGCCAAGTGGCGCAAGGTCATTGACGTGAACCTGGTTGGCTATTATCTGGCCGCCCGGGCAGTGGTCCCCACCATGCGCCGGCAGCGGTCCGGGGTTATCATCCAGATCAACTCCAAGTCGGGCAAGAAGGGCTCATTTCGCAACTCCGCCTACGCGGCCAGCAAGTTTGGGGGCATCGGCCTCACCCAGAGCCTGGCCCTGGAGTTGGCACCTGAGGGTATCCGGGTGAACGCGGTGTGCCCCGGCAACCTGCTTGATAGTCCGCTCTGGGTGGACAGCCTCTACGAGCAGTATGCCAAGCGGCTGGGCATTACCAAGGAAGAGGTGCGCCGCAAGTACGAGGAGCAGGTGCCCCTGGGCCGGGGGTGCACTTACGAAGACGTGGCCAACGTGGTGGTCTTCCTGGCCTCCGACCAGGCCGGCTATATGACCGGGCAGGCACTCAACGTCACCGGCGGACAGGAGATGCGATAGATGTCCCGTTCCCTCACCTTGCAGGTCGGCATCAACGGCGCCTTCCTAACCCGGCGCTGGGAGGAACCGGAGAACTGGATGCGCCTCACCCGCGAGTGCGGCTACCGGGTGCACGAGTTCTGCGGGGACGTGATTGACCCGTTCTTCTCCGGGGACGATGACTACCAGCGGGCGACTGCCCGCGCCGTCAAGGCCGCAGCCGCCAGGTACGGCATCCATATCACCGACATCTACACCGGGGTGGCTACGCACCGCTTCCATGGGCTCTCCCATAGCGACCCCAGTTGCCGCAAACGCATGGTCGAGTGGATCTCCCGCTGTATGGACCTGGCCCTGGAGATGGGCACCGACCGCATCGGCGGGCACTGGGATGCCTTCTCGGTGGAGGTGCTCTCGGACCCCCGGCGGCACAAGGAAGCCTTTGACCGCATCTGCGGCATCTTCCGCGACCTGGCCGCGCTCGGCAAGCAGAAGGGGATTGCCGCCATCTATAACGAGCAGATGTACATCCCGAGCGAAATTCCCTGGAAACTGGACCAGGCCGAGCAGTTCCTGGCCGAAGTGAACCGGGACTCGGCAGGCTGCCCGGTTTACCTGACGGTGGACGTCGGCCACCAGGCGGGGCAGGCCTATGGGCTTTCGGCGCCGGATGACGACTATGCGGCCTGGCTGCGGCGATTTGCCCCGGTGGCCGAGATCATCCACGTGCAGCAGACCACGCCCGACGCCAGCCACCACTGGCCCTTCACCGCGACCTACAACGAGCGGGGGCACGTGCGCATGGAGCGCATCCTGGAGGCGATCCAGCAGGGGCACCAGGAATGGGAGCGCAATCCGCTGTCGGCGGTGATGGCCCCGGTGGCCAAGACCTTCCTGATTGCCGAACTGATCCCCGGCTCCACCAAGAACGAGGAGACGGTGCTCGAGGAACTGCGGGTGTCGGCTGACTACCTGCGGGGCTATGTGCCCGAGGAGGGGCTCACCCTGACACTATGAAGAAGCCGGTTCTCGTCCAATTCGGCGCGGGCAACATCGGCCGCTCCTTCGTCGGCCAGCTGTTCGCACGGGCTGGCTACGAGGTGGTCTTCGTGGACGTTGACATCCGGCTGGTAGATGAACTCAATCGGCGGCATGGCTACACCGTCGAGATCCACGACGACCCCCCGGGCAAGATCAGGGTGCGGGGGGTGCGGGCGGTGGACGGGCGCAAGCAGGAGGCGGTGGTCACCGCCCTGGTGCAGGCTGACGTGGCCGCCACCGCGGTGGGGCCGAACGCCCTGCCCTTCATCCTGCCCTCGCTGGCCGCGGGCCTGGTGGCCCGGCGGGGGCGGCCGCTGGAGCTGATCATCGCGGAGAACCTGCGGGGGGCTGCCCAGGTGATCCGGGAGGGAATCGAGCCCTTCCTGCCTGCCGGCTTTCCGCTTGACCGGCAGTTAGGCCTGGTGGAGACCAGCATCGGCAAGATGGTGCCCATCATGCCCCAGGCAGTCCGGGAGCAGGACCCGCTGCTGGTTTATGCCGAGGCCTACAATACCCTGATCCTTGACCGCAAGGGCTTCCTGGGACCTATCCCCCAGGTGCCGGGGCTCGACCCCAAGGACAACATCGCCGCCTACGTGGATCGCAAGTCCTTCATCCACAACCTGGGGCATGCGGCCGCCGCCTACGTCGCCTATGCCCACGACCCCGCGCTGGTGTACCTGTGGCAGGCCATGCAGGTGCCGGCGGTATCCCACCTCGCGGCGCGGGCGATGGGGGAGTCGGCGGACGCCCTCATGTACGAGTATCCCGGGGAGTGGACGCGCCGCGAGTTGGAGGAGCACATCTCCGACCTGCTGCGGCGCTTCGGCAACCGGGCGCTGGGCGATACCATCTTCCGGGTGGGGCGCGACCTGCCCCGCAAGTTGTCTCCCTCTGACCGGCTGGTGGGAGCGCTGCGCCTGCAACAGAAGCACCGGGTGGACTCCGCGGCCACCTGCACCGCCATCGGGCTCGCACTCCGCTTCCGGGCGGTGGATGAGCAGGGCCGGCTGTTCCCGGCGGACGAAGCCTTTGCCACCCGCCTGAAGAAGGTGGGGGAGGAGGCCATGCTGGCGGAGGTCTCGGGCATCCGGGCGAACGACCCCGCACTGCCGGCCATTCTGGCGGCCGCACGCACCCCGAAGTAGGGGATACCTTCTGCGCGCTCCCTGCTCCCGCTATTCCGCCCCTGACTCCTGCCTGACCTCGGCCTTGGGGGAGGGGATGCCCCCTTGCGCCAGTAGACCCGCGCCAGGCCGCCGCACGTGAGCGCCCCCCGCGAAGCAGGCGGCAGCCGCCATGAAGGCGAGTCCCAGGTACAGCCCCGCGAATGCCGCCTGTTCCAGAGCCGTGATGCGCATACTCGCCCAGGAAGCCTGCACCAGCCGGCCGGTCATCGCCTGCGGATTTGTGGCCAGGCGCATCACCGCGCACGCCCGCAGCCCGATCAGGTGCATGGTAAGCAAGGGCAGGATTGCCACCCCGAAGGCGACGTGGGACAGCCAGCGCATGCCCACCTGCACGGAGAGCATGTGCACCACCAGAGGACGTGCCGCCATGTGTTCGAGCATGGGAGGCCTCCGATTGGCGTGTTGGTTCGGTGGGGGGCGGGACCTGTTGCCGGCAATGGTAGCGTGCCGGCCCGGCCACTACTGCGCCAACGGTGCCGCCTGCCTGGCAGCGTCGGCGCCCCCCCAGATCAGCGCGAGCGAATCAGCACCCGGAAGGGGAAGGGCGCTCTGCCGTCAATGTGCGGCTTGAAGGCGGGGTTGAGTTCGTAGCCGCCCTGGTAGGCAAAGTGCCGGTCCGCTCCCGCCCGGAGTAGCGAGGCAGCCCACCGGGTCAGCGCGTAATCGCTCGCCCACGAGCCCAATACCAGGATGGTCCACAGCCAGGTGTGGTCCATCACGTAGTCCAGCACCAACTACTCCTTGAACCCGTATTCCCCGATCATGGGGACGAAGATGCAGGGGATGTCGGGCGACTGCCGCAGCCTCCCCTGGACCTTGGTCGCCAGCATCAGGGCCTGCCGCCAGCGCTCGCCCACGGGGGCAATGATGCGCCCGCCCTCGGCCAGTTGCTCCTCCCAGGGCGGGGGGATGGCTGGCAGCGCGGCGGTGCCCAGGATGCGGTCGAAGGGAGCCTGCTCCCGCAGGCCCAGGGTCCCGTCTCCCACCGCAAAGTGGACATTGGCGTAGCCCAGCGACCCCAGCCGCAGCCGGGCGCGGTCCGATAGTTCCTGCAGGCGCTCGATGGTCCACACCTCGGCACACAGTTCGGCCAGCACCGCAGTCTGGTAACCTGAGCCCGTGCCTACCTCGAGCACGCGCATGGTGGGGCCGGGCTGCAGGGCCTGGGTCATGTAGGCCACCATGTAGGGCTGGGAGATGGTCTGCCCCCCGGAGATGGGCAGGGCGCGGTCCTCATACGCCCCCTCCGCGCCCTCCACGAATTCGTGGCGGGGCACCCTGGCGAGGGCGCCCAGCACCCGCTCGTCATGGATGCCCTCGGTCCGCAGGTGCTCGACCAGGAGCAGACGCTCGCGCAGCCAGCGTTGGTCGTCAGAGGTCATAGTCTATTGGATGGTCGGTGCCAAGGCGGCGTTTCCCGATCCCCCTATCCGCCTATCCGCCCACCTCCACCATCACCTTGATCGCCACGTCCTTGCGCTCGCGGGCAAAGAGCAGGGCCTCCTGGGCCTGAGCCAGGGGGTAGCGGTGGGTGATGAGCGGCCGCACGTGCACCGCGCCGGCGGCCAGCACGGCGAGCGCCGGCGGGTAGGCGTTGCAGTAGCGAAAGACCCCGCGCAGGTCGTACTCCCGGCAGATCACGTCCATCACCGGCACCACGAACTCATCCTCGGGGATCATCCCCACCAGGGTCACCACTCCGCCCATGCGCACGCTGGTCATCGCCTGGCGTACCGTGGCCTGCGCGCCGGCGGTCTCGAAGCAAAGGTCCGGCCCCTCGCCCCCGGTGAGATCGCGTAGGGCGGCAGGCACCTCCACCTCCCGCGCGTTCAGGGTGGCGGCGGCGCCGAGTTTGCGGGCGAAATCCAGGCGGCTGTCCACCACGTCGGTCACGATCACGGGGTGGCACCCGCACGCCCGGGCCGCCTGCATGGTGAGCAGGCCGATGGGGCCCGCCCCGAAGACGGCCGCACTCTGCCCGAGGCGCGCCCCCGCCCGCTTAACCGCCTGCATGGCGACGGCCAGCGGCTCCGCCATCGCCCCCTCCTCGAACTCGGTACCCGCGGGCAGCGGGTGGCAGAAGTCAGCCGGCCAGGAAACGTACTCGCAAAAGGCGCCGTCGTAGGGCGGGGTAGCCATGAAGCCCACCGCGGGGCACAGGTTGTAGCGCCCGGTCTTGCAGTAGTCGCAGGCGCGGCAGGGCACGCCCGGCTCCAGGGCCACCCGGTCGCCTGGCTGCAGGTGGCGCACCGCCGGGCCCACCTCGAGCACCTCGCCGGAGGACTCATGGCCCAGGATGATGGGCTTGGTGACCACGTAGGGGCCGATCTTGCCCTCCGTGAAGAAGTGCACATCCGAGCCGCACACCCCCACTGCCCGGATGCGCACCAGGGCATGGTCCGGTCCGCCCAGGGCGGGCACCGGCCGCTCCTCCATACGCAGATTGCCGATGCCGTGCAGCACCGCGGCTTGCATGGTGGCCATGGGAACACCTCCGGGGCTCAGGTTTCTGGGCTCGGGTCGGGGAGGAATGGCCCCTCCACCCCGGACGCCTTCGCCGCCCGCGGCGGGCTTCCCTTGTTCGCCCGAGCCTGTTGCGGCTATCCTTTACACGTTCGGCCAAGCAAATTCGGGGCAGGCGCCCGCCCTGGAATCTGGTATAATAAGGCGCACCCTCACGAACGCGGTATGGTAAGGGGGTATGACATGCGACCGGTGACCCGCGTCTCGCTCACCCTCACTTTCCTCGCGTTGATGCTGGCTGTGCTGCAGCCAGCGCTGGCCATGGGGGGCTATGGCTACGTCACTACCATCGGCTCGGGCGACGACACCATAACCGTGCTCTACGTGGGGGGCACCCCCTACGAGATCGGTTGGTGGCACGGGGCATTGCTGCGCAGCCAAGTGCAGACCAACATCAGCCGAGCGCTGGCAGTGGCCCGGGCGAAGGTGGGGCCGACCGCGCTGTCGGTGGCCTGGAGCATGCTCTACCCCTACGTCTCCCAGGAGTTTCGGGATGAACTGCAGGGCCTGGCCGACGGCAGCGGAGTGGCGCTCTCCGACATCCAGGATATGCATGCCCTTCCCGACCTCTCGGAGTTCCACTGCAGTGCCTTCAACGCGTTCGGGCCGGCGGTGGCCAACGGGCACATGCTGCAGATGCGCATCCTGGACTACAGCATGGACCTCACCATGCAGGACAACCCCCTGATTATCGTGGCCACCCCCACCAACGGGCACCGGTACGTGAATATCTCCTTCGCCGGCTTCATCGGGTCGATCGCCGGGCTTTCCAGCCAGGGCATCGGCGTGAGCGAAATGGGCGATAGTTTCGACTACGTCAACGAGACCCTCTCCGGCATCCCCATGCCCTTCCTGCTGCGCAACATCATCGCCCATGCCACCACGGTGAGCGAGGCGCTGAGCATGATTCAGACCGCCAACCGCACCAGCAGTTACTGGTATGTGGTGGGCGACGCAGAGGCGGCCAACGCCTATACCTTCCAGTGCAGCCCGACGATCTTCAACTACTGGGGACCGAACTCCGAGCCGTCGCCATTGCCGGCGCTTCCGAACGTCTGCTACGTGGGTCACTATAACGACCGGCTCTATGCTGACCTCTCCACATACTGGGGCACCCTGGATACCAATAGCGCTATCTACATTGCCCGGCATAACGCGATGGCTTCCAACTTGCTGGATGCGGTCTACGACTTGACCACTCAGGAGATCTGGGTGGCGTATGCGGAGGGGCTGGCGCCGGCCTCCGGGCAAGATTTCACCTACCTGGCCAGCGCGCAGCCGCCGCTTTCGTTCTCTGATGATTTTTCCAGCAGCGCCTTCACCAATGCCAACTGGTTCCAGTGGGGGCCCAAATGCACCCCTAAGACGGTGGACGGCCGCAGCGTGCTGGAACTGCAGGGTGCCGATGACCCCAGCAACAACCAGTCCGAGGCGGTATGCGTGGCGGCCGGCGGCCGATCGGCCTTCGTTGACGGCCTGGATGTGGCCACTGACATCTGCGTCCTCTCGGGGCAGGCGGGCGTGGCCTTTGGCGGCCAGGGGTTGGTGGAGAGCACTCCGGGCAGCCTTTCGTACCGCTGTTACGTAGTAGCGCTCGACCCAGCCACCGACACCCTCGCCCTGACCGGGGAGGGGGAGCCTACGCTCGATGCGGTCACCGTGCCCCTGGAATTCGGAGCCTGGTACCGAATACGAGTGGTCTCCAACCTCTCCAACTTCCAGGTCTGGTTTGCTCCGGTCGGCTCTCCGCTGACCAAGGTGATAGACGTGCCACACGACATGGCGCATCCCGGGACGCAGGCCTTCCAGGCCGGCGCGGTCGGGCTTTTCGCCGAGAACAAGCCCGCCAGCGCCGCTCGCTTTGACAGTTTCACCATGACCGGCACGCCCCAGGTGACCCACTATCTGCTCTGCCCAAACGTGCGCGCCCTGCGTGAGCAGGCGGTCACGGTCCCCATCTGGCTGGACTGGACCGAGGGGGTCACCCGGGCCCAGTTCGATCTGTACTACGACACCAACCTGCTCTCCGCGTTTAGCGGAGTGCAGAAGGGGGCGCTGATCTCCGGTAGCGCCAACTGGACGGTCAGCAGCAGCGTGATCGCCTCCGGCCACCTACGGATCACCGCCAATAGTTCACCGGCCACACCGATCCCAGCCTCCACCGGGGAGTTGGTGCGGCTCACGTTTGCGGCTAACCCTGCCGCAGTCCCGCGCAGTTCGGCCTTGCTCGACGTGGACGCGGTGAGCCTGACCAACAGCGTGGGGGCGGCGTTGCCAGCGGGCGCGCGGGATGGGTGCGTGCGTATCGCGCGCATGGCGGAGCGGCTCGAGGTTGGCACTGTCGCCAGCCCCCAGTACACCGATAATCCCTTCACCCTGAACCTGACCGCCCGGGACGAGTATAACGACGTGCCGACCGCTTATAGCGCCGCCGTCAGCCTGACCGACCTGACGGGTTCGGTGCTGCCTTCGGGGGTCACCTTCGGGGCGGGCACATGGTCGGGCACGGTCACCATCGGGACCGAGCACGCGACCGACCAGATCACTGCTACTCAGACTTCGGATCCCGCCGTGACCGGGACCAGCAACGCCTTTGAGGTGCAGGCCGACACTGGCCTCCTGCCGGCGGCGCCAAGCGGCCTGACAACAACCTCCGCAACTACCGGCACCGTCACCCTCTCGTGGACGGACAATGCCACCAACGAAGATGGCTTTTACCTCCAACGCAAGGTGGGGGCGGAGGGAACCTGGGCCCAGATCGCGGCACTGGCGGCCAACGCCACCACCTACACGGACACCGGCTGCACCGAGGGAAACACCTACTACTACCGGGTGTGCGCTTACCGCACGGGGGTAGGCACCTCCGCGTGGTCGAATGAAACCAACCGCACCACGCCGCTGGCCTCGCCCAGCGGGCTGGTGGCTTCCGCCACCAGTGCTACCACGGTCCATCTGGCCTGGACCGACAACTCGACCATCGAGACCAACTTCGCCATCCACCGCAAGACGGGTACCGGAGGCACATACGCCACGGTCGCCAACCTGCCTGGTAACACCACCTCCTGGGATGATAGCGGGCTTACCGCAGGTGCCACCTATGTGTACCGCGTGATCTGCTACCGCGTCTCGCCGCTGACTTATTCCGGTTGGTCCAATGAGGCCACGGTAGTCTTGACCGGCGTGGCCGCACCCAGCGGTCTTACCGCGACGGCGGTCTCACCCACGCGCATCGACCTGCGCTGGACCGACAACGCCAACAACGAGACCGGTTTCTACATCGAGCGCAAGTTGGGCGCCACCGGCACCTGGGCCCAGATCGCAGCGGTGAGCGCGAACGTCGTAACCTACGCCAACAGCACATGCACGGAGGGCAACCAGTACTACTACCGGGTGCGGGCCTACCGCACAGGGGCGGGCAACTCGGCTTACTCCAACGAGGCCAACGCCACCACCCCGCTGAACGCCCCCAGCCTGGCCACAGCCACAGCCACCGGGATGACGACGGTCAAGGTAACCTGGCGCGACAACTCGAGCAAGGAAACGAACGTAGTCATCCACCGCAAGACGGGCACCGGAGGCACTTACGCCACGGTGGCCAACCTCCCGGCCAACAGCATTACCTGGAACGACAGTGGGCTGACCCCGGGGGCGACCTACGTCTACCGGGTGATTTGCTATCGGGCGTCACCGCTGACCTACTCCGCGTGGTCCAACGAAACCACGGTCACGACACCGACGCCGCCTGCGGCGCCGAGTGGATTGACGGCAACCACGGCCAGCGCCAACCGGATCAACCTGGCCTGGGTGGACAATGCCACCAATGAGACCGGGTTCTATATCGAGCGTAAGACCGGGAGCACGGGGACCTGGGGGCAGATCGGCAGCGTGACTGCCAACGTGCTGGC